>CABEDU010000026.1_pt1 | contig 15757 bp, 11 predicted proteins | sample 3133021 | NCBI WGS metagenome assembly CABEDU01 (sample SAMEA5534332, study PRJEB31848) | metagenome | biome: tundra; feature: field; material: soil | place: USA | collected 2013-05 | depth 0.15 m
CAACGTCAGCATCACGGTCAACCTGATCAACCCGATCGCGATGGAAGAGGGCTTACGCTTCGCTATCCGTGAAGGTGGCCGTACCGTCGGTGCCGGTGTGGTTGCAAAGATTATTGAGTAAGAACCAGTTGTTAGACGTAAGTCGTTAGTTGTTAGTAAAGCAAAATCCGCGCATAACCAGCGACTTTGCTGGCGTAGTTTGCCAGCTTAGTCGAATGGCTAGAAGTTTCACCAGCGGACAACGCCAACTAATAACTAGCGACTAATAACTAACAACTGCATTTAGGCCAGTAGCTCAATTGGTAGAGTATCGGTCTCCAAAACCGAGGGTTGGGGGTTCGAGACCCTCCTGGCCTGCCAGAAAAGCAAGTTATAAAGTTAATCGGAATAATCGCGCATGGTAGACAAAATCAAGTTGGTCGTTGCCTTTCTGGCGGTGGTGGCAGGGATCGCAGGCTTCTATTACTTGCAGGACAGTGCCGCAGTGCTGAAGCTGGCTTCAGTGCTGGTTGGTTTGCTGTTGGCCGCAGGGGTGGCATGGACCAGCGAACCGGGCAAGCGTTTTTTTGCTTTTGGCAAGGATTCTGTTGCCGAGGCGAAGCGCGTGGTTTGGCCGACACGCAAGGAAACATTGCAGACCACTGCGGTGGTGATTGCGTTTGCCGTCACCATGGCGTTGTTTCTGTGGGCGGTGGATGCAAGTCTAATGGTCGTAGTGAATAAGATGATGGGACGGGGTGAGTGATGGCCATGCACTGGTATGTTGTTCATACGTACTCGCAGTTTGAGAAAAGCGTGCAACGTGCATTGACCGAGCGCATTCAGCGCGATGGTATGCAAGACAAATTTGGTCAGATTCTGGTCCCGGTCGAAGAAGTGGTGGAGCTGAAATCCGGACAAAAGAGCATTACCGAACGCAAGTTCTTTCCCGGTTACGTGCTGGTCGAGATGGAAATGACCGACGAAAGCTGGCACTTGGTGAAGAGCACGCCCAAGGTGACTGGTTTCCTGGGCGGCTCGGCGATGAAGCCCACGCCGATCAGTGAAAAAGAAGTGCAGAACATCATGCGGCAAATGCAGGCGGGAGTTGAAAAACCGAGGCCCAAGGTGTTGTTCGAGGTGGGTGAGTTGGTGCGGGTTAAAGAAGGCCCATTCACTGATTTTAATGGTTCGGTAGAAGACGTTAATTACGACAAGAATAAAATCCGCGTGGCGGTGACCATCTTTGGTCGTTCGACACCGGTGGAGCTGGATTTCGGCCAAGTAGAAAAGGCCTAGGCGTGAAGGGAGAAGGGATAGGGGAGAAGGGGAAAAGACTTTCCCCTTCACCCTTCCCTCTTCCCCCTTCTCTGTATTAAACGGGGAGCGTATCGGAGTAACAACGGTATGCGTTTAACCCACTGAAAAGGAGTAGTAACGTGGCAAAGAAAGTCGTCGGTTATATCAAGCTGCAAGTGCCTGCTGGTAAGGCAAATCCAAGTCCACCGATAGGCCCCGCATTGGGTCAACGCGGTCTGAATATTATGGAATTTTGTAAGGCGTTCAACGCGCAAACCCAAGGCGTTGAACCGGGCCTGCCAATTCCGGTGGTGATCACCGCTTTTGCGGACAAGAGCTTCACCTTCATCATGAAAACCCCGCCTGCGAGCATTCTGATCAAGAAGGCCGCCGGTGTGCAGAAGGGCAGTAAAACGCCTCATACCGATAAAGTGGGTAAGCTGACCCGCAAGCAAGCGGAACAAATCGCAACAACCAAGATGCCGGATCTGACGGCTGCCGACATGGACGCAGCGGTGCGTACCATCGCCGGAAGCGCGCGCAGCATGGGCATCACCGTGGAGGGCGTATAACATGATGTCTAAACGTTATAAAGCGATTGCGGCCAAGGTCGATCGCAACAAGCTGTATCCCTTGAATGATGCGCTGAATCTGGTTAAAGAAAATGCCGTGGCCAAGTTCGATGAGTCTATCGACGTTGCAATCAACCTTGGCATCGATGCAAAGAAGTCCGAGCAATTGGTGCGCGGTGCGGTGGTGTTGCCCAAGGGCACCGGTAAAACGGTGCGCGTGGCGGTATTCGCGCAGGGTGCCAAGGCTGAAGAAGCCAAGGCCGCCGGTGCGGACATCGTTGGTTTCGAGGAGTTGGCCGAGTCCATCAAGGGCGGCAATCTGAATTTTGATGTGCTGATCGCCAGTCCGGACGCAATGCGTTTGGTCGGCCAGTTGGGGCAGATTCTCGGCCCGCGCGGTTTGATGCCTAACCCTAAAGTGGGTACGGTATCCGCTGACGTGGCAGGTGCGGTGAAGAATGCCAAGGCCGGTCAAGTGCAATATCGCACCGACAAGAACGGTATCGTGCAGTGCACCATCGGGCGCGCTTCGTTCACGCCGGAAGCCTTGCGTGAAAACCTGCTGGCGCTGGTTGACGCGCTGAACAAGGCTAAACCACCGGCCTCCAAAGGGATATACCTGAAGAAGGTATCTCTCTCCAGCACCATGGGTGCGGGTGTTCGTGTTGAGCAGGCGAGCCTGGTTGCAGGCTGATTTAATTTGTTGAGATTTGAATTTGTTGGCGAGATTATGTCTCGTTAGCATTTGTTTTTGGACTGCTGGCGGGCATGCAGCATCCAAGACCGTAGGTGTTGAAGGCGTGGTTGGCCTGGGACTTAATTGTCGGAGTAATCCGGCGGCCCACGTAGATGGTGTGTCCGCGAGCAGGAATTGCTGTTCTCCTGACTCATGGTCGCTGTTGTAAACGATGGAATGTGCGCGAGTGCATTCTGGAAACTGGAGGGAAACTTGAGTCTCAATCTGCAAGAAAAGCAAGCTGTAGTAGCGGAGGTCAGTGCCCAAGTGGCGCAGGCTCAAACTATCGTCTTGGCAGAATACCGTGGCATCCAGGTCGCTGACATCACCAAGTTGCGTGCTAATGCACGCAAGTCCGGGGTGTATTTCCATGTGTTGAAAAACACTTTGGCACGGCGCGCGGTGCAAGGAACGCCTTTTGAAGCACTGGCTGAAAAAATGGTTGGCCCTCTTGTGTATAGCATGAGTGCTGATGCAGTCGCTGCGGCAAAAGTTGTGTTCGATTTTGCCAAGACTAATGACAAGCTGGTGATCAAAGCCGGTGCAATGAGTGGTTCCCTGATGTCTGCGGAACAAGTCGCTGTGCTTGCTGCAACACCAAGCCGCGACGAGTTGATTGCTCGCTTGATGGCAACCATGAATGCGACGACAGCCAAGTTTGTCCGCACTCTGGCTGCGATCCGCGACAAGCATGCCCTGAGCAATGTCGAAGGGAACGAAGCTGCAACCGCTGCTTAATTAATTTTTTGAATTAACCGAACAAGGAGAACAACATGACTGTAGCTAAAGCTGAATCAAAAGCTAAAATTTTGGACGCAATCGCCGGTATGACCGTGCTGGAGCTGTCTGATCTGATCAAGGAAATGGAAGAGAAATTTGGCGTGTCTGCAGCGGCGGTCGCTGTTGCCGGACCTGCTGCCGGTGCTGGCGCCGCTGCCATTGCGGAGCAAACTGAATTTAGTGTGATCCTGAAGGCCGCCGGCGACAACAAGGTGAACACGATCAAGGTGGTTCGCACCATTACCGGTCTGGGCTTGAAAGAAGCCAAGGATCTGGTTGACGGCGCACCGAAGGCTGTCAAGGAAGGCGTCAACAAGGCTGATGCCAACGCAGTTCTGAAACAGTTGATTGAAGCTGGCGCTGTTGCTGAAATCAAGTAAGGTTTTATGCTGCAGGAAGGCTGACGGTTTACCGTCAGCCTTTTGCCGCTTTAAGAAGGCAGCGGTCAGGAAGCCTGAAATGGGTCAAGCTGGCAAGCCACGAAGTGGCTGCTCGCAAAATGCTTCCTGTCCCCTGTCTTTTAGTGCCGGCATGACCGGTGCGTGGTTGTTGGCACTTTAGTGACTTTACAACCACGGCCTCCCCCTTGCGGGGAGAAGGTTATGCCGGTTCTGAACTTCGTTTTCCCTTAATCGTGGAGATTATATGAGCTACTCTTTTACCGAAAAAAAACGTATCCGTAAAAGTTTTGCAAAGCGAGTTGGTGCTTTGCCGGTACCTTTCCTGTTGTCCACTCAATTGGAATCTTTTGCCGCATTTTTGCAGGCTTATACCCCGCCGGAACAGCGCAAGAATGATGGTTTGCAGGCTGCCTTTAATGGCATCTTTCCGATTCATAGTCATTCCAAGAATGCGCGTCTCGACTTCGTCAGTTATCAGTTGGGCATGCCGCCGTTTGATGTGAAGGAATGCCGGCAACGCGGTCTGACTTATGCTTCCCCGTTGCGCGCCCGCGTGCGCTTGACCATCATGGATAAGGAAGCGTCCAAGCCCACGGTCAAAGAAGTGAAAGAGCAGGAAGTGTACATGGGGGAAATCCCGCTCATGACCCACACGGGTTCGTTTGTGATTAACGGCACCGAGCGCGTCATCGTGTCGCAATTGCACCGTTCGCCAGGCGTGTTCTTTGAGCATGATCGCGGCAAGACTCATTCCTCCGGCAAGCTGTTGTTCTCCGCGCGCATCATCCCGTATCGCGGTTCCTGGCTGGACTTCGAATTCGATGCGAAGGACTACGTGTACTTCCGCATCGACCGCCGTCGCAAGATGCCGGTCACCATCCTGTTGCGCTCGCTGGGTTACAGCAACGAAGACATGCTCAAGATGTTCTTCGAGTTTGATGCGTTCCATCTGGGCAAGAAGGGCATACAGTTTGAGGTGGTGCCGGAGCGTTTGCGCGGAGATGTGGCACGTTTTGATATTCTGGGCAAATCCGGCAAGGTCATCGTGGCCAAGGATAAGCGCATCACCGTGCGCCATATCCGCGAAATGCACGAGGCCGGTATCGACAAGCTGGATGTGACCGAAGAATTCCTGATCGGCCGCGTGATTGCCAGCAACATCGTGGACAAGGATAGCGGCGAAATCATCGCCAACGCCAATGATGAGATCACCGAAGCGTTGCTGCATAATCTGCAAGCCGCCGGCATCAAGAAAATTAATACTTTGTACACCAACGATCTGGATCATGGCGCGTTCATTTCGCAAACCCTGCGCACCGATGAAACTGTCGACCAATGGACGGCACGCGTGGCGATTTACCGCATGATGCGCCCTGGCGAGCCGCCCACGGAAGATGCGGTGGAAAACCTGTTCAACGGCCTGTTCTTCAACGACGAACGCTATGATTTGTCGGCCGTGGGCCGCATGAAGTTTAATCGTCGTGTCGGACGCGAAGAGCTGACCGGTGCGGCGATCCTGTCCAACGAAGATATCGTCGAAGTGGTGAAGATTCTGGTCGAGTTGCGCAATGGGCACGGCGAAATCGATGATATCGATCACCTCGGCAATCGTCGCGTGCGCGCCGTGGGCGAATTGGCCGAAAACCAATTCCGTGCCGGCTTGGCACGCGTGGAACGCGCCGTCAAGGAGCGTCTCGGACAAGCCGAAACCGACAACCTGATGCCGCATGACCTGATTAACGCCAAGCCGATTTCGGCTGCGGTCAAGGAATTCTTCGGCTCCAGCCAGTTGTCGCAATTCATGGACCAAACCAATCCATTGTCCGAAATAACCCACAAGCGTCGTATCTCCGCGCTGGGGCCTGGCGGTCTTACCCGCGAACGCGCCGGCTTTGAGGTGCGCGACGTGCATCCGACCCACTATGGCCGCGTGTGTCCTATCGAAACCCCGGAAGGTCCGAATATCGGCCTGATCAACTCGCTGGCGTTGTATGCGCGCACCAACGAGTATGGTTTCATCGAAACACCGTACCGCAAGGTGACCAAGGGTAAGGTGGCTGACGAAGTTGATTACTTGTCGGCGATTGAAGAAGGCAATTTCACCATCGCTCAGGCGAATGCCGAACTGGACAAGAAAGGCCACTTCACCAACGACATCGTTTCGGCACGTCATCACAACGAATTCGTGTTGGCTGCCCCGGACCAGATGGAATATATGGACGTGTCACCGTCACAGGTGGTGTCGGTCGCGGCTTCGCTGATCCCATTCCTCGAGCATGACGACGCCAACCGCGCCTTGATGGGTGCCAACATGCAACGCCAGGCTGTGCCATGCCTGCGCGCGGAAAAACCGCTGGTGGGAACCGGTCTTGAGCGCACCGTGGCAGTTGACTCCGGCACGACCGTGCAAGCCTGGCGCGGTGGACGCATCGATTACGTGGATGCCGCCCGTATCGTGGTGCGCGTCAACGACGATGAAACCACTGCCGGCGAAGTCGGTGTGGATATTTACAACCTGACCAAGTACACCCGTTCCAACCAGAATACCAATATCAACCAGCGTCCGCTGGTCAAGGTGGGCGATGTGATCGCGCGCGGCGACGTGGTGGCTGACGGCGCTTCCACCGACTTGGGCGAGCTGGCGCTCGGCCAGAACATGCTGGTCGCGTTCATGCCATGGAACGGTTACAACTATGAGGATTCGATTTTGATTTCCGAGCGTGTTTCGGCACAAGATCGCTTCACCTCTATCCACATCGAAGAATTGACCATTGCTGCCCGCGATACCAAGCTCGGTTCGGAAGAAATCACTCGCGACATCCCGAATCTGGCCGAAGCGCAACTGGCACGCCTGGACGAATGCGGCATCGTGCATATCGGTGCGGAAGTCGCGGTGGGCGACGTGCTGGTCGGCAAGGTGACGCCCAAGGGTGAAACCCAGTTGACCCCGGAAGAAAAACTGCTGCGCGCGATTTTCGGCGAGAAGGCATCCGATGTTAAGGACACCAGCTTGCGGGTGCCGACCGGCAGTTCCGGAACGGTGATCGATGTGCAGGTGTTCACACGCGAAGGTTTGCAACGCGACAAACGCGCCCAGCAGATCATCGATGACGAACTGAATCGCTACAAGAAGGATTTGGTGGATCAGATGCGCATTGTGGAAGCCGACGTGTTCGCGCGTCTGGAAAAGCTGTTGCACAACAAAGTAGCCAACGGCGGGCCGAAAAAACTGGCCAAAGGCACCAAGCTGAGCAAAGACTATCTGCACAGCGTTGATCATCATCAATGGTTCGATATTCGCATCGCCAATGATGAAGTAGCCGCCCAGATGGAGCAGGTCAAGGAAGGCCTGGCGCAGAAGCGTGCCGAATTCGATGCCGCGTTCGAACTGAAGAAGAAGAAGCTGACGCAAGGCGATGAGCTGCAAGCCGGCGTGCAGAAGATGGTCAAGGTGTATGTCGCGGTGAAGCGGCGTCTGCAGCCCGGCGACAAGATGGCCGGCCGCCACGGTAACAAGGGTGTGGTGTCGCGCATCGTGCCGGTGGAAGACATGCCGTACATGGCGGATGGCACGCCGGTGGACGTGGTGCTGAATCCGCTCGGCGTGCCGTCACGGATGAACATCGGCCAGATTCTGGAAACTCACTTGGGCTGGGCTGCCAAGGGCTTGGGCAAGAAGATCGACATGATGTTGCAAACCAACGCCAAGATCACCGAGGTGCGCAAATTCCTCGGCAAGATTTACAACCACCATAACGGTCAAACCGTTGATCTTGAAGCGTTCAATGACGATGAAATCATCGAGTTGTGCCGCAACCTGAAGCATGGCGTGCCATTCGCGACGCCGGTGTTCGACGGTGCCAGCGAAGAAGAGATCAAGTACATGCTGGAATTGGCGGATCTGCCGCTGTCCGGTCAAACCACGCTGCACGACGGCCGCACCGGCGAGGCATTCGATCGTCAAGTGACGGTCGGCTACAAGCACATCCTGAAGTTGCACCACTTGGTGGATGACAAGATGCACGCGCGCTCCACTGGCCCATACAGCTTGGTGACGCAACAACCGTTGGGCGGTAAGGCGCAGTTCGGCGGCCAGCGCTTCGGTGAAATGGAAGTGTGGGCGCTGGAAGCTTACGGGGCGGCTTACACCTTGCAGGAAATGCTCACGGTCAAGTCGGATGACGTGGCCGGGCGCACCAAGGTTTATGAAAGCATCGTCAAAGGCGAGCACAAGATCGATGCCGGAATGCCGGAATCTTTCAACGTGGTCATCAAGGAAATTCGTTCCTTGGCGATTGATATGGATCTGGTAAGACATTAGTTGCTAGTCGTAAGTAGGTAGTCGCTAGTTGGTGTTGTCGCTGCGCGGCTTTAACTAACAACTAACGACTAACGACTGTCCTTAACTATTAGGAGTCTCAAATGAAATCATTATTGGATTTGTTCAAACAGGTCACGCAAAAAGAAGAATTTGATGCGATCAAAATTGGTCTTGCATCGCCGGAAAAAATTCGTTCGTGGTCTTACGGCGAAGTCAAAAAGCCGGAGACCATCAACTATCGCACCTTCAAGCCGGAGCGTGACGGTCTGTTCTGTGCCAAGATTTTCGGGCCGGTAAAGGACTATGAATGCTTGTGCGGCAAGTACAAGCGTCTGAAGCATCGCGGTGTGATCTGCGAAAAATGCGGCGTGGAAGTGACTTTATCCAAGGTGCGTCGTGAACGCATGGGGCATATCGAATTGGCCAGCCCGGTTGCGCACATCTGGTTTCTGAAATCTTTGCCCTCGCGTCTCGGCATGGTGCTGGACATGACCTTGCGCGACATTGAGCGCGTGCTGTACTTTGAAGCCTATGTGGTGACCGAACCCGGCATGACTCCGTTGAATCGCGGCCAGTTGTTGTCCGAGGATGACTATCTCGCCAAGACCGAAGAATATGGCGATGAATTTACCGCGACGATGGGCGCGGAAGGTATTCGCGCTTTGTTGAGCAGTTTGGATGTCACCGCCGAAATCGAAACAATACGCGCTGATTTGGCGGCAACCGGTTCGGAAACCAAAATCAAGAAATACGCCAAGCGGCTGAAAATCCTGGAAGCATTTAACGCGTCCGGCATCAAACCGCAATGGATGGTGATGACCGTGTTGCCGGTATTGCCGCCGGAACTGCGTCCGCTGGTGCCGCTGGATGGCGGTCGTTTTGCGACTTCTGACCTGAACGATTTGTATCGTCGCGTGATCAACCGCAACAACCGTCTGCGTCGTCTGCTTGAACTGAAAGCGCCGGACATCATCGTGCGCAATGAAAAGCGCATGTTGCAAGAGGCGGTGGATTCCTTGCTGGACAACGGTCGTCGCGGCAAGGCGATGACCGGCGCGAACAAGCGCCAGTTGAAATCCCTGGCCGACATGATCAAGGGCAAGAGCGGTCGCTTCCGCCAGAATCTGCTGGGTAAACGCGTCGACTACTCCGGTCGCTCTGTGATCGTGGTGGGTCCGCAACTCAAGCTGCATCAATGCGGTTTGCCCAAAAAGATGGCGCTGGAATTGTTCAAGCCGTTCATTTTCAGCCGTCTTGAAGCAATGGGCTTGGCAACTACGATCAAGGCCAGCAAGCGCATGGTCGAGGCCGAAGAACCGATCGTGTGGGATATTCTCGAAGAAGTGATACGTGAACATCCGGTCATGTTGAACCGTGCGCCGACCTTGCACCGTTTGGGTATTCAGGCGTTCGAGCCGATCCTGATCGAAGGCAAGGCGATCCAGTTGCATCCGCTGGTCTGCTCGGCATTCAACGCCGACTTCGACGGTGACCAAATGGCGGTACATGTGCCGTTGTCGCTGGAAGCACAGATGGAATGCCGCACCCTTATGCTGGCTTCCAACAACGTGCTGTCGCCCGCTAACGGCGAGCCTATCATCGTCCCTTCGCAGGACATCGTGTTGGGTTTGTACTACATGACCCGTGAAAAGGTTGGTGCATTGGGTGAAGGCTCGATGTTTGCCAACATCGCCGAAGTGTCGCGCGCTTACGAGACTCGTGAAGTCGAGTTGCAAGCCAAGGTGATCGTGCGTCTCAAGGAAACTCACAAAGATGAGGCGGGTCAACCGGTAGAAAAACTGGCGCGCCATGAAACGACGGTGGGCCGTGCCTTGCTGTCCGAGGTGTTGCCGGCAGGTCTGCCATTCGCCTTGATCAACAAGACGCTCAAGAAGAAAGAAATTTCGCGTTTGATCAACGCCAGCTTCCGGCAATGTGGTCTGCGTGACACCGTGATCATGGCGGACAAACTGATGTATACCGGCTTCACCTACGCGACTCGCGCCGGTATTTCGATTGCCGTGGATGACATGTTGATGCCGCTGCAAAAGAATGAACTGATCGGTGCGGCAGAAAAAGAAGTCAAGGAAATTTACACCCAGTACACCTCCGGTCTGGTGACCGATGGCGAACGCTACAACAAGGTGGTGGACATCTGGGGGCGTACCGGCGACGTGGTGGCCAAAGCGATGATGGAGCAGTTGGGCAGCGAGCCGGTGATCGATCGTGTTACCGGGTTGCCACGCATGGTAAAGGGCAAGCCGGTTATGCAGGAATCGTTCAACTCCATTTACATGATGGCCGACTCCGGTGCGCGCGGTTCGGCTGCACAGATACGCCAGCTGGCCGGGATGCGCGGCCTGATGGCCAAGCCGGACGGCTCGATCATTGAAACCCCGATCACGGCGAATTTCCGCGAAGGGTTGAACATGTTGCAGTACTTCATCTCCACACACGGTGCGCGTAAAGGCTTGGCCGATACCGCGTTGAAGACAGCGAACTCCGGTTATCTGACCCGTCGTCTGGTGGATGTGACGCAGGATCTGGTGGTGATTGAAGATGACTGCGGCACGACCAATGGCACGGCGATGAAAGCCATGGTCGAAGGCGGCGAAGTCATCGAGGCGTTGAGCGAGCGTATCCTCGGTCGGGTGGTCAGCGCCGATGTGGTCAATCCGGAAAGCGGTGAAACGCTTTACCAAGCCGGTGTGTTGCTGGATGAAACAGCAGTGGAACGCATTGAAACGCTCGGTGTTGATGAAGTGCGCGTGCGCACTCCGTTGAGCTGTGAAACGCGCTTTGGTCTGTGTGCCAAGTGTTATGGTCGCGATTTGGGACGCGGCGGCATGGTGAATGTGGGTGAGGCGGTGGGCGTGATCGCCGCGCAATCCATCGGTGAACCGGGTACCCAGTTGACCATGCGTACCTTCCACATCGGCGGCGCGGCTTCGCGTACCGTGGTGGCCAGCCAGGTGGAAAGCAAATCCAATGGTGTGCTGAAATACAGCACGAACATGCGCGTGGTGACAACCGTGCGCGGTGAGGTGATCGTGGTGGCACGCAGTGCCGAGGTGATCATTGCCGACGATCATGGCCGTGAACGTGAACGCCACAAGGTTCCTTATGGTGCGACTTTGACCGTCAAACAAGGCGACACCGTACGTGCGGGTGTGGTGCTGGCAACCTGGGATCCGCATACCCGTCCGATCATCACGGAATACGCCGGCAAGGTTAGCTTCCAGAATGTTGAAGAAGGCGCAACAGTTGCCAAGCAGATCGATGAAGTGACCGGGCTGTCCACGCTGGTGGTGATAGATCCGAAACGATCCACTGCGCAAAGCAAGGGCGTGCGGCCGATGGTGCGTTTGTATGACAAGGCGGGCAAGGAAGTTAAGTTGACCGGTTCAGAGACTGCGGTCAGTGTGACTTTCCAAACCGGCTCGATCATTACCGTTGAGGACGGTCAACTGGTGGGCGTGGGTGATGTGTTGGCGCGTATCCCGCAGGAAAGCAGTAAGACGCGTGACATTACCGGCGGTCTGCCGCGCGTGGCCGAGTTGTTCGAGGCGCGCGTGCCCAAGGATGCGGGCATGTTGGCTGAATGCACCGGCACGGTTTCGTTCGGTAAAGACACCAAGGGCAAACAGCGACTGGTGATCACCGATGTGGATGGCGTCGCGAATGAATTCCTGATCCCCAAGGAAAAGCATGTGCTGGCACACGATGGCCAAGTGGTCAATCAGGGTGAAATGATCGTGGACGGCCCGGCCGACCCGCATGACATTCTGCGCTTGCTGGGCGTGGCGGCACTGGCTCGTTACATCACCGATGAAGTGCAAGAGGTTTATCGTTTGCAAGGCGTGAAGATCAGCGATAAACACATCGAAGTGATCGTGCGCCAGATGTTGCGCCGCGTGCAAATCAATGAGGTGTGTGACACCCGCTTCATCACCGGTGAGCAAGTCGAGCGTGCCGACCTGTTGGCAGAAAACGAACGCGTGATTGCCGAAGGCAAGAATCCGGCGACATTCGACTATGTGCTGCTCGGAATCACCAAGGCATCGTTGTCCACCGACTCGTTCATCTCCGCGGCTTCTTTCCAGGAAACCACGCGCGTATTGACCGAAGCGGCGATCATGGGCAAGCGGGACGATTTGCGCGGCCTGAAGGAGAACGTCATCGTCGGTCGTTTGATTCCGGCCGGTACCGGATTGGCCTATCACGTCACGCGACGCAAACAACGTTTGGGTATCGATATTGCCGAAGGGCGCGAATTGCAAGAGGGAGACGCGGTTGGGCTAGGCGAATTGCTTGACACCTCAGGGGTTTCTCTCTAGAATTCGCAACCTTTTTTCCCGTCGCAGCGGATGAATTTATTGTGTCTTGCTGCGGCGGTATTTTTTTATTTGTTGATTTTTAACGAAATTGAATTATTTAGGATGTGTAGAAAATGCCAACCATTAACCAGTTGATCCGTAAGCCGCGTGTTGCGATCGTAGAAAAGAGCAAGGTGCCGGCTCTGGCGGGGTCTCCGCAAAAGCGCGGTGTGTGTACGCGTGTTTATACCACGACTCCGAAAAAGCCTAACTCTGCGCTGCGTAAAGTGGCCAAGGTGCGTTTGACCAATGGCTTCGAGGTGATTAGCTACATCGGTGGTGAGGGCCACAATTTGCAGGAACACTCGGTGGTGTTGCTGCGCGGCGGCCGCGTAAAGGATTTGCCGGGTGTGCGTTATCACATGGTGCGCGGTAGTTTGGATACGGCCGGCGTGAAAGATCGTAAGCAAGCTCGCTCCAAGTACGGCGCGAAGCGCGCTAAAAAAGCGTAGTTTTCAGCAATTAATTTGAGGTTGATATGCCAAGACGTAGAGAAGTCCCCAAACGCGACATCCTGCCTGATCCAAAATTCGGCAATCAGGATTTATCCAAGTTCGTAAACGTATTGATGACTGCGGGCAAGAAGTCGGTTGCCGAGCGCATCCTGTACGGCGCGCTGGAGCAAATCGTCAAGAAGACCAGCAAAGATGCGATCGAGGTGTTTAATCTGGCCTTGACCAATGCCAAGCCGCAAGTCGAAGTGAAGAGCCGTCGTGTCGGCGGTGCGAACTATCAGGTGCCGGTTGAAGTGCGTCCTTCCCGTCGCATGGCTCTGGCGATGCGCTGGTTGCGCGAAGCTGCGCGCAAACGCGGTGAAAAGTCCATGGGCATGCGTCTGGCGGCTGAGCTGATCGATGCGTCCGAAGGCCGCGGTGGTGCGGTGAAGAAGCGCGAAGAAGTGCACCGCATGGCTGAAGCGAACAAGGCGTTCTCGCATTTCCGTTTCTAATCGGACAATAACTCTGATCAGACTGCAACAGTTTTAACCCCGTAGTTTTTAACCAAATCCCGTAGTTTTTAACCAAATATAATTATAGTTAGGCATCTACCGTGGCACGTAAAACCCCCATTGAGCGTTATCGCAATATCGGTATCAGCGCGCATATTGACGCAGGCAAGACCACGACCACAGAACGTGTCCTGTTTTATACCGGGGTGAGTCATAAAATCGGCGAAGTGCATGACGGCGCAGCCATTATGGACTGGATGGAGCAAGAGCAGGAGCGCGGCATCACCATTACCTCAGCTGCGACCACCTGCTTCTGGAAGGGAATGGACAAATCTCTCCCCGAGCATCGTATCAACATCATTGATACCCCGGGCCACGTGGACTTCACTATTGAGGTGGAGCGTTCCATGCGTGTTCTTGACGGAGCCTGCATGGTGTATTGCGCCGTGGGTGGCGTGCAGCCCCAGTCTGAAACCGTGTGGCGTCAAGCCAACAAATACCACGTGCCGCGTTTGGCGTTCGTGAACAAGATGGATCGCCAGGGTGCGAACTTCTTCAAAGTTTACGATCAAATGCGCAGCCGTTTGCATGCCAACCCGGTTCCTATTCAAATCCCCATCGGTGCCGAAGAAAAATTCGAGGGCGTAATCGACCTGGTGCGTATGAAGGCGATCTATTGGGACGAAGCCTCGCAGGGCATGAAATTTGACCTGCGCGATATTCCCGCTGATCTGCTGGCGAAGGCGAAGGAATGGCGCGAAAAGATGGTGGAAAGCGCTGCCGAAGCGTCTGAAGAAATGATGAACAAGTACCTCGAAGAAGGTGACTTGTCCGAAGCGGAAATCAGGCAATGTCTGCGTATCCGCACCATCGCCGGTGAAATCGTGCCGATGCTGTGCGGTTCGGCATTCAAGAACAAAGGCGTACAGGCCATGCTGGATGGGGTGATCGACTACTTGCCGGCACCGACTGACATTCCGCCGGTGAAGGGTGAATTGGCCGACGGCAGCATCGGTGAGCGCAAGGCCAGCGATGACGAGCCGTTCTCCGGTCTGGCGTTCAAGATTATGACCGACCCGTTCGTCGGCCAGCTGATTTTCTTCCGCGTCTATTCGGGCATGCTTAAATCGGGCGACACCATTTACAACCCGATTAAGGGGCGCAAAGAACGTGTTGGTCGTATTTTGCTGATGCATGCCAATGAGCGCGAAGAAATCAAGGAAGTGTTTGCGGGCGACATCGCCGCTGCGGTAGGCCTGAAAGAAGCGACCACGGGTGATACCTTGTGCGATCCCGCCAAGGAGATCATCCTGGAGCGCATGGTGTTCCCGGAGCCGGTGATACATGTCGCGGTCGAGCCGAAGACCAAGGTCGACCAGGAAAAGATGGGTCTCGCGCTGAATCGTCTGGCGCAGGAAGATCCATCTTTTCGCGTGCGCTCCGATGAGGAATCGGGACAGACCATTATTTCCGGTATGGGTGAGTTGCATCTGGAAGTTCTGGTTGAACGCATGAAGCGTGAGTTCGGTGTTGAGGCCAACGTGGGTGCGCCGCAAGTGGCCTACCGCGAAGCGATCAGGAAGCCGGTCGAAATCGAAGGCAAGTTCGTCAAGCAGTCCGGCGGTCGCGGCCAGTATGGCCATGTGTGGATCAAGATGGAACCGAATGAAGCTGGCAAAGGCTTTGAGTTCGTGGATGCGATCAAGGGCGGTAGCGTACCTCGTGAATACATCCCGGCGGTCGAAAAGGGTTTGCGCGAAACATTGCCGAATGGTGTGTTGGCAGGCTTCCCGGTGGTGGATGTGAAATGTACCTTGTTCGACGGCTCTTACCACGATGTGGACTCCAATGAAAACGCTTTCAAGATGGCGGCTTCGATGGCGTTCAAGGATGGTATGCGCAAAGCCAGTCCGGTGCTGCTCGAGCCGATGATGTCGGTCGAAGTGGAAACCCCGGAAGACTATACCGGCACAGTGATGGGCGATTTGTCCTCACGTCGCGGCATGGTGCAAGGGATGGATGATATGGCAGGTGGCAGCAAGGTGGTCAAGGCCGAGGTGCCACTGGCGGAAATGTTTGGTTATTCCACCGCGTTGCGCTCCGCAACGCAAGGTCGTGCGACCTACACCATGGAATTCAAGCATTATTCCGAGGCACCGAAGAGCGTTGCCGAAGCAATTATGAGCAAGAAATAATTTCCAGATATTCAAAAGATAAAATTTGGGGCTGAAGTAGATTAGCTTAGATGTTAAGCTAATAAAATGAAGATAACCCGTTGTAAGCTATTAAGAAAGCAGCAGATAAAATTGCTGGAGTATTTTGTGCTGGAAGTGACGGCACGATC
>CABEDU010000034.1_pt1 | contig 15471 bp, 17 predicted proteins | sample 3133021 | NCBI WGS metagenome assembly CABEDU01 (sample SAMEA5534332, study PRJEB31848) | metagenome | biome: tundra; feature: field; material: soil | place: USA | collected 2013-05 | depth 0.15 m
CGCGATTTCATCCAATCGATTATCTCGGATTCAACCCAGCGCGCGCCAGATTGCACTGACGCCCCCGCGCCATGAATTTTGATTGCTTTTGGAAAGTCTTGAATTCCAGCGTAGATGCTGGTCTTGCTAACGCCAGTCATATCGATGACGGCTGCAAGGGAGAGGAAACGCAATTGTAATTGTTGATCACTCATTTTCTTCTTTCTCAGAAAATGAGCGGCAGGGATAGCTCATCCTCTCAGAAAGAGCACAGCCCGTCAAGAGTAATATAGTTAATATGTCAACTAAAACATAACGTTATAAACGTATGGGCGTGTTTTATACAAGCTCTGTTTTGCTGTTGTCTGGAAGTGTCCCCACCGCCCAAACTGAAGTAACCGAAATTGACTACTTCAGAGAGTGTTTGGCGTTGCAGCACCTGATATAAACGCTTATGAACTTGTTGCACTTATCTATAAGATATAAAACACGACAATATCAATAAGACAACATCGAAAGTGCAACAGAAAAAGACAAAAAAGCCCACATTTCTGCGGGCTGTTTAGTGATTGAGGATTTGGATTCGATTCCGAGGCACGTGTCTGCGTGAGCGCGATTCAGTAAGTAACAATTCAGTAAGTAAGTATTGCTAAAAATTCAAACCGAACCTACAATGCGCGCCGTTGCAAAGTTGGTTCGATTTTAAGCATCACATCGTCTGCTGGGGGTATTATTGGGGGTATCAGTGGCATTCGATATCACGAAAGCCAATAAATACGCGGACGTTCGGGTGTGCTTATCCCACCAAAGAGCATTTTAAAAATCAAAGTCCCCATCGTCTAGAGGCCTAGGACATCGCCCTTTCACGGCGGTAACACGAGTTCGAATCTCGTTGGGGACGCCAAATAAAACAAGTAGTTAAGCATGAGACGCCGCGCAGCATAGGCAACGTGTCTAGAATATGTCTAGAATTGGATTGACTCGGGAAGGGGCTTTAATGACAGAGCGCAAAACCTGGAACATTCAATGCCCGTATTGCCACGTTACGATGATTACGGTGTACCGTGATGACTGGTTGCCTACTGCCGATAGCGAGCATTTTGTCGATGACATGGATGGCAAGCACGCCATTTGCAAGGGATGTGGGAAGAAGATCCAAATGGAGCAGCCTATTGAAGGAATTTGGGTACCTGCTAGGCAATAGAACTAAGCGAAACTCCAGCTAATGCAAAAGACGAAAGCACATCAACTAGCAGAAGACGCACTGGCACCAGAGCTTCGTGACGCATTCAATATGTTGGTGACTGAATACAAAGAATCCTGCGAACGGCACACTAGCGATCATAGTAAACGCGTGAACTACAATATCCTCGCCGATCTAGTTAAAGCGGGTTGGCGCAAGTCAAATCCGAATTAGGAAGCTACCAGGATTCGCCAGCGGCGGCACATACTCAGTGCTGCTTCAGCATCAAAAAGGTGACCAGATGCCGCGTCAACTAACTCTCAATGACAAGAAGCTATTCGAGGCTGGCCGGTTGGTCAGGGTGCATGCTATTTTGAAATTTAAGGATAGAAAGCGCTTAAAACATATATGCAGGGAATGCTAACTCTTATAGTTGGGCCATTTGTTGGCGCCTTTGCAGCATTCATGGTTAATCGCCTGCTGGATTCTAGTCGAAGCCACAAAGAGCATATTGTTGCGGCTAACTTGGCGCTGTTGACATTGAAAAACCAATACAGCGAATTTTTATTGTTTCGCAAAGGATTCAGAGAGGACCTCGCACGTCCTAGCCTAAATGGAAATGAACCTTTGTGGGTTCTAATCCGACCTTCTTTTATTACCTTTGCGGAATATGAACTTGATATAAAATCGTTAGGATTCCTATTCGAGCGTACTGGAAATAGATCAGTCCTAGATGAAATTGAACTTGCACAAATTCACTATCGAGACATGGTGGCTATTAGTAAACTTCGTACCGAAGCGGCAATATCCGTTCAAAAATCGGTAAGGATCTTTTTAAGCGATAACCCCGATGCATCTTGGGATTCGATGTCAGATGCTGTTGGCGCTGACAATATAGCTCTGATGTCAATGATTGCCGTTGGATTGGGGCTTAGGTCTGAGCGGGATGAAAAGGTGTACCTCGATGCGTTTCATAAGTTGCGTTGTGCACTTAATATTTATCTCGGCTCATATTGGATAGATAAAATTAAAAGTATATTCAGTTGTTCATGGGGGTCTTATGAATCGAAATTATTGAATCATAAGACACCAGAGAAATCTTTCTCACTTAGTGAACTTCCATCGATGCCTAGGAATCTTGTTGCTGAAATTGAGAAAATTCCTCCACCCAATGATTAATCATTCTTAATGGTACCGGGATACCAAGGGGTACCCACATCAGGGCTGGGTATCCAATGCCAGGCAAGCTGAAAAATAAACAATGCTGCCGCCAGAATATTGCCTGTCAAAATCAAACGATGTCCAAAACGGTAACCGTTGCCGTCCGGATTTCCAACGATGGTCATTGAGGCGTGTATTCTTTGTCAAGTGAGAAAATCGAACAGAATAAAGCCTGGTAGCTCATTTCGATTTTGCTCACCGACCGATGGCCAGCAGCAATCTAATGTCCTGTACCAGTTGATCAGCGTGCTGCCCGTAAGGGGAAAGCAGTAATGGTTTGCCTCTTACGCCAAGCAAATACATTCCGTCGGTATGATCCAGCGTATAGCCGCCGCGCTTGTCATACTGCTTCACATAGTTCACGCCAAATGCCTTGGCCGCTTGGGCGGTGGCCTGCGCATCACCATACAAACCCAAGAAAGAAGGGTCAAAGGTCGGCACAAACTTCGCGAGTAACTCAGGACTGTCCCGTTCCGGATCAAGCGTTACGAATAAGACCTGTACCCGGTTCGCATCCTTGCCAAGCAGGCGCATAACCTGCGCCAAATCGGCCAGCGTGGTGGGGCATACCTCGGGGCAGTGGGTATAACCGAAGAATAGCACGACCACTTTCCCCCTGAAATCCAATAGGCTGCGTGGCTTGCCATTAAAATCGATAAGATGAAAATCAGCCTGTGCATGCTGCCAGGAGACGTCTATGGCATGGTAGGGCGATGGCATCTCCGGCTCCCCGCACGCACTAAGCAGCAAGATCAATAATATTAAAAAGAAGTTACGCATCTGGAGCCACCTTGAAAGTTAATGCCAGACAATGCGCGCGATAAAAATCGCAGCGACGTATACATGCTAAAAGCAAACAATATTTTTTGATCGCCACGTCCAATGGCGAAGAAGTACCGGTTATTATGCATCCACATTACAGCTCCCTGTCCAACCGTGCAATGCAAAATCATAGCCAACTTTCATCACTCCATAATATGCCTAACACCATCACTATTTGGCCAGCCAATTTGGCTTAACCATGATATCTGGTTTCCGAATTTCACCCAGACCATCAGGATACTGCTTGACCGGGAAATTAAAATGGTGAATCTTTTTCGCAAATCTCTATCGAACACACATTGATTATCTACCCTGTTGTTCCCATTAAAAAATGAGCAAAGCATTCACACGCGAGCACGATTCCGCTGATGACGAGGATACCCTGCCCACATTACAGTTGCCGCCCGGCGTTAAGAACTACATCACGCCGAGCGGACACCAGAGGCTGCAAGAAGAGCTGGATCATCTGTGGAAGGTGGAGCGTCCGGCATTGGTCAAAACCATCACCTGGGCTGCATCCAACGGTGATCGCTCGGAAAATGGCGACTATATCTATGGCAAAAAACGCCTGCGCGAAATTGACCGTCGTGTGCGTTTTTTACGCAAGCGCTTGGAGCTGGCCGAGGTGGTTGATCCTGCGCAACGCGGAGAGTGTGATCAAGTGTTTTTCGGTGCGACGGTGACGGTCTGTGATGCCAACGGTAGTGAGAGTAAATATAGTATCGTTGGTGTGGACGAAGCGGATGTTGCGGGTGGCCGGATCAGCTGGGTTTCTCCGCTGGCGCGGGCGCTGCTTAAATTGCGCGAGGGTGACGTGGCGACGTTGCGCACCCCGACAGGAATTAATGAACTTGAAGTGGTCGGCGTCATGTATTGTGTGCTTGATTGAGCATCGCGGTTAGATGTTAGTATGCGATCGGGTGAAGGCTTTACGCTTTATCGGAAGTTTGTTATGTTGCAAGCCTGATAGATCCTTGCGGCCGGTGTTGATTCGGATCGTTGTTCCAAAATTACTTAACCTAATTAATCATGGATGCAAGATTATTAAAAATTTTGAATAACAGCGAACAAAACTATCCGTATGCGCTGGAAAAGCAGTTACCGCGCGTGTTTGAAAAGATCATGGCATTATGGGATTCGTCAGAGTTTGATGCCTATCTTGCCGATCTGATGACGACTAGGCGCACCAATCGCCAAGGCTTTCCTCGAGAAGTGGCATCGGACATTATCTATCTGAGCATGCTGCATGAACACAACAGTGGGTCCGGCGAGACCAATACTTGGGCTCAGGCATTAAGAGATGACCGGGTATGAAACAATAGGCGCACCAAGCAACCCTGATACCTGCACATAATCCGGATCCAGTTAAGAACTAATCAATGCATTAAGGAAACCACCATGAAAAAAATCGAAGCTGTGATCAAGCCGTTCAAGTTGGATGACGTGCGCGAAGCACTTTCCGAGTTGGGTGTAAGCGGGCTGACGGTCACCGAAGTGAAGGGTTTCGGCCGGCAAAAAGGGCATACCGAGTTGTACCGCGGCGCGGAATATGTGGTGGACTTCTTGCCCAAGATTAAAATCGAGGTGGTAATCCCGTCTAATCTGCTCGATGCGGCAGTTGAAGCCATTATCAAGTCCGCGCATACCGGCAAAATTGGTGATGGCAAGATTTTCGTCTCGGCAGTGGAACAGGTTGTTCGCATTCGCACCGGCGAAACCAACGAGACCGCGCTGTAATTCAAATTCCATAACAAAGTCAGGCAATCCACTATCCTTGCTGCACAAGAATGTGGAATTGACACCGCGAGTCGTACTCATATTGCCCCTTAAGTAAAATTAAGCATCAAAAATAACTGAAAATATAGCGCACTTATGCACTAAACCGTCCCGCAGTCTCCCAGCTCTGACTATGGCTATCAACTAGTCTATTAGCCTATATATTTTGCCGCGCGGCGCGGGCGTGGCACAATCGCGTCCTGCACAATTCCTGATTCAAATTCATGCTGAGTTACCGCCACGCCTTTCATGCCGGCAATCACGCCGATGTGTTGAAACACTTCATTGAGGTGCAGTTGTTGCGCTATCTGGCGCAGAAAGATAAACCGTTCTGGTACATTGATACCCATGCCGGAGCGGGTTGCTACGCCTTGGATAGCGGCTATGCCACGCAGAACGCGGAGTATGAAAGCGGCATTGCACTTTTGTGGGAGCGTGACGATTTGCCCGCACCCTTGGCGGAATATGTGGCACTGGTGAAGCGCATCAATCCCGATGGGCAGTTGAAGCTCTATCCCGGTTCGCCGCTGGTTGCGCTGGAGTTGTTGCGTGAGCAGGATCGGATGCGGTTGTTCGAATTGCACCCAACCGACAGTGAAATTTTACAGCAGAATTTTGCCGGACATGGTGCGCAAGTGCTGATGCAAGCCGCCGACGGATTCGACGCACTGAAAGCCTTGTTGCCGCCTCCGCCGCGCCGCGCGCTGGTGTTGATCGATCCGCCTTATGAAGAAAAGCAGGATTATCAACGCGTGGTGTCGGCATTGCGCGAGGGGCTGAAACGCTTTGCCAGCGGGATGTATGCGGTGTGGTATCCGCAGTTGCAACGCGTCGAGGCCAGACAACTTCCCGAACAACTCAAGCAATTGCCGGTGAAGAGCTGGCTGCATGTCGTGCTCAGCGTGCAAGCTCCGGGCGAAGATGGTTTCGGCATGCACGGCAGCGGGATGTTTATACTCAATCCGCCTTGGACTTTGTATGGTGTGCTGCAGGAGGTGATGCCGTATCTGGTTAAGGTGCTGGGGCAAGATGGCGAGGGCGGGTTTGTGCTGGAGTTTGAAGAGAATGCCGCCGCATGAAACAATGACGAATGCTTACATTCAATAAAAATTGCCGGCTTTGTCCGCGCCTGGCCGGATTTCTCGATCAAGTGCGTGAGGAACATCCTGACTACTATGCCTTACCGGTAAGTTCGTTCGGTGACAAAGACAGCAAATTTTTGATCGTCGGATTGGCTCCCGGAATGCATGGCGCAAACCGTACCGGCCGGCCATTCAGTGGCGATTTTGCTGGAAATCTGCTGTACGGCTCTTTGCATAAATACGGTTTTGCCAGCAGTGCTGAACCGTTGGATGCGGCGGGGGATGCCAACCCGTCTTTGCGCCTAAGCGGCTGTCGCATCACTAACGCGGTGCGCTGCCTGCCGCCGCAGAACAAACCAGAACCGAGCGAAATTCTCACCTGCAATGGCTATGTTGCCGAGGAATTGGCGATGCTGACTAAGGGCGCGACGGTATTGGCTCTTGGGACGATTGCGCATCAGGCAGTGCTGATGGCTTTGCAACTGCGCAAAAGTAGTTTTGCGTTCGGACATGGCGCACAACATAGTCTGCCCAATGGTTTGACGTTATTTGATAGTTACCATTGCAGCCGCTACAACACGCAAACCAAACGCCTGACTACAGCGATGTTCGAGGCGGTGATCGGCAATATTGCGCAACATCTGCATCGCCTTGAAGCCTGACCAGCCATTTGATCTCCAGCCGATACTCGCCAGCTTGCCGTTGCTGCCAGGCGTTTATCGTTTTTTCGATGGCAAGGGTGAAGTGCTGTATGTCGGCAAGGCCGGGCAACTCAAAAAACGCGTCGCGTCCTACTTCCAAAAAACCAATGTCTCGCCGCGTATCCGTTTGATGGTTTCGCACATTTCGCGCATAGAAACCACCGTGACGCGCTCGGAAGCCGAGGCGTTGCTGCTCGAAAACAACTTAATAAAGTCATTAAGACCACGCTATAACATATTGTTTCGTGACGATAAGTCATATCCGTATATTGTGCTGACTGGGGAGAAATTTCCGCGCTTGACCTACTATCGCGGCACACCCAATCGTCAGCATCAATACTTCGGCCCATACCCAAATTCGTATGCAGCCAAGGAAAGCATGCAGCTGCTGCAAAAGATATTCCGTATCCGCACCTGTGAAAACAGTGTGTTCAACAATCGCACCCGTCCATGTTTGTTGCACCAGATCCACCGCTGCACCGCGCCGTGTGTGAAGCTGATTTCAGCGGATGATTATCAGGCCGACATCCGCAATGCGGTGTTGCTGTTGCAAGGCCGGCATCAGGAAGTCGAACAAACTTTGCGTGCTGCGATGGAGAGCGCGGCGGAAAAAATGCACTACGAGCAGGCTGCCGCCTTGCGCGACCAGTTGCGCGCGCTGCACACCGTGCAGCAAAAGCAATTCGTCGAATCCACCGGCGGCGCAACCGATGCTGACATCATTGCGCTGGCGCAGCAAGATGGGCTGGTCTGCGTGAATCTCGCCATGGTGCGCGGCGGGCGGCATTTGGGTGACAAGAGTTTCTTTCCCGACCACGCCGAAGACTTGTCGTCGGATGAAATCGTGCATGCTTTCATCGCGCAGCATTATCTCAATAGCAGCGTGCCGCCGTTGTTGTTGCTGGGCGAGGAATGTAGCGATAAGGCTCTGGCGCAATTGCTCAGCGAACAGGCCGGACACGCGGTGCGGGTTAGCCAAGCCGCAAGCGGGGAGCGCAAGCAGTGGCTGGAAATGGGGCACCGCAATGCGCTGCTGGGGTTACAGCAACTGGCAATGCAGCAGGGCGGACAAAAGTTGCGGTTGGACAAGCTGCGCGAATTTCTGGATATGCCGGATCTGCAACGCATAGAGTGTTTTGACATCAGCCATACCATGGGCGAAGCGACGCAGGCTTCCTGCGTGGTGTATGAAAATCTCGACATGCGTTCCTCGCAATATCGCCGCTATAACATCACTGATGTCACCCCCGGCGACGATTACGCGGCGATGCGCCAGGCGTTGACGCGCCGCTACCAGAAGCTTGCCGAAGGTGGTCAAAAGGGCGATGGCGCGCGACCTGATTTGATTCTGATCGACGGCGGTCTGGGGCAATTGCACATCGCGATGGAGGTGATGCACGAATTGGGTTTGAATGATTTTGCCCTGGTGGGTGTCGCGAAAGGCGAGGGGCGTAAGGCGGGCTTGGAACAACTGATCTTCCCTGATGGCACAGCGCGGCAGTTGCGCAGCGATGATCCGGCACTGCACCTTATCCAGCAGATCCGCGACGAGGCGCACCGTTTCGCCATCACCGGACATCGCGCCAAGCGCGGCAAAGCGCGCACCGCATCCAGTCTCGAGGAGATCAGCGGGGTAGGGGACAAGCGGCGGCGCAGTTTGCTGACCCACTTCGGCGGGCTGCGCGAAGTGAAGCAGGCGAGCGTCGAGCAGCTCTGTCAGGTGGAAGGAATCAGCAAATCACTTGCTGAAAAGATTTACCAGCAGCTACACTAGCCATATGCCGTTCAACATCCCCAATCTGATCACCTGGTTAAGAATCCTGCTGATTCCGGTGTTCGTCTCGGTTTTTTATCTGTCTGACAACACGCTTAGCCCGCATCTAAAAAACGTAATCAGCACCAGTGTTTTCTTGCTGGCTGCGTGCACAGATTGGCTGGACGGTTATCTGGCGCGCAAATTGGACCAGTTTTCCGCATTCGGCGCGTTTCTTGATCCGGTGGCCGACAAGCTGATGGTCGCTGCTGCGTTGATCGTGTTGGTGAAACTGGGACGCGCGGATGCGATCATCTCTTTCATCATTATCGGGCGAGAGATCACAATTTCTGCGCTGCGCGAGTGGATGGCACAGCTTGGCGAAAGCAGGAGTGTCGCGGTTTCTATGCTAGGCAAGCTTAAAACCACCTTTCAAATGGTTGCGGTATTGTTGTTGCTGTATCACGACAATCTTCTGGGGATTGATTGCCAGACGATCGGTTCATTGCTGTTGTATCTCGCCGCGCTGCTTACTTTATGGTCGATGGGCTACTACTTAATGCTAGCTTCACCAAGACTAAAAAAACATCAAAAACTAAATTGATTTATAAGTCTGTGTCTGTATAATGCGCAGCCTTCGGGGTGTAGCGTAGCCTGGTAGCGCGCCTGCTTTGGGAGCAGGATGTCGGGAGTTCGAATCTCTCCACCCCGACCAGGTTCTAGCAGTTTTTTAGTTGTTCAATTAGCCTAAGAAAAGGATTGTGCCCGTAGCTCAACCGGATAGAGCACCAGCCTTCTAAGCTGGGGGTTGCAGGTTCGATTCCTGTCGGGCACGCCAAGTGCCTGTCGGGTGCCCGGACAAAAGTTTTTCGTCCAGCAAAGCTTCATAACCAGCGGCTTGCCGATGTTGTTTATAGGCGCGTATTGTGCTGGGTTATAACCAGCCACTTGGTTGTCGTCTTTTGACAAACTAGTGGAATGGCTAGTAGTTTTATCAGTCAGATGGCTAGTAGTTCTATCAGTTGTTTCATCAATGGTGGCTGTAGCTCAGTTGGTAGAGTCCCGGATTGTGATTCCGGTTGTCGTGGGTTCGAGCCCCATCAGTCACCCCAGCTTCTTTTGGGTCTAGCACCACCGCTAGGCGGTTCCATTTAATCTCAAACCTCAATCTCCATAATCTCCGTCACAGGCAGCGCCGCGATGTCGTTCAGCTTTACATTGCGCTTTGTGTCATTGAGATGAGCCAGTTCAGTGATGCGGGAATAGAATGCGCTAACGAACACCTCACGTCCCTCGGCATCTTGGCGGCGAATGCCAAACTTCACGCGTTGCCGCTCTTTCGTGGGTAGCTTGCCGAGCAGGCTCTTGGTAGCCCAGATGGCACCACCGCGCGCAAAGTCGGACAACCGCGCGGCATGGTTTATGGTATCGCCCAGAACAGTGAATTCCACTTTGGTTTCTATGTTGAAGATACCCAGCCATTCATGGCCCTCACTAAGACCGGTATTGAGATACAACTCATTCATCCAACTCTTGCGCAACTGCCATTCCTTGCTGATCCTGCGCATGGCGGATTTCATTTCCTGTGCGCACATTAGCGCGTTGAAGATGTAGTTACAGTCAGGCTGCGGGAAAAAATAGTACACCATCCCATCACCTACATGCTTGCCGTGAGTGCCGTAATACTTGCGAAAGATAGGTTCCATAGTGGCCCATATCTGATTAATGAGTTCGAAGTATTCCTCTGGTGGTAGTTCGGTGCAAATGCGCACTGAACTCTGCAAGTCAGCCACCAGCACGGCGACATCCGTTAGTACAGGCAGGTGTTTTTTCAGCAGGTTGCGGATCACCTCATCGCGTCGTTCCAGCAGCCCCAACAAACTGTCACTTTCGGCGTGACTGGGGAGGTGGATGAACAGGATTCCTTCGCGGTAATAGGAGGCATAGACATGGTAGCGGGCAACCTCATCTTTTTCCAGGCGCAGAGTGAGCGGCAGTTGCACCAGGGTGCCGTTAGGGCGTAATTTGGCCAGAGATTCCTCCAGTTGCTTGGGTGTAGCGTCAGACTGACCACTGAGAATATTCATCAGATCATTTCGCGAAAAACGCCCTTTACCCAACAGAAGATAGAATTGAAGCAATTCTTCACGATTGGCACCGTTCCTGCCAAGCCGGCCATTGAGCAAGTATGCCAGTGCGTTACGCTCCTTGATGTCCGCAGGCAGGTGATCTAATGCGCCCAGCAGATCGGTGCGCGCCTCTTCGTTGAACCATGTGATCTCGAAGTTGTAGTTGACCATGTAGGCCGGGAAGGGAATATGATCAATCGTGAGTCGGAGCACATTGGACTTTGCTGGTGTGACAGTCTGAGGCGCGTTCTTTAAACTCACCGTTACTGATTGTGCAGAAGGTTCTGTAAGTGACGCGTGCACTGCCCTGATTTCTTGCGCGGGTGTTTTCCCTAGCGCCGGGAAACCGTCCAACTCTAGTTGCTTGGCGATATCTGCCATAGCATAACCGTCCTTCTTCAATTGACTGATGCGTTCTAGGCGGGCCAATACTTCTTTGGGGAAATAGCCGATCTGGCGTGCGCTGGTCGAGGCCCCGGGTTCCGGGTTTTTCACCAACGGGCGCGGTAGCAGTCCCTGCGAGATGTAGTTGTTGAGCGTAGCTCGGGAAATGTTCGCGGCTTGCATTACTTCAAAACTAGTCAACATAATATAGACAGTCCATTTATTTGTTAGTTAGACTGTCCATATTTATATAATGGACAGTCCACGTCAAGTGATTTTTATTATCACGCTTTGCACTATCTCCTTGTCATTATACAAAGAAGTGTAACTGTGCTGTTGCTTGATGTGATAAAGGATATGACATAGACAATACACGTGGCTATCTAACAGGGCGTGTAATACATTTAATACGATGGACCTGCTTTCCATAGACCATATTATTTATAAATTGGTTTAGTGTTTAGTAAGGTCAGACGACTAGTAAACTGGCGTGCCACGTTATTTCAATCGACTCGCTCTAGCATTGCTGGGCTATAGGGGTAGGTCAAATCGATGGTAAGACCGCTAATCAGGGGAATGTTAAGTCCGAAACCGTCCCGCGACTGTTCCGCTTTTCTGCCCCATCAATTACGCATAATGTATATTATGTAAAATATAGTAACTGTCCTACTTGTGACTCCTGCTGCCGATTTTTCTGTTGTACTTCCAATACTTGCCACGTCACCTCCGCCGCTGACATCCTCCTCCCGCGTTTTGTCAGCTAAAGGGAAAAAGGGGAAATTGTTCCCTGAGAAATTTGTAGCGTTGCATCGTCTGGATTCGGAGAATGCAACGCAAAGTGCCAGTAAAATAGTTGAACCTTACAACCTTAGGGCTTTGCTACTTATCGATGGCAGGGATTATAGGGGCCGGTCATCGAATCCTTATCCGTTTACGCAAATCGATTCTTCCTGATGACTATGATTCCCTCTCTTTTTCAAGGGAGACGTCCTGTCACTCTCAAGTTTTAACTGGTCAGAAAAGCCCCAAGCAGGTCATAGAGGACTGCGACCATGTTCTAAAGACATTTTCGCTAATGCTTGAGTATGCTTCGGTTGAACCTGATCCCAGGAAAAACGCCACTCCCAGTTGCCAGTCGGTTGACTGGGAAAGTTCATGCGATGATCGCCGGAAAGCCCGAGCACATCCTGCATGGGGAAAATGACTATATTCGCCACCGAGTTGGAAATGGCGCGCATCATATCCCACTGAATCTTATGCCCGTCACTGTCCAGATAGTGCTGAGCAAAAGCTTTTTCCTGATCGGACACTGAGTTCCACCAGCCGAGGATGGTGTCGTTGTCATGTGTACCAGTATAGGCGATTGTATTGGGCACATAGTGGTGCGGTAAGAAGAGGTTGTCCTCCCCTTCGGCAAAGGCGAATTGCAGGATACGCATACCTGGCAGTTTGAATTTATCACGAAGGTCCACTACGTCAGGCGTAATTAAACCCAAGTCTTCGGCGATGATGGGCAGGTGTGGAAAGGCTTTTTCGAATGCTTCAAACAGCTTTTTCCCGGGGCCAGCTATCCACTTCCCATTAATAGCGTTGGGTGCATCTGCCGGTACTTCCCAATAGGCGACAAAGCCTCGAAAATGATCAATACGCACCAAGTCAGCCAGTTGCAGTGCATGTCTGAGACGCGCTATCCACCAGGCGTAGCCGGTCTTTTCGTGGATGTCCCAGCGGTAGAGCGGATTCCCCCAGAGCTGACCGGTCTCGCTGAAGTAGTCGGGTGGCACACCGGCTACAACTGATGGACGGCCATTTTCGTCCAGTTCGAACAGTTCCTGGTGTGACCATACGTCGGCACTTTGATAGGCCACAAATATCGGCACGTCGCCAATGATTCGGACCCCACGCTCGTTGGCATATAGCCTCAAATTTGACCATTGGCGGGCAAAGCACCATTGGCAGAATTTCCAGAAACCAACTTCGTCAGCACAGGTCTTTTTCATAAGGCGTAGTGCCTGCGGTTTCCTATGCGCGAGCTCCTTGGACCAGTGACTCCATTCACTCCAACTTTCGCGCTCCGCAATCGTCATGAATAATGCGTAGTCCTCAAGCCATTCGTTTTCAGCAATGCAGAACTCGGTATACGCCCGGTGCATATTATCGTGACCGCTCGCAAAGAAGTTCCTGGCGGCGCGGCGCAGTCGCTCCATGCGGAATGGTCGCAAGAGTGTGAAATCTACCCGGTCAGGCCGAAAATCGGGATGTGGCGTTAGATCCTCGGAACTGAGCCAACCATGACTGGACAATTCAGCGAGGTCAATAAGAAGGATGCTGCCGGCGAAAGCAGAACTACTCATGTATGGAGAATTTCCAGGGCCGATCTCGCCAAGCGGTAGAACCTGCCAATAAGTTTGACCGGCACTTACCAGCCAGTCGACAAATTGGTATGCATCCGAGCCGAAATCACCAGCACCGAACGCACCGGGTAGCGATGTCGGGTGTAGCAATATGCCACTGACGCGATCCGTTAACACATTAATAACATAAGTGAAGCAGGCATGTTATTCAGAGGCGCGGCGCATCGCTCCGCCTGCCTCGGGAGCGCCACCGCCCTGGCTGATAGGCTCTGACAATTTCAGTGGGGCCGACAATTTCAACAGGTGATACAACTCGGTCAAATTGTGGCGGAACAGTCGATCAAAGCTGGCTACCGAGTGCGAGGGGTTATAGTCCCCAAACCACCAGAACCAGTCCGAGCTTTCGCAAGAACAAAGCTGCTTCTCGGCTGCATCTTGCTCGGCTTGGTTGAGTCGACCACTAGACATGACCATGTCGAAACTTTGCTTTGCGACACACAGCAAATCCCAAGCGTGATTTTTGTCCTTGGAGCCTATCCAGGTTGAAAAGTTACCACACACCCAGCTCCCCGCAACAATACTGGGCAAGCTGTGCTGCCTCGCGTTACCAGTACCTATCGTGCTTAGCTTCAGATAGTCGCTGTAAGTGCTGGTGTGAATTTGGGGGTGCGCCTCAAGCTCGGCATATAGCTCATCAAGGAAGTAAAAACCATTGTAGGGATAATATTCCCACGCGTTTTCACCATCCAGAATGACGCTGACGACAGGCGTTTCATCACCCGGTGCGTGTTGGGCAATCGCTTCGATCTGGTCGACAAAATGCGTTGCCGCATCTTTGCCATGCCAGCGCGAATACTCAAAACCAATCAAATCAGACAAACGGTCATCACGGAAAAAGCAACTCAAGCCATCCGCACCCTTTTCCAGTTGATAAGGGCGGTACAAGTATTGCGCGTGCTCAGGAACGGGTTGCTGCATGTGATGCAAACTATTGACTAATACGCCCTCCCCGCTGGCTACCCAGCGACAACCCTCGGACGCAAACACCTCCAGAGTTTCTGATGAAATCGACCCTTCGGCTGGCCACATTCCCTGTGGCTCGGAGCCAAAACGTACGCGATGGCTATTCTTGGCTGACTGAATTTGCGCTATTACGCGCTGCCTGCCCCTAGGGTAATGTGGGGAGTTAGGCATAGGAGCATCCGGCATAGCTTCTTTGGCGCTGGCGAAATCAATCAACAGCGGAGCTAGTGGATGGTAATGCGGCGTAGCGGATATCTCGATTTGCCCGGATTCGGCCAGCTTGCGATAGCGCGGAATGATGCCACCAATTAATTCACCGATAAGGTCGAACAATTGTTTGCGGTCTTTGTAACTGAAGCATTCGGCCTTACTCATCAAACGCACTACCAAGGCATGTTCGCGACGCACGCTTTCGCCGCACCAGGCCAAGTGATACCAGGTCAGCAAATCAGCCACATACTGTCCCGACAAATAGGACAATGCGGTTTCACTTTCGGCTTGCAAAAGTTTGAACAGTTCCCATAGGCGTTTATAAGCCGGATAGGGTGAAATCATTCTGGTGTGATTGCTGCGGAAGCACGCGTCGAAGGCCAATTTCCGATGTTCTGCAGAGAGATTACCGGAATTTACATGTATCAACAGGCGCAACAACGGATCGCGCAACTGTCCAGTGGTAAACTGATCCGTGTAATCTTCCAATTGGTCGAGCAAGATTGGCACGAAATTCACCACGGCGTGGACTTTGGGGTGTCTCTCAAGGTAATAAGCCATGTCGGTGTAATCCTTGATGGCATGCAAATAGGTCCACGGCAACACAAAATCGCCGCTGGCATAATCGCGGTAATCCGGCTGGTGCATGTGCCAGAGAAAAACTAAATCAACGGTTTTTTTCATCGTAGAAACCCCCGCCTCCGGTGGCAGGGAAATTAAAATCAGCGGAACTGATGTGTCATTTGCCCGAGCATCTCCGGGGTAATGAGCGTCACACCGTTCGGGCTGACATGGAAACGCTTGCGATCTTCTTCCGGATTGACCCCGACTACCAAACCGTCCGGAATCTCACA
>CABEDU010000043.1_pt1 | contig 15217 bp, 11 predicted proteins | sample 3133021 | NCBI WGS metagenome assembly CABEDU01 (sample SAMEA5534332, study PRJEB31848) | metagenome | biome: tundra; feature: field; material: soil | place: USA | collected 2013-05 | depth 0.15 m
GTATCGAGGTATCACTTTCCCATGTATCTGAAAGAAATTGAATACCGTTACAATCATCGGCAGGAAAATATTTTCAAGCTCTTCCTGAAGATCTATTTTGGTTACGTTTCGCCCTAATTACCAAATTTTATAAATTCGTCATTCCCGAAAAACTCGTCATTCCGGCGCATAACCAGCGACTTTGCTGGTTATGCGCCGGAATGACGGAGTGGTATTTAAGCCCGTGAAATAATAATCACGCCAAGTATTATCACACCCATGCCGACCAGCTTGGTCGGATTGAAGGCTTCGCCAAGCAGATACCACGCAGCGACAGCATTCACCACATAAGCCATGGACAGCATCGGGAAGGCAATGCTGACCGGCACACGCGACAGTGCGAGCACCCAGATGACCACGCTCAGCGCATAACAAAACAGCGCGACGACGATGTGCCACTCGGTCGCCAGTTTCAGGCCGATGGGCAGGACGTTCTCCATGCTGAACTCGAAATAACCGATGCTGTTGGTGCCCGCCTTCATCAGTATCTGCGCGGCGGCGTTGAGCATCACGCCGGTGAAAATGAGGCCGAAGCTGATCATATTCATATGAAACCTCTGAGAAATATCGTGCGCGTAACTGATCTCATGGCCTACTCACCACGATGTATTGAGGATCTTCATAAATGATTTTCATCGCAAAATCCAGTTTCTTGAGTTGCGTGTATATATCCACCGGCATGATCGCCAGCGCCGCCGGTTGCGCCTGCCAGACCTTCGCGAAGCTGGCAATGTCGGGTATCCAGCGCTGCGGTTCCTGCATGATACCGAATGCCATCTCATCCTGATACTGCACCAGAGTAAAGGTGCGCTTCAGATAAAACGGCAAGGTCTGTTCGTAGGTGGACACCGAATAGAACGGTTCGTCCGCCTTGACGTAAGGGCGTATCGCATTGGCAATGAAGTAAGCGGAGCGCTCCTTCGCTATCGTGTTGTAGCCGGACGTGCCGAGTTGCGCGGCGAGCAAGGAACTTAACGCCAACACCAGCACCGCCACCAGCTTGGACTCTTTGACAACTTGCGGGCGGCGCAGTAAAACCAATGCACCAATCACACCCAACAACCAGAGCAGCGCTGCCGCCACCAGCCAGTTGGCATAATCACCGTATCCCTGCACTTGCAGCGGGGTGTCCGCCAGCCGCGCGGCAAAAGGCGCAAACCCCAGTGCCAGCAAGGTCAGCGGCAATACCGGGGCGATCAGCCAGAACAATCTGCGCGCGTTCATTGTTGCCAGCTGCTTGCCCATCAGCAGCGCCAGCGCCGGGAACATCGGCAGCAGATAAGACGGCAACTTGGAACCTGAGACGGTGAAGAACAGGTAGATGAACACCGCCCAGATCAGCAGGAAACGCGCGGCATTGAATGTTCCCGGCAGCTTGCTGTCGCGCCCCAATTCGCTGCCAAATGCAGCCCGGAACAGCGTGTCGAACATCAGCACCGTCCAAGGCAACATGCCAGCCAGCAAGATCGGGATGAAGTAATACCAGGGCTGATAGCGCCCCAAATCTTTGGTGGTGAAGCGCGTGTAGTGTTCGTAAATAAAAAAGCGCTGGAAGAATTCCGGATTGGCTTTCATCACCAGATAAAACCAAGGCGCGGTGATCAGCAGGAACACCGCCAGGCCGGGCAACCAGTGCATACGTTTGAACACGGAAAAATCACGCTGCACCACGGCATAAATGAACAGCGCTGCACCCGGCAACACCAAACCCATCAAGCCCTTGCTCAACACGGCCAGGCCCAGAGCAGCCCAGGCCAGCAACATCCAATTACGGCGTTTCGTTGTGTCTGTCTGTGTTTGTCCGAGCAACAGACCTGCGATGCCCAGCGTGAGGAAAAAGGTGACACCCATGTCCAGCGTGTTGATGTGCCCCATCAACACATACAGCATGCTGCTGCCCAGCAATATCGCGGCATAGCCCGCCGCCTCGCGCCCGAACAAACGCAACCCGGCAAACCACACCAGCAGAATACCGGCAAAACCGGTCAGCCCCATCCACAGGCGCGAAGTCCATTGATGCTCGCCGAACACGGTGTAAGCGGCGGCCGTCGCCCAGTATTGCAGTGGCGGCTTCTCGAAATATTTGAGGCCGTTCAGGCGCGGCGTGGTCCAGTCGCCGCTGACCACCATCTCGCGCGGGATCTCGGCATAGCGGCCTTCGTCCGGTTTGATCAATTTGCGGTATTCGAGATTGGCGAACCAGATCGCCGCGACGGCAATGACCAGCCACCAAAACCGTCTGTTAGATATATTCTTCATCACCGACATTAGGGAACCTCTAGAAATTCGTTTTGCGGGATGAAGCGCAAGGAGCCGCACAGCGAACGACGAGACATATCAGATTGATAGGCGAGGAGTGAGCGAGCACGCAACGCCGCGATTCGCCCGGAAAATGAATTTATAGAGATTCCCATTATTTTTCTGTCCAACCGGCACGTAATTCGCGCGCCGTGCGAAAGGTCTGTTCGAGTTGTGCCGCATCACCCGCCGCAAGTGCCGTGCTCATCTGATTCAATTCCGCGATGTAGATTTGCAATTCTTTTAATAGGGCTTCGCGATTCGCCAGGCAGATATCGCGCCACATTTCCGGCGAACTGGCGGCGATGCGGGTGAAATCGCGGAAGCCGCTGGCGGCGAAAGACAATAGCAGGTCGCGGTTGTCGCGTTGCGCCAGGTCGTGCACCAGCGCGAACGAGAGCAGGTGCGGCAGGTGGCTTACTGCCGCAAACACAGCATCATGTTCGGCGTGGGTGAGCTGGTGGATATTCGCGCCACAGGCCTGCCACGCAGCTTGCACGCGCGCGACCGATTGCGCCGAGTTTTCCGGCAACGGGGTCAAGACGACGTTTTTGCCCACATACAAGTCGGCCCCCGCCGCCGCCGCCCCGCTCTGTTCGGCTCCGGCTATCGGGTGCGCGGGTACGAACTGCGCCACCTTACTGCCCAGTTGCGCATAGGCATCGCGGACCACGTCACTCTTGGTGCTGCCACCATCGGTGATCAAGGTATGAGTGCCGAGGTGCGGCGCGATGCGCGCCATCAGCTCCGCCATCTGTCCGACCGGGGTCGCCAGCAACACCAGATCGGCATCGCGAACTTCGGCGGCGATATCCTGCCCGATGCGGTCGATAATGCCGAGTTGCCGGGCTTGTTGCAGATTGCTTGCGCTACGCCCGAAGCCGACCACCTCGCCGACCGCACCCGCTTTGCGTAATGCCAGCGCGAACGAGCCGCCGATCAGCCCGACGCCGAAGATGACGATTTTTTTGAATAGTGGTTCAGTCATGGTTTCCCCCACCCTAACCCTCTGATGAAACTACTGATACGACTACTAGCCATCTGACTAACCCAGCAAAAGACGCTGGGCAAGTCATTGGTTATAGCCATTCGACTAAGCTGGCAAACTACGCCAGTCGAGTCGCTGGTTACCCCAGAGGGAGAGGGAATTAAAGTGTGCGCCCGATCGCTTTGGCAATACCGCCCAGCGTGCCCATCAAATTTTTCAGTTCTTGCGGCGTTAATGCCTGATCGGCATCGCACCATGCTTCGCAGGGATTCGGATGCATCTCGATCAACAGACCGTCCGCACCTGCGGCAATCGCCGCTTGCGACAACGCGGGCACCATCCACGCCTTACCGCCCGCATGCGATGGATCGACGATCACCGGCAAATGGGTTTCTTTTTTCAGCACCGGAATCGCCGTCACGTCCAGCACGTTCCGATAGTAAGTCTCGAAGGTGCGGATGCCGCGTTCGCAGAAAATGATATTGTGATTGCCGCCCGCCGCGATGTATTCCGCCGCCATCAGCCATTCGGAAATGGTCGCCGACATGCCGCGCTTCAAAATCACCGGCTTGTTGATGCGCCCGACTTCCTTGAGCAGATCGAAATTCTGCATGTTGCGTGTGCCGATCTGGATTACGTCCACGTCGTATTCGAGGAAGGTGTCCAGCATGCGGATGTCCATCAACTCGGTGACGATAGGCAGCTTGTATTTACCCGCCGCTTTGCGGAAGATGTCCAGTCCCTCCACGCCCTTGCCCTGAAAGGTGTAAGGACTGGTGCGCGGCTTGAACGCCCCGCCGCGCATCAAGCGGCAACCCGCCTCATGCACGAACTTTGCCGACAAATCCATCTGCTCTTGTGTCTCCACCGAACACGGTCCGGCGATGATCTGAATCTGATTGCCGCCCAACTTGATGCCGGCAATATCGATGACAGAATTTTCCTTGTGCGATTCGCGCGACACGATCTTGTATTGCTTGGCAATGTGCATCGCCGACTCCACACCGGGCAACGGCGTGAACATTTCCTCGGTCAGGGGGCTTTCATTACCAATCGCGCCGATCACGGTGCGCTCGATGCCGCGCGAGATGTTGGCCTTCAATCCGGCTGCTTCAAGTCTGTTAACCACTGCGCCGATTTGCTCGTCAGTGACGTCTTTTCCCATTACGATAATCATTACTTATTCTCCAAGTATCTGCTGCAACGCAGACAAAAATTTCTCATTCTCTGTTTCCAGACCGATGCTCACGCGCAAATAATCCGGCATGTCATAACTGGCGATAGGTCGGACGATTACGCCCAACTCCAGCAAACGGCGGTAGATGCGCGCCGCTCCGGCGATTTTAAAACTGACGAAGTTGGCCAGGGACGGGATGTATTCCAGCCCCAGCTTGCCCAAGCCATGGGTGATCTGTTCCATGCCGCGCTGATTCAATTCGTGGGTCTGCCTGACGAAAGCGTCGTCCCGCAAGGCCGCCACGGCTGCGGCCTGCGCCACGCTGTTGACGTTAAACGGCTGGCGCACGCGGTTCATCATGTCGGCCACCTGCGGATTCGCCAGCGCATAACCCACGCGCAAACCGGCCAGGCCATACGCCTTGGAAAAGGTGCGCGAGATGATCAGGTTAGGGAAATCCTTCAGCCAACTCACGCTATCGTAATGATTCTCTTCCGGCAGGTATTCGTTGTAAGCCTCATCCAGCATCACCAGAATCTGCTGCGGCAGCGCGCGCAGGAAAACCAGCAAATCCGCCGCACTCAGGAAGGTGCCGGTCGGGTTGTTCGGGTTGGCGATGAACAACAGCTTGGCCTGTTGCTCCACGGCGGCCTTGAGCATCGCTTTCAGGTCGTGGCCGAAATTGATCGCGGGCACGCTGACGCCGGTCGCCCCCACCGCCTGCGTCGCCAGCGGATACATCGCGAAGGCATGGGCTGAATACACTGCCTTGTCGCCCACGGTGAGGAAGGCGCGCGCGGCCAGTTCCAGCATGTCGTTGGAGCCGTTGCCCAACACGATGCACGCATGTTCGACGCCATAGCGCCTAGACAGCGCGTCCTTCAACTCGAAGCCGTTGCCGTCCGGATACAGCGCAATGGTCTTGATCGCCTCGTGCATGGCGGCCACGGCCAGCGGGCTGCAACCGAGCGGGTTCTCGTTGGAGGCCAGCTTGACGATGCCGCTGACGCCCAACTCGCGCTCCAACTCGGCAATCGGTTTGCCGGGCTGGTAAGGCGCAATGGCGCGGATGTGGGGTGGAGCCAGATCAGAATAATTCATACTTAACAAGTCAGGAAATTCGATACGACTTTGCAGGAATGGTCACCTAAACGGCCACCGGATACGAACCCAGCACCTTCACAAACGCGGCAACCTGTTTCAGTTCGTCCAATGCAGCAGCCACCCTGGCATCGTCCTGATGACCTTCGATGTCCATGTAGAACACATATTCCCAAAGCCCTGAACGCGCCGGGCGCGATTCCAGCTTGGTCATGCTGACACCGTGTTTGGCCAGTGGTACCAGCAAATCATGCACCGCGCCCGGACGGTTTGCTGCGGACATTACCAGCGAAGTCTTGTCATTGCCGGAAAGGGCGACTTGCTGATTGCCCAACACCAGAAAGCGCGTGGTGTTGTTGGCATCATCCTCGATGTTTTCCACGCACACACTCAAGCCGAAATGCACGGCGGCCTGACTGCCTGCGATAGCCGCGCTATTGGAATTTTCCGCTGCCAGCCGCGCCGCTTCGGCGTTGCTGGCGACGGGGATGCGCGACGCGCGCGGCAGATTGGCATTCAACCAACCCTGGCATTGACCCAACGACTGCGGATGCGAATAGATGGTTTTGATCGTGCCCGAGTCGCAATGCTGTGCCAGCAAACATTGATGGATAGCCAGCATCACTTCGCCGCAAACTTGCAGCGGGCTTTGCATCAACAAATCCAGTGTGCGTCCGATCGCGCCTTCGCTGGAATTTTCCACCGGCACCATACCGTAATGCACCGCGCCGCTCTCTACCGCATGAAACACATCATCAATGTTTGCACACGGCTTGCCCTGCACCGCACTGCCAAAACGCTTGAGTACGGCGGCCTCGCTGAACGTGCCTTGCGGCCCGAGATAGGCCACCGTCAGCGGGGCTTCCAGCGCACGGCATTGCGACATCACTTCGGTGAACAACTGGGCAATAGCGGCATTGCTCAATGGTCCGCTGTTTTTTTCCTGCAATCGTTGCAACACCTGTGCCTCACGCTCGGGGCGCAGCACCACGCCATCCTCTTTGAGATGGCCGATCTGTTGCGCCAGCGCAGCACGCTGATTGGCGAGTTTCAACAACTCGTCATCCAGCCTGTCGATCTGCTCGCGGAGCTGTTTTAATTTCTCGCTCATGCCGGCTTTCGTTTATGTCGCCTGGGGTAAAGGTAAATCGCGCACCATCAGCACGCCCGGAATAGCGGCGATCTGCGCGATCAGTTTAGCGGGAATCGCGCTGTCGGTGTCCACCAGGGTGTAAGCCATTTCACCGCGCGACTTGTTCATCATATTGTGGATGTTGATGCCCGCAGCGGCCAGCGTGGTGGAAATCTGCCCCAGCATGTTCGGCACGTTGCTATTGGCAATCGCCAGACGGAAAGCCGATTCGCGCGGCATCACCAATGTCGGGAAATTCACCGTGTTGGTGATATTGCCGTGTTCCAGATATTCCCGCACCTGATCCACCACCATCACCGCGCAGTTCTCTTCCGCCTCTTCGGTGGATGCGCCGAGATGCGGCAAGGTCACCACATTGGCCTGCCCCTGTAATTTTTGCGCCGGAAAATCGCACACGTAACAGCGCAGATGTTTGCTCGCCAGCCCGGCCAACACCGCATCGCTATCCACGATCGCATCGCGCGAGAAATTCATCAGCACACTGCCGGGCTTCATCACCTGCACACGCTGCGCGTTGATCAAACCGCGTGTCGCATCCAGCAGCGGCACATGCAGCGTGACGAAGTCGCTGTGCTTGAGCAGATCTTCCACGCTGTGCGCCTTCTTCACTTGTGACGACAGACTCCATGCCGCATCCACGGTGAGTTCCGGATCAAAGCCGTACACATGCATACCCAGACTCAGCGCGGTGTCCGCCACCAGGCGGCCGATCGCCCCGAGGCCGATGATGCCGAGCGTGCGCCCGCGCAACTCGATGCCCGCATAGTGTTTCTTGCCATCCTCGACCAGTTTGTGCAGCGTGGCATCGTCGCCGTGCAAGCTTGCGGTGAATTGCAGCGCGGGCACGATGTTGCGCGCCGCCAGCAACATGCCAGCCAGAACCAGTTCCTTCACCGCATTGGCATTCGCGCCCGCCGCATTGAACACCGGCACGCCGCGCTCGCTCATCTTCTTCACCGGCACATTGTTGGTTCCGGCACCAGCGCGGGCAATGGCTTTCACGCTGGCGGGAATATGCATATCCAGCATGTGATGCGAACGCACCAGAATCGCATCCGGTTCTGCAATCTCGGTACCGACGACGTAACGCGCGGCAGGCAGGCGTTGCAGCCCCTGTGCAGAAATCTTGTTCAATGTCAGTATCTGGAATGTCTTAGCCATGTTTTTTAGCGAACTCGTTCATGAAGTTGATCAAAGCCTGCACGCCTTCCAGCGGCATCGCATTGTAAATCGAGGCACGCATACCGCCCACCGAACGGTGTCCCTTGAGTTGCAGCAGCCCGCGCGCATCGGCCTGCTTGACGAAATCGCCATCCAGATTCGCGTCCTTCGGGTGCCCGGCTAAAAGTTTTTCGGACAGCGTGAACGGCACATTCATGCGCGAGCGATCCGACAGTGCCACCGGGCAATTGTAGAAACCCTTGCTGGCATCGATCGTGGCATACAGCAGCTTGGCCTTGGCGATGTTGGTCTTTTCCATCTGGGCAATGCCGCCCATGCGCTTCAACATCTGGAACACCAACCCGGCGATATAGATGCCGTAAGTCGGCGGTGTGTTGTACATGGAATCATTCTCGGCGTGGGTCTTGTAATCCAGCATGGTGGGCGTGCCGGGCAGCACTTCGCCGATCAGGTCTTCGCGCACGATAACGATGGTGAGTCCCGCCGGGCCGACATTCTTTTGCGCGCCGGCGTAGATCAGCCCGAATTTGGACACATCGACCGGACGCGACAAAATGCACGACGACATGTCCGCCACCAGCGGCACCGTGCCAACATCCGGCAGCCAGTTGAATTCCACCCCGCCTATGGTTTCGTTCGGCGTGTAATGCAGGTAGGCTGCATTCGGGTCGCGCTGCCAGGTATTGAACGCCGGAATATAAGAAAAATTCCTGTCAGCACCCGTCGCCACCACATTCACCGCGCCGAATTTCTTGGCTTCACTGATAGCCTTCTTCGACCACTCTCCGGTATTGAGGTAATCCGCCGACTTCTTGCCGCGCAACAGATTCATCGGAATCATGGCGAACTGCTGACTTGCACCGCCTTGCAGGAACAACACCTTGTAGCTGGTTGGAATGCCCATCAACTCGCGCAGATCCGCTTCGGCCTGCGCCTGTATGCCCATGTATTCCTTGCCGCGATGCGACATTTCCATCACCGACATGCCGCTGCCATGCCAGTCGAGCAATTCCGCCTGCGCCTGTTGCAACACTTCTTTTGGCAACACTGCCGGACCCGCGCTAAAATTGTAAATCGTCATCGTGCATTACTCCAAGTTTTCAAAAAATATTTGATCAGAATCAAGGATACGGGATTCGGAATTCAAGAACGAAACCCGCTGCCCTGCTTTTAGCTTGATCCTGAATCCTGCATCCCGAATCCTAGCTTTCCTCTTCTTCCGGCTCGGCGATGCGGCTCAAACCGGCCAGCTTTTCGCCCTTCTCCACATTCATCAGCGTGACGCCTTGAGCGGTGCGCCCCATCTCGCGAATTTCCTTGACGCGGGTGCGGATCAACACGCCGCTGGTGCCGATCAGCATGATCTCGTCTTCGACATTCACCAGCGTCGCGGCAACCACCTTGCCGTTGCGCGGTGAAGTCTTGATCGCGATCATGCCCTGTGTGCCGCGCCCGTGGCGGGTGTACTCGACGATAGGGCTGCGTTTGCCATAACCGTTTTCGGTTGCGGTCAACACGCTTTGCTGCTCGTTCTCGGCCACCAGCAACGAGATCACTTTCTGCTTGGCGGCCAGCTTCATGCCGCGCACGCCGCGCGACGCGCGTCCGGTCGGGCGCACGTCGTTCTCATCAAATCGCACGGCCTTGCCGCCGTTCGAGAACAGCATCACATCGTGCTTGCCGTCGGTGACGGCGACCCCGATCAGGCGATCGTCCTCGTCCAGATTGATCGCAATGATGCCGCGCTTCATCGGGCGGGAGAAATCATTCAGGGTAGTCTTCTTCACCGTGCCATTGGCGGTGGCGAAGAACACATATTTATCTTCGACGAACTCGCTCACCGGCAACACCGCGTTGATTTTCTCGCCGTCTTCCAGCGGCAACAGATTCACGATCGGCTTGCCGCGCGAAATGCGGCTGCCCTGCGGCACTTCATAGACCTTGAGCCAATACACGCGGCCGCGATTGGAGAAACACAAAATGTAATTATGGGTATTGGCGATGAACAGGTTGTCGATGAAATCGTCTTCCTTGGTCGCAGTAGCCTGTTTGCCGCGACCGCCGCGCTTCTGCGCGTGATATTCGTCGAGACGCTGCGCCTTCATGTAGCCGCCATGCGACAGCGTGACCACCACGTCTTCCGGCGCGATCAGGTCTTCCATGCTCATGTCCTGGGTGTGCGTGATGATCTCGCTGCGGCGCTTGTCGCCGAACTGCGCTTTCACCGCGACCAACTCGTCGTTGATGATTTGCGTCACACGCTCCGGCTTGGCGAGAATGTCGAGCAGGTCGGTAATCTTGTCCATCACTTCGCGATATTCGCCGACGATCTTGTCTTGTTCCAAACCGGTCAGGCGTTGCAGGCGCAATTCCAGGATCGCTTGCGCTTGCGCATCCGATAAATGATAGCCGCGCGTCTTGCCCTTCCCTACTAGGCCAAACTCCGGCGCCAAACCTTCGGGACGCGACGCATCGCTGACGCGGCTCAACATGTCTTCGACCAGCGACGAACGCCACGTCCGCGCCATCAGCTCACGCTTCGCGTCGGCGGGTGTCGCCGCGGCTTTGATCAAGGCGATGATCTCATCCACATTGGACAACGCCACCGCCAAACCTTCCAGAATATGGCCGCGTTCCCGCGCCTTGCGCAATTCGAAAAGGTTGCGACGCGTGACCACTTCGCGGCGATGACGCAGGAACGCATCGATCACTTGTTTAAGGTTGAGCAGCCTGGGTTGACCGTCAACGATGGCGACCATGTTGATGCCGAAGGTGTCCTGCAACTGGGTATCTTTATACAGCTTGTTGAGGATCACATCGGCATTTTCGCCGCGCTTCAGCTCGATCACCGCGCGCATTCCGGACTTGTCCGATTCGTCGCGGATTTCGGAGATGCCTTCAAGGCGCTTCTCGCGCACCATCTCGCCGATCTTGATCAGCAGGTTGGCCTTGTTCACCTGGTAGGGCAACTCGTCGATGATAATGGCCTGACGACCACCGCCCTTGTCCAAATCCTCGAAATGGGTACGCGCGCGCATCACCACGCGGCCGCGCCCGGTGCGATAGCCTTCCTTTACGCCGGCCAAACCGTAGATGAAACCTGCGGTCGGAAAATCCGGCGCGGGAACGTATTCGATCAGCTGCTCGATATCCATGTCGGGATTCTTCAGCAGCGCGAGACAGGCATCCACCACCTCGTTCAAATTGTGCGGCGGGATGTTGGTCGCCATGCCCACCGCGATACCGGAAGAACCGTTCACCAGCAGGTTGGGGAAGCGTGACGGGAACACCAGCGGCTCGTGCTCGGAGCCGTCGTAGTTCGGCCCGAAGTCGACCGTTTCCTTGTCCAGATCAGCGAGCAACTCGTGAGCGATCTTGGACATGCGGATTTCGGTATAACGCATTGCCGCCGCGTTATCGCCGTCCACCGATCCGAAGTTACCCTGCCCGTCCACCAGCGTGTAGCGCAGCGAAAAATCCTGCGCCATGCGCACGATGGTGTCATACACCGCCGTATCGCCGTGCGGATGGTACTTACCGATCACATCGCCGACGATACGCGCCGACTTTTTATAGGCTTTATTCCAATCGTTGGACAGCTCGTGCATGGCGAACAGCACGCGGCGGTGTACCGGCTTCAAGCCGTCGCGCACATCCGGCAGTGCGCGTCCGACAATGACGCTCATCGCATAGTCCAGATAGGACTTGCGCATTTCTTCTTCGAGGCTGACGGGGAGTGTTTCTTTGGCGAATTGCTGTTCCATGAATGACCCTGATAGCTAAGCTGCTGACGCAATAATTAAAGCGCACATTTTAGCACAGCGACGCTGCTCTAAACCACCTGCATGCTTAGCTGTATTAATCAGATTTGGCTGAAACAGCGAGTTTTGTTAAAGTCAGGCTTTCAGCACTCAGGCACACATATCATGACCAACGCCGATCCCATCGAACTGGAAAAATTCTCGCAGCTTGCCCACAAGTGGTGGGATCCGAACAGCGAGTTCAAACCACTGCACGACATCAACCCGCTGCGCCTGGGTTACATCGACCGCCACGCCGGCTTGGTCGGGAAAACCGTGCTGGATGTCGGCTGCGGCGGCGGCATTTTGTCGGAAAGCATGGCGGGACTAAACGCCAATGTCACCGGCATAGACCTGTCCGACAAAGCCCTGCAAGTCGCCAGACTGCATCTGCTGGAAAGCGGCAAGCAGGTTGAATACCGCAAGATCGCCGTGGAAGATTTGGCGGCCGAGCAGGCCGCTCATTACGATGTGGTCACCTGTTTGGAAATGCTCGAGCACGTGCCCAATCTGCAAAGCGTGATTGCGGCCTGCGCCAAGCTGGTCAAGACTGGCGGCTGGATATTCTTCTCCACGCTTAACCGCAATCCGAAATCCTATTTGTTAGCCATCATCGGCGCGGAATATGTGCTGAACCTGCTGCCGCGCGGCACACATGATTACGCCAGATTCATCAAGCCGTCCGAACTGGCGCAGTCCTGCCGCAATGCGGGGCTGAACATGGCCGATCTGATCGGCATGAGCTACAACCCCATCACTAAAGTATATTCGTTGGGTAGGGATACGGATGTGAACTACATGATCGCTTGTCGTCGTGATTATTGAGATTTACATCATTGAAGACAACGTTCGAAGCAAGTGCCACAGTAGGCGAAATCCACCACTCCGTCATTCCGGCGAAGGCCGGAATCCAGCTTGTCAAATAACTCCGCGCAGCGGACAAAGCCGTATTTGGGGTATTGTCAATTTTCTGGATTCCGGCCTTCGCCGGAATGACGGCTGCTGTATAAGGTATCTGTCATGAATTACGTAAAACTTAATAAGTCTGCTGTGGTTAAAGCCGTCCTATTCGACCTGGACGGCACCTTCGCCGACACCGCGGCCGACCTTGCCGCCGCACTTAACCACGCCCGCGCCGCGCGCCACCTGCCGCCGCTGCCAATCGAAGTGCTGCGCCCGCAAGCCTCGCACGGCTCACGCGGCCTGCTCAAGACGGGTTTCGACATCGAGCCGGAACACCCCGACTACGACACTCTGCGCGACATCTTTCTCGACTACTACGCAAGAAACATCTGCGTGCATACGCAACTGTTCGGCGACACGGCAGAGCTGGTCGCCGAACTGGAGCAGCGCGGCATCAAGTGGGGCATCGTCACCAACAAACCGCACCGCTTCACCGTGCCGCTGATGCAAGCCCTGGGCTATGCCGACCGCGCCGCCTGCCTGATCAGCGGCGACACTTGCGCCCATGCCAAGCCGCATCCGGAACCCATGCTCAAAGCCTGCGAGATCATCGGCGTTTCCCCGGCGCAGTGCCTCTATCTCGGCGACGACCTGCGCGACATGCAAGCCGCCAACGCCAGTGGCATGCGCGGCATCATCGCCAACTACGGCTACATCAGCGGCGATGCATCCGTCGAAAACTGGAACGCGCACGGCAGCGTGAATAAACCAACGGAACTTCTGGACTTAATCGCCCTCTGAAACCTGCTACAATCCGCACCGTTTTGTAGCATTACCTTATCGGGGACGACTTGGCTTCGACGTGGGTTACAAAGCAGCGTAGGGCATACCGAGGACCCGCCACCTCGTAAATCAGCTGGAAAAAACTAGTCGCAAACGACGAAACGTACGCTTTAGCTGCTTAGTCAGCTAGACCTCACACCCTGCTGTCTGTGGAGGGGCTCAAAGCCGCAAGGCTGAGATGAGTGAGGTAACACCACAGAATCGTGTCGAGCAGGGTCACTTTGCTCGAAGCTAAAACCAAGGTGACTCGTCCTTTACCAGCCCGCCGGTTGGCGTGTACGGGATCAAATTAAATAACATGGCTAAGTATGTAGAACTATCTGTAGAGGACTTGCGGACGCGGGTTCAATTCCCGCCGTCTCCACCAAAACCAAGAAAAGCCCGGCCTTATCCGCCGGGCTTTTTCTTCGTCTGAAGCCATTTAAACCCAACAGCCGCAATGCTTTCGTTATTCCGCATACGTTCGTTATTCCGCATACGTTCGTTATAGTTCACAAACGCTCTACCGTGTCCGGTAATTATGCGGGTAATACTGTGGGTAATCCTTGCTTTTTTCAGTCACTGTGGGTGACGTGATTACCCGCAACCACGAAAGGATGGCAATCATGGGCAAACTAAACGACAAAGCCACGGCGGCGGCACAACCGAAAGAAAAGCAGTACAAACTTAGCGATGGCGATGGTCTGTCGTTGATCGTGCAGCCGAACGGGAAAAAGCTGTGGTGGTTTCGCTATCGATTCGCAGGCAAGGAAAAAACGTTGTCGATTGGGATATATCCGGTTGTAGGGCTCAAGAACGCCCGCGAATGGGCACTGGAAGCACGCAAGCTGGTTGCGGCAGGGCTTGGATCCCATGAAGGTGAAGAAAGATACTCAAAGCGCCGCTATCGCATCTGCCGCCGCGCCTATCGAAGTATTGGAAACGGTCGAACGAATCAGCCGGGAATGGTTTGAGAAGTTCGGGAAGTTGTGGGTAGATAGCCACGCATCAAAAATTATTCGGAGGCTTGAGCGTGACCTATTCCCGCATTTCAAGGGTGTCGCGATAAATACAGTGAAGCCCATTGAGCTGTTGGCCGTGCTGCGCAGGGTTGAAGCGCGTGGAGCGCTTGAAACCGCGCACAGGTTGTTGCAGAACTGTGCCCAGGTATGGCGGTATGCCGTGACTACAGGCCGTGCGGAATATGATGTGACGATGTCCTTGCGTGGTGCCCTGCCCCCAGCCAAGGAAACCCACTTGGGCGCGATTACAGAACCATCAGAAATCGGGAAGCTGTTACGTAACATTGACGAATACAAAGGCTCGGAGGTGGTGCGACTGGCGTTGAGGCTCGCGTCTTTGGTATTTGTCCGTCCGGGCGAATTGCGGCAATCCAAGTGGGAAGAGTTCGACCTGGTTGCTAAACTATGGACGATTCCAGCGGGAAGGATGAAGGCAAAACGTCCGCACGTTGTACCGTTGTCTGACCAGACTGCGGCGATTCTGCAAGAGTTGCACAAGATCCATGAAAGTGAATATCTGTTCCCCTCCCCTATGTCTGCCACGCGCTGCCTTTCTGACAATGGGATTCTATCCGCAATTCGGCGTATGGGCTATACAAGTGAAGAGATGACAGGGCATGGCTTCCGGGCGATGGCGTCCACAAATTTAGAGCAACTGGGCTATGACGTGAGGTTGATTGAGATTCAGCTTGCCCACGCGGATCAAGACCAGGTGCGCGCAGCATACAAAAG
>CABEDU010000045.1_pt1 | contig 14826 bp, 14 predicted proteins | sample 3133021 | NCBI WGS metagenome assembly CABEDU01 (sample SAMEA5534332, study PRJEB31848) | metagenome | biome: tundra; feature: field; material: soil | place: USA | collected 2013-05 | depth 0.15 m
CTGCGGTCTTGTTCATTTTCGCCTTGAAGGGCTTGAGCTCGCCGATGTCCGCGCGACGCGGTAACCTGTTCGGAATGTCCGGCATGAGCATCGCTGTGTTGACCACCCTCACCGTTACGCACAACGTGGTGTACATCCTGATCTCTATCATCGTTGGCGGCTCAATCGGCGCAGTGATTGCCAGGCGCATCCAGATGACGGCCATGCCGGAGCTGGTCGCGGCGATGCACTCGCTGGTCGGTCTGGCTGCGGTGCTGATCGCGATGGCTGCGTTCAACAATCCGCTCGCCTATGGCATCGGTGCAACCCTGCATGCCAGCAATCGCATCGAATTATTCATCGGCACTTTCGTCGGTGCGATCACCTTCACCGGCTCCATCATCGCGTTCGGCAAACTGTCCGGCAAGCTGGGCAGCAAGCCGCTGCGCTTTGCAGGCCAGCACTGGTTCAACCTGCTGCTCGGCGTGCTGATGATCGCTTTCGGCATCGCCTTTTTCGTCACGCAAAGCTGGATACCGTTCCTGATCATGACCGCCATCGCGATGCTGATCGGCGTGTTGCTGATCATGCCGATCGGCGGCGCAGACATGCCGGTGGTGATATCCATGCTGAACTCCTATTCCGGTTGGGCTGCTGCGGGTATTGGCTTCACGCTCAATAACAACATGCTGATCATAGCCGGTTCGCTGGTCGGCAGCTCCGGTGCGATCCTGTCCTACATCATGTGCAAGGCGATGAACCGCTCGTTTTTCAATGTGATCCTCGGCGGCTTCGGCGGCGGTGCGGCAGATGCCGGTGCGGATGCCGGCGGAGAGCAAAAGGTTTATCGCAGCGGCAGCGCGGACGATGCGGCGTTCCTGATGGGCAATGCCGACAGCGTGATCATTGTGCCGGGTTATGGCCTGGCGGTGGCGCGCGCGCAACACGCCATTAACGAAATGTCCAAGCTGCTCACCGCAAAAGGTGTCAAGGTGCGCTATGCGATTCATCCGGTAGCCGGTCGTATGCCCGGACACATGAACGTGCTGCTGGCCGAGGCGGAAGTGCCTTACGAACAGGTAGTGGAAATGGATGAGATCAACAACGATTTCGCCGATACCGACGTGGTGCTGGTGATCGGCGCGAACGACGTGGTGAATCCGGCTGCCAAGAACGATAAAGCCAGCCCGATTTATGGAATGCCAATTCTTGAAGTTTACAAGGCGCGCACCGTGCTGGTGGTTAAGCGCAGCATGGCTACTGGCTATGCCGGTTTGGACAATGAGCTGTTCTATTTGGACAAGACTATGATGGTGTTTGGCGATGCCAAGAAGGTGATTGAGGACATCATAAAATCTCTCGCTTAAGATTGTTTTGTGGGAATAAATTTGTGGGAATTAATTAAGAGCCGCTGATGCGGCTCTTTTTATTTGGCAATTATGCGCGATGTGTCTTGATGACGAGGAATACCCCCAACAAACTCTCTATCAGATAGGCGATGCTGGATATGCCGTGCAGCATTTTAAAACGGTCGGCAAACACACTGTGCATCACATCTGCGGGCAACGCCTGTAGCTTGAGGTCGGTCATGATAGGCTGGATGCCGAACTGCAATGCCAGTGTGGTCAGCAACATCGCCGCGATAACCCAGAACAGGGCTAGGCGAAAGGACGCGAGACCGGACACACTGATGCGCTGGATCAGCAGATACATCCCGCATGCCATGCCGAGATAGCCCAACCTGATGAACATCTCGCCGGCCAGGTCGCCGGCCAATTGCCTGTCGGGCTGCGTGTAGAACAGGACAGGTACGGCGAGATAGCCGATTGCCCATAGGCCACCGACCCAAGCGGTGATTAAAAGCGAAGCGAGATGCTGCGATAAGTTTTTCATGTAGAGCAGGGTAGCACAGCCGTATTTGATGGCAAGTCCGAAAAACTTTTGGACGGGCACCCGCTGGACAATGGCGCATACAGTCTGGACAATGATACGTCGCTGATCTGATGGACAGCATCATCAATACAACAAGGAGATAGAGATATGTATTACATCGTCGAAAGCAACAAGTCATTCGAGCAGGCCGCGACCGAACTTGAGGCGGCAGTGAAGCGCAACGAGTTTGGCGTGCTGCACATCCATGATCTGGGAGCGACGCTGCGCAGCAAAGGCATCGCCTTCGCCGGGAATTGCAAAGTCTTTGAGGTGTGTAATCCGGGACAAGCCGGCAAGGTGCTTTCCACCGACATGCGTTTGAACATGGCGCTGCCATGCCGCATCTCGGTGTACACCGAACAGGGCAAAACCAGGATCGGTATGATCAAGCCGATCCCTATGCTAGCCGCTTTGTCTCAAGACGCATCGCTGGTCAAAGTGGCGCAAGAGGTCGAAGCCAAGACCAAGAAAATGATCGACGAAGCCAGATAGATTAATCATTCTGGCGTACTGTGTGGGAGCGGCCACTTCGACAAGCTCAGGACAAACTTTAACCGCGATACGCTTTCAACTCTAAAGAACCATCATGACGCTATTACCCGTTTGGACCGAGCAAATAAAATATCTGGTGGGTATTTTTGCCATCCTGAATCCGCTCGGAGCTATTCCCATTTACCTCAGCCTGATGGCGGATCGCCGTCCGGAGGAGATGCACCGCACCGCGCTAAAAACCGCCATTGCAGTGGCGGTCATCCTGACTCTTGCGGTCTGGGTGGGTGATGCTTTGCTGTCGTTCTTCGGTATCGGTATTCCGGCGTTCCGCATCGCCGGTGGACTGCTCGTGCTCATTATTGCCATCGCCATGTTCGATGCCAGAACCAGTCCGGCCCGGCATACCGACGCAGAGCAAGCCGAAGCGGAGGCCAAGAATGACATTGCCGTAGTACCGCTGGCGATTCCCCTGCTGGCGGGGCCGGGTGCTATCAGCCTGACCATTGTTGATGCGCATCAGGCCGGTAGTTGGCCGGACAAGCTCATGTTCTGTTTAGGGATCGTGGGGGTGGCGGTGATAGTCTGGATGGTGTTGCGGCTTGCCGAGCCCATTGGTCAGCGTCTGGGCACGGGCGGACTCAACATCGCTACCCGGGTCATGGGCTTGATTCTCGCTGCCATGGCGGTGCAATTCATGGCGGATGGGATGCTGGAATTATTTCCCGGTTTGTCTCACTGAACATGGAATCGACTCACATCACGGAACACATGGGAAAAAACGATATTCATCGAAGCTGGCTTGGTGGGTTTCTGCCACTACACATGGCAACTAAATGTCAGAAGGCAGATACAGTAGCGCCGGCGTTCCCCACGGCGACGTATCCGAAACCGCTGCTGACCAAAGCATTCAGGCTGGTTGCGTTGGTGCTGGTTGTGCCGGTGCTGACTGGGACTGATGTCCAGGTATAGCCATTCGGGCTGGTATAGGCATTGCCGGTGTTATCGACAGCCACGAGCTGTGCGATTGAAATGAAACCCAACGAAGGATCGACAACGGGTGTGGCCACATACACAAGCTGTGTTTCCACTGCAATACCGACCAGATTCGATACAATTGGGGTAGTTTGTGTGATCCATGTGACGCCGCCATCTTTGCTGGTGACAATCGTGCCAGCGTCACCCACCGCAACATAGATGCTGCCATAGCTGCTGGCGAAGTAAGTCACTTGCCGCAGAGTGTTGGTAGTTGCGGGTGTTGGTGTTTGGGGATTCCAAGTGATGCTATCGGCACTGGTAACAATCGTGCCCTTGTCTCCTACTGCAACATAAATGTTGCCATGAGTTACGCCCTGCAGATTATTAGTTGTACCTGACGTAATAATAGTCGTCCAAGCGATGCCATTCGAGGGTATTGTTGGTACCGTCCCCGAGACTATCGTTCCATTGTCGCCTACGGCGAAAAACGTGCCTGTGCCTGCAACGTGTGTCAGGGAATGTAATGTCGCAGAAGTCGGATTGTAGGTGAGCCCATCATACCAAGTAATGCCATCGGTGCTATAGACGGAGGCTTCTCCAGCACCAACGGCTAACCAGCTTTGTGCTGGAGTAGTCGGGTTGTTGAGATTCGCGGCGTAGCCGGTCACCGCATAGAGGTCAGGTAATCCAGACGGCACAGTTGTAGGGGGGGTCCAAGTCTTTCCATCGGCACTGGTAAAAATTGCGCCGCTTTTGCCAACGGCAGCAAAACTTCCGGCGGCACTGGTCGTGCTATTCGAGCAGGTCGTCAGGCTGGTATATCCCACGCCATAAAGATCTAGGGATGATGAGGGCGTGGAGCTGGTGGCCCAGACTCCACTGGCGGCATTGTAAGGAGTCGCTTTGATCGTCGGACTGCTTGGCCCTCCGGGTCCGCCATTGGTACGGCCATTGGCTGCAAAATAATACGGCAACGGAGTTAAAGTCCCATTAGACAAAGTCCCATTAAACAACCCGCACATATAGAACGGCGTTGCGACGTTGGCGTAAGCATGCGCATTTGGCAAGCCAGTCCAATTGAAAGCGGTGAGACTCGGATCAGTCGCAGTGAAAAGCCAGTAGTCGACACTGGGGTTGGGTGTCCAGGTGAGCATCACTCGGCCGTCACCCGCAATGGGCGTGAATTTCGATGGGGGCTCGGCGGTTGACCCTTTGTTGCCGGGGCACCCGCTGAGCAATGGTGTCACCATTGCAACGATTAACATGCAAAACAATTTTTTCACTGTTGAATTCCTTGAAGGGGGATTGATTCAGTTGCGGTATTCGCGATGCAGATTCGCAACGATGGAACAGATTTCCTCAAATGTACTGCCGCATTCAAATCGATACCAGCCTCACCTAAAGATTACAAAGAGCTACGGTTTAGAACGGCGAGTACGATACATGACCCTGAAAAAAAATGGAAGCAACATTGTTACCAGATATTACTAATACCTGCAGGCCGCGCGTCCCGATTGAATGATGGGTTGTGCATATTTTGAGGGGGCAATGGAACGATGGAAATTGGAATACATGAATCGCCCCAGAATTGAATTGCCCCTATCTAACTAACCTGCTCTCGATCTTGATCTGCTCTTTTTCGTTTTGTTCGTGCGGTGCTGCCGTTGTCACTGGTGCTGGTGGAGCCACTGGTTTTGTCACAGGTGCAGTCGTTGCCGCCGTCACCGTTACAGTGGCCGAGGCCATCGTTTGATTGCCGGAGGCATCAGTTGCCGAGTAGGTCACAGTGTAAATCCGCCCGACCGTACTTTTGCTTTCGGCGCGGAATTTGAAATAGCGGTCATCAAGACCAAAACTCGCGTCGCGGATGTCATCCGCCCCCAAGGGTTCGTTGGCGGTGATGGACTCGAGCTTTATTTCTGGCATGTTGTCGTAGTTGTCCTTTGTCGTGAAGGACGCATTGATGGCTACGAGTTTATTGCTCTGCGGCAGGATTGTATTGGGACTCAGGTTTACCGTGAAATCGGGCGGGGTGTGGTCGAGCCGTTCGAGGGGAATGGTAAGATTTATGGGATCCCCGTCGCTATAAGTGACCAGCGCATGACCGGTCATATAGTTGTTATCGGCCTTATCCAGGGCGATACTCATCTTGTTCACGGCTTGACCGGCAACAAGCTTGGGCGAGTGCTCATTCATGGTTTCCCAAACGATTGCGTGGGTTTCGTTCTCTTCCGGCGCGATCACGCTGACGCGCCAGCCTGTGGGCGAGTTGGCACTGGTCGAGGGGATGCCCAACTTGGCATTCCATCCCGATGGGAGTTCAAGAAGTTCATTGACATCGTTATCGGGATTCCCATCATTCTGGTTGTCGCGCCCGATCGAAACAGCAGTTATATTCCGCTGGCTGTTATTGACTACGCGATAGTGGTAGGCGATCTTGCCGCCGGAGTGCTGGGCATACACGCCCACGGTGACGGCAGCTTGGGTATTATCCGCCATGGCTATGCCGCCAGATGCGAAAGCCAGGCTAGCCAGACCGGTTAATCTGAACATTAGAATCGCCATACTCTGTTTCATGTCGTACCCATCCTTGAAAATTGTCTTTGGGAACCTTTTGTCCATTGCTTAATTGTTATTGTGCCCGAAAACCGGTCAGGGTTGCGGTTGACCGACTGCCTTCAAAAGCTGGGATAAATCGCCCGAGGTTTGCGTTGCCGCTTGCGGACCCTCGATTTTGACCTGTGCCCAGTCCACCATCTCCCCCGCACCCCATGACACCAGAGAGGCGAGCACCAACACCAACACGCCACGCGTCATGCCCTTGGGAATTCCCTGTTCATCCAGATAACGGTTGGTAAACCAGGCGGCAACGAAGAACACAATGGTGGAGATGATTAAGTTCAGCATGGTGGAGGAGCAATCGTCATGAAATTTTTTCTTTAGGGAGCCTCTAAAATTCATTTTTCGGGCGAATCGTGGCGTCGTGTGCTCGCTCATTCCTGTGCGCAGCGGTCGTAGCTTCAGCTACGGGAACCGCACGGCCTACCCCTTGCGGGTGCGTCTATCAATCTGGTATGCCTCGTCATTCGCTGCGCGGCTCCTTGCGCTTCATCCCGAAATTCTGAATTTTAGAGGTTCCCTTTGTTCGACATGATAACGGGTGGATCACCCGGATGCCAAACGGGGCATTTTTTCATTACAGCAGCAAAACGTTCCGAACCCAAAAAAATTTCCAGCCAGCGTTGCAGCGACGAATAGGGCGCTTGCGCAAACCAGTTTTTATCCACCTCAGAGAACTGCCGGATAAACGGGAAGATAGCAACATCGGCAATGGACATGACATCACCCAGCAAAAAATGTGTCGCGCGTAATCGGTTTTCCAACTGCTGTAAAAATATTTCGGCTGCGGAGCGGTAATAGATTTGCGGGTGTTCCGGGTAGGGGTCAGCGTATTTGTAGCGATCCAGATGATTCTTGAACGTGGTGTCGTTTTCGATGATCAGCGGGGTTGCTGCATCGGCGTAACAATCGTTTTTCCCCAGCCAACCATCGGGATCGTGCTGATGCAGCGCCCATTGCATGATTTCCCAGCTTTCATCGATCACGCATCCATCCGGCAACACCAGCACCGGCACACTCCCTTTGGGAGAGGCTGCCAGCATGCTTGCCGGCTTGTCGCGTAATGCCACCTCGCGCAACTCGACCGTCACGCCGCTTGTGTAAAGCGCAAGGCGCGCACGCATCGCATAAGGGCAACGCCGGAAGGAGTAGAGAACAGGTAGCATGAACTTGACTGTCGCGGAACTAGTGGGGGTCAAGCCAGGATAGGCTTATAACAGCAAAAGTGGTGCGCAGTTTTCCAGTGATATCTTTGGCGGTCAATAGAAAAAAGCGACACGAAAATTTTCTCAAGTCGTTGTTGCATCAAGGTGGTGGTATGTGCGTCCAATAGCGTCTATGCGTCTTGCGATAGCGTTCCACCTGCAAGCCCTGTGCGTTCATCTCGACCAGAATCGCGCCGTCCATATCCGAGCGCAGCAGCGTGCTGCCGCTGTCGGCGTAGCGTTGCACGACTTCTTGTTTCGGATGGCCGAAGCGGTTGAGATAGCCCACGGTGAACACGGCATAGCCGGGCCGCACGGCGGCAATGAATTCGTCCGTGGATGAGGTCTTGCTGCCGTGGTGTGGTACGACCAATAAGGTTGCGGGCAGTTTGTCCGTGTGTTCCTTGAGCAGCTGCTGTTCGGATTCTTTTTCAATATCCGCAGCCAGTAAAATATGTCGATTGCCGATGCTGATGCGCAACACGCAGCCCCGGTTGTTTTTGCGGATTTTTTCTGCGGCGTAGCTGGCTGAATCGGGATGCAGTATCTCGAACTGCACACCGTCCCATTGCCATGATTGTCCGTCTGTACAGCGCTGATTATTGGCGGTCTGTTGCAACATAACCAGCGACTTAGCCAGCGTTGTTTGCTGGCTTTGTCGAATGGCTAGTTGTTTTATCAGCGGATGCCCATCGGGCAGCGAGGATGAGAGCCAGCCGATGGGCATGGCTTGCATCACCGAGGCTGCGCCGCCGGTGTGGTCGGTGTCATCGTGAGTGAGTATCAGTCCGTCCAGTTTGCTGATGCCCATCGCGCGCAACGATGGAATCAATATGCGATTGCCGCTGTCCGCGCCATCGCTGAAATCCGGGCCGGTGTCGTAGAGCAGCGCGTGATGTTGGGTTTGTGCGGCGACCGCCAAGCCTTGCCCGACATCGAAAATGATCAGACGAACTGAGCCTTGCGCGGGCGATTCCGGGGCGTTGAGGAACATCGGCAGCAGCAACAGGAAACCCAGCCAGCGCGCCGGAAAGCCGCGCGGCAGCAGTATCCACAACACACCCAACATGCCGGCCACGATGCTCCATGGGGGCGGCGCGTGCTGCGTCCAGACCGCTTGTGGCAGGCTGTTCAGCCATTCCAGCAATACCATCGTCCAGCCCATCACGCTGTGCGCCAACCACAGCGGCGCGTCCAGCGGCAGCACCGCGCCGAGCAAGGCGAGCGGCACGACGACCAAACTTACCAGCGGAATCGCGAAAGCATTGGCGATGGGCGAGACCAGCGAGACCTGCTGGAACAGCGCGAGCAGCATGGGAATCAGGCCGATGGTCATTGCCCATCGCACCTTGCCGTATTCCACCAGCCAGTGTTCGGGTTTCAGGCGATTTGCCGTGACGTACAGGATGAGTGCCACTGCGCCGAACGACAGCCAGAAGCCGGGCGACAGGACTGCCCATGGGTCGGGAATCAGCACGCCGAGCAGCGCGATGCTGAGTATCTGCCCGAGCGAAAAATTGCGATTCAGCCACAGTGCTGCGGCGACTACGGCGACCATATACACGGTGCGTTGCGCCGGTACGGCGAAACCGGACAGCAGCGCGTAGCCGAATGCCACCAGCAACGCGATCAACGCGGCGGCTTTGCGCGCCGGCAGGAACAGGGTAAGACGTGTGCTGCGCCGCCATAGCCAATAGGTGAGGGCGAAGCCCAAGCTGGCGAGCATGGTGATATGCAGCCCGGAAATGCTGCTATATTATCTATTAAAACACAAATTAGCCATTAGACTGACATTTGTTGTTTATTAAAACGTAAACGCTTCTATAATGGCAATACGTTACGTCGTTGAGAAAAATAGCCAAATGCCAAAAGCGTATTCCTACATCCGGTTTTCTAGTGCAAAGCAACAAAAAGGCGACTCAGTCGAACGCCAAACCAAGCTGTCCGAGAACTATGCGGCAAAACATGGCTTAGAGCTAGATACAGAGCTTAACATGAGTGATCTCGGTGTATCTGCCTATGACGGGTCAAATCTCAGCAAGGGTGCCTTGGGGCAATTCCTGCGACTTGTTGAAGAGGGCCAGATTCCGAAAGGATCGTACCTGCTTGTCGAGAGTCTGGATCGACTGTCTCGGGACAAGGTCATGGATGCCTTGGCTATCTTCCTGAACATCCTGAATGCAGGAATCATCATTGTGACGTTGTCAGATGAGCAGGTATATAGCCAAGCAAAATCGAATGAGAATTGGGCGAGCCTGATCGTTTCGATTGCCATCATGAGCCGTGCTAACGAAGAATCTGCTACCAAAAGTAGACGTATTCGTTCTTCGTGGGATGCCAAGCGCCAGAACATTACGAACAAACGACTGACTGCACGCTGTCCTTATTGGTTGAAGCCAGCCCAAGGCGATAAAGGGTTCGTATTCATCCCTGATCGAGTCAAGGTGGTAAAACGCATTTTCAAGATGTCTCGGGAAGGCGTTGGAAATTCAACCATCGTCAAAACCTTGAACGGTGAAAATGTACCTCGGTTCTCCGATAAAACAGACGGATGGCAGAATTCATATATTCAGAAAATCCTCTCCAATCCGGCTGTCTATGGCGAGTTTCAGCTGAACATGCAGCGCGAAGGCGAGACAACGCTGGTCGAGGTCATTACCGATTACTACCCAGCGATCATGTCGAAAGAAGAATGGTCAATTGTTGCTTCTGCGCGTGCTACAAGGCGCACGAGGGGAGGGGTTGGCAAAGGCAAGCACCTGAGCAACCTATTCTCTGGATTGCTGCTCTGTGGGTACTGCGGCGGGCCGATGACCATGGGCGGATATTCAAATAAACGGGCGAATGGAATTCGGAAGGAAGTCAAATACATCGGTTGCAGCAAAGCGCGCCGAGGCTTGGGCTGCAAGTTCATCCAATGGGAGTACACCGACTTTGAGCGTTTGGTGTTGCGTTTCTGCAAGGAGGTCGATTTAGCGCAAGTACTGGGCGTTAATCTGAATGCTGAGTCTGAAATCAACAATGCGGAGCTGAGACTTGAGGGCATCAAGCAGGAAATTATTGATATGAATGGACGGAACCAGTCACTGCTTAATGCTTTGGAAAATGCCGGCCAGGGTGAACCGCCTCAGCTGATCCTTGATCGCATGATGGCGAACGAAGCCAGACTTGTCAGTTTGCATGTAGAAAAGAAGCAGGCCGAAGACGAAATCCTGCGACTGACAAATTTGCGAGTTAATGCCGCTGTCCAGCAGAGCCTGATTGTCGAGCTGCTACAACAACTGGAAACCTTGGAAGGCAACGATCTGCACCTGCTCCGTATCCGCCTATCAGAGGCGGTCAAGCGGGTCATCACTAGAATCGTCCCCTTTTCGGGTGGCAGGTGGTACACCGAAGAAGAGATTGAAAGCTATCGGCGCGACTTAATCTCATCCGACGAGTTTGACGATGAAACCATCAATGAGATGTGTGCCAAGCTCGACAGTAAGCCCAACAAGAAGAACAGGCTGTTAATGCTGGAATTCAAGAATGGCGAGCATCGCACGGTCTTGTCGTCAGGAAGAATTCTGGATAAGAAAACTCCACCTCCTGCTGAGTGGGATATCAACACGTTATTTGAACACCTTGCTTTCCAAGTGTTCAAGCGTGTAGATGCTTAAACGATTTCTATTTTTCCATCACTATTCCAGTCATGTTCGGCACCCATTCAACTATTGGTTCGGACAATATTTGGGTGCCACAGCATTTGTTCAAGTCGGTCTATGACCCATCAATGAATCGGTTATGGGCACACTGGCTGGATAACAGCGATGATGCGAAGGTGTGCAAGCCAATCAGCTATGCTGAATTGATTCGCCACACCCGAATTCAGTTCCTGCCCGATCTTTGATAGGTGGTAGTGCGTGTCTGAGTGTGATCTTGCAATGTTCAGAATATGCATTGAAAGCCGCATGAAATAAGGCTTCCATCGGTTCAGTGTGTGCAGTGTGAGATACATTGCCGTAACACTTTGCTCTGGATTTTCTGACCATCGGCCCGGTTTTTCGACAGCAAAACATTTTCCATTATGGGGACTGTCCATCCAAATTGCATACAAGGCAATAGGTTTGGGTTCCGAAGCCTGTTGACCTTTGGTGGTGTCCATAGGACGAAAATCAACCTATGTGTGCCGTTGACCTGTGGTCGAATTTATTGGATCGTGGCCACACTGGAAAATTTGTTAGCCTTGCCAGCCTTGGTGTATGTCGTCGGATGGGGTATATATACGGCACTGTTACACCATCAAGCTTACGTTTTGTACAGATGCCCTCCGTTTAAACCTATGTTCTCATGGCACCACAGAATATCACCTTGTTGAATGAAGAAATGCGCGCCGCAACTCTGTGTTTCCCAAATGGATGGTGCAAGAGTGGGCCGACGCAGGAAATCAATCTTGAGTGACCAACGCTCCTTCCCTGCCATTGGTAATTGAATATGCTCGCCGCATTTTGGGCAGATCAAGTGCGACCATTTCAAGTAACCATCGCGCATCTCGTAAAGTAAAAGATTTGGCCGAAGTTCATCCTCTGACGGTGATTCGGAAACGACGATTGCCAGATACTGAGGGCGGTGCATGAAAGGAAAGTTGAGTATGCGCTCAGCAAAACTAATTGGTAGGAGAAGTTTCATGTCATATCCATAAAGGGAGTCATGTCGCCTCGCCCGTCATACTTGCGCCGACCGCATAGAGGGCAATCGGGATTGCTCATACCTCCAGGGACACTGTCGGCATCTTTGACGTAGTCAAAACGCCTGACTCGCTCCGAACAATGACCATGCAGCCCTCGAAAGCCCGTCAGTCGATGCAACAGCTCGTTGACGGCTACGGAGGCAATCTCAGTGGTAAAAGTGACCACAACGGGACTTGGATCAGTCCCTCCCTCAACGTATCCAGCCCGTCTGTGCTGCTCGTATAGGAGCGGGTCATTTCTTCTCATTCCTTCCTCAAGCATGAGTTGTGGGCTAATCAGCTGGCGACAGAGCTGGCAAGGATAGCCCGGTTGAACCACCGTTACTCGTCCATCAAAGCTGTCGAAGCCACCGGCGTCGTTGGGATCGATTAAGACCCCGAGATCGATTATTGGGATGAGATAAAAATGGGCGATGCGATTCAGGAAATTGCGCCCCAGATGGTCGTCGGTACACCCGAAGATAACGTCGCAGGCGCGAAGAGCGTCTTGGCACTCTGGGCCATCGACAAGGTGACGAATGCGAACGACCGAGCGCGTAAGACCAATTTCGGCGATGGCTTCGCCCACAACATCGACTTTAAACCGGCCGATAATTGCATCCGAGCGTCGCGAGAAATGGAGACGATTAAGATTGGTTTGGTCAACACGATCATTGTCGATCAGAACAAGCCTTGACACCCCCAGTCGTGCAAGAAGGCTTGCAACCGCTGAGCCGGTTCCTCCGCAGCCGACTATGCCTATTCGCAACTGAGCAAGGTCTTCTACAGACTTGGCTCCAAAAACGCGGGTGTGGCGGTCAAATTCTTCCGGCGGTACGCTACCGCCACGGTCTTGATAGCGTACATGGTATAGATCGCCGACGATACGCGTGAGCTCGACGGGCTTAGGCTTCAAGTCTGGGCCATAGGCGCGGACAAGGAACTCACCCTTGTTGTCCATTACCATGGCAAAATGAGGCCGTTCGCTCTCCATGCGATTAAATACGATTTCGAAGGACTCTTTATCTGCCAAGTCATCAAAGGATGAAAAGAAAAGCCCCCCCAATGGGTGGGAGTGAGCGATGCAGATTGCATAGTCTTTGGGGATCGCTCTCTTGGCGAGTCTGAAGAGCGGGTTGGTAGTCCAACTCAAAGAGGTTGGCGTTCTTTCCAGGAACGCTTCCTCTTCAACTTCTATCACTTCGCGTACCAGAACTCGCTCTTCCACAATGCCAGTCCAAGGGTCCACTTGTCGGGAACGACCACAAAGAAGTAGAGCACCGTACTCGCATTCATCTCGCAATAGCAGGCGCCGCAACGTCTGAAAGTGTTCATCAAGTATGGTGAAAGTGTAGCGGCTCATGCGATTCGAAACTCGTTGCGGATGATGTTAAGGAAGGTACTCAATCCATCAATTCCTATACGCCATTCCTTGTCATCCAGATGGCGTGACCAAAATTGCCACGATCTCTCAAAGAGCGGTGTCACATTGTTCGCATTTTGAGGATCGGTTCCGTCGTGGCGCTTGAGATGCGGGTTTGTGTAGAAGCTGTCCAGCTTCGTCGTCGCATAGCCCTTCGGGATAATGATTAATAGCGTACAAGTATCGCACGAGACCAGGTTTCCATTCTGCAGGCTGCGCAAATTTCCAGAAAAAGAAAAAACAGGAAAGAGCACCCCCCGGCGCTCATTGCCTTCTGGATCCTTTTCCGTCAGAAGTTCGAACTTGATTTCCTTACTCTCAAGATACTCCTGATCATCCTCTGGAAGAAAGTTGCTCATCCTGGGTTGGTCTTAGGTTTACGCGTTTGGAATTTCTTGACGCCTTCAGGTTCGGCCTTTAGATCAAGATCGACCTTCTTGGTTGGAGCAATTTCAGGATCCTCACCACCTCCGGGAACAAGCTGGTTAACTACCCAGTCCTCAGGACTTCCTGCAAGAGTCAAAATCTGTGCACCGGTGATGAATTGCTCCCCCCACTCCTTTTCAATCTTGTTGACAATCAGTTTGAACTCTTCCTTATTGTGTTCGTTGGGCATATTACTCATTATCAGTACTCCTATTTGATTTGAATTGGGCCAAGAGGCCGACTCATGTGAAATCTAAAAGCTAACGAGTTAATTGTTCGTTAGTTAAAAGATTGACAAACAGAAGTTTACAGAACATGATAATATTTGTCAATATGTAAACCATTATGTAAACCACTAAATGAGGAGATCACAATGATTGGGAAACGGCTAAAGCAGGCGAGGGATGCTTTGGGTCTTTCTTTAAGAGGCTTGGAAGCAAATATTCAGAATCAAGTTTCAGCACAAGCTATTGGTAAGTACGAACGCGATGAGATGATGCCTAGCTCTACGATATTGCTCGCGTTAGCTAAGGCTTTAAATGTAACGCCTGAATATCTACTTAGTACTCGTGAAATAGAGCTAGAGGGGGTCGATTTTCGAAAGGAGCCACAAGCAGGCGCCAAGGAAGAGCGCGCTGTTCAAGCTGTTGTATTGGATAAAGTGGAGCGTTATCTCGAAATCGAAGAACTATGGCCTAGTGCTTATCAAAGATGGAGATCACCATTAAGAGAAGAATTCAAAATAAATTGTATTGATGATGCCGAAAAAGCGGCTGAAGTTCTTCGTGAAATCTGGAATTTGGGCATTGACCCCATCCCAGTTATGGCAGAACTGTTAGAGGAAATGGGTATAAAAGTAGTTGCTCTTGATTTACCAATAGAAGTTTCTGGCTCAAAAGCGTTCGTGAAGAGAAAACAACAAGACAATGTGCCGGTAGTAGTTGTAAACCAAAAACACAATGGTGAGCGACAGAGATTTACGCTTGCACATGAGTTGGCTCATTTGGTTTTGCGATTTACCTCAATGAGTGATTTGGATCAAGAAAAGGCAGCGAATCGCTTTGCGG
>CABEDU010000057.1_pt1 | contig 14475 bp, 19 predicted proteins | sample 3133021 | NCBI WGS metagenome assembly CABEDU01 (sample SAMEA5534332, study PRJEB31848) | metagenome | biome: tundra; feature: field; material: soil | place: USA | collected 2013-05 | depth 0.15 m
CATTAATTTCAAAAACCGTAAATAACCGAATGCGCGCCGGCTGCCATGAAAAACAGCAACGGGATCGAAAGCATCGTATTGGTACGCGAAGCCAGGAAAGCGATGCGGCGCGCTTTGACCTTCTCTTCATCGGTAGCCGGTTTGATACCAAGAATCTTTTTCTGATTCGGCCAGATCAAACCCCAGACATTAAACAACATGATCGTGCCCAGCCAGGCGCCGATGCCGATAGGCACGTGACCAGCCTGCAGGGTGAAGGCAGCGACAAAAAATGATCCGAGCAAAGCGGCTCCCGCAAGCCAGGTTACCAAAGCCGACCAACGGAAATAAAACAATGCGCGCGGCGCGACATGCTTGGTGATGCCCGCTGCCGTATTGTCGGCAGCTGCGGCTTTAAGCGCCGCGACTTGAACGAAGTTGAAATAATACAGCAGGCCTATCCACATCACGCCTGCCATCAAATGCAGCCAGCGCATAATTGCCGGTACGTAGTCCATTTATGATCTCCTTAAACGATAAAGCATCCGAAACGACCGGATATTAAAATTTTCAAATGAGCGCGTGTGCAAGGATATACAGCGCAACGGTTAGGACAAGGCCAGAAATTACAGTGCCCCACAATGAGTCCAGCGGATTTGTCATGATTTTTGATCCTTTAACTATTGAGAGATGTTCGGTGTTTGGTTTAATACCATACTGCAGTACTAAGGAATAACTGTATAGTGTTTTAATAGCAACGGCAATAGACATCATGTTTCAGCGCATGTTGAAAGTAAAAATTTCAAATGCGATAAGACCAAATAACATCAGGCTGATCAGTATCAGCAAAGTGTTGTAGCGTCTATGCTGATTTAGAATTTTGTGAAGCAATTCATCGTTGCGATTAACGGTGTCGTTGGTCAGATAATGGTGCAGCAGGCGTGGTAGCTGCGGCAGCATGGTGGCGTAGTTCGGGGCTTCGTCACGCAATGATTTGAGAAACCCGCGCCAGCCCACCTGCTCGCTCATCCAGCGTTCCAGCCACGGTTTGGCGGTCTTCCACAAATCCAACTCGGGATCGAGTTGCAAACCCAGTCCTTCGATATTGAGCAGCGTTTTTTGCAGCAACACCAATTGCGGTTGGACTTCGATGCCGAAGCGGCGCGAAGTCTGGAACAGGCGCAACAGCACGCGTCCGAATGAAACCTCGCGCAACGGCTTGTCGAAGATCGGTTCACACACCGCGCGTATGGCTGTTTCCAGCTCGTCCACGCGCGTATCAATGGGTGCCCAACCCGATTCTATGTGCACCTCGGCGACACGTTTGTAATCACGGCGAAAAAACGCGATGAAGTTTTGCGCGAGATAATGTTTGTCGGTGTTGGTCAGCGTGCCCATAATGCCGAAATCCAGCGCTATATATTGGCCGTTCGGCGCAACCTGGACATTGCCCGGGTGCATGTCGGCGTGAAAAAAGCCGTCACGGAATACCTGCATATAAAAAATCTCCACCCCGTTTCTGGCCAGCTTGGGAATGTCCACCCCGGCATTACGCAATTCGTCCACCTGACTGATAGAGATACCATACATACGCTCCATTACCATTACCTGGGTGCTGCAATAATCCCAATACATCTCGGGAACCAGGAGCAGCGGGGAGTTGGCAAAGTTGCGCCTGAGCAGGCTGGCATTGGCCGCTTCGCGCATCAAATCAAGCTCGTCTTCCAGATGTTTTTCAAATTCGGTAATCACTTCGCGCGGCTTGAGGCGGCGACCGTCTGCCCACAACCACTCAATCAAATCAGCCGCCACTTTCAGCAGTGCAATGTCATGCGCGATGATGTTGGTGATACCCGGACGCAAAATCTTGACAGCGACTTCACGACCATCCGGCAGCACTGCAAAATGCACTTGCGCCACCGATGCGCTGGCAACGGGCGTATCCTCAAAGCTTTGAAATACTTCGCGCAAAGGCTTGCGGTAAGCGGTTTCAAGTATCGCGACGGCTTGTGTTGAAGGGAACGGCGGCACTTGATCCTGCAGCTTGGCAAGCTCGTCGGCGATGTCGGTAGGTATCAAGTCACGTCGCGTGGAAAGCATTTGTCCGAATTTGACGAAGATCGGCCCGAGGTTTTCCAGCGCGAGGCGCAGTCTCACGGCGCGTGGTTTGGAGGTGTTGCGCATGAACAGCAACATGTTCAGCGGTGCGCGCATCCAGCGCACCCGCTCATGTGCGAGCAGAAACTCATCCAGCCCGAAACGCAGCACCACGAAAATAATTGTGATCAAACGGAATATGCGCATATTCAGATTTTTCTGGCAGCAAGCAAGCGGTTGATGCGCTGTTCCAGTCGCGCCAAATCGTCGCGCAGCGTATCCACCTGCTGCATGAACGCGGATATTTGCTGTGGCTTGGCCAGTAGCGGGCGTTCCTCCGTCCAGTATTCCGCTGCAGCTTGCGACAGATTCACTGCCGCATTGCGTAGTTGTTGCTGTTTGGTCTGTACGGTTTGCACGATGCGCTCGGCTGCGACATCACCGGTGACGCGGCTTAAATCCTCCGCTACATCCCAGCGCAGATTGCGCGACAGGAAAAAGATTTCCGTTAACAACCCGGCATCGCCTTCGCTGCGAATTTCGGTATGCGCCTTTTCATCATGAAGAACGAGTCGCGGTAATAGCGACGGTACGACCACACACAGCGCATCGGCGCTAGCGGCCGCAGCTGCACTGCGGAGAGAGCCGTCATCGAGTATCGTGTAGGCAAACGAAAACGGCGCGATGTCAAACCGCGCCGTCTTTCCCGCAAACCGCGCGAGACGCTGTAATGCCCAGCTGTTCTGCGTGAGTAGGTGATTCAGCGCTGTGGCAGAAGGATGGGCGAACACGATGAATTAATGCAAAGTGATTTGCTGGATCCCTGCTAGTAACCATACTGATTTCTGGTCGCGCAGATTTTTCTGCACATGCCAGATTTCGTCCACGGTTTCCGGGGTGCCCTTGTTCTCGCGCAACTGACCGGTGAAACGCACGCTGGCAATTGCCAGATCGCCCTCGTTCGCAACTTCCAGTAATTCGCCGTTAATCGCCAGCACATCAGTTTTCTGCGGCGTATTGTCGCGTTCCTGGATCTGCATCGAGATTTCTGCGAACATTTCCGGAGTGGTGTATTCGCGGATGTCGTTCATGTCCTTGCGGTCATTTGCGGCCTGCAAGCGGATGAACGAAGTCTTCGCGCTGCGCAGAAAACTTTCTATCGGGAAATCTGCCGGGATCCCGCTTGCCCCAGATGAGGCAACAGATGCGGCAACGGGCGCGGAACTGCCGCCATACACGTTCTGCCGCACGGCCTCAGGCTCTGTGTATGATGCACCGCTGCCTGTATATTGCATCGGCTGTGGTTTGCGAAATTTCGAGATAAGGAACATCACCACCCCGGCCGCGAGCAACGCCATCAGAATGCCGCCCATAGCACCGCCCAAACCACCTCCTGCAAACATTGCGCCCAAACCCGCGCCTATCGCCAAGCCAGCCAAAGGGCCGAGCCACTTGTTGCCGGCCGGTGCGGGTGTTGCGCCTGGAGTCGGGGCAGCAGCGGGCGCTTGCGCCTGTTGCGGAGCCATCGAACGCTGCTTGCCAAAACTGCCACCACCGCCAAAACGCTTGGCTTCCGCCATCGCGGCAAACAAACTCAGGCAGGTCAAAGCAATCGTCAACAACATCAAAAATCGTTTCATGTATTCCTCATTGGGTGGATAAAGCAAAGCGGGTCGAAGTATAACACTGGCAACTGTACCCACGGTTGCGGCGGTAAGTCAGGCAACGCCATGGGGAAATATTGCTAAGCCCGACTCCGTTACAGGCAAGTCATTTCATTTTGGAGGGCAGCCGGATAATCTCGCCGTCAACCGCGAACACGCCTCTTCCTTGGTGATGTATTGTCCGCGGATGTTTCTGCGCAGGGTCTATCCACGCTTTGACCACTTCAAGGATAAACAGGTTGTACTTGGGTACCATTTTTCCGTCGACGACTTTGCATTCGAGATTGGCGTAACACTCATCGATGAGCGGTGCCTGAACGTATGAGGCGGTCACAGGCGTGAGACTAAATTTCTTGAACTTGTCGACCTTTCGTCCGGAGCAGTTTCCGCAGCCCACCACCTTTTTCGCCAGCACTACCGTCGGGATATTGATCACGCACTCCTTGCTTGCCTTCAGGATATTGAACGAGTAGTTCCGGTTGCTGATCACGCACCCCACCAGCGGCGGCTCAAATTCGAGCATGGTGTGCCACGACATGGTCATGATGTTCGCCCGGCCTTTGCTGGCAGTTGTGACCATCACGACCGGCCCCGGCTCGAGCAGGCGATAGACTTTGGACAAGGGAAAGGATTTTTTTTTGACATTTCAACACCTCCGTTATCTTCCAATGTTGTAACAGTATCCACGTCTTCTTTGGCTTGTCAAAACGGCGGCTCGCACGTCAAGGTCAGCGGCGCTTCACTGAGCGGATGTGCGAAGCTGAGCGCCCGCGCGTGAAGCAGCAGTCGTTCTGCTCCGCTACTGGCTTTTCCTCCATACAACACATCGCCAAGAATCGGATGCCCAATGGCCGCCATGTGCACCCGCAACTGGTGGGTGCGACCAGTTACCGGTTCCAGTTCGACGCGGCTGATGTTCATGACCGCATCATGCGCCAGCACGCGATAGCGCGTGAGCGAGGGTTTGCCGATGGCGAAATCCATCCTTTGTCGCGGGCGATTCGGCCAGTCGGAGCCAAGCGGCAGATCCACCTCGCCCGCGGTGATCTCGACTCGCCCCGCTACCATCGCGATATAGCATTTTTTCACCCTGCGCTCACGGAACAAATGGGAAAGCCGGCGGTGCATATCTTCACCCCGGGCAAACACCAGCAGGCCGGAGGTACTCATATCCAGGCGGTGCACGCTACGGGCATTAGGAAATTCATTCTGCACCCGGGTCGCCAAGCTATCCGTTTTATCCATCCCGCGCCCCGGTACCGAAAGCAGTCCAGCGGGTTTGTTCGCCACCAAGAGTGACTCGTCACAGTAGATAAGGTCGAGGCCGCAGTCGCGTGGCGGGTTGTAAGTTGTTTGGGGCACAGTCGTATGTAGTAAGGTAGCGTGAGTAATGCGTACGATGTGATTAGAGGTTCCCTCAATACTACTTCGCATCCCGGTGTTGAACGTGGGTAGACGAAATCGAGAACTCAACAACTTCGGCAGGATTCTCGGCAAATGATTGCCCCAGGCTGATGGAACCATTTCCCTGCAGGGAAATTTCCTCGCGGGTGATGTGCACCACATTGCCGTCGCTGAAACGAATATAGGTTCCATTGATACTCTGATCGGCGATGATGAATTTGCCGAAACGCAATTCGATGCGAATATGCAGACGCGAAGCAAAATCATTTTGCACGACGATATCGCAAGTTTCTCCCCGTCCCAATGCCACACTTCTGCGTTCTTTGTTGACCTTGAGCGACTGGTCGCGATAACGCAAAATCATTTCATCGTTATTGTCCGGAGACTTGCGGTATGCCGATATGCCGAAACGTGTGTTCTGTGTGTCCTCCTGTTCACAGATAACCTGGTAAACCTCGTGATGCTCCTGCTTGCCTTTGAATTCGGCACGCATGATTTGATGCATCTTGTTCCGCAAATTAGGAGGCAAGGCGTTAAACACCGCCTGAGTCGCCATGATTTGGTCTGCCCTGGTTATCGCGGCGACACGTGCGGCGACATTGACGGTGTTACCAAATACATCATTGGACTCTTTGATAACCTCGCCATAGTTAAAGCCGATGCGGATGTGCAAGGGAATACCGTCTAATGGCTGATCATTTTCCACCGCCACCAGCATTGCGCAGGCGGCATGAAAGGCGGCTTCAGCACTCGGGAAGGTGACCATGACCTCATCGCCTATAGTCTTGATCAGCGTACCTTGATAGACGGAAATTTTGCCGGCCATGGTGTTGATACATCGCGATATCATTTTGCGCGCCAAGTCGTCTCCAAGGCTTTCATAGAGTGCTGTGCTGCCGCAGATATCAGCAAATAAAACGGCAAGCTTTTCTATAGGTTGTGACATATAAAATAGTTAGGGGCGGCTAAGGTAGTTCACTGCATAAAATTGCTTGAATATATTTTTGCATAAAGCAGAATTAAGGGAGCCTCTAAAAATTCAGAGTTCGCCCAAATGCAAGACGCAGAAAAAATTTCACCGCGCCACATATGTTTGATATTTTAGCAAGAAATTTTTTACGCAACGTAGCAGTTGGGATGAAATGTGGATTTTTAGAGGCTCCCTTAAAATTTGTACCCCCGATGCACCGCAACTACGCCGCCGGTCATGTTGAAGTATTCGACCTTTTCCAACCCGGCGTCTGCCATCATGTTCTTCAATTCATCCTGTCCCGGATGCATGCGGATGGATTCGGCGAGGTAGCGGTAGCTGTCGGCATCGTTGGCGATGAGTTGCCCGATCTTGGGCAACAACTTGAATGAGTAGGCGTCGTAAATTTTTTCCAGCGGCTTGGCGACCTTGGAGAATTCCAGCACTATGAGTCGTCCGCCCGGTTTGAGCACACGGCGCATGTCGCGCAGTGCAGCGTCCTTGTGGGTGACGTTGCGCAGGCCGAAGGCGATGCTGACGCAGTCGAAATAATTGTCCGGAAACGGCAGGTGTTCTGCATCGCATTGCGTGACCGGTGTGGTGTAGCCTTTGTCGAGCAGGCGGTCGCGTCCGACGCGCAGCATGGCGTTGTTGATGTCGGTGAGCACGACTTGCCCGCTGCTGCCGACTTTCTTGAGAAACAGCCGAGATAAATCTGCCGAGCCGCCCGCCACGTCCAGTACACGCTGACCCTCGCGCACGCCGCTGATACTGACCGCAAAACGTTTCCAAACGCGATGCAGCCCCGCCGACATGAGGTCGTTCATCACGTCATATTTGCCAGCGACCAAGGTGAACACGCCGGCGACGCGCCTGGCTTTTTCTTCTTCTGCGACGGTCTCGAAACCGAAGTGTGTGGTTTTGCTCATGTGCTATTCCAATTCAGAAAAACATTGATGCAAATGTAGGAGCGGGCCATGCCCGCGATTTGAGAATAATTTCGCGGGCATGGCCCGCTCCTACACACGCAGGCTGCATTAGCTCGCTTCGCGGCTTTGGCCCGCCTCTTCCAGCCGGTGCAAATACTCTTGCCACAGCGCGTCCTGATGCTTGCCCAGATGTTGAAGATATTCCCATGTGTACAGACCGCTGTCGTGGCCGTCGTCGAACTCGATCTTCATGGCATAGCTGCCCACCGGCTCTACGCCGAGCACATTCACGTTTTGCTTGCCGATTTGCAGCACTTCCTGTCCGGGGCCGTGGCCGCGCACTTCCGCAGAAGGCGAATGCACGCGCAAAAACTCATAAGGCAGACGATAGCGCGAGCTGTCGGCAAAGGCGATTTCCAGTTCGCGAGATTGCTGGTGCAGGGTGATTTCAGTAGGCTGTTGTTCTATCATGATTCATAGCGAACGGATTTTTTTCAATAGCGCGGTAGTGGAACGTTCATGCAAAAACGGGATGCTATGCACTGACCCGCCCCAGCCTTGCACTTCGCTTGCACCAACGATGTTTTCGATCTGCCAGTCGCCGCCTTTTACCAATACATCGGGGCGGCAGGAGAGTATCAAGTTCAGCGGCGTGTCTTCGTCGAACTTTACCACCAGGCTGACCGATTCCAGCGCGGCAAGTACCATCATGCGGTCTTGCTCGGCATTGATCGGCCGGTCATCGCCCTTGCCTTGCCGCTTCACCGAGGCATTGCTGTTCACGCCAATGATGAGAGACGCGCCCAGTGCGCGGGCTTGAGCGAGGTAGGTCACATGACCGCGATGCAGCACGTCGAAGCAGCCGTTGGTAAACACGATGGGCCGCGGCAATGCGGCTACCCGTGCGGCGAGCTGGTCGGCCGTGCTTATTTTGCGTTCGAAAGCGGGTGCGGAATACATTTAAGGGACCTTTAGTCCAGGTATTCAAACATTCTGACCACGCGCTGCACCCCTTTGGTGGTGCTGGTGACATCGGTGGCGGCATCGGCCTCAGCGCGGTTGACAATGCCCATCAAATATACCGTGCCATTTTCGGTAACGACTTTGATGTGGTCGGCGTTGAAGCGTTTGTCGTTCACAAATCGCAGCTTTACGTTAGAGGTGATCAGGCCGTCGTTGCTGCGCGATGCCAGCGAGCTGATGTTTGAGACGGCAAGATCATTGTTCACATCGCGCACGTTCTTTATGTCTGAAACGATCTTGCCGATTTCGGTCTTGGTGGATTCGTCCAGCACTTCGCCGCTGATCAACACGTTGCGATTATAGCTGGTCACATTGACGTGCATCACACTTTTGAATTGTTTGTCGATGCGTTCAAAGGCATTGGTTTCGATCTGCTGATCTTCAATAAATGCATCCCTGCCGCGGCGATCCTGCGCCATCAGGACACCGGCGCCCACGCCTACCGCAACGACGGGAAAACAGCCTTGCAGCGAACCGGATACCAGCACGAGCAACAGCAGAGAAACGACGCGCACCGTCATTCTCCCAGCAGAAGATAATCAATGATATCGCACAAACAATGCAAAGTTAGCAAATGTACTTCTTGAATGCGCGCGGTGCTTTGTGCCTCCACGCAAATCAATACATCGTCGGCACGCAGCGAACGAGCCATTTCACCGCCATCGCGTCCGGTCAGCGCGATCACGCGCATATCGCGTTCGTGAGCGGCATGAATGGCGGCCACGACATTCGGCGAATTGCCGCTGGTGGAAATCGCCAGCAGGCTATCACCGGGCAAGCCCAGCGCACGCACTTGTTTGGAAAAAATTTGGTTATAGTCGTAATCGTTGGCGATCGAAGTCAGCACCGAACTGTCGGTAGTCAATGCGATACACGCCAGGCCGGGACGCTCTTTTTCAAAGCGATTCAGCAATTCCGCTGCGAAATGTTGAGCGTCGGCTGCCGAGCCGCCATTCCCGCAGCACAGAATCTTGCCGTCGTTGGTGACACAGTCGAAAAAGATTTGCGCGCCGTTGGCGATGGGCTGTGCCAGCCCATCCTTTACCCTCAGCTTGATCTCCGCGCTGTCCTTGAAATGCTTGATGATGCGTTTGTTGATATCCATATTGGTTCGGGCTGTTTTTCTGAAAGCGGATATTAACCCGAATAGTTCACAAATTCATGTCAAAGACCTCTGTACAACGTAGCGAGCGATGGTCAGGCGAGGAGGAAAGCGGTGAAAAACCGCAGTGTATGTGGATATACACGAGGATTTTGAACCGTTTTCCGACAAAGCATCACCGAGCGCATAACCAATGACTTGGTTGGCGTAGTTTGTCAACTTAGTCAGATGGCTAGTTGTTCCATCAGTAGTTGTGCAGAGGGTCTTCAAGCATCGAACGCATTCTTGAGCCATTGCATATTGCGCCCCTGCACATCGTCCAGCAGTACGGCATCGAAGCGGCATGGCGGGGTGCGCGCGAGACTGGCGAGATATTGTTGCGCGGTACTGATGATGCGTTGTTGCTTGTGCGTATCAATGCTGGCCGCCGCACCGCCGAAGCCGGCATTGCGCCGCAAGCGCACCTCGATGAATACCAGCGTTGTTCCATCCTGCATGATCAAATCGATCTCGCCAAAACGACTGCGATAGTTTTGCACGATCAGTTTCAAGCCCTGCTGCTGTAAATACTGCGCAGCCAGTTGTTCGGCCTGCGCGCCACGCTTGATCATGGTGTGTTGATTACTTGATCAGGGAACACCTGTGAGGTGGGTGCGGCAGGTGCGCCGGGCAGCTGGGCGCGTCCTTGTGCAAACACTGCCGGAATCGCCATGTGCTGGAAGTTGTGACCACTGAGATGGATCTGCCCGCTCACGCCGTCCAGCGGCAAAGCGGTATTGATTTTGTTGGCAAGCATCAATTGAATCAGCCGGAATGAGTCTATTCCCAGCGCGTAAAAGCGCTCACGGTCTGCTGAAAGCGGCGGGTTGGCGCGCGGATAAATCATCACGGCGGGATGATCGGGCTGCAACAACCATGGCATATCGACAAAGCGGATGCCATTCAAGTCGTAATTGGTCAGGATGTTATCGTTGCCGACAAAGATTTGCGAGGTGGCATAAACCGGCAATTTGTTTGGCAGGTAAGGGCGAATCAGACGCGCTTTTTCGGCGTCGGCAGCGAGAAATACCATCGTGTCAGTTATGCCGGCGATATCCGCGAACACGGCTGGATCGTCGTTGTATTCGATCTCGCGCAGAATGCCCCTATCCATTCCATTGGCCATACCATTGGCCGGTCCGGTCCATTCTTCCTCAAAAGCAGCTTGCAAACGCTGGGACAGTTGCGTGTGGATGGTGATGATGATGGCCTGATGCAGGCCATGCTGCTTGGCCAGTTGTGCGACTTGCCGCGCTTCTGCTTCTACTGCCATGCCAAAAAAATACAACTGCGGAGCGAATTGACCTTCCACGATGTTCAGGGCCAGGGTCGGCACGGGAATGTCTTTCTCGGCTGCCAGCGCACTGACACCGTTGCGCGTCAGCGGCCCCACCACGACGCGCGCGCCGTTGGCGATGGCTTGGCGATAAGCGGTGACGACGTTGCTGTTCTCGTCAAAATCACTATAAACGCGTACCGGCATGAGCTGACTTTTATAATTGGCTGCCGCAAAAAATCCCTGCTGCACTGCTTCGGCTGCGGAAGCAAAGATGGTCGAATGCAGCGGCAGCAACAGCGCGATATGTGGAAAAGGCTTTTCAGTGGGGAGCACGGGTGGTGCAGGCTTTGCTTCAGCAGGCGCAATCGCCAAGGGCGTCTCAACAATGGTCGCGGGTGGTGCTATTGCTTCACCAACCGCCGCAGGAGGCGCGGGTTTTTCATTGCCAACCACCGGTGTTACAGGCTTTGTCTCAATGGGCGTATGCGGTAAGGCGCTGCTGCAAGCGTATAGTGCGAACAAAGTTGAGAGCCAAATTGAAAGTATGAGGAGTACACGTTGCATAACGAACATCCGCAAAAGTTGGAAGCTGCATTATATGTAGTTGCCACCCCGATAGGAAATCTGCGTGACATCACCCTGCGCGCGCTGGAAGTGCTGGCAGCCGCAGACGTGCTTGCGGCCGAGGATACGCGCAACACCGCCCATTTGTTGGCGCATCATGGCATCAGCGCGAACAAGTTGGTTGCGGTACATCAGCACAACGAACGCGGCGCGGCGGAAAAAATCATTGCGCTGTTGCAGGCCGGGCAAAGTGTGGCTTTTGTCAGTGACGCGGGAACACCCGCCGTCAGCGATCCCGGCGCGTTGCTGGTGCAAGCGGTACGGGCGGCGGGTTTGCGTGTCATCCCAATCCCCGGGGCAAATGCAGCGATGGCGGCTTTATCTGCGGCAGGTTTGAGCGAGCCGCATTTTTTGTTTTACGGTTTTTTGCCGAACAAATCCGCCGCACGGCGTACCGCGCTGCAATCGTTAATCAGTCATCCCTACACGCTGGTGTTTTACGAAGCACCGCATCGCATCGTCGAATGCGTGGCCGACTTGTGCGCGGTGTTGGGCGGCGAGCGGCAAATCGTGGTGGCGCGCGAAATCACGAAGTTGTTCGAGACGATACATGCATGTGTGCTGCATGATGCCGAAGCGTGGCTGATGTCTGACAGCAACCAGCAACGCGGCGAGTTCGTGGTGCTGGTTTCCGGTGCGGTGCCGCAGGCAGGTTTATCGGTCGAAACATTAAACACGCTATCTCTGTTGCTCGAAGAATTGCCGCTCAAACAGGCGGTACAACTTGCAGCGAAGATCAGCGGGGCCAACCGCAACGATCTGTATCAGCGCGCGTTGGCCCTCAAGTCGGCGGAGGGCTGATAAATTGCGGCAGGCCAAGCCTTTTTTCTTGCTATCATTCTGCGGGCAGCCAGGCGTATCGCGCGTTTATCGAGAAGACGCGCTGAAGTTCAAGAATAGGGATGCGCAGGGATGGAGGCATTTTTGTCGGAGTATTTGGGGGGCGCTAAAACAATGAGCACATGCAAAATGAAAATTCTACAACGCGGATACCAGTTCGTGCACCGTGAAGGTGCCTTTGCTGGTGTGTTTTAGGATGTCTACTTAACGTTAGGATTTATGAAATGAGTACGTCCGAGGAACGCGGAGATCATGTCATCGAAATCCGCGAATTCGTCAAATCTGGCGCGATTACAACGGCATCCCGTTCCATTCTTACTCAGTACAGTACGTGGCTCTGCAATTCTGGCGCACGAAGTTTTTTTCTGGTGGAGAGTATGAGCAAATTTGCGAGTTGGTAAGGCTTCATATGCTTCGTACCTTTATGGAAGAGATTGAAAATCGTAACTCCGTTATGCAGCGTCTTGTCATAGTGCTTGCAGTAGCCGCTCTAGTAGTCGCAATACCGCAAATATGGTTTGCATACAAGGCGGACAAAAGAGCAGAGACAAATTCAAAAACAATGCCAGTGCCGCTATCGGAATTGAAATCACAAATGTCAGCCCCCATCCTTGCCCAACCCCCATCCACGCATCCAGTCGCGTCGCCGGATGAGGCCGTGAAAACCACCACACGAAAGCCCTAGCCTTGCTCTTCAAAAACCCTAACATGTCGGTCAAGGCCGATCCCGCGGAGCGGGGCGGCTTACCTTAACGTTAGGCGTCGCATGCCACCACCCGCGGACGAACGATTTGAACAGGTCGCTGTGAAAGCGGAGTTGGAGCCGCAGTTACGACTCTATCGCAGGCTCTGGATTTCGAGCAACGATCTCCACGAAGCTAAGGCGACGATCGAAGAGATCCTGAAATCAAACTTGCCTTACCCTCGTCGCAAGGAGCCAAGTGCTCTACTCATCGCGCTCACAACCGCGTTAGTGGTTTCATACGCAAGGCCTTTCGTTAACTCGCGTGGTCAATCGGCAGTCGCTGAACGAACAGTTCCTGGATCACTACTTCGTGTGCTCATGTCCCGGGAACGTGAACTGCACAACGCGCTCGTTGACATGAGGAATCGGGAGGTTGCTCACTCAGATGCTGATGTGCTTGAACTCTCGATTACGCTATTTCCTAACGGCGATGGCGGCGTATCTCGCGTACCACGCCATCCTCTCCGCCGCATCGAGCTCCGTGCACTCAATCGCATGATTGAAAAGCTTACCGACGAAATCGAACGTCTTTGCGATGGACTCCGAACGCAGTTGCCGTTAAATGTCTGGCTGTAGGCGCGAGTCGATCATGATGCTCATGAATCCAACGGTGACAACTAACCCTTCCATCGAGAGTCAGCGTAGGGCGGAACGCATAGCGGTTCCGCCGCAAGGTTAACTATTTGGCGGAACACACCTGCGGGGCTTCCGCCCTACCTGACTGCAAATCAAATCCACCGAATAAATAGGGAGATACTTTACTTTCAAACAGACGTTTGATACGCTGATTTTGTATAGCCTTCCCCTCTTTGCCCATAGCTGATTATTTTTTTCGCGGAAATCCATATGCCTACTTTTTCCACCACACGGTTTGTCACTACATTTTTCTTGATAACTTTGCTGGCCGCTTGTGGCGGCGGTGATAAGCAGGCAGCAGGCCCAGGGCCGGGTGCGGCTATGCCGCCGCCCGAAGTGGATGTGATAACCGTGGTTCCGGGCCTGGCGACACTCACCCAGGATTTGCCCGGGCAATTGCAGGCCTATCGCACGGCGCAAGTGCGTGCGCGTGTCGAGGGTGTGGTTGAAAAAAGATTGTTTCAGGAAGGCAGCGACGTCCATGCGGGCGCATCTTTGTTTCAGATTGATGCGCGCACCTATAGAGCGGCGGATGTATCCGCAAAGGCTGATCTGGTGATCGCACGCCAGAACGTCGAACGATATAAACCCCTGTTGGAAATCAGGGCGGTCAGTCAGCAAGAATTCGATTTGGCTGTAGCCAAGGCCAAACAAGCAGAATCTGTATCGATTGCCGCAGTTCAGGACTTGGAAAACGCCAGCGTCCCCGCCGCTATTTCCGGGCGCATCGGTCGCGCCATGGTGACGGAAGGCGCCTTCGTCCGCAAGGGAGATGCCACGCTATTGGCCACCATCGAGCAGCTGGATCCCATCTATGTCAACTTCACTCAGCCCGGCTCCGATCTGTTGCGTCTGAGGCAGGCTGTCAAGATGGGCAAACTCAAACGAGCCGAATCCGCCAAGGTGGAATTGGTGCTAGAAGATGGTAGTGTTTACCCGCTGTCTGGCAAGATATTTTTCACCGACATGGCGGTTGATCCGGGCACAGGCTCGGTGTCGCTGCGCGCCGAATTTCCCAATCCCAAACACGAGCTGTTGCCCGGTATGTTCGTGCGTATCCGTTTTCCCGAGGCGTTGGCAGAGAATGTCATACGCATCCCGCAACGCGCCGTACAAGCCGATCCGCAAGGGCAATTTGTAATGG
>CABEDU010000061.1_pt1 | contig 14405 bp, 13 predicted proteins | sample 3133021 | NCBI WGS metagenome assembly CABEDU01 (sample SAMEA5534332, study PRJEB31848) | metagenome | biome: tundra; feature: field; material: soil | place: USA | collected 2013-05 | depth 0.15 m
GCCGACGGCAGCCTGACGGCACAGCGCATCCTGATCGGCAAGGACGGCATGAAGCCGCCGATGTAAACCGCCCGGTCACGACAACTCTCAACCACAGGAGGCCTACCATGGCAAAAGTACTCATCTTGTATTAGGTGGATTCAACTCGGAAGTGCAACTTTTGTAAGTGAATTTAGGTCGCCAGCTTTGTCCATATAGATAGGCTATTTATGAAAAAGTACGCAAAGTATCTTATCTTTTCGCTGCTGCTGGTTCTGACGGGGGCGTTCGCCCAGAACGTACCGCCCGCAGAGGGCAATCCGACATTCTCACAACAGGAGCTGGCTCAGATGCTGGCGCCGATCGCGCTGTATCCGGACTCCTTGCTATCGCAGATTCTGATGGCGGCGACCTATCCGTTGGAGGTCGTCGAGGCGGCACGCTGGTCGAGCGCCAATCCCGCGCTCAAGGGCGATGCGGCGGTTCAGGCTGTAGACAGCCAGAATTGGGATCCGAGCATCAAATCGCTGGTCGCCTTCCCGCAAGTGCTGCAAACGCTGGACCAAAATATCCAGTGGACCGAACAATTGGGTGATGCGTTCCTCGCGCAACAATCGCAAGTGATGGACACGGTTCAGAAGCTGCGCCAAAAAGCGCAGGAGGCCGGCAATCTGAGTTCCAATTCGCAAATCCAGGTAACCCAATCGGACGACAGCATCGAAGTCGCGGCGGCGAATCCCGACGTGGTATATGTGCCGTACTACGACCCAGCGGTGATCTACGGATCCTGGTGGTGGCCGGATTACCCGCCTGTGTTCTGGGCGCCATGGGCGGGCTATGGCTGGAATGGCGGATTCGCGTGGGGCATCGGTATCGGCATCGGTGCCGATTTCTTTTTCGGGTCGTGGGATTGGCGCGATCACCGCGTCTACGCTCGCAACCCTCGCCATTCGGAAGATGGTCATCCGTGGCAGCACGACCCGGGGCATCGCCACGGGGTGCCATATCGTGACGCGTCGCTGAATCGTCAATTCGGTCGCGTTGCTGCAACACCTGCGTCGCGCGCGGAGTTTCGCGGACATGAGCCGTCAGTAAACGCGCGTTCTGGCGAACCCGGCAATCGCTTACCAACGGAACCTGTCCTAAGGGCCCCTCTGCCTGAAACGCGGGAAACAATGGCGCCGCGAAGCGTGAGCCAACCGCTCGTTGAACCAAGGGCGCATGCTTTCGAGAATGTCGGGCGCGGTGCCGACGTGCGTAGTTTTAGCGCGCGCGGCCATGCGAGCTTATCGGGCAGATCTTCTGCGCCTGCATCATCGCGCGGTTCATCGCGTCGGGTGGATCATTGAAGCCCGGTGCCGTTGGCAGCCGAACATCCCCAGCATACGCGGCAAATGGAATGCGAAAATGCAATGGTTAATGACCTCAACATGCAGTGCAAACGGGAGGAACAGGTAGTGAATATTTCGCAAACAATATTTTGGCGCATGAGCACATGCCGGCGCATCGCGCGAACCATCATTTGCGCATTGGGACTGGCATTCATTGCGCCGACGGAGTCCTTCGCGGCGGCGTCGCAGCAATCCTTTGAATCCCCGCAGGCGGGTGTCACTGCGTTGATAAAGGCCGTGAAGGCGAACGACGTATCCGCATTGCGCGCCATCTTCGGACCCGAGGGCAGCAAGCTCCTCAGTTCGGGCGACGCGGTCGCCGACGCGCACAGCCGTGTGGTGTTCAGCAAAGCCTACGACGAGGCCAACAAAGTGGTGCTTGAAAGCGAAGCGCAAGCGACCCTCGTCATCGGAAAGGACGAATGGCCGATGCCGATCCCGTTGGTCAAGTATCCTGATGGCTGGCGCTTCGACACGGTCAAGGGCGGGGATGAAATACTCAAGCGGCGAATCGGCCGCAACGAACTCGAGACGATGCAGGTGTGCTTGGCGATCGTCGATGCGGAACGCGAGTATGCGGCGCGGCACGTCGACAGCGGCGGTGTTCCGGTCTATGCGTCTCGGTTCACCAGCAGCCAGGGCAAACGCGACGGATTGTATTGGCCGGCCCAAACGAACGAAGCACCGAGTCCGCTCGGTGCGCTGCTTGCGAACGCTGCCGATGAGGGATACGCGCGCCCAGGCGTGTTGCGGCGCGAGCCCTATCACGGTTACTACTACCGTATTCTGACCGGCCAGGGAGAAGACGCACCGGACGGTGCGCGAGATTACCTGGTTAAAGGCAAGATGATCGGCGGGTTTGCTGTCATCGCGTATCCGGCACGTTACGGCGCATCGGGAGTCACGAGCTTTCTTGTCAATCACGATGGTGTGATCTACGAGAAGGATCTGGGTCAGAATACGAAAACCGTCGCAGCAGCGATCACGACATTTAACCCAGGAGCAGGCTGGAAAAAACCCGAGCAGATAAAGTGAAACATAGTATACGCGCTGCTTTAAAGCCCCGCACGTATTGAAGTCCAGAGTGTTGTAAACGGGGTTTGTTAACGCTTGCGTATTACGCCTCAGTGCGACACGAAGTCGCTTGTAGAAGTTGTTCCCACTTCAACGGAGGGAACCACCCGTGTCACCGGGTGAATCTAGGAGTCTGAATCAAGAGCGACTCTGACAATGTAACGATACACCGCAAGGTGTGGGGTATCAATCGCGAGAGGCGTGCCCTTCTGACAGCCATACGTCGGTGAAGTGCTAGATAGTCGGTATGCTGAACATATGTGAATCTGCGATAAAGATCGTGAAATACAACAAGCGGAAGTGGCTTTTACGCTTGAGCCAAACGGCAATGGAGGTGGGAACAGCGTCTTGAGGTTACGCTTTCGTGACCCATATACCTCCCGGTCGATAGCAGACAGCTAACCCGATGCACTTGTGCAAGCGGAACGTGGAAACCTCGTATCGCTCCTTTCGGGGACGGCAGGCTGCAAAGTCTGCTTATGGTGGTGCGGGAACAGGATCGAGGAGAAAGCGAAGGCCGTTCTGTAATGGGACGGATAGGGGTTGCGACATTACCCCACGCGAAAGCGGGCAGACTTCCTTATGGTCTCTCTTCACAAGAGAGTTTCTAGAACCATCTAAACGGAGGGAGAGCAAATGAACGCGGCGACACTAGCGTGTGCACCTTCGGGCGTGGCGTGGGACGGCATCAGTTGGGTCGATGTTCAATGTCAGGTAAGACGGCTGCAAGCGCGTATTGTGAAGGCAACACAGGTCGGCAGTTACAACAAGGTGAAAGCCTTGCAATGGTTGCTGACCCATTCGTTCAGCGGCAAAGCATTAGCCGTTAAACGAGTGACTGAAAATAAAGGCAGGAACACCCCCGGTGTGGACAAGGTCACATGGAAAACACCGGCGGCAAAGATCAACGCGATAGCGTCGATGAAGCGACGGGGGTATTCGCCGCTTCCGCTTCGGAGGGTGTTAATTCCGAAGAAGAATGGCAAGACAAGGCCGCTCGGCATCCCCGTAATGAAGTGCCGCGCCATGCAAGCGCTACATCTGCTGGCGTTGGAACCCGTTGCGGAAACCACCGCCGACCTGAATTCCTATGGGTTCAGGCCGGAACGCGCCACTGCCGATGCAGGGGAAAAATGCTTCAATTCTCTCGCAAGAAAGGTAAGTGCAGAATGGGTGCTGGAGGCCGACATCCAAGGTTGTTTCGACAACATCAGTCATGACTGGATGATTGCCAATGTCCCCACGGACAAGGCGATTCTAAAGAAGTGGCTCAAGGCGGGATACGTTTATCAAAACGAACTCTTCCCTACAGACGCCGGCACCCCGCAAGGGGGTATCATCAGTCCGGTTTTGGCTAACATGACGCTGGATGGCCTCGAAGCGATGCTGGCGGAAAAATTCCCGAAAGCCAAGCAGACAGGTCTGAAAATGCACATGGTGCGTTACGCGGACGACTTCATTATTACTGGCAACTCGAAAGAATGGCTGGAGCATGAAGTTAAACCCGCAGTGGTTGAATTTCTGGCGGAACGCGGATTGGTCCTGTCGCCGGAAAAGACCAAAATAACGCACATCAGGGATGGGTTTGATTTCCTCGGCTGGAACATCCGCAAGTACGACGGCAAGTTGTTGATGAAGCCGTCGAAAGCGAACGTCAAAGCGCATCTTGATAAAATCCGAGAAGTCATCAAGGGCAACAAGACGGCTAAACAGGCGAATCTGATAAGGCTGCTCAATCCTGTTTTAAGAGGATGGGCGAATTACCACAGCCATGTAGTCGCCAAGAAGACCTTTATCTGGGTTGATAAGCATGTCTGGTCAATGCTATGGCAATGGGCGACAAGAAGGCATCCAAATAAAGAAGCCCGATGGGTTAAAGATAAATACTTTAAATCCAGAGGCACCCGAAACTGGATATTTGCCGCAACAGAAAAAATAGAGGATGGTACGCAAAGGGAGTTCACCTTGCTGCAAGAATCGGATACGCCAATCCAGCGGCATGTCAAGATTAAGGCCGATGCCAATCCGCACGACCCTCAATGGGAGCGGTACTTCGAAACCCGATGGGGCAAGAAAATGCTGTGCTCGTCGAGAGGTCGCAGGAAGCTGTACAGTATCTGGCTAAGGCAAGATGGTATGTGCTCCGCCTGTCAGGAGCCAATCACAAAGAGCACCCCTTGGGGCACTCGCTGTATTGTGAAAAGAACTGAGGGCGGGACGGATGCAGCAAGGAATCTTCGAATGCATCATCTCAATTGCCGTAGAAATTATTAGCACGCCTGAAATGCAGTTGTGAAACCGGGTGTCGAAAGATGCCTTTTAGAGGCTTGAGCCGTGTGCGGTGAAAGTCGCATGCACGGTTCTGAGGGGGCTGGGCGCGGGCAACCGCGTCCAGCTACCCGACATCTAGCCATGTTGAAATGCATTCCGGATTGAGCCACTTGGCAGAATTTTTGCATTTACTCGACTATAACCATGAAATGAGAGCTGGACCAGCGGTTCATTCCAATCGGGGATGCATCAATCGGGGATGCATCTTAACACCGTGATGATTTGATGCTACCGTGTGGCGTCTGCTTTCAGGAAGTTAAAGATCATGACCCTGCCTGCTAACGAGAAGCCACCGGAAAAAAACGTATTCGAGGCCATCCTTGCGCGGCGCTCCGTGCGCGCTTATGCGCCGAATGAACTTGACCGCAACACCATTCAAATATTGCTGGAAGCCGCCGTGCGCGCTCCCACGGCTATCCATGAAGAACCTTGGGCGTTCGTCGTGGTGCAGGACAGACAGGTTTTGAAGCAATTGTCCGATCGCGCCAAGCCGCTTTTCATCGAGAGGTTGCATCGCCCCCACCAGGCAGGTGGCCATGCACTCGACACCTTCTCCAACCCGGACTTCAATATCTTCCATGACGCAGGCACGCTCATCGTCATCTGCGCCAAACCATCCGGCCCTTTTGTGGAAGCCGACTGCTGGCTGGCGGCGGAAAACCTGATGCTAGCGGCCTGCGCCATCGGGCTGGGCAGTTGCGTCATCGGCTCTTCTGTTGCAGCGCTGAACACTCCGGAGGTGAAAGCGAAACTCGGCATCCCAGCCGAATTCAACGCAGTGGCGCCGATCATCGTGGGCGTGCCGAGAGGAGAAACTGCTACCACTTCAAGAAAGGAACCCTTGATTCTTGCATGGAAACAATGAGCCGCACCGCTCGCGCCAATCAGCCGGTGCCAATTAAACGTGACCGCATTAAACGCGCTGTATTCGACTTTTCTGGTGTCTGAAATGGGCAGGGCACCCAAAAAATCAAACTGATTTTGGGTTTCTACATAGCTTCGGTCATTTTCAGACATTGGGGAATGGCAGGTTTGTGCTGCCAGACATTCGAGGTTCCCAGGTAGAATATTTTTTGCCTGCCAATATCCGCTCCCGATTGATTGGAGAAGTTGGTAAATTGCAGGGATATCGAAGCTGTAACAGTGGTAACAAACGTGGTAACTCATGGTTATGACAATAATAAAACACAGTGAATGCGGGGCTTTCAGGCGACAATGTGAATCCCACCCTCCCGCAGAGTCTGCAACCCAGAGAAGTCAACTGGGCCGCAACAAGAATACCCCAGTTGTTGACGCTCACACCAAATTCACCAAATCGATCCATGTGTCTTTTTCCATGCCAGGCTGATCCATGCCAAGCCCCCGCCAACCCAAACAAGTCGCCGATTTACAGGTTAATCCCGTGAGACAATCCAGCATGAAAATAGTGGATCAATTTCACATGAACACCAACAGCCGATGACCAAATGCTGTAAAAATTGTCAGTCCGGCTGGCGTGCCATGATTTGGGCCGGTGTAATTGCCGGCACCTTGGCCACGCTAGTTCAGGTGCTGCTCTGGCTGGTTTTTACCGATGATTTCCCCGCCATCCTGTACCGTGATGCACGGCTGACTGCGGCAATAGTACTCGGTGGCTCGGTGTTACCTCCACCCGCCACATTCGACGTCGGCATCATGCTGGCAGCCGCGCTCATCCACTTTATGCTTTCGATTATTTATGCCGCCTTGGTGGCACCACTCGCCACGCGCCTTAATACCGTCCTGGCACTACTGGCGGGTGTCGGCTTCGGCGTCACGCTTTATATCGTCAATCTATACGGCTTCACGGCGATCTTTCCCTGGTTCGCGCAAGCGCGTGGCTGGATTACTTTGATCGTTCATGCGGTGTTCGGGGTGACGGCCATCTTGGTTTACCGATGGCTGGATGTCAGTAGTGCGCGATCTCAACCAGACGGGCATTGAGCATGCGCGCCAAGGCTTCGCCGCCCTGCTGCATGACAGTGTCATGGTTCCACTTGATGAATGGGCGCGCAAACAGCGCCAGCAGATTCATCCAGACTGGCGTAGTGTGTACCTGCCACTCGAAGCGTACGATGGTCACGGCACCATTGGTGCTGAATGACCAACGGCCCTGGCCTTCTACATCACCGCTGGCGATGCCTTCGATGGCAGCCAGCGGCTCGATATGGATAACACAAATGTCAAAAGTGAGGCGATACGGCAAGCGTCCTCTCCAGGAGTAACGGCGCACGCTGCCGATACCTCGGGCGTCGCCGGGGGCGAGCTCCTCGACTCTCTCCACATTACTCCACCACTGCGGCCAGTTCAGGGAATGGTAGATTGCCTCGCAGACTGCCTCGATTGGCGCCTCAATATGCCAGATGGTGACAAAACTGTACTTCATCATCGCTCCTCTAAGGATTGAACAGCGTCTCCGGCAGCGTAGCGTTGATTTCCAGTTCTTCCATCATCACGGTTTCAATGATGATATCCCGCAGATCGCGGCTGATCACTTTGACCGGGAATTGGCTCTCTGTATCCAACCACAATTCGCTACGGTGGACATTGGCGACCGCGATACCGCCCGCTCCGGTCACGATAAGATGCAGAACCGTGCGGCCGTCCATGCTCTCTTCGCCCAATATCTCGGTGGTGCCGCCCTCCCGCAGGATGCGGATATTTTCGAACAACACCCCGACATCCGATTGATCCACGCGCGTACCGCTCAAACTCCGGATCAGCGGATTACCGGGACTCAAACTGAGTTCCGGGAAATGCTTAACACCAAACGGCCACACGCGCACACGCCGGGTATCCGGATTGTAAATCAGCAGCGCGCCGTCATGCGGACGAATGAATTCCATGCGCACGAAACCGGGTTGCTTGTAGTAATAACGAATGTACTCCTCGCCGCCGGCATGAGTGGAGTGGATGGTGACACGGTAGGACTCGACTGTGCGGTAATGCTCGATGGCGCTAGCCAGCGGGTCTGGTGGAGTATCGGCGGGGGGAATACCGGTGAGCGCTGCGGCAAGCATCAGGGCTGATAACACCGGCTATTGCACCACTTCGAGCACACCATTCATGCCCTTCTCGCGGTGGCTTTTAAAAAACAGCAATTTGTTCTTGCAATAAAAAGGATACTTGCCGACGGCGGTGGGCGTGAAGCGGATATTTTTGGCATCGCTCGACAGTTTTTCATCCACCGAAATGCCCGCTTCGGGCGATTGAATAACGAGCGTGTGGGGAACAAAACCCCTTTCCACACTGGCCGTAAATTCCACCGGCACATTCACCTTGACGATCACATGGTTTGGCTTGAAAAAATCACTACCGCCTTCAATCCGCACGTGCTGCACGCCATCTGCTGCGATGGTTGCCTGATAAATGACCTCCTCGGGCGGAGAAGTGTCGGCTCGACACACTGCATATCCGGTAATCCCAAGGCAGAACAGAAAAAATATCGCGAAATTTTTCATAGTCTTCATAGTCAGGTACCCGTTGATTGAGACGTGAATTTTAGCTATTGGTACGCATCGAAAATTGACCAGTCGGGCTCATTGAATTTTGACCAGACATAAAAGCCGCGCAAGCATAGGTACGATTGCGGATAAGTATAGCGAAATATGTTTGGTTGGGTAACTCTCCAGCGCAAATGTTAGCCTGCAATTGCCTCTGAACCTGGCAACAGAGTACACCATCCAAAAATTCTTGCGGATAGAATAAAAACGCCTATAGTTGCGATTATGGATCGCCTTCCTATCATGCGCGCTTTATTGTTCGGCCTGTTTTTGCTTGCCTGGTTGGGCCGCGCGACAGCGTCCGCACCCATGGTGGTCGTGCTCAACGTTGACGGGGCGATCAGCCCGGGGACGGCGGACTATGTGGTGCGCGGCCTGAAGTCGGCCGCCGGGGAACAGGCCCAATTGGTCGTGCTGAAGATGGACACGCCGGGTGGCTTGGACACGGCTATGCGGCAGATCATCAAGCAGATCATCGCTTCGCCGGTTCCCGTTGCTGCCTTCGTCGCACCCGAAGGCGCACGGGCCGCGAGTGCGGGCACCTATATCCTCTACGCCAGCCACATCGCCGCGATGGCCCCGGCCACCAATCTGGGGGCTGCCACGCCGATAGCTATCGGCATCGGCGGCATCGGCGGTCAGCCGGAGTCGGGCGATCAAGCGCAGAAGGGCGGGAAGGACGGCGTGCAGGGGAAGAGCGGAGTCGCGAGTCCGGCTGGCGGCGGGATGGCCGCACCCATCACCGCGATGGAGCACAAACAAATCAATGATGCCGCCGCGTATATCCGCAGTTTGGCGCAGATGCGCGGCCGCAATATCGAATGGGCGGAGCAGGCGGTGCGCCAAGCGGTGAGCCTGACCGCGGACGAGGCCTTGAAGCTCAAGGTCATTGATGTGATCGCCCGTGATGTGCCCGACCTGCTCCGGCAACTCGACGGACGGAAGGTGAATGTGCTGGGGTTGGAGCGCACCCTGGATATGGCGGGAGCACGCATCGTTACTTTGGAGCCGGATTGGCGGAGCCGGGTACTGGCTGTCATTGCTGATCCAAGTCTTGCGTACCTTCTGATGCTTGCGGGTATTGCCGGCCTGTTTTTCGAATTTTCCAACCCGGGATTCGTATTGCCGGGGGTGGTCGGTGCGATTTCGCTGCTACTCGCGCTGTTCGCGTTTCAGATGTTGCCCGTCAACTATGCCGGACTGGGCCTCATCATTCTGGGGCTCGCTTTGATGACCGGTGAGGTGTTCATGTCCAGCTTCGTGCTGGGCATCGGCGGCATCATTGCCTTCGTGATCGGTTCGGTGATGCTGATCGATACCGATATTCTGGGGTATGGAATTCCGTGGACGGTGATCGTGCCGGTTGCCCTTGCCAGTGCTTTGTTCATCTTCTTCGTCGCCGGTATGGCAATGAAAGCACGTCGGCGACCCGTGGTGAGCGGCCGCGAGGAATTGATCGGAAGCATCGGAGAGGTGCTGGAAGACTTCGATGGCAAGGATGGTTGGGCGCGGGTGCATGGCGAAAACTGGCGCATCAGAAGCAGGCAGCCGTTGGGCCGGGGACAAAAGATTAGGGTCGTTCGCATGGACGGGCTGATCTTCGATGTGGAGCCGGAAGCAATAACCCCTGAATGATTTCTGTGTCCATTTGCTATAACAACCAAGGAGAACGATATGGGCTTTAATTTTAGTTTTAGTTTTGGAACTCTTGTGCTCGTGCTCGTCTTGTTGGCATTCGCCAGCGTACGCATACTGCGCGAATACGATCGTGGCGTGGTGTTTATGCTCGGGCGGTTTTGGAAGGTAAAAGGCCCGGGGTTGGTGCTGATTATTCCCGGCATCCAGCAGATGGTCAAAGTGGGTTTGCGCACGGTGGTCATGGATGTGCCGAGCCAGGACGTGATTTCCCGGGACAACGTTTCGGTCAAGGTTAACGCGGTGGTGTATTTCCGCGTGATCGACCCGCAGAAGGCGATTATCCAGGTGGAGGACTACCTTTTCGCAACCAGCCAGTTGGCGCAGACCACGTTGCGTTCGGTTCTGGGTAAACACGAACTGGACGACATGCTCGCCGAGCGGGAGCGGCTCAACATCGACATCCAGAAGGCGCTTGACGCGCAGACAGATACTTGGGGAATCAAAGTCTCCAATGTGGAAATCAAGCGCGTGGATATTGACGAAACCATGGTGCGGGCCATCGCCCGTCAAGCGGAGGCAGAGCGGGAACGGCGGGCCAAAGTAATCCATGCCGAGGGCGAACTGCAGGCGTCGGAAAAACTACTGCAGGCAGCCCAAGTCCTGGCACGGGAACCGCAAGCTATTCAGCTTCGTTATCTGGAAACGCTGACTGTAATCGGTGCGGACAAAAACACGACCATCGTGTTTCCGGTGCCAATTGATCTGATCAGGCTGTTTACGGAAAAATCCCTGGGCAACCCGTCATAAGGGGAGAACCAGTGAGCACCACGATTGCCCGTGCCCAAAAAATCCGCACTGAACTGTAGTTACGGTGATGCCAGGTTTACTGCTTCGCGGCAACTGCGTCGTGACAACCGGCTTTGATCCACTCCAGCCATTCCGCCAGACCTTCGCCGCTGGTGGCCGATACGTGGATCACCCGTATGGTTGGATTGATACGGCGCGCATTTTCCACGGCGAGATCGGCATCGAAATCAAGGTGCGGCAACAGGTCGCACTTATTGAGCAGCATCAAGTCGGCGGCGCGGAACATGTCGGGATATTTGAGCGGTTTGTCTTCACCCTCAGTCACTGAAAAGATTACCACCTTGTGCGCCTCGCCCAGATCGAAACTCGCTGGACACACCAGATTGCCGACATTCTCGATCAGCAGCAAGCTGTCCTCTTGCAGGCTGAGTCGTTGCATGGCCTGTCCGACCATAAGCGCATCCAGATGGCAGCCCTTGCCGGTGTTGATCTGTAGCGCAGGTGCACCGGCAGCGCGGATGCGCGCGGCATCATTGTCGGTCTGTTGATCGCCCTCGATCACGGCGAGTGACTGTGCCCCATTCAAAGCAGTGATGGTTTTCACCAGCAACGTGGTTTTGCCGGAGCCGGGACTGGATACCAGATTGAGCGCAAAAATTCCGTGTGCGGAAAAGTAGCGGCGGTTCTCATCGGCATAGTCGTTGTTCTTGGCGAGGATGTCGCGCTCAATCTTCACCATGCGTGACTGACTCATGCCGGGGGCGTGCGTGCCTGCCGGCCCCACCCCAAAATCGATCGTGTCGTGCGCATGTGTCTGGTCGTGCGGATGTGCATGCGTTGCACTCCCCTTATGCACTCGAAAGCGCAATACCTCGCCGGGTTTGCGCGTTTTCTGGAGTGCATGGCCTGCAATCAGCGTCTGACCGATTCCACATCCGCATGTAGTACACATATCTGATTCTCCCAAAGACCTTTGCACAAAGTAACAAACTAATGAGTTGTGCAGAGAATATTCTATTCCACTTCCAACTCCTTGACCCGCATCTCCTCGCCGCCTGTCACCTCGATCTGGAAGCCGCCGCAACTCGGGCAGGGTTCATAACGGGACGTCACTGCCACATTGCGGGCGCACTCCAAGCACCAGCCCTGTCCGGCGGTCTCGATGATTTCCAGCCGCGCATTCTGGGCAACGCTGTCGCGCGTCACCACATCGAAGCAGAAACGCAGCGACTCTTTTTCCACACCGGCCAACTGGCCGATTTCCAGCCACACGGCTTTTACCTTGGCGTACCCCTCGGCTCGTACCGTATCTTCAATGATTTGCAGCACGCTTTCAGCAATGGACATTTCATGCACGGCGAACCTCTAACTTATTTCCACACAAGGGGTGAGCGATAACACAATGGCAATGGTGAACCTCAAATTTCAAATTGGCAAATCCTCGATCCAGTCAGCTGCGCGACGCCGGTGTGGCAAAGTCGGTACTCATCCGGTTTGCATCAAATTTGCGCGTCGAGAATGTACAATGGTTATACACGCGGTTCGTGGTGGACATATTCATAGGTTAATGACAGTGCAACGAAAAATCTTCCTCCTTCTTATCGCTGCGGTCGTCTTGGGAGCATCCGGTGCCGCAGCCTGGTATTTCGGCGATCACCGCGCGGTCAACGCCAATGCATTGACGCTCTATGGCAATGTAGACATCCGGCAGGTGCAGCTGGCGTTCAACGGCTCGGAGCGGATAGCCCAGATGCAGGTCAGGGAAGGGGAACCAGTCAAGCAAGGCCAGTTGCTTGCGACGCTGGATACCGTGCGGCTGGCGCGCAATGTCGATCTGCAGCAGGCGCAGCTGGCATCGCAGCAGCAGGTGGTCGCCCGTCTCGAGGCGGGTAGTCGGCCGGAGGAAATTCTCAAGGCACAGGCCGATGTGCAAGCCGCGCGTATCGCTGCCGACAATTCTGCGCATACATATCAGAGGCTACAGGAGTTGGTATTGAAACATTTCGTCGCACAGCAGCAAGCGGACGATGGACGAGCCGCAGCCGATGCGGCGCAGGCCAGATACCATGCGCTGCAGGAAACGCTGAAGCTGGTTCAGATCGGTTCGCGCAAGGAAGACATTGCGGCAGCCCATGCCATGCTGAAGGCCAATCAGGCAGCGTTGGAGGTGGCGGGCAAGGCGTTGGCCGATGCGTCTCTTTATGCGCCGGATAACGGTATCATTCAGGATCGCATCCTCGAGCCGGGTGACATGGCATCGCCGCAGCGTCCGGTGTATACCTTGGCGCTCACCGATCCGATCTGGGTGCGCGCATATGTGCAGGGGCCGGACCTCGGCAAACTCAAGCCGGGGATGAGCGCCGAAGTAAGCACCGACAGTTATCCCGGCAAGCATTATCGCGCGTGGGTCGGCTACATTTCACCCACCGCCGAGTTCACACCCAAATCGGTGGAGACCACCGAAGTGCGCAGCAGTCTGGTTTACCAGATACACATTTTCGTGTGCAACCCGCAGAATGAATTGCGCCTCGGCATGCCCGCAACGGTGACCATTCCGCTGGGCCAGCCTGCGGCGCCGGACGCCAGCCACTGTCAGGATTAACTGCCGTGACTGCCGCCGACCACATGACGGCTACCTCTCCTGCGGCGTATCCATCTGATCAGATCGCGCTCGAAGTCAGCGGCGTGTCCAAGACTTTCCACGTCGGCGCACGGCAGGTACAGGCATTGCAGCAGGTCAGCTTCAACGTCCGGCATGGCGTGGTCACCGGTCTGGTCGGCCCCGATGCTGCGGGCAAGACCACGCTGCTGCGCCTCGCTGCCGGGCTGCTGGTGCCGGATGCGGGAGCTATCATCGTCCTCGGCATGGACGCTACTGCGCAGTCGCTACAAGTGCAGGGCACGATCGGATATATGCCGCAGCGCTTCGGTCTGTATGAAGACCTCACCGTGCAGGAAAACCTCGACCTCTATGCCGACCTGCAAGGCGTACCCGAATCGGCGCGCCCGGCGCGCTACACTGAGTTGATGCACATGGCCGGGCTTGCGCCATTCACCAGGCGTCTGGCAGGACAACTTTCCGGCGGTATGAAACAAAAACTTGGTCTGGCCTGCGCACTGGTGCGGCAGCCGGCGCTGCTGCTGCTCGACGAACCGACGGTCGGCGTGGATCCGCTTTCGCGCCGGGAGTTGTGGGACATCGTTTACCGCCTGGTGCGCGAGCAGGGCACCAGCGTCCTGCTTACTACTGCCTATCTGGACGAAGCGGAGCGCTGCGACGAAGTCGTGCTGCTGCACGAGGGCCGCTTGCTGGCACAAGGGACGCCGGCCGCATTGCGTGAAACCATGCGCGGCCGCACCTACGAGATTGCCGCAACGAACATGGAAAAGCGCGCGCTGCAGTACCGCATCGCGCAGGCGCCGGGCGTGCTGGACAGCCTGATCCAGGGCGACCATATTCGCGTGGTGATGGAAGACACTGCGCCGCATGATCCCGGAATTTTGCTGCCCGGCGTGAGCGGCATCGAAATGACGCCGGTGCCGCCGCGTTTCGAGGACAGCTTTGTTGCGTTGCTCAAAGCGAAAACCGGCAACGAAGAAATTTTCCGTGCACTTCCGGTGGAGCAAGATAACTCATCCCCTTCTCCTGCAATGGGGAAGGGAC
>CABEDU010000067.1_pt1 | contig 14246 bp, 17 predicted proteins | sample 3133021 | NCBI WGS metagenome assembly CABEDU01 (sample SAMEA5534332, study PRJEB31848) | metagenome | biome: tundra; feature: field; material: soil | place: USA | collected 2013-05 | depth 0.15 m
TTAGGCGAGCACTGTTCGAGTCCCGCAGTGGGGCGCGGGGTGTGCGCCCCGCCAGGTCGAGTTGCGCAGCCCCGCTTGCTTGCGGCTGATCGAGGGTACCCCGCAGGGGCGGCAAACCGGGGGCGCCTTTTCTTGGGTTACTTTCTTTTGGCGAAGCAAAAGAAAGTGACTAGCTGCCGGGCTACCCCCGGCGAAGTTGTTTCAGCAAACTGCGAACCGGCGTAGGTATCGCCGCCCTCAACGCCTCCTCCACATCCAGCCACACACTCCCCGGTTGCGCAGCACGCAATGGTTTACGCGCGAGTTGAATCTTCAGCGGCATGATGTGCAGTTTGAAGTGAGTGAAAGTATGTGAGAAAGTCTCCAGCCTTTCCCCATGACTCGCATCCATTCCGTTTCGCACGAACCAATCCTTCGCTGCAGCCTCATCATCAAACTGCGGAGGACACCACAATCCACCCCATATACCGCTACCTGGGCGTTTCTCCAGCAGGATGTCGTTGCCGTGCATGAGCAATAAAAATGTGCTGTGTCTTTCCGGCACAGCCTTGCGCAAACGCGGGGTGGGCAACTCGCTCACTTGTCCGCGTTGAAAAGCAACGCAATCACTGCGCACCGGACATACATCGCACTTCGGCTTGCTGCGCGTGCACAGCGTTGCACCCAAGTCCATCTGTGCTTGTATGTAGGCGGCGATAACGTTTTCCTCGCCCCTCTCCCCAGCCCTCCCCCGCGAGGGGGGAGGGGGTAACAGTGCTTCGGCTTGTTGCCAAAGTTTAGTTTCTACTTGTTTATTCCCCGCCCATCCTTCGATTCCGCAGTAGCGCGCCAATACACGTTTGACGTTGCCATCGAGGATGGCGTGGCGTTCGTGGTAGGCCAGCACGCAAATCGCAGCGGCGGTGGACCGCCCGATGCCGGGCAGCTCGAGTATCTGCTCATACTGGCGCGGAAATTCGCCGTGATATTTTTCGACGATGAGTTGTGCAGTCGCATGCAGGTTGCGTCCGCGCGCGTAATAGCCGAGGCCGCTCCAGTGCGCGAGCACTTGCTCTTCGCTGGCTTCCGCGAGTGCCGCGATGGTTGGAAATGCGGCGATGAAGCGTTGGTAATAGGGAATGACGGTGGCGACCTGCGTCTGTTGCAGCATGATCTCAGACAGCCACACAGGGTAGGCATACGCTCCTTGCCATGGCAGGTCGTGGCGGCCGTGCTGGCGTTGCCAGGCGATCAGGCGGGACGAGAAACTATGCATTGTAGGAGCGGGCCATGCCCGCGATCCTGTCAAAGCAGCGCGACCAAAAGGCTCGCGGGCATGGCCCGCTCCTACACGGCTTCCAATCACTTGAACAGACCTTTCAACTTGCTCTTAAGCTGTTCCTGTGCCTTGGCTTTAAGATCTTCTTTCGTAGCTTCGATCTTGGCTTCGACTTTTTGCTTGACCACTTCGCCAACCATCGCGCCATAATCCAAGGTGTATTTCAAATCGGTGAACGGACCGCTGACACGCAGCGGCACTGTGATGCTACCTTGATCCCCTTGGGTCTTGACCAAGGTGGCTTTGGCAACATAGTCGATGCTGTCGTTGCCGATGTTGATGTCGCCTGCTCCGCTGACCCGGACCAGTTCCGATCTCATGGTGAGGTCGTCGTTATGTGCCACGCCGTTGGTCACCTTGAAAGTCGCCTTGAATTCCTTGAATGCGGTCTTCTCTTCCTTGTTGGCGGCTTGCGTTTCGCTGGTCGCGCCACCACCCTTGCCCAGCATGGCTTGCGTAGCGCGCAGCTTTTTGTCGATGTCGATGCCCTTGAGCGCACCATCGGCGAGGTTCAGCGAGAAGTTGCCATTGAGCGCCTTCTTCATCGCGCTGACAGTGTTTCCGTGCGTGGTGAGGTTCACGCCGACATTACCCTTGCCTTCCAGCATATCGAGGTTGGCCGCATCCTTAGCCAGCGGGGCGACATTGATGCCGTTGAGATTCTGGATAATCGCAATACTGGGGGTGGCTTGCGCATTCACGCTCATGCTGCCGTTCATGCTGCCCTGATACAGCTTCGCGGACAGCGGATTGATATTCACCAGCCCGTGAAGCGCCGTCACATCCATACGCAGCTGCGTGGATTTCACGTTCATCACTTTCAGTGAGCCGATGCGCAGGCTGCCGTCCAGATTGAGTGTGCGCAGCGCGGACAGATCCAGCGGTTGCTCCGGCTCTTTTGCTTGAGGCTTGGCGGCTTCGGTGGATTTTTTCGGCAAATACAAATCAGCATCGAACTGGTCCACATCCGCATCAAAATTAATCGCCGGATTGTCGAATCCCTTCACGCCAACTTTGGCCCTGATCTGACTTTGCAACAGCCCGCCGGCGAGGCTTGCGTGCACGTTTTGTTTCAGGACGTCCACTTGCATACTGCCCTTCATTTCGCTGCTGACTGATTTGTTCGGCAGCTTGTCGCCGGTGGCAGTCACCGCCACGCTGAGGTTGCTCAAATTGAATTGCTGCGCTTTGAAATTGCCCGATAGCGGCGAACTGAGTTTCACCTTGAAAGTCTGCTCGGGCTGCTTCACATCCAGGTCTAGAGTGAGTGCGCTGACCTTGAAAGATTGCGCATTGCCCTCCACACCCGGCAACGACAGACTGGCGACGATATTGCCAAAAACCGTGTCCAGCTTGGCATTTAGCACCAACTTATCGCCGGAATATTTATCTTTTGTGAAGTTCAGTAAAGGTGCATCGAGCATGGCTTCGAACCTGTCCTTAGCCTTCACTCCCGTTGCATTCAAAGTTAATTTCTTCGCACCAAATTCCTGCTTGATCAAATCCGCACTCATTTCACCGCTGGCTTTCACTTGCAGGTTGCTGATATCCAGAGCCGAGCCGCTGGCCTGTAGCTCCAATCCTTCCAACCGATATTGTTGCTTGTCCAAATCGAACGTCAGCGTGGTCTTGAGTTGAGTGTTGATATCCAGCTGGGGCTGATTGGCCTGCACGCCAACTGACAAATCGATCTTGCTCGGCACGCCGATGGCGATGCGCCCGGTCTTGAGATTCAAATCCTTGATGGCGTATTGCGCGCCGCTGCCTTCATCTCGGTAAGTGAGATTGGTTTTATCCACAGACACCGATGCGATGTCGAATTTTACCGGCGGGCTGCCGGCTTGTTTCGTTTCGACTTTTTTTGTTTCATCCTTGGCTAACAGGTCGTCGATATTGGTCGTGCCATCCTTGAACTTGACCAGCGTAGCTTTCAGCCCACTTACCGCCACTTCATCCACCACCACCTGTTTGCGCAGCAGCGGCATAAGGGCGAGCGAAACATGTGCCGATTCAATGGCTGCAAACTCTTTGTCGCTATTGAATTCGGACAGCGACACCTTGCTTAAATTCGCGCCTATGCTGGGGAAGAACGACAACTTGATATCGCCATCAAGACGCAGATTGCGCTGCTTGCTGTCCTTCACCGCCTGAATGATTTTGCCTTTGTAGTCGTTGGGATTGAAAGTTGTCGCCACATACGCCACTCCCGCAACGGCAATGGCGACGATGCCACCCACACCCAACAAACCATACTTGAGGATTTTGTTCATGCTCGACCCACGAAAAAAGACAGGGGCGAATTATAGCGGAGAGAGGAAACGTAAAGGGCTGGTCAAGCCCTTTACGCCTAAATCACCTTGGAATAGAGCGCATGCTCCTGCCGCGTGCGCAAATACTTGTCAAACACCATGCAGATGTTGCGTATCAACATACGCCCCTTGGGGGTCACTCTAATCGATTGCGGTGAAATCTCCAGCAGCCCCTCGCGTTCATACTCGCGCAGCTCTTTCAGTTCAGTGGCGAAGTAACGGTCAAAATCGATCAGGTAGGCGCTGTTGAATGACTTTTTGGCAAGTTCGAAGTGGCACATCAAGGCCTGAATGATGGCGCGGCGCACCAAATCGTCGGCGTTCAATTCCATGCCGCGCATGATGGGCAACACATCTCTGTCCAGCGCAGCGTAATAATCTTCCAGTTCACGATAATTCTGGCTGTAGGTCGGGCCGATCTTGCCGATGGCACTGACGCCGAGCGCGACCAGATCGCAATCGGAATGGGTGGAATAGCCCTGGAAATTGCGGTGCAGACGGCCTTGTCGTTGCGCCACGGCAAGCTCGTCTTCCGGTTTGGCAAAGTGATCCATGCCGATATACACATAGCCCGCCTTGGTCAGTTTGTTCACCGCCATGTCGAGAATTTCCAGCTTCACCTGCGGCGCTGGTAAGTCCTCCTCATGGATGCGCCGTTGCGGCTTGAAGATGGTCGGCATGTGCGCATAGTTGTAGATGGACAAACGATCAGGATTGGCAGCAATAACCTTATCCAGCGTCACGCCAAAGCCTTTCAAAGTTTGCTTGGGCAAGCCGTAAATTAGATCGATGCTGACTGATTTGAATCCATTGGCGCGCGCCGCATGAATCACGCGCAGCGTTTCTTCTTCGCTCTGAATACGATTCACCGCGCTTTGCACCTCGGCATCGAAGTCCTGCACGCCGATACTGATGCGATTGAAGCCCACTTCGCCGAGCAGCGCGATGGTTTCATCGCTGACCTTGCGCGGATCGATTTCGATGGAATATTCGCCGTCCTCCACTAGCCTAAAGTGCTGACGGATCGCTGCCATCACCTGGCGGATTTCATCATCGCTGAGGAATGTCGGCGTGCCGCCGCCGAAGTGCAGTTGCTCGACCACCTGATCCGGCCCGAGCAGCATCGCCTGCATGGCCATTTCCTTGATCAGATAACGCACGTATTCGCCAGCTTTGCTCTTGTCCTTGGTGATCACCTTGTTGCAGGCACAGTAGAAACACAGCGTGCTGCAGAATGGGATGTGGATATACAGCGACAGCGGACGGGCGATGCCGCCGCTCTCCCGCTTGGCAACCCACTGCGCGTAAGTCTCGGCGTTAAAAGCTTCAACGAAGCGATCTGCAGTAGGATAAGAGGTATAGCGCGGGCCGTTCTTATCCAGCCTGCGTATCAGCTCCAAGTCCACTACCAGGTGATTGACCGCTTTGTCCATAAATCCTCCTTAAGTGCTGAGCATTATGCCAGTTAGCCACCTGAAACGCACCTGCCCGCATGGCGAATACTTGCATCTCAGCGGCGACAATCCACTCGCTATACGCCATTCAGAGCGGCTCGTAACGTATATTGATATTTTAACATGGCCCAGGACAGGCAGTTCCATCGCCATAGTTCGGAGGGCTTCTTCAAGCAGTCGGCTCGGCGGTTTACATCGCTTCTTGCTACCCACCCCCGCCATGCCTCCAGTCCGGCAATGTTTGACAAGAGGCGTACTTGACGGGGCGTTATCCCCAATCTTTTGGCCGCTTCTTGTTGGCTGTTCTTGCCTTCTTCCCGCAGGCCTAATACCTGTGCGCGCCTCGCTTCCTTATTGACTCACGAACTTGTCCATTTCAAAATGTCCGCCGCTATTTTTAACAAGGGTGACTTGTGTCACCAGCGGACACTATCACTTTGCGCCATGACCATAAAAAACCCACTTGCTTCATGCACCAAATTTAACCTGAGCATGTCGCGCAGCGATATCGGTAATTACCTCGGCATAGCCGAAGAAACAGTGTGCCGCGTGTTTACTCGTTTTCAGAACGAGGGCCTGCTGGCCACCGAAAGGCGACAAGTGCAGCTCCATGATCTGGATCGACTCGGTAACATTGATCGCGGCTAGCATTCACCTATGCGGTTTCCGAACATTTTAATCGGATACACAGCCGTCAATTAAATGCAGTTTGGTTGATCCATATCAGTGAATGGATGCACGTTTCCAGTTAAGTTACGTTGCGTTGTGCTAGGGCCTGAAAAAGTGTATTTTTTTGGCGCAGTTGCTGCGGTGAGTGGGGGTAGAACGGTCAGCGTAGGGGGATCATGATTGGAGCCCATTTTCGGATGAGGCGGCATGAAACCGGAAAAGCTGCGGCTCGGCAATGTTGATTGCATGGCTTTAAAGCTGTAACGAAGGGGGTGTGTTATTTGTCTCGTGGTAGGAGACAAATGACACATTGTTTTCTTAATGCTAATATCAACGGTATCCTTAACAGAATAGGGATTGTTAATTTTATAATCATAATTGATCGAGGAGCTGCAAATGCTTGAATGGCCAGATGTGACAACCAGCGAAGTTATTCTTATGTATGTCTTTATTTTCGTGTTTTTATTTGGCTTGGCTTTTATTCTGATGAAAAAGAATTCCTGATTTGCTTGTCCAGCGAAGGAACGCGATAGCGTTGACCTGCACTAAATGCAGGTAATTAAAAATTTTAGAATGGGGAGGGGTACATGCGTAAATTATCCAATTTGGCAATGGTGTGTTGGGGAGCGGTCGCCATGCTGGCTTTTTCAGGTGCAAGTTTTGCTGAAGAAGGTGCCGTAACGGCGAATATCACCAATGGGAAGAATATCTTCGAAAATGGCAAACCGGATGCGGGCATTCCTGCTTGCTCTGTTTGCCACAGCGACAATGCGATGGGCAATGATGCGATGGGCTCACCCAGGCTTGCTAATATTGGATATGTATTCATCGTCAAGCAATTGACCAATTACGCAGAAGATAAGCGTAAAGATCTGACCATGGATCAGATGAATGGTATTGCAAAAGGACTGAGTGTTCAGGACCGGCGGGATCTGGCTGCATATGAGAACAGCTTCCCAAGGGCTGCTGACCTTTCTGATCTCAGCGCGCTTAAAGCCGACGGTAAAACGATAGGAGAGGCCTACAAAGGTCAGATTCTTGTTCGCTATGGGGTGGAGGGTAAGGTTTCTGCGTGTATGTCTTGTCATGGCTTTAATGGCCGTGGTGCCGATCCAATTTATCCGAAGATTGGTCAGCAGAAATATGTATATCTGGTCAATCAGTTGACGCATTGGCGTGATGGTTCTCGTGCAAATGATCCGATGGGACAGATGCAGGCGATTGCTAAGAATTTGTCCGATGAAGATATAAATAATGCCGCAACCTTCTTGTCACAAGCAGCCGATAGTACGGCAGGAGACGGGATGGAAATTGAAAATAAGTCGGTTTTGAAAAACGTTAAGATCGTTCGATAAAGTTTTCTTCGATATTTTTGTGTGTTCCCGCGCCGAGTGTTTTGGTGCGGGAAGTCTAATGGAGACTGGTCTGTTGATCAGTCTTTTTTTGCTTTGTGAGTCGCTGATGAAATACGGCAACTCTACATGAGCTTTATGCTGGATCAGGATTGGTGATAGATGAAAAAGGGAGAAAAGATCGTTTTTGGGATAATTGCGCTGCTCGTGCTTATTACAGTGGTTAACTTTACTGTACTGGAATCGGTTAGGCATAACACTGATAAACCGATGTATCCTATTTTGACGCATTTCGATTTTTCAGTTGATGGGTTGCGTGGTTATCAGCTATATCAGCAAAGCAATTGTTACTCTTGTCATAGAGCTGTTGGTAATGGGACTAGCATGGGCCTGAGTCTGGATGGGCTAGGTTCGAAGCATGATGTCAACTATTTCTACAGTTTTCTCAAACAGCCGGAACAGACGTATGGCGCGAAGACTATGGACCATGGTGCTCCGCCCAAGGATGCGGCTTATGTATCAGCTCTTCCAGATCCGGATTTACGTGTCATGGCAATTTTTCTATCCGAACTAAAAGCTGATCAAGGATCATCTTCATCATTCGAGCCACCCAAAGGCGAATCAAGTTTTATCAACGCCATGCTTGACATGTGGGCACCGGACGGTTGGCGAAGTCAGTACAAGGATATTCGCGATTGGATGAAATCAAATCCACAAGAGGGGCAGCATGACGGAAAGCATTGAGCATAGCGCATCACAGAGTAAGGATTTCACCATGTACATTTTATGGTTTGTATATGCGTGCATAATTTACAGCATCATCGGTTTCTCTTGGGGCGCAATTATGGGCGGTGTTCCAGCCTTCCGGCATTTTGTGGATTATAGCCCGCATGGACGTTTAATTACCTTGGCGCATGGGCACATCAATTTGCTGGGCTGGGTTGAGATGGCGATATTTGCTGCTTTATACTATGCAGTTCCCACGGTTGCCCGTCGACCGATCTACAGTGTGCGCCTGGTGAAGATCCATTTTTGGATGCATAACTTCGGGCTGATCGGGATGGTAGTGTTTTTCCTCGTTGCCGGGCTACTCGGGGGGCTGGGTACGGGCGAAGATACCGAAAAATTGGTCAGTCACTTACTTGCTTTTGTCGGCATATTTGGAACGCTAGTGCTGTCAGCAAATATCATCTGGGGGTATAACTTATATAAAACTACGATTGGGTGGCAAAAGCGGATATGAACAAACGACCGTTTCTGTCGGCCTGTTGCGGGATTGTTCTGTTGTGCTTGACGGGGGGGTGCGAGCAGAGATTATCTGCGGGCTTCGCGGTAGGCGCGCGCGCTCCAAGTTTGCCCACTAAGACTTTGGCGGATGTAGGGGGTAACTTCAGTAAAGTTACCACTTATCGGCAACCGGATCCTCGCATGTATCAGTATTCGGTTGATAAGGCTTTATTAACCGGAAAGCCGATTGTGTTGGAATTTGCAACTCCCGGACATTGCACTAATTGTGACGAGCAACTCCAAATGCTTAAAGCAATCCTGGATAAATATCAGGGTCAGATGATATTTATCCACATAGATCAGTATGAGAACCCGCAAGCGTATAAAGCCTATCAGGTCATGGGCGACCCTTGGACGTTTATCATCGACAAGAATGGTATTGTGCACTTTGAACGCGCGGGTCGAATGTTATACGGAGAATTAGACGAGGCAATCAAACAGATTTTGTGAGGCGTTGAGCCAATCTTGATCACGCAGTAAATTGAAAACAAAAAAGTGGGTGGGTAGCAGGATAATGGCGGATAGGCATATGGCAGAGACGATGCGATTTGAGCTCGTGCAGGATCGCAAAGGCATGATATGGGATTTGTTGCTTTACATTCCAACGGTGATAGCTCTTGGCTCTATAGCTGCCAGTTTTTGGTATGGCGATGATCACAACATGGGCTATTTATTTTTTTTCCTAACCTGTTTCTTTTTTATTGCCGGGTTTAATCGCGTATTTAAAACACGGTTGATGCTTTTGCCATCGGCACCGGTATGTCTTAAAGTGGGCGAGCAAAGTCTTGGCTTGGTGCAAAGAAACGGTGCTCAAGTGGATTTGGTGAAAAACCTTCGCTACTACTCCGATTATGCGGGTAAGTCTTTTGGCATTTCTGGCTTGGATGGCGCAGGAAAACAATTACAATTTGTATTTCACAGCGGGCAGTTTGCAACTGTAGATCAATACCACTCTGCTCAAGAGATTTTGAAACGCCACCTCAAATAAAAGCGGGCTCTTCTTCACAAGCAGATACCGCTACTTCCTTCCCGAGCGTCTTTGAATGACATCCCATGTCATGTAACCAATGACACCGACAATAATTAAGCAAACTATAGCGATAAGCTGGTACTCAGCTTCCGGGCTGACCAATCCGCCTATGAACATATGCACCGCATAGCCCGTTATGAACAGAGAGCTGATCGCGATAACCACATAAATCAATATCTCGCCTATCATGCTATGCACTCACTGTTTTTGCGCAAATGGGGATTCCTTGATTTCAACGATTACTCCCCCTTGTTGCAAGGCGACGGTCTCGACTTTCCCCGCATCCATTAAAGCAAGATTGTGAGAGAGCGAGCTATTCACAGGATCTCGCGGGTCGAATATCAGATAATTGACGCCCCGCAACATCGCGAACAGAGCTTGTTCATCCTTGGCGCTGGGTGGCAATGGCAAAGTGTCACACTGGCAAGCTAACATGGTTCGTGCCGGCCATTGACTTGCTATGCGAAACGGTTTTTCGGTGGGTGAGTTTTGCTTATGCTCATCCTTTGAAAAACTCTCGATATTCTCGACCAAAGCTTTGATCAAGTTGTCGCGTGGTGCAAGCTTGCCCTCCAACACTTTTTGATAACGCGCCTTGTCAATAGTCATGAATGTTGTAGAAATAACGACGGTCAGCAACAATACCACTCCGCGCTGTCCCCAAAACCCGCGATGCGAACTGGTTCGTTTCTGCAACAATAAAGGTAAGCCCCAGTACAAACAAGTCGTCAGTGCAACCATGCTAAAAATTTCATCACCGGTTAGCACACCAATGATGAGTGCGACCAAAAGAATACGCCCTAGTAAATCCGCCCATAAATTGCTCGCTTGCTTCCAAATAACCAATAGCAGGATAAATAGCATCCCGATCCCGGTAATCCAGCGGAAAGCTCCAATCTCATCACTATCTGCCGATCCCAAGAGCAGACTTGACAAGCCCTTAATCGGGTTCGTAAACCACTCTACATGACTCCATCCCAAGGTCAATACCAGGGCCAACAAAACTGTAAAGACAATTCCACCAAAAAAATAATTTCGGTGTTTTGTGTTAAGTGGGGTTCTATACCATGTCCACAACAAAGCCAACGGGTATGCGAGACCCGCCGGGTGGAGAGTGATGCTCACTAGACATAAAAACAGTTGAGCAAAATACATTCCTCCGAATGCTTGTGGCGATTCACGGTACATTTGATCTGACCAAGCACCAAGCGCAAATGTAATGAGCAGGTATGGCGCGACAGAAATAGTGTCGATTTGATCCAATGCCAGCGGAGAGATCAACAACAATCCGGTCGCTAATAGCGCGCCTTCAGAATCTCCGCTGCGCTGCCGCCATGCGTGGAATGCCCACGCCGCACCTGACATCACAAAAATTGTAGCTATCTTTGCAGCAAGCACATTACCTGTCCATAAAAAGCCGACAGGGGCGAGAAATACCGCGCGAAAATCGGGGAGTCCCAAGGTTACAATCGGACTGACGACATTATCTGCTACCGACCATGCCAGCAATAACGCCTGAGCTGCCCCCTCATCAATCCCATATGATGTTTTGTGCAACAACATGAAGCTGAGGGCACCCCAAAGCGACAGCGCGAGATAAGCCCAATATTTTTGTGGGATTCGTAATAACCAATTGTTCATTTTAGAGTTAGTCTTTCATGGAAATGTATGCCAATTTTAAAAACAGTACATCGCACCCGACACCGCTGTCATTGAATTGATTTGCAACGATTGAGTGGATTACAGATGAAAGTAATACGGTGATAAGAGGTTACCTCTGTTTTACAGATATGCAGCACAGCTCTCACAGATGCCAGTTTCTGTTGGCAAGCCAAATTAGGAGACAAGCGGACGAGCGATTGAACCCAGCTCAATAACCTTAAACCCACATCTTGGACGATTTTATCAGGAAGTGAACCATGGCAGCAATATTATGTATGCGGCCAATACATAAAGCACCGTGGCGCATTGACCGCATATTAAAGAGTTGCACGAGAAGAAAGATTCCGCTAGACTGGCGCTTAGTAGTAGGTAGTGGGCGTGTTGTCCTTATGCCTTTTTTGATAAGTCACGTAACAAAACGGAGGGGTGTGCTATGCCAATCGAACTTCTAGTGCCAATTACAATTTTTGTGTTGGGAATCGTGGTTTCTGTAAGTCTATCCAGTTTAGGAATTGAACGTATCGTCGAAGGAAATAAAAAGTAATTAAAATCCACATTACGATTAAGTCCGCATCAGAAAGTGTCCGGCAATTGCCGGGCATTTTCCTTTGTGGTGTCGTGTAAACACGGTTATTTTCTGTCAGTCGTCTTAATCGGTTAATCCAGCCTCATCCAGCAACCCGCATATTGTATCCTCCCGCCTTATGAGACCAGATTCTCTGCATCGACACCTGTTAAAATTTCTGCTGCTATCTGCTCTTTCATTTTTTATCGGCGCCATTCACGGCATGCTTCAGGTCATGCCTCCGATTCGCGCATGGCTGGATTCGATTGGCAGCCCTTATGGCGGTCCAGGACATATGATTGACCCGTTGGCTCATGCTCATATGAATTTGGTTGGCGGGGTGGTATTACTGGCTATGGGCGTAACTTTTTATCTACTCCCGATTTTCGCACAGAAGAAAATTTATTCTGTAAAATTAGTTGGCCATACCTTTTGGTGGGTCAGCATAGGGGTTTATAGTTTCTACATCATACAAATGGTCTTTGGCATTTGGGAGGGATTGTTATTACATTCCAACCCTCAAGACATCCCTTCCGTACATCGCTTTTACGGACCTATTATGGCGATTTCCGGCACGATAATGGCAATCGGCTTTTGTACTTATCTGGCGAATGTCGTTTTGACTATAGCAACCTCATCCAACGACGAAATAGCCCCTTTGCAGAATTAATTGGGCAGAATTAACCCGCTGCCAGTTTAAGTGGAAAAAGCAAAACTTTCTGCTCCGTTCCCTGCTGAAGCCGCACTTGCAATACCACTTTCTCACCGTCTCCAATATCCACGGCACGACGGTACACACCAATAAACCCATCCTGAATCGCTTGCACCCACGGCATTGACTCATTTCCACGAAGAGAAATAGTTAAATCCTGGGTAGGTTTGCCGTGCGGGCCGGTGACGATAACTACAATCTCGGACATACCGGCAAGCGGCGGATTCGGATGAGTCTCAATGCGCACATCCGTTTCTTTCCAGTGCTGAGCAGGAATCGAAAGAGGCTCGCTTCCGTCGTTACAAGCGGCAAGCCCCGCCGCAAGAAAACTTAATAATATGGCCAGAAATTTTTTCACTATTCCGATAGAAATATATAAGGCCCGATTGCACTACTTACTCTTGCTTGTCGCTTTTGATTTCACTCTGCTCTTCCTTGTCTGAATCTAATCTACCCCCGGTAGAAGATCCGTAGAAATTTACCATGTAATATACGAATATTGCAGCAACAGTGATATATACAAGCGATCCCAAAAATCCCGGATCTTTCACCCAGTCAGTCCATTTCACTACAACCCCGGGGCGTAGCCCCCAGAATGGGAAGCTGAGGCCCACACCAACCAACAATACAATCACTACCACTGCCATGAACCAATAAGGAACTTTCCGTTGCGATTCTGGAATCTTCTCTACCAGTTCCCAATCTTCCATGCCGCGCTTTTCCAAACGCTCTTCGTCCGAGGCATAGCCAAAATTATCTTTGCGGTACTCACCCCACTGCGACTCTTCATTCGCCAATTCAAATTTTTTATCCTGCTGTTCCATCACACATACCCCCTATTCGGCAAAATGCTGTACATTAAAACGTCCGGTCCAGCCATCATTAGAATGAACCACCACCACAAAAGGATAGAGACCACGTTGTAATTTGGGCGACACCGAAAGGAATACCGATGTTCGCCCAACCGATTCCAGGCTCACCTTAAGGTTACTCAGAGTGAAATCATCCTGTGGCAATCCTTCAACCGACATGCTCAATTCGGTTGGGCGATATCGCTTGCTGGAAACTTCGATACGGTAATCGCGCGCCGATTGATTATGAGCCGTTTCCAAATACCCCACTGCTATGTGATAAGGCTGGTATGTCCAGATTCCCCACGCAAACATAATAACACCCAGAACTGCGAATGGAGTAGTCCAATGGAACCGCGACAACAACGACATGGAGTTATCACGGAATTGACGGGTCTTGCCCAGTTCACGTTGCCCCAATTCAAACCGCAATAAACCCACACCACCTTTTTTAGCCTGCAAATTATTGCACGCATCGATGCAGTCACCACAGTTAATACAACTGTCATAAATTTCTGTCCTACGCGGATCCAGTTCGATAAAGCAGGTTGTAACGCAATAATTACATTTTTCGCATTCATCTGCTCGACTGGCATCGTAAGCCACATGCAGCGTTTCCTTGGTTTTAAACGAATGCTGCCAGACCTTGTAGACGCAGGCAAAACGACACCAGAAGTGCCGAAGCACTGCAATATCCAAAAGGATAATCAGCACCCATACCGAATAAATCCAATACAAAGAACCGGCTAATCTTGTATCCGCTCTAAGAGTTATAAAAGACCACACCACATCCGGCGGATAAAAGTACAGCAATGGAACCAACGCAAATAACATCGCCGCACATAAAAACGAGAGTCCCAGCAACGACCAGTTCAATACCTTATTTTTGGCGGCCGCCACTTTCGGCGCCTCACCGGTCAGGCTGACTTCAGCACGCTTGCCAAGCAACTTATGGGTCATGTGGTTTGCCCATTCCGCCAAGGTATTCTGCGGGCATGCCCACCCGCAAAAAACGGTTCCCGCAACCGAATACAGCG
>CABEDU010000068.1_pt1 | contig 14040 bp, 12 predicted proteins | sample 3133021 | NCBI WGS metagenome assembly CABEDU01 (sample SAMEA5534332, study PRJEB31848) | metagenome | biome: tundra; feature: field; material: soil | place: USA | collected 2013-05 | depth 0.15 m
ATTTCAATGTGTCGCTTTCTCGCAATCTATCCGGAATGAATAAGGGACACAGGGAGGATTTTGCAGCTTATGACGTGCTGAATTCGACTCAACCCAATGATAATTATCGCGTGTTGCGTTATGGTGCGGACTATTCTCGACTGATGGGAGAGGGGTGGCAATTCCGCACCGCTTTGACTGGGCAATGGAGTAGCGATGTGCTGGTACAGGGTGAGCAAATGCGTTTGGGCGGAGCCGACGCAGTACGCGGTTTCTCCGAAGGCAGTGAAGGTGGCGAAAAAGCTGCGCGCCTGAATCTGGAAGAATATACGCCGGATTTTGGCAAGGGCGATGTCAGGGCACGCGCGCTAATATTCTTCGATGCGGGCGAGGCGAAATCCGCAACAAATGGTACCAAGGTTTCGATCTCCGGTGCGGGGGTGGGCCTGCGCGCCGGATTTACCGAGCAGTATTTTTTGCGCTCTGATGTGGCAAGGATCATGAAAGCCGGTACTGACCCAGCGCAGCAGGTAGGTAAATGGCGTGCGCATCTAAGCTTGAATGCAACCTTCTGATGAAACAACTAGCCATTCGACTAGGCTACCAGCCGAAGAACTTTTGGCCGGGCACCCGAAAGGCTTTGCATAGCCATCTGACTAAGTTGGCAAACTACGCCAACCAAGTCATTGGTTAACGATAACCAAGTCGCTGGTTATAGATTGATGAGGTATGAAATGAAAATCAACTTTTGGATTGCAGCAATATTGCTTATGATTACAACCGTAGTCCAGGCGGCCGAAGCGACCGGCTCTTCGACTGAGCCCAGGACAGGCAAAGTGGCCGGCAGGGTCGGCTATATGAGTGGCACGTTGGTGGCTCAGCGTGCAGACGGTACGGTCAAGGTGCTGGGGCCGAAATCTGAAGTGATGGCGGGCGATATGCTCATCACTGCCAAAGACAGTTATGCCCAGGTGAAGATGGACGATGGCGCACAAATGACGCTGCGTCCCAATTCCAATTTGCGCATCGAGGCATTCCAATTCAGCCAGGACGCCCCGCAAGCTGACAATGCGATATTCCGCTTGCTCAAAGGCGGCTTTCGCAGCGTGACGGGCTTGATCGGCAAGCGCGGCAATGCTGATGCATACAAAGTGCGCGCATCAACTGCAACCATCGGTATCCGCGGCACGGATTTTTCCTCGCGCCTGTGTGCGACCCAAGATTGCAAGGATGATGATGAGGCGAAAGCAACACACGAAGTTAAGCCTCCAGTAACGCAATCCCAGGTGGTTGGCCGGGTAATGCTGGTGCAGGGTGAACTATCCGCCAAAGAAGAAGATGGCAAGGTGCGCAAGCTGGCTTTGGGCGGGCCGGTGTACGAGGGCGATGCACTGACTACCGGCAAGAAATCCTATGCGGTGGTGGCTTTCCGCGATGAAGGCCGAATCAGCTTGCAGGAAAGCACCGTGTTCCAGGTTGAGAAATTCAAGTATGACCGGGCGGCTTCACAAGAGAATGCCGTGCTGAAATTGCTCAAGGGCGGTGTGCGTGTGGTCACCGGTTTGATTGGTCGAGCGAATCATGATAACTACCAGTTCAAGGTGGCCTCTGCCACTATCGGTATACGCGGGACCGGTTTTGACGCGTGGTGTAACGGGCCTTGCGCAAGTGGTGCCGGCAATCCGGGAGCGACACCTGGCGATCCGCTGGATGGCGCAGGTGTGTTTGTCTGGGCCGGTGAGGTAGTCCTGGTTACGCCCGGAGCGTCGTTTGTCGTGGCGATACAACAAGCCGCCATCATCGCGCGTGATACCGGCAAGCCGCTGCGGATCATCGCTATTCCGCAGAGCATCATGGATAACCACACACCGCGTCCGGACAGCATCCCGTTGGATATGGAGAAACTGTTTGGTACTGAATCGAATGCGGGTGATCCCGGCCTGTATGTGACGGTGCATGACGGTAACGTGATACTCGTTCAGGGTAATAATGTGCTCGATTTGGGGCGTGGCGAAACCGGTTTCACCAATAAGGATGTATTGGCACGGTTGTCAACCATGCCGGCATTCATGGGTGCTGACATGCAGATCAATCTGGAGAATGGCAACAAAAACAATATGGGTCCGAACGGCTGCGTGATCGGTCCGTAACACAACCTGCTTGTCGAATGAAAATGGGCAGCCGTGTGCAACGGTTGCCCATTTTATTTGCGCCGCTTACTGAGGAATCAAGCCTTGCTGCGTGCCCACCTCACGATGCCACCAACGTCCATCGCACCGGCTTGCCGTGCAATCTCACGCCCACCCACGAACAGTGCGAGGGTGGGGATGCTGCGGATGTTGTAGCGAGTCCCGAGTTCCTGAGCCTCCTCGGTGTTCAGTTTTGCCAGGCGCATCCCGGGTTCCAGTTGCTTTGCAGCCTGTATAAAGGCGGGAGCCATCATGCGGCATGGGCCGCACCACGGTGCCCAGAAATCCACCAGCACGGGAATGTCATTGCGGCTGATGTGCTGCGTAAAATTATTGCTGCCCAGTTCTAAGGGGTGCGCATCGAACAAGGCCTGTTTGCACTTGCCGCAAGCGGGTTGGTCGCGCAGCTTGGCGGCAGGCACGCGATTCACACCATCGCAATGCGGGCAGACGATGTGCAGTGAATCACTCATGGTTATGGGAACCTCTAAAAATTCATTTTTCGGGCGAATCGCGGCATCGCGTGCTCGCTCATTCCTGTGCGTAGCGGTCGTAAGCTTCAGTTACGGGAACCGCACGGCCTACCCCTTGCGGGTGTGTCTATCGATGTGATATGCCTCGTCATTCGCTGCGCGGCTCCTTGCGCTTCATCCCGAAATTCTGAATTTTTAGAGGTTCCCTTCTTTCCTTTCAGGTTGCGACCCGCACAAGATGGGGATGCATCATGTAAATTCAAATCCCGACCAGCGAGTTGACCGGACTGGGGAGAGTATCAAGCTGAGACACTGCGTCGCCTTTATGGAACATCCACAGGGAGCCGGGTTGCATGATCACCCACGGTTCGTTGTCCGTAAGCGGCTGGGTGGCAATGATTGCCACACGGTCATTCGGCGTGGTCACCTGGCTGAAATCCACCATCACGTCCTCATCTTTCAGGTGCGCCACGTTGAATGGGGCATGCCGGATTATGTAACTCAATTCGGTGGAGGAATGTGCGAACAGGCAGTCTCCGTTGGAGAGCAAATAGTTGAAAATGCCCATGCCGGCGAGCGGACAGGTAAGTTCATGCAGCACAGTGAACAATGCCGCGCGCGATGGCGGTGTATCGCCGAAACGCTGGCGCAGGCTTTGCAGCAGCCAACAGAAGATGAGTTCGCTGTCGGTGTTGCCGACCGGCACGAAGTCGCCATCCAGCACGGGTTGGAACTGCGGAAGGTTGCCGTTATGCGCGAACACCCAGTAGCGTCCCCACAGTTCGCGCATGAAAGGATGCGTGTTCTCCAGCGAGACGATGCCCTGCGTCGCCTTGCGGATATGCGCGATGACATTGAGCGAATGGATCGGATAGTTGCGCACCAGTTCGGCGATTGACGATTGCGCCGAAGGCTGCGGGTCGAGGAACAGACGAACGCCCTTGCCCTCGAAGAAGGCAATGCCCCAGCCGTCGGCATGGACGTCCGTACCGCCGCCGCGCTTCTGGAATCCGGTGAAGGAAAAACAGATGTCGGTGGGGGTGTTGCAGTTCATGCCTAATAGCTGGCACATAGCGTACCCATATTTATGTTCTGAACCGCATGGACAGATCGATCGTCTGTATGTCTTTGGTCAAGCTGCCGATCGAGATGCGCCCTACTCCGGTTAGCGCGACTTTGCGCAAATTCTCTATCGTGATGCCGCCGGATGCTTCCAGTTCGGCGCGTTTGCCGGTGTGCTGCACTGCGGCGCGCAAATTATCCAAATCAAAATTGTCGAGCAATATCAGTTTTGCTCCGGCATTCAAAGCCTCATCCAGTTGCGCCAGGTTTTCCACTTCGATTTGTACGCTGATGCCCGGCTTGGCCAGGCGGAACGCCTGCTCCAGCACGGGCTTGATGCCTCCTGCTGCGGCGATGTGGTTTCCCTTAATCAAAATCCCATCGAACAAACCGGCACGCTGGTTATGTCCGCCGCCTACTCGCACCGCATATTTTTGCGCCTGCCTCAACCCGGGCAAAGTCTTGCGCGTATCCATGATTTTGACATTAATGCCAGCCACCGCATCCATGTAGAGTTTGGTGCGCGTGGCGGTGCCGGACAGGGTTTGCAGCAAGTTCAACGCGCTGCGTTCGGCGCTAAGCAGCGCGCGCGCGTGACCTTGAATCTCGCACAGCGTTTGCCCTGCGCTTATCCAGTCGCCGTCTTTTGCCAGCCAGTTGATCGCACAGTTCGGGTCTTGCCTGCGAAAGCATTCATCGAACCATTGCGTGCCGCATAACACACCGTGTTGCCGCGTGTTGACTTGTGCGGTTGAGATAAGTGTCGCGGGCAACAGTTGCGCGCTCAAGTCGCCGGTGTAAATGTCTTCATCGAGCGAGTTGGTGACGTTGCGGCGGATGTGTGAGGCGAGCTCGGATTCAAGCATGGGTACTCCACTGACCGGTTTGGAAGAGACGCAGATTAACTCAGGCTGGACTACAGGGCTACGGGAACTTCTATAAATCCGTCTGAGGAATAGCCCGGCAAGAAAAAGCCGGGCAGAAACTAACCCGGCTGTAGCGTGCAAAGTCCAATCGCTCTAGAACCCGTAATCAACTTGTCCGCCAAGGGCGTTATTCGGATTGCCGTTAGAAAATCCCCTGAGCACGTAGCCCCGGGCTTTGAAGTTCTTATCGAGCTTATAACTTACATAAGCGCTAAGCTCCTGTTGCATTATTCCCGTTGCAGATGGGTCTTGGGATAAGCTCATATCGACACCCGTGCTTGTTTGCTCGGTGAATTGATAGATACCCCCGAAGGATCCATAGAGCAACGGGTTCAGAGAAATTCCAGTCGGGTTGCCCAGAACCTTGGAGCCGAGCGAGCCCTTTGCGATGAATTTGTTCATGCTTTGATAAACATCCATCTGCGCGGCGTAGTCGTTTTGACCGAAGCCAAAAACTTTGTTTTTATCCGCCATATTGACTTTAACTTTGCCGGTTAGATCAATCTGAGGGGTGGATGCACTGCCCGCATAGATGTTATAGGTGGCCGCTGCTTCAGTGTCACCCAAGCCGGATTGCGCGTTGCCGGCTGTTCTGATACGCCCAATCCCGGGAACCACACTTCCTGCACCGGAAATGCCGGCAGGGGCAGTTAATTTAAACAGCAAGGGACCGGCTTCGTATTGATTGGAACTGTTGTCAAATCCGCTGGACAGACTGAATCTCTCATCGCCAGCCCATGCCACCGGAACGGCAAATGCCGTCGCGACACCCACCGCCGCGATACCCCGCGCGCCCGTCACTAAAGCTGTTAAGATTTTGCTCTTCATGCCGTGTTCTCCTTCATGCTGCCGGATGACCAATTAACGGGTGGGATATTCCATATTTTTGGAACGCTCGGCTTCACGCGCTCCGATAAACAACAGCACACTTGTTAACTATCCCGAACAAGGAAAATTATTAATTCAGCAGGTGTTATTGTACGATAAATGGACGATTATTGCCAAGCGTTGTATACATCAGGCGAATTCTCTTCAACCACTTGAAATCGGCCGCAACTCCCTCCATTTCAACAACAATTACCCATGAAGGAGTGCACCATGCGTTTCGACAAATTTACCACCAAGTTCCAACAAGCCCTGTCCGATGCCCAGAGTCTCGCAGTCGGAAGTGACAACCAGTTCATCGAGCCGCAGCATCTGCTGCTGGCTTTGCTCAACGATGCCGATAGCGGTGCGGCTTCGCTGTTGGCGCGCGCCGGCGGCAATGTCGCGCCGTTAAAGGCCGCGTTGAAAGAGGCGGTGGAGCGCTTGGCCAAGGTGGAAGGTCACGGCGGCGAAGTGCAGGTCGGGCGCGACTTGTCCAATCTGTTTAATTTAACCGACAAGGCCGCACAGAAGCGCGGCGATGAGTTCATCGCCTCGGAGATGTTTTTGCTCGCGGCTTGCGATGACAAGGGTGAAACCGGACGTTTGCTCAAACAGCATGGTGTGGCGCGCGCGCCGCTGGAGCAGGCCATCACCACCGTGCGCGGTGGCGAGACGGTCGGCAGCGCCGAGTCCGAAGGCCAGCGCGAATCGCTGAAAAAATACACCATCGATCTGACTGAGCGCGCCCGTCAGGGCAAGCTCGATCCGGTGATCGGACGCGATGACGAAATCCGCCGCGCCATTCAGGTGTTGCAACGCCGTACCAAAAACAATCCGGTATTGATCGGCGAGCCGGGCGTGGGCAAGACCGCGATCGTCGAAGGTCTGGCGCAACGCATCGTCAACGGCGAAGTGCCGGAGACATTGAAGGGCAAGAAGGTGCTGAGTCTGGACATGGCGGCACTGCTGGCAGGTACCAAATATCGCGGCGAGTTTGAAGAGCGTCTGAAAAACGTGCTCAAGGAAATCGCCCTGGAAGAAGGGCGCATCATCGTGTTCATCGACGAGCTGCACACCATGGTCGGCGCGGGCAAGGCAGAAGGGGCGATGGATGCGGGCAATATGCTCAAGCCCGCACTGGCGCGCGGAGAATTGCATTGTGTAGGCGCGACCACGCTGGACGAATACCGCAAGTACGTCGAGAAGGATGCCGCGCTGGAACGACGTTTCCAGAAAGTGCTGGTGGATGAGCCGAGCGTGGAAGCGACCATCGCCATTCTGCGCGGCTTGCAGGAAAGGTACGAACTGCATCACGGCGTGGACATCACCGACCCGGCCATCATCGCCGCAGCGGAACTGTCTCACCGCTACATCACTGACCGCTTCCTGCCGGACAAGGCGATCGACCTGATCGACGAGGCCGCCGCGCGCGTCAGAATGGAAATAGATTCCAAACCGGAAGTCATGGACAAACTGGATCGCCGCTTGATCCAGCTCAAGATCGAGCGCGAAGCGGTGAAAAAGGAAAAAGACGAAGCTTCGAAAAAACGTTTTGCGCTGATCGAAACCGAAATCGCCAAACTGCAACGCGAGTACGCCGACCTGGAGGAAATCTGGAAGGCGGAAAAGGGCGCGGCGCAAGGCACGGCACAGCTCAAGGAAGAGATGGAAAAGGTGCGTGCCGAGATCACCCGGCTGCAGCGCGAAGGCAAACTGGAACAAGTGGCGGAGCTGCAATACGGCAAGCTGCCGCAGCTCGAAGCCAAGTTGAAAGAAGCCGTGCATACCGAAGAGAACAAGCCGAAGAACCGTCTGCTGCGCACCCAGGTCGGCGCGGAAGAGATCGCCGAAGTGGTGAGCCGCGCCACCGGCATTCCGGTATCCAAGATGATGCAGGGCGAGCGCGACAAACTGCTGAAGATGGAAGACAAGCTGCACGAGCGCGTGGTGGGGCAGGACGAGGCGGTGCGGCTGGTGTCGGATGCGATTCGTCGTTCACGCTCCGGCCTGTCCGATCCGAATCGCCCCTATGGTTCGTTTTTGTTTCTCGGCCCGACCGGCGTGGGCAAGACTGAGCTATGCAAGGCGCTGGCCGGTTTCATGTTCGACTCCGAAGATCATCTGATCCGCATCGACATGAGCGAGTACATGGAGAAACATTCCGTGGCGCGCTTGATCGGCGCGCCGCCCGGTTATGTGGGCTTTGAGGAAGGCGGCGGACTCACCGAAGCAGTGCGGCGTAAACCTTATTCAGTCATCCTGCTGGATGAAGTGGAGAAGGCGCATCCCGACGTGTTCAACGTGCTGCTGCAAGTGCTGGACGACGGACGCATGACCGATGGACAAGGGCGCACCGTGGACTTCAAGAACACGGTGATCGTGATGACCTCCAACCTTGGTTCGCAGATGATCCAGCAAATGGCGGGCGACGATTACCAGGTCATCAAGCTGGCGGTGATGGGCGAAGTGAAAAGTTATTTCCGTCCCGAATTCATCAACCGCATCGACGAGGTGGTGGTGTTCCACGCGCTGGACGAAAAGAACATCAAGTCCATCGCGCGCATCCAGTTGAAATATCTGGAAACACGTTTGGCTGCGATGGAAATGAAGCTGGCGATCAGCGATGCCGCACTGGCCGAGATCGCCAACGCCGGCTTCGATCCGGTGTATGGCGCAAGACCGCTGAAACGCGCCATCCAAGCGCAATTGGAAAACCCGCTTGCCAAGCTGATTCTGGAAGGTCGCTTCGCCGCGAAAGACACCATCAAGGTGGGGTGTGTGGGTGGGGTGATGAAGTTCGAGAAGGCTTGAGAAAGGAAGAGTGACATGGATAGTCCCAACAGCCAGTTAACATCAGGAAAAAAACTAACTCCCAGCACAATCGCAAACTATCTTGACCAGTATGTCGTCGGTCAGGATGAGGCCAAGAAGACGCTCTCCGTGGCGGTGTATTCCCATTACCGCAAGCTCGGTAAGCAGCGACAGGCCGACGTTGAGATCGCCAAGAGCAATATCCTGCTGATCGGCCCGACCGGCACGGGCAAGACCCTGTTGTGCGAAACCCTGTCGAGAATCGTACGTGTGCCTTTCGTCACCGCTAACGCCACCTCACTGGCGCAATCGAAATACGTCAATGAGGAAATCGAGGCATTGCTGCTGCGCCTGCTGGACAAGGCGGAGGGGGATATTGCCAGAGCCCAGCGCGGCATTGTTTTTATCGACGAGATCGACAAGCTGAAATCAACCGAAGGCGAGCAGCGCAGCACGTCGGGAGAGCGGGTGCAACACGCCCTGCTGAAGATCATGGAAGGCGCGCCGGTCAGGCTGGGCAGCACGCAAACACTCGACACAACCAACATACTTTTCATTTGCGCGGGGGCGTTCGTCGGCATAGAGAACATCACGGCCACAAACCACGCCTACGGCTTCATTTCCGTCGATGACAGTGACAATCAGAAAATTCTCGACCGGCTGAATTCGCGCGTGAAACCCACCGATCTATTCGATTTCGGGCTGATTCCGGAATTTGCCGGGCGTTTGCCCATCATTGCCAATCTCCAAAACTTGTCCAAGGAGCAGCTGGTGAAAATCATGGTCGAGCCCCGCAATTCGATCTATAACCAGTTCCGCGAAATTCTCAGGGACGAGGGAGTCGAGCTGGACATTGAGCACGAGGTTTTCCGGCAAATCGCCGAGATGGCGTTCGAGTACAAAGTGGGAGCCCGCAGCCTGAGGGGGATTTTCGAGGAAATGCTCACGCCCGTGCTGTATCAGATTCCCGACCAGCCGGAGATACGCAAGGTCGTGATCAAGTCGCTGTTTGAAGAACCGAGCCTGATTGGCGAGTCATAGAACGTCAGCGATGTAGGATGGGTGGAGCGCACAATACCCATCGCCGATGTTGAGTAAATGACGGGTATCGCTGCGCTCCACCCATCCTACGCGGGCTGATTTTGGAAGGCCGCTTCGCCGCGAAAGACACCATCAAGGTGGGGTGTGTGGGCGGTGTGATGAAGTTCGACAAAGGTTAAGAAGCTACTGCGTGGTCGTTCTGCGTTGTTGCGTACTCGCTCAACACCTCGCCTATCTGGTCGATATGTCTCGGGTCTCACTGCGCCGCGCCTAGCATAACGACCGCTCGCGACACTTCTTCAGTACTGCAAAGGAAAAGCCCGGCGATGCCGGGCTTTCTCTTGGAGTTAATTAGGCTCCGTCCTTGAGGTCAGAACGCGGAGCCAAGCCCATGATCGGCAAATCCTCGCGGGTCAGGTTCAGAGCCTCCAGAACTTTTAGTGCCGCGTAGGCATCGTTTGCCGCATAGAGCAATTGCTGCGGGGTGAGTTGGGGCTGCGACCAATTGGAGGTGGTCACATGCCTGGCCTTGGCAAAGCGCTGATTCAACACCAACCCCACCGCTCCCCGGACGCCCATCTCCTTGTGGTAGCCGTCCATGCTGAACACCGTATTGAGATCGACCACCGCGTTGAAATGCACACCCAGTTTAGCAAAGATATGTCCGCGATCCGACTTGAGGCCGAAGCCGACCTTGATGACCTGTTCCGATTGCAGCAGCTCGATCAGGAACGGATGCCCTTCCGCCCGATGCAGTTGAAACAGATAGGCCTTGTCGTGCAGCGCAAACTGCACCACGTGCGGCCCTTCACTGACATCGCCCGTGACAAATGTCGGTTTGGATTCGGTATCGAATCCCACGATGCCCGCCGCCATGATCTCGGCAGTGGCGGACGCAAACTCTGGGCTGCTGGTCGGCACATGGATGCGCTCCAGCGTGAGGCCGACAAACGGCTCCAGCAGCGCGATCTCAGGTTTGGTCGGGGCGGTTTTTTTCATAGGGTGGATTGAGAGGTTTGAATGGGCGAGAGCAGGGCCACAAAGTTGCCGTGTTCTGCTCCCGATTGTTTACGCTACCGTGGAATTAAAAGCGTGCGGATCAAACCGGTTTGACACCCATCGCTTCACCCATGCGTATCGCCTTGGCGGGTTCCCATTCCGGATTGAAGTTCAGCGTATCTTTCGGGAACAGCATCACCACAGTCGAGCCGAGCAGGAAGCGCCCCATCTCCTGGCCCTTCTGCAATGCGACCTCCTGGCCGTCGTAGTGCCACTCGCGTATCGAGCGCACACGCGGCGGGTTGACGATGCCGTGCCACACCGTGGCCATGCTGCCGACGATGGTGGCGCCGACCAGCGTCAATACGAAAGGCCCCAATTCGCTGTCGAACACGCACACCACCCGCTCGTTGCGCGCGAACAGACCCGGCACGCCGCGTGCTGTCGTCGGGTTTACCGAAAACAGCTCACCCGGCACATAAATCATGCGCCGCAAGCGTCCCGCGCACGGCATGTGGATACGGTGATAATCCCTAGGGCTGAGATACAGCGTGGCAAAGCTGCCGTCTGCAAATTGCGCGGCCAGATCTGCATCGCCACCGACCAGAGCCGTCGTCGTGTAGCTGTGCCCCTTGGCCTGAAAAATACTGTCGCGCTCGATTGCGCCGAACTGGCTGATCGCGCCATCCACCGGGCAGATGAAATCGGCATCCGCCAGCGGGCGTGCACCCTCGCGCAACGGCCGCGTGAAAAACTCATTGAAACTGGCATAGCTCGCGATGTCCGGATTGGCGGCCTCCTGCATGTTCACTCCATAACGCGCCACAAAGCGGCGGATCACCGCAGTGGTCAATCCACCCAGACGGGCGCTCGCAAACTTGCCGGCCAGCACGGTCAGCAGCTGCTTCGGCATCGGGTATTGCGATAACACAGCCAAACGATCAGACACGTTAATTTCCAGTAATGTCGAAAGGACGGATTATAGCGGCGTAAGGAAAAAGAAATGACCGCGATGCAAAAGAAAGGAAACCGTCAGCGACAGACGAATTATTGTGAGGTAAGCGTCGGGTTACGCTGCGCTAACCCGACCTACGAAGCTCAAAAAATTCGCTGTGTCACAAATACAGGGTGCATCCCCTCCCCCTGCAAGGAGGAAGGAACGGATTTGGTACTAAAGGATAATTTTTCTTTCACTGCCCTAGCGCGCAACTGCCCGCACGCCCCTTCGATCTCCTGTCCTGCCGAATCGCGTATCTTGGTGAGGATGCCATGCCGATGAAGGGTGTGCGCCATAAACGCAGTTCGTTCGGATGAGGGGCGGCGATAGTCAAGTCCGTCGACTTCGTTGAAGGGGATGAAGTTCATGACGGCGTATTTCCCGGAGAGGAGCTGGGCTATCCTCTCCAGCTCGGCGTCGCTGTCGTTGACGCCCTCGATCAATGTCCATTGATATTGAACCGGATAAGAGGTGGCGCGCGCATACATTTCGGCGCGCTCCACCAACTCTTCGATAGCGATCTGCGGTGCACGAGGCAGCAATCTGGCGCGCAGTGTCGCATCGGTGGTGTGCAGTGAAAGGGCGAGCGCCGGTTTGACCAGAGGGATTGAAGATTGCTTCTCTCGTCCACTCTCTCGCCTCAACCCCTCCCAGCCTCCCCTTGTCAGGGGAGGAGCCGACTCTGCTCTCCCCCTGACAAGGGGGAGCTGGAGGGGGTTTGAACCTGATGAACAATCCGGATTCATCAACCGCTCAAACACCCGCAAATCACCCACCGTGGAGAAGACCAGATTCTTGTGGCCGATGTTGCCTTGTGTGCCAAGCAGCTGAATCGCTTCGAGCACGTTGTCGAGATTGTGGGCCGGTTCGCCCATGCCCATGAATACCACCTTGCTCACTGCGCGGCGACGGCGCGCGAGCACCACCTGGGCGACGATCTCGGCGCTGCCGAGCTGGCGCAGCAAGCCGTCGCGGCCACTCATGCAGAAGACACACCCCACGGCACAACCCACCTGCGTCGATACGCACAGACCGCCACGCGGCAGCAGCACGCTCTCCACCATCTGGCCATCGGCCAGTTCCACCAACAGTCGTGCGACGCCTTCATCGGCGGGATATTCACTGCGCAGGCGCGCCAGTCCATTCAATTCTGCTTCAATGGCGGGCAGCTCGTTGCGCAGGGCAAGCGGAAAGAAACCTTCTGTGGCACTGCGCGGCCTATCGTACGAGCAGACCTGACTCCAGCCGCGCAGCAGACGATCTTCGTGGCACGGCTTGGCGCCGAGATCATGCAGGCGTTGGCGAAGATGGGCGATACGCATCGGAGAGTGAGGAGCGAGAATCAATGTGTGTTGGCAAATAATGACGGGAAGCCTCAATTAATTTTAACCCAAGCTTCGATCAGCAATGTAGTCAAGATAAAGTTCGTGGTGCGAGTCGGAAAAGACTGACGGATTAGGTTGCTGAAAACAACTCGACCCTAGCCCGTTTAATTCACGTATTAACATCAGACTGATGAAATTCACGTTTATGTTCTAATTAATTTTTTTACATCTTCTTCAATGAACTGATTAGGTTTCCATCCCGCAATCAATTTATCAACATAAAAGGTATCTAATGCCCCTATTGCAGCACCAACAGCAGTTCCCAATCCTCCTGTAGCGATAACATCTGCGACAAATCCCAGGCCAGTAAACACTAGCCATCTCACGCTTTTTGTAGGTAATTTATCAACGAGGGTTCCCTTTGTTACTTCTTCGTAGTAAGCCTTAATTAGGTCTGTATTGGGCTTTACCTTGGTTATCCATTTTTTAAATTTCTTGGAATTTTCAAGTACTTTAATTAGCTCATCTAGGTCAATAAGGTTTGAATTAACCGCATCTCTTATGGCTTTGGCATCCTTGAATATAAATCCCGTAAAGTGAGTCAAGCTTTCTTTGCTTTTAGCGCTTCGAGCAATTACATAATCAATTTTCTGTTCAGCCAATTTTGAAGTTAAATTGCTAGAAGATAGTTCCGACAGATTTGTTGTCGCAAAATACAGTTCTTTTTCTAAGTCTAGTAAATTCGCCAATATATATGCTGGTGTTATTGAAGCAATCTCTTTTGGTACTCTCCTGTGGTACAACTCATTAAGCTCTACAAAATCAATATTTGTGGATACCTCAATCCCATTATTTGTTTTATCAGTGTGAAATAAAATAGTTGAGGAATTACCAAATTCCGGAACAAGCTCTCTGATAACAATTCGTGCTGCTGACCCGACATAGTTCTGGTCGAGGATCGACTTGTTCGCACCTTGCAAAATTATGGGGTCATATTGAGTTAATTGAATTTTGTCTTGAATTTTCTGCGCATGTCTTCGTCCTTTCCCGTCTTTATCCTGCAACCATAATGCAAATTCTTCTTAATTCGTCTTGGTATTTATGCTGGGGGGAAGAAAATTCAGATGCAACGTGATATTGAGTACCGTTCAAAGTGTTCGTGAATATTCCCAAGGTAGATTCTGTATATACGATATTGAGTAGGTCTTCCTGAATTAGCAAGAGGAGCCTCTCCACCCCGAAATATCTAATGAGCTGCTCTAGAACTGAATTACTTGCAACGATGGTAGTTTTTTCATAAAAAAGCATGCACTCAACCAGTGAACCAATATCTAATGGACTTCTTGCATCAAGCTTGTTCTGTATATCAAT
>CABEDU010000076.1_pt1 | contig 13820 bp, 9 predicted proteins | sample 3133021 | NCBI WGS metagenome assembly CABEDU01 (sample SAMEA5534332, study PRJEB31848) | metagenome | biome: tundra; feature: field; material: soil | place: USA | collected 2013-05 | depth 0.15 m
CTTCACACCCAAGATGCGCTACGCCCACCAGGGCGGCAGCAACCCGCCGCTGATCGTGATACACGGCAGCGGGCTGGACGACGTGCCGGCCAGCTATACCCGATATCTGGAGCGCACCTTTTGCGAAATCTTCAAGCTGAAAGGCACCCCTCTGAAGATTCAATTCAACTCCAGCAAGAATCCGTTCGAAGGAAAGAAGCCGAGAGCGTTAACCGAAACTGAACAGCGACGCGCACATCGCGCCCGCATCCGCGGACGCAAGCTGTATGGATGATTTAACCGTATATTCAGCCTGAGAGGAGCACCATGAGCACATTCGCCTTCTATCAAAAAGTCGTGGCACTCAATTCTGATGTGCACCGCAACCTGAAATTCGCTGCCAATGAGGCCAACTTTTCATTCGCGCGCGATACCACTGCCGTGCTATTGGCCGGAGTGGAGTTTGCCGAAGCGGGACGAGAATATCCCATCGTGTTCATACGAGGGCAGGATAAGCAGATGCGGCCGGTGGCATTGCTCGGTGTGCGCGATGGAGAGAATCTGTTCGTGGACGAACAAGGCAAGTGGGACGCGCGCTACATTCCGGCATTCGTGCGGCGCTATCCGTTCGTGATGGCGGATGGCGGTGCAAACGGCCAGTTAGTGGTGTGCATAGACGAGAGTTGTCCCGCGCTGAACGCGAATCATGGCGAGTTGTTGATCAACGCCGAAGGCAAGCTGGAGCCGCGCATGAATGAGGTGATGCAGTTCCTGCAAAACTTCCAGCGCGAATTTGCGCGCACCGAATTGATCACCAGGCAGCTGGATGAACTCGGGCTGTTCATCCAGCAAGGCGCGCGCTTTGATACCAACACCGGTGAGACTTTCCAGCTCAACGACTTCTACCTGATCGACGAAGCGAAATTCGGTCAGATCGCTGATGCCAAACTGCCCGAGTTGTTCCGCAGCGGTGCATTGGGCCTGAGCTATCTGCATCTGGCTTCGCTGGGAAATATGCGCAAGCTGCTGGATCGCGTGTCGGCACGTTCGGCGGCACAAAAGCAGGCAGTTCCTGCTGCGAATTTGCCGTTGCATTAGCTTGAGTAGGGTGCAGCAGCCTTCCTTTTGTTGACATTGTGGCTGATTTTTGCCATGCTGATTCCATGTTTCGTCTTTCCAGAAAATTTGTTGCAGTACTTCTAGCCGTATGGTTGCCGTTGTTCAGCGGCTATGCACTGGCGGATTCGATTGTCATGCAGAACATGCGCGGTGACTGTCATGGCGCGCAGCAAGTCTCACATCCCTCGCAGCACGCTTCAGACATGCATCAGCACATGCATCACGCACAACTGGCAGCCAACGGGGATCAATCATCTGGTCAGCACGACAGTCAAAACTCCCCCTGCAATAATAGCGGTGTCTGCCAGCTCGCTTGCAGCGGATATCTGGCCAGCTTTGCAATCGATATGGCGGAAGCCCAACTTTCGGCACAATCATTCACGCTTTCCTCAACGCAATTCCAATCCGTCACTACAGCACCGCTTGATCCGCCTCCCCTCGCTCGCGTTTAACGCGGGACGAGTCCGTCTGTTATTTCCCCTGGCTTGATTTCATAGCCCCTATTTGATTTCATAATCTGACCTCGTCCCGTATCGTTCGGCGGTCGCTTGCGGCTGCCCGATTGCATTACAACTGCAACATAACCAGCCACTTAGCGCATGTTTTATCGCGCTTATAACCATCGACTTAGCGAGCGTATTTTGCTCGCTTAGTCGAATGGCTAGTAGCTCCATCAGTGGAATGGCTAGTAGTTCCAACAGGATATGGACCATGAAATTATCTCTATCGATTTACTTAATGATGTATTCGCTCTGGCTTATTCCGGCCAGCGCTGCCGATGAGCCATTGCTGGGCAGCAATCTCACAGGGTTGCTCGACTACGCGCGCGAACACAATCCGGAATTCGCAGCAACACGTTATGAGGCGGATGCCGCGCAGCAACGGGTGCAGCCAGCGTCAGCTTTACCCGATCCGGTATTGCGCACCGAGTTGCTGGACGTCACCAATCAGGGCACGAATAAAGGCACGAGTCTGTTGCCGTCACAAGTGGGCGGTACGCGCTATACGTTGATGCAAAGCGTGCCGTGGTTCGGCAGACGCGACTTGCAGCGCGAGGTTGCCGAGGCGCAAGTTGCACAAACCGATGGCCAGGTCACTGCAACGTGGACGGATCTGTCTAGCAAAATCAAATCGGTCTATGCGCAGTATTATTACTTGTCCGGCAGCGAGCGGCTGACTCGCGAAACGCTGGATCTAATGACCGGTCTGGAGCAAGTCGCACAGACACGCTATGCCAACGGACTGGGCGCGCAGCAGGATGTGATCCGCACCCAAGTCGAGCAGACCGGTTTGAGCAGCGAACTGCTCGATCTGGAAAACGAGCAGCACCACATGCATGGACGGTTGAACACCTTGCTGTCGCGTCCTGCGATGGCTCCGCTGGCGCAACCTGCGTCTTTGCGCCGCCTGCCTGTTGCAGCACAACTCGATTACGCAGTGTTGGAACAAAAGTTGCGCGCGCGCAACCCGCAGTTGCTGATTGCCGATGCGCGCATCGAGGCAGCCGAAAAAACCCGCGATCTTGCCTACACCAACCGCTATCCCGGCTTTACGCTGGGGGTGGCACCGACCCAGAGCGGAAGTACGATAAAGACTTGGGACTTGATGGTCGAGTTCAGCATCCCGCTGCAACAGGGATCGCGTCGTTCGCAGCAGCGCGAAGTCGAAGCCATGTTGGCGGCCTCCGGCGCACGCAAGGAAGCACTGCTTAACCAGATGCTGGCCGATTTATCGGAAAGCATGTCCGGCCTTGAGACCGCGCGGCGCACCGAATCGTTGATCGCGACGCGCCTGCTGCCGCAAGCTGAACTGACTTATCAATCCGCTTTGACCGGTTATGAAAACGGCAAGGTGGATTTCGCTACCTTGCTGGACGCACAGCGACAAATTCTGAAAGCCAGACAGCAGCAACTCAAGGCACAGCTTGAAGCGCAGTTGCGCTTGGCAGAAATCGAACGTTTGTTGGGAGAAGAATTATGAAAAATATCAGCGCGCTAATTATGGGTGCAGTGGCTTTGCTGGGCGTAGGCGCAGCCGGATATTGGCTGGGCACACGAACATCACCGGCACCGGCACCAGCACCAGCTTCAGCAACTCCTGCCATAACTGCCAAGGCGGAGCCAAAGATTCTGTATTACCGCAATTCGATGGGATTGCCGGATACCTCACCAGTGCCGAAGATAGACGCGATGGGCATGGATTACGTCCCGGTATATGAAAGCGATGCCAATGTTGGCGGCAGCAATCAAATCAGTATCAGCATCGAAAAGGTGCAGAAGCTGGGCGTGAAAAGCGAAGCGGCAACGCTGCGTATGCTCGACAAAACCATACGCGCGGTGGGACGGATCGAAATTGACGAGCGGCGCACTTCCACCATCGCGCCGAAATTCGAAGGTTGGGTAGAGCGGCTTTACGTCAACACCAGCGGACAATCGGTCGGCAAAGGGCAACCGCTGTTCGATGTGTATAGCCCGGAGTTGATTTCTGCACAGCGCGAATATGCGCTTGCCGTACAAGGTGAAACGTCACTGAAAGACGCCGATGACGATGCCAAAAACAGCATGAAACAGCTAGCCGCAGCCAGCCTCGCCCGCCTGAGAAATTGGGGTATTGCGGATGATCAAATCAGGCAATTGGCGTATGGGGAAGCGAAGCGCAGCCTGACGTTTTTCGCGCCGGTCTCCGGCATCGTGCTGGAGAAGAAAGCAGTGCAGGGCATGCGTTTCATGCCCGGCGAGATGTTGTATCAGATTGCCGATCTGTCTTCGGTTTGGGTGGTGGCCGAGGTGGCCGAGCAGGATATCGGCTCGGTTAAAGCGGGCAGTGTTGCGCAGGTCAACATAACCGCTTATCCGGACAAGCATTTCGAGGGCAAGGTCGACTTTATCTATCCGACCTTGAATACGGCAACCCGCACCGTGCAGGTGCGGGTGGAACTCGCCAATCCCAATGGCTTGTTCAAGCCCGCCATGTTCGCCAGCGTGGAGCTTGCTGTTTCCCATGGCGGCAAGGTGCTCACCGTGCCGGCTTCAGCCGTGATCGACAGCGGAATAAGACAAATCGTGCTGGTGCAGCTGGCAGAAGGACGCTTCGAGCCGCGCACCGTCAAGCTCGGCAGCCGCAGTGAAAATTATGTCGAAGTGCTGGATGGAATCGCCGAGGGAGAACAGGTGGTGACATCTGCCAACTTCCTGATCGATGCTGAGAGTAATCTCAAGGCTGCGTTGAGTGGAATGGGTGATCGCACGGCACACGATGGCGGTACTCCACCCTTATCTTCCCAAAGCCAGCACATAGGACACTGACATGCTGAATAAAATCATAGATTGGTCGGCGCGCAATCGCTTTTTGGTGATACTCGCCACGTTGTTCATCACGCTGGCAGGAATTTATGCCGTGGTCAAAACCCCACTGGATGCCTTGCCGGATTTGTCCGACGTGCAGGTGATCATTTATACCGAATATTCCGGGCAGGCCCCACAGGTGGTCGAAGACCAGGTCACTTATCCGCTTACCACTGCCATGCTGTCCGTACCAAAATCCAAGGTGGTGCGCGGCTTCTCGTTCTTCGGCGCGTCTTTCGTGTATGTGATCTTCGAGGATGGCACCGACATCTATTGGGCGCGTTCGCGGGTGCTGGAATATCTCAATTCCGCTGCGGGTCGTTTGCCCAAAGGTATCTCGCCGCAGCTGGGGCCGGACGCGACCGGTGTCGGTTGGGTTTATCAGTATGCGGTGCTCAGCGAAAAACATAATCTCGCCGAGCTGCGCACCATGCAGGACTGGTATCTGCGCTATCAACTCACCAAGGCGCACGGCGTCGCGGAAGTGGCCTCCATCGGCGGCTTCGTGCAGCAGTATCAGGTGACGGTCGATCCGGTGAAGCTGCGCGCATACAACATTCCGTTGAGTAAAGTTACGCAGGTGATACGCGATTCAAACCGCGATGTCGGCGGACGCGTCGTGGAGATGGCCGAGACCGAGTACATGGTGCGCGGCAAAGGCTATCTGCGCGGCAAGAGCGACATTGAGAATCTGGTTGTGAAGGCCGAACGCGGCACACCGGTGCTGTTGCGTGACATCGCGCGAGTCGAGCTGGGACCGGACGAGCGGCGCGGCCTGACCGAGCTGAACGGTGAAGGCGAGGTGGTGTCCGGCATCGCGATGGCACGCTACGGGCAGAACGCGCTGGAAGTGATCCAGAACATCAAGAACAAGATCGCCGAAATATCCGCCGGTCTGCCGGATGGTGTGAGAATTCAGACGGTGTATGACCGTTCCGAATTGATTCAGCGCGCCATCGCGACGCTCAAGCGCACGCTGTTCGAAGAAGGCCTGATCGTCGCATTGGTGTGCATGGTGTTCCTGATGCACGCGCGCAGCGCGCTGGTGGCGATTGTGATGTTGCCCGTCGGCGTGCTGATCGCCTTCATCGCGATGCGCGCGCTGGGGATGAATTCCAACATCATGAGCCTGGGGGGGATTGCGATCGCCATCGGCGCGATGGTGGATGCGGCCATCGTGATGATAGAGAACGCGCATAAACATCTGGAGCGAGCTGCTTCCGAAAAGCCCCTCGCCCGCGAGCGGGAGAGGGGTGGGGGAGAGGGTGCTCTGTCCACCGAACAAAGGTTTAACGCAATCATCACCGCCTGCAAGGAAGTCGGCCCGGCATTATTTTTCTCGCTGTTGATCATTACCGTCTCGTTCCTGCCGGTGTTCACACTGGAAGCGCAGGAGGGGCGGTTGTTCGCGCCGCTGGCGTTCACCAAGACGTTTGCGATGGCCGGTGCGGCGTTGCTGTCCGTCACGCTGGTGCCGGTGTTGATGCTGCTGTTCATCCGCGGCCACATCAAACCCGAGTCACAGAATCCGCTGAACCGTTTTTTGATCTGGAGTTATCGCCCGATCATCTCCGCCGTGATGCGCCGCAAAAAAACCACTATCGTTGTGGCGCTGCTGGCAATGGGATTGACACTCTATCCCGCGTTGCATTTGGGCAGCGAATTCATGCCTACGCTGGATGAAGGTACGCTGCTCTACATGCCCGCATCACTGCCGGGCATGTCGGTCACCAAAGCGGCAGAGCTGTTGCAAACGCAGGACAAGATCATCAAGCGCTTTCCCGAAGTCGCGTCTGTGTATGGCAAGGCGGGACGGGCGCAGACCGCCACCGATCCGGCCCCGCTGGAAATGTTCGAGACGATGATTAACCTCAAGCCGGAAGAAGAATGGCGACCCGGCATGACTACCGACAAACTGATTGCCGAGATGGACAAGGCTTTGCAATTTCCCGGCGTGGCTAACGCTTGGACTATGCCGATCAAGAATCGACTTGATATGTTGGCCACCGGTATTCGCACGCCGATTGGCATCAAGGTGTTCGGAAAAAACCTTGATGAAATGGAACGTCTGGCCAAGGATATCGAAGCCGTGGTCAAAAATGTTCCGGGTACAACCAGTGCCTTTGCCGAGCGTATCACCGGCGGCTTCTATCTCAACATCGAGCCGGATCGCCTGGCACTGGCGCGCTATGGGCTGACGATGGGCGAGGTGCAGGATGTGATCGCCACCGCACTGGGCGGCGAAAATGTCACCACCACGGTGGAAGGACTGGAACGCTTCGGCGTGAACGTGCGTTATCCGCGCGAGCTGCGCAGCACACCGGAGCAGATCGCGCGCGAGGTGCTGGTGCCCGCATCAGACGGTGCGATGATTCCGCTCGGGCAACTCGCCAAGGTCGTCATAAGCAAGGGCGCGCCATCAATCCGTACCGAAAACGCGCTGTTGTCGGCGTACATCTACGTGGACATCCGCGACCGCGACATCGGCTCTTATGTGGCCGAGGCGCGCAAGGCGGTGGCGGAGAAGGTGAAATTCCCGCCCGGCTATTACGCGACATGGAGCGGGCAGTTCGAGTACATGGAACGCGCTGCAACCAAGATGAAACTCGTGGTGCCGGTCACTTTGCTGATCATCTTCCTGTTGCTCTATCTGAATTTCAAACGCATCACCGAAACGTTGATCGTGATGTTGTCCGTGCCGTTCGCGCTGGTCGGCGGTGTGTGGCTGCTCTGGCTGCTCGGCTACAATCTGTCAGTCGCGGTGGCGGTCGGCTTCATCGCGCTGGCGGGAGTCGCGGCAGAAACCGGTGTGGTGATGCTGATCTATCTGGATCGTGCCTGGCAGGAAATTCGTGCGAGCTGTGTTGCCGAGGGACGAGCGCTCACCGGCGATGATCTGCATGCCGCGATCATGCAAGGTGCGGTGGAGCGGGTAAGACCGAAGATGATGACCGTGGTGGCGATCATGGCCGGTTTGTTGCCCATCATGTGGGGAACCGGAACCGGCTCCGAAGTGATGAGTCGCATCGCCGCGCCGATGATAGGTGGGATGATTTCCTCGACTGTGCTGACGCTGGTGGTGATCCCGGTGCTGTATGCACTGGTGAAGATGCGCGAGATTGGAAAATAGGGTGGGTTCTACCCACCATGTCGGGCGAAGCCTGACCTATATTGTTCGGCGGCGGCACGATCACAGAGGCTACGCTGAGCGGCGAGTTGCTTGGTTATTAATGTCAAGGATAGTGACGGCAACTACAAGTGCTCTCTGTGCACTAACGCACAGAGAAGGTCTTGAGGAAGGGGCAATCTCCGAGCGGTCAAGAGACACAGGACTTGAATAGAAAAAACCGCTGGAACGATCGTAATGCGAAATCGTTCAGCGATCTTTTTTGAGTCCCGCAATAATTTCAGAGGATGTCCCTGCTAACCGAGGAGTAAACCATGAAACACTCAGTATTGAAAAAAGTTGGATCGGCATTTTTGATCATCGGACTAGCCTGCGCGCTTCCGGCCTATGCAGAAATGCAAGGCGGGCATGATGCGATGGGTATGGCCGGGAAAGGCGAGTCAGGCGCGCAGCATATGTCGGAGATGATGAGCGACATGTCGAATATGATGAAGGATATGTCCAGCATGATGGGAGGCGGCAGCATGAACCCGGACATGATGAAGAAGATGTCAAGCCAGATGAAGCAAATGGGCAGCATGATGAATAACATGTCGGGCATGATGAACAAGGATATGAAGATGGATGCCGGTATGCAGAAGAAGATGGGCCAGATGCGCAAACAGATGGACCAGATGCACAAGGATATGCCTGCGTCACCCGCGCAGAAGTAGGCCTGCAAGCCCGGCGGGCAAGCCGCCAGGTTTCCTCCAGCATCCGATTTGCTTTTTTGCATCTTGGAACGCCGGGGGAAACTGCGCTGAACGACTTCAGGTTGGGCTGTGCCAGCCCTACAAAAAAAGTACTATTTATTTAGAATCGCTATTATTGCAAAGAGGTGAACATCATGAGCACAGTCATCGATCCCGTTTGCGGCATGAAAGTCGACACCGAGAAGGGGCGCAGCCTGGAACATGCGGGCAAGCGTTATTACTTTTGCTCGCAGCACTGCGTGGAAAAGTTTTCGGCAAATCCTGAAAAATACCTCAACCCTGCGCCGCCGACACCCGCATCTACGGCGATATCCGCCGGCGGCTACACCTGCCCTATGGACCCCGAGGTGCATCAGGCCACCCCCGGTTCGTGCCCGAAATGTGGCATGGCACTGGAGCCGGTAAATCCCGTGTCAGCAAGACCTGATATCACCGAATATGTTTGCCCGATGCATCCGCAGATTGTGCGCAGGGAACCGGGCAGTTGTCCGATCTGCGGCATGGCGCTGGAACCCAGAACGGTGGCGGCCAGGGAAGAGAATCCCGAGCTGGACAATATGACGCGGCGCTTCTGGATCAGCACGGCATTGGCCGTGCCGGTGTTCGTGATGGCGATGGCCGCCGATATGTGGATGGGTTTTGCGCCGCAGATGATCTCATTTACACATCTTCAATTGGTCGAGTTTTTGTTGGCGACTCCGGTCGTGCTGTGGGGCGGCTGGCCGTTCTTCCAGCGCGGCTGGGCATCCCTGGTCAACCGGCATCTGAACATGTTCACGCTGATCTCATTGGGCGTCGGGGTGGCCTGGACGTATAGCGTGGTCGGCACTTTCCTGCCGGATATTTTTCCGGCGACGCTGCGCCGCGAGGATGGCACGCTGCCGATTTATTTTGAAGCCGCTGCGGCGATCACCGCGCTGGTGCTGTTGGGGCAGGTGCTGGAACTGAGAGCGCGCAGCCGCACCAACACCGCGATCAAACTGTTGCTGGGCTTGGCTCCCAAGACCGCGCGCATCGTGCGCAGCGATGGCAAGGAAGAAGACATTCCGCTGGAGCAGGTGCAGGTCGGGGATAAGTTGCGCGTGCGCCCCGGTGGAAAGATTCCGGTGGATGGGCAGGTCGTGGAGGGTAGCAGTTCGGTCGATGAATCCATGGTGACGGGAGAGGCGATACCGGTCGAAAAAAATGCTGGCGAGCACTTGATCGGTGCCACGCTGAACGGCACCGGCGGGATGTTGATGCGCGCGGAAAAAGTCGGCGCGGATACTCTGCTCGCGCAAATCATCCACATGGTCAGCGAAGCGCAACGCAGCCGCGCACCGATACAGCGGCTCGCCGATACGGTGTCCGGATATTTCGTGCCTATCGTCGTGCTGGTCGCGCTGCTGGCATTTGGCATCTGGATGGTGTGGGGACCCGAGCCAAGATTCGCCCATGCCATCGTGGCGGCAGTGTCGGTGCTGATCATCGCCTGTCCGTGCGCGCTGGGGCTGGCGACGCCGATTTCGATCATGGTGGGAACCGGGCGCGGTGCGACCGCAGGGGTGCTGATCAAGAATGCCGAGTCGCTGGAGATCATGGAAAAAGTGGACACGCTGGTGACCGACAAGACCGGCACGCTGACCGAAGGCAAACCGAAATTGACTTCGGTCGTGGCGCTAACAGGATTTCAGGACAACGATATTTTGCAGTTAGGTGCCAGCCTGGAGCGCGCCAGCGAACATCCGCTGGCGGATGCCATCGTCAAGGGAGCCGAAGCACGCAGCCTGACATTGGCCGAGGTAAAAGAATTTCAATCGGTCAGCGGCAAAGGCATCACCGGTCTGGTGGCTGGACGCAAAGTGTCCATCGGCAATCAGAAATTATTCGTTGAGCTGGGAATCGAAATGGGAGAGCTGTTGCGGCGTGCCGATGCGCTGCGTGCAGAAGGCCAGACCGTGATGTTCGTCGCCGTCGATGGCAAGCCTGCGGGTCTGATCGGCGTGGCCGATCCAATCAAGGAATCCACACTTGAAGCGGTGCGCGCCTTGCAGGCTGCAGGACTGGAACTGGTCATGCTCACCGGAGACAGCCGCGCCACCGCCGACGTGGTCGCGAAAAAATTGGGGATCAAACGCGTGGTGGCCGAAGTGTTGCCGGAACAAAAAGTCGAGATCGTCAAACAACTGCAAGCTGAAGGACGAATCGTGGCGATGGCGGGCGACGGCATTAACGACGCGCCGGCACTGGCGCAGGCGCAGGTGGGCATCGCGATGGGAACAGGAACCGATGTGGCGATGCAAAGCGCCGGGGTGACACTGATCAAAGGCGACTTGAACGGCATCGTTCGCGCGCGTCACCTGGGCCAGGCCACGATGCGCAACATCCGCCAGAACCTGTTCTTCGCCTTCATCTACAACATGCTGGGTGTGCCGGTTGCGGCTGGGCTGCTGTATCCGTTCTTTGGGATTCTGCTCTCGCCGATCATCGCCGCTACGGCGATGAGTTTCAGTTCGGTGTCGGTAATAACAAATGCGTTGAGGTTGGGGCGGGTGAAGCTATGATCAGGGTATTTGCGTGATAAATACTATCGGTGTGAGAGTTTTGGTTTAAGGTATTTTTCAATATTCTCTACCCCAGTTTTAAATTCCTTCTGATAGGCATCGCTTTCATCGCCAAAATCAGAGTACATAATATCTCTCTTGCTCTTTCGAATTTTTTGCATAGCTTCCTTCATTGCATTGTCGGTATCGGGATTTATAACCGTCAAATAATTGCGAATATTTATGAATAGTTCACGTTCCAGATCAAAGATGATTTTGAATAGATCATTCAGTTCCTTTCCCCATAACGCCTCTGCTTCTAATAAATCTGCATATAAGTTGGTTCGTTCCTTTTGAACCTTGTCCCATCTACTTTGATACGCTTTAGAAGTTCCGTAATAACTGATTTGCTCATAAGACATACTCTTTGATTCATTTTCCGGAGGCGTGGGCATTTCGTAGCCGATCATAGCTGGATTACGAACACCGTTAATCGAATCGCGATACTTGAATAATGAAACCAAAATGCGGCGCGACAATTCATATTCGGATTGACCTTTGAGCTGTCGCTGCCAAGTCCCTAAGCCCTTTATAGCGACTACTGCACCAGTGACAGCAGCGCCACTAAGAATTAAGTCCTTTACTAAGGAAACAATTTCAGACCAGTTCAATTCAGTCAGCCTTTGATTAAGTTGTCATTGCGCAGATTCAAACTTTTGCGGATGCTAACACGGTAGCTACCCCGATAAAAGTTATGCAGGCTGGTTTTCACTCCTTCCCCCATGCAGGGGGAAGGTTGGGATGGGGGTAGAAGAGTGGAGATGCAGCCTAGTTTCTACCCCCACCCTAGCCCTCCCCCTGCAAGGGGGAGGGGGATGTTGCGGTTGATGGATTTCTTGGGTTGAGCTCAGCCTACGCGCTAATCACATCAGCGCATTTCAACCCGCTCATCACTGCACCTTCCAGCGTGGCGGGATAATCGCCAGCCGTGTAATCACCAGCCAGCAGCAGGCGGGGCAGGGCGGTTTGTTGTTGTGGGCGTTGCAGGTTGGGTGAGCAGCAAAACGTGGCGCGTTTTTCGGCGATGACTTTGAACCATGCCGGTTGTTCGGCGATGCCGAATTCTGCACTGAGTTCCGCGATCACTTTTTGCGCCAGTTCGTCCTGGGACAATTCCTGATGGATGCCTTCCGCGCTGATCACGGCGGCGAGCAGGCCGTGTTGACCGCTGATACGTCCTTTGTCGAACAGCCACTGGCTGTAACTTAGATGCAGGCCGAGCATGGGGTGGGGCAGGGTGACGTGAGCGGGATATTGCAGATATACGGTGTAGATTGGCTGATGCTGCAAGGATTCGATTTGTGTGACGACAGTTTCGAGCGCGGCAATCGGACGCAACAGTTTGGCGGCGACCGCGGGCGGCGTGGCGCAGATGACGTGGCTGAATTGTTGCATTGACTCTTCCGATTCACCCTTCGATACCTCAGGGCGAACGGAGGAGGTATCGAGGCGGTAAGGCGAGGTTGCCAAGCGCAGTCCGATGCTATCGTCTTTCGGGATGATCGCGTCCACGCCGCAAGAAGTGCACACCTTGCCGCCGCGCTGTTCGACATAGTTTGCGGCACGTTGCGGGAACAGCGCGGTGAAGTTTATGCGCGGCAGCAGCATGTCGCTGTCGGCGCGCGATTGGTTGAATGCGTCGCGCAGCACATTGAGCAGCACTTGCGCGGAAGCCTTGTGGATAGGCGTATTCAGCGCGGCGATGCACAGCGGTTCCCAGAGCTTTTGCATCAGGTCGGCATCCTGGCCGTGTTGCGCGAGCAGTTCGGTAACCGTGATGTCGTTGGGCAAACGGAAATTCATGCGGCGCAGTTCTAGCATGAAGCGCGCGGCATGCAGGCGTGCGCTGAACGACAAACCTCGTGCGGTCAGCAGAGCGACCAATAGGTGCAACGGGGCGGACAGGCGCGGCGCTTTGAGAGAAAACTCGCCGTGCAGATCGAGTTGCAGCGGCAGGCGCAGGAAATCTTTTTCGATATTGCCGCCGACCTGTTCGATCATGCGCAGGGTTGCGCGATAGCAGCCGAGCATCAGGTGCTGGCCGTTGTCGAGTTGCGTGTCATTGTGCATCACGCCGCGCGCGCGTCCGCCGAGTTGCTGGGCGCTTTCAAATACGGTGACAGTGATACCGCGCCCAGCCAACGCGACTGCCGCAGCCATGCCGGCGTAGCCGCCGCCGATGATGGCAGTGTGAGTAGTTTGATGGTTGTTCATTGGTTCATCATGGGCAGTTTTCTTGCGCTTCTACCCCCATCCTAACCTTCCCCCTGCAAAGGGGAAGGAACGAGCTCCGAGCGCAACTCACATTCCCTCCCCCTTGCAGGGGGAGGGCTATAACCAGCGACTTGGCTGGAGTCTTTTGACAGCCTAGTCGAATGGCTATAACCAATGACTTGCCCAGCGTCTTTTGCTGGGGTAGTCAGATGGCTAGTAGTCATATCAGTAGTTTCATCAGGGTGGGGGTAGAACCGTTAATTTTTCTGCGATCGTTGTTAATACACCATCCAAATTATTCAAAACATCATTGTTCCAAAAACTCAGGACTTGCCAACCGTGCATCTGTAAAGATGCTGTTCGCTGTTCGTCATAAGCAAGCTGCTCTTGATGTTGACCACCATCAAGTTCAATCACTATCTTCTGCTCAATGCAGGCGAAGTCGGCGATATATCGTCCAATCGGGTGCTGACGACGAAATAGGTGGCTGTTTAGCTGCTTGCCACGTAAAGCCCGCCATAGCACACGTTCGACATCGGTCATGCCGCGCCGAAGTGCTCTTGCCCTTGAGGTGGTTACCAAGCTGATCCTTCTGGTGGTCATTGAGCGTTCTACCCCCATCCTAGCCTTCCCCCTGCAAGGGGAAAGGGACATGCTCTTTTACGATTTCAACCACGCCTTGAAAGCCAACCACAGTTTATAT
>CABEDU010000081.1_pt1 | contig 13620 bp, 14 predicted proteins | sample 3133021 | NCBI WGS metagenome assembly CABEDU01 (sample SAMEA5534332, study PRJEB31848) | metagenome | biome: tundra; feature: field; material: soil | place: USA | collected 2013-05 | depth 0.15 m
CGATGCCGGTTTTTTCCAGCAGCACCATCACGCCAAATGGTGTGCAGGAGGGGAAGGGTGTTTCGCCGGTCACCAGCGCGCCGACATTTTTTTCGTGGAAGCCGTCCACGTCTTTATCCGGGTTGATCGCCTCGATGACTTTGTGCGCGTCCAGATGCTTGGGCAGCGGCAGTTGCACGAGGATGCCGTGTATCTTGGGATCGCTATTCAACGCAGCGATTTCGGCCAGCAGTGCGGCCTCGGAAATGTCGCTGCCCAACTCGATGTGTTTTGAATACAGCCCCAGTTCCGCGCAGGCTTTGACTTTATTCGCGACATACACCTTGGAGGCGGGGTCGTTGCCCACGATGACTGCCGCCAAGCCCGGTGTTACACCGCGCGCCTTCAGCGCATCGGCGCGCACCTTCCACTCGGCGCGCACCTGCTGGGCGATGGTCTTGCCGTCTATGATTTGTGCAGTCATTTTTTCTTCTTAAGATTTCTTATAAGCTGCGATGCCCTTCATGATTTCCGCATGGGCTGCTTCAACCCCTTCCCAGCCTTTGATCTTGACCCATTTTCCCGGCTCCAGTGCCTTGTAGAGTTCAAAAAAATGCTTGATCTGTTCCAGCGTGATTTCAGGTAAATCTTTGTACGTCAGCACATTGTGGTACAGCGGGGTGAGTTTGTCGGTCGGCACCGCGATGATTTTGGCATCATCGCCGCCTTCATCGGACATGCTCAACATGCCGACCGGACGGCAGGGGATGATGGCACCATGGACGATAGGAAACGGGGTAACCACCAGCACATCCACCGGGTCGCCATCATCCGCGATGGTTTCAGGGATGAAGCCGTAGTTGCAGGGGTAGCGCATCAGCGAACCGATGAAGCGATCCACCACCAGCACACCAGAGGTCTTGTCCACTTCGTATTTGACCGGATCGGCGTGTTTGGGGATCTCAACGATGACATTGCATTCGTGGGGTAGATTGTCGCCGGGGCGGACATTTAAAAGACTCATGCGACTTCCTTTCGGTTGATAAAAATTGTGATTATAAGCGATGCCTGACTAAGCCGCGAAACCATATTAGGTTTAGAATGCAACGAGTTCCACTCAGGGAGGTGATGCTATGGCAACGAAGGGAAAATTAATCGGCAAGATGGTTATCGGACAATCGGGCGGGCCTACCGCGGTCATCAATCAATCGCTGGTCGGTGCGGTGCTGGCGGCGCGCAAGCAGCCCAACATCACCGGCATCCTCGGCGCGCGTCATGGCATCGTCGGCATCATGAAAGAAGATTTTATCGACCTGACCAAGCAAAGTGTCGAGCAACTTGAACTGGTCGCCACGACTCCGGCGGCAGCACTGGGCTCGGTGCGCCTCAAGCCCGGCAAAGCCGAATGCGAGAAAGTATTCGAAGTGTTCAAGAAAAACGACGTGCGTTATTTCTTCTACATCGGCGGCAACGATTCTGCCGAGACCGCGTACATCATCGCTGAAATGGCGAAGGAAGCGAATTACGATTTTTGCACCGTGCATATTCCCAAGACCATAGACAACGATTTGAAAGTCACCGACCACTGCCCTGGCTTTGCCTCGGCGGCGCGTTTCGTGGCACTTGCCTTCATGGGCGATGACAGAGACAACCGTGCCTTGTCAGGCGTCAAGGTCAATGTGGTGATGGGGCGCAGTGCAGGATTCCTGACCGCCGCATCCGCCTTGGCGCGCCAGGCGGAAGGCGACGGCCCGCATCTGATCTACTTGCCGGAGCGCGTGTTCGATATCGAAAAATTCAAGCAGGACGTGCGCGATGCGGTGACGAAATATGGCCGCTGTGTGATCGCCGCTTCCGAAGGCATCACCGACAAAGACGGCAATCCGATCTCGACCAGTGGCGAACGCGATTCGCACGGCAACATCCAGTTGTCCGGCAGCGGCGCGCTGGGCGACACGCTGGCGGCCTTGGTGAAAGAAGCCTTCCCCGGACAAAAAGTGCGCGTGCGTGCCGACACCTTCGGTTACTTGCAGCGCTCTTTCCCCACTATCATCTCTCCGGTGGATGCGAAAGAGGCGCGCATGGTCGGCGACTTTGCGGTGAATCACGCCGCCAGCAGCGGCCAGCCCGGTTCAGTGGCGATACGCCGCCTGAGCAGCAAGCCATATTCCAGCGAATGCTTCATCACGCCCTTGTCGACAGTGGCAAAAGTAGCCACCGAGATGAAGGACGAATATATCAATGCGGCGGCCAATGATGTGACGCAGGCGTGGCTGGATTATGTCGGACCTCTCGTTGGTGAACTTCCTAAAATGGGAAGGTTGTAATAGTCGTGAAAATCAATTGAGGTTTATTGGTTTGGTAGGTCGAGTTCAACACCCTCCGAGTGCGAGAACCTCTACGAGGCAAAGTTACGCGATTCTCTACGCAAAAAACTGCGTGAGAAATCGTCAGAGCGGCTTTCCGCGTAACCCGACGCTAATTAATGTTCTTGCGTCGGGTTACAGTCTGCGACCTAACCTGACTTACAAACTGGGCTGTTCTTTCTGCGAGTGTAAGGTGTTGATGTGAGTGAACACCCAACCATCAGATGGACTGAGGCAGACAAGGAGCGCTCCGTCCGATGGCGTTCCGAGAGTGGCGCAGCGCCGCCCAAGCGCGTGGTCATCGCGGACGACACGATGAAGGCAGATGAGGCATATCGCTTGGCCTGCGAGGGGACTGCACTGTTGTGGCAAGGCGATTTTCAGAACGCGCGGCAGTTGTTGTTGGCGATGTCGCGGCGGGCCGACCGCAAGCCCCGCAAGACATCCGAGGTGGCTGGCGCGGCTTTCAATCTGCATCGCCAGTCACAATCGCAACGCACACGCGCGCTGGCGATGATTTTAGTGCCGCTGGATAGCGATTACACCATCCCGCTGCGCCGTGCGCCGGACATGCGGCAAGCCTGCACAGAAGCGTATGGTGCGGGAGATGGAAAGCTTTTGTACGGGCACCCGAGCGAGCCTTCCGTGGTGTCGCTGCGCGAACTGCTGGGTTTGATTGGCGCGCATGAGTGGCGCAAGAAGGGCGTCGAGATTCCGGCGCTCGGTGCGCGTATCCACCCGCACTATGGCGTGTACTCGCCGGTGCGCGGTGAGTATGTGGGGTTGGTGAACGAAGCGCCGCTGCCTTCGACCGAATTGGCCTTCGACATCGGCACCGGGACCGGCGTGCTGGCCGCGGTGCTGGCGCGCCGTGGCGTCAAGCACATCGTGGCCACCGATCAAGACCCTAGAGCATTGGCGTGCGCCCGCGAGAACCTCGCGCGGCTCGGGCTGAGTGCACAGGTGGAGGTGGTGCAAGCCGATTTGTTCCCCGCAGGAAAAGCGCCGCTGATCGTCTGTAACCCACCGTGGATACCGGCTCGCCCCAACTCTCCCATCGAGCGTGCGATATTCGACCCGGACAGCCGCATGCTGCGCGGATTCCTCAGCGGGCTGGCTGCGCACCTCGAGCCTGGCGGCGAGGGCTGGTTGGTGCTCTCGGATATAGCCGAGCATCTGGGCCTGCGTACTCGAGATGAGATGCTGGCTGCATTCGATGCGGCAGGGTTGAAAGTGATCGGGCGGATGGATGTTAAGCCGCATCATCCCAAGGTTTCCGATGCTGCTGATCCGCTGCACACCGCCCGTGCGGCGGAGATCACGTCGTTGTGGCGTCTCGCGGGTGCCCGGCCATAACCAGCCACTTGGCTATCGTCTTTCGGGTGCCCGGCCAAAAGCTCTTCGGCTGATAGCCTAGTGGAATGGCTATAACCAATGACTTGCCCAGCGTCCTTTGCTGGGTTAGTCAGATGGCTAGTAGTCCTATCAGAGGTTCTATCATAAGTTTTTCGGAGGGTTCGCTGACTGATCGTGAGAAGAGCAGGGGGTAGATCGAGCCAGCCCAGCTTTTCTATCGTTGGACGCAGACCAGATACTCGCGAAATCTTTGCGCCACGTCGATCGGTTCTTGCACAACATCATGGATAAGGCCATACAAGGGATAAGGTGCGGTGTCGCACAGGCGGTATTTCTCCATCATTTTAAGCGTATGTATGCCTTCACCACTGATGTCTCCCGTCTCGCCTCTGGCAAGTTTGCGCCCCAGTTCATGATGATGAGATCCGGCACTGGTGGCGGTGGTGATGAGATCACCCAGCCCGGCCAGATGCAAAGGTGCGGCTGGCTTCCCGCCCATCTGTTTCACGATAGAACCCAGTTCTGCCAATGCTGTCACCGCCAGAAAACCGCGCATATTGTCGCCGAGCTGAAGTTCATCCGCCATGCCGAAAGCAATGGCATAAACGTTCTTGAGAATGACAGACCAGGAGATACCCGGTATATCGGTGCTGTGCTTGATATACAGCCTGGTGTCCTGATAAAGGTCTCGCACCCTGCGGTAGATTGAAATATCTGCACAACCCAATTCAGCGAAGGAATATCGATCTGCGCGGATTTCCTCTGAGATCATCGGGCCATAAAGTAAGCAGTAAGGCTGTTGCCCATTGAATATCTGTTCATATATTTGCGCCGGTGTCCGCCCTTCATCATCAAGGCCCTTGGCGATGCTGAGACAAATGCAATGGCTTTGCAAATGAGGGGCGAGCCTTGCAAGAAGTTCATGATGGGGAGACGCAGGCACACAGAGCAACAAAAAATCGGCTAGTGCCGCTTGTTGTTCAACGTTGATGGAAGGCAAGCCTTCTATAGGGCGGCAGTCATAGATCGCCAATTGATGTTTTCTCCCCAGCAAATGCTCCATCGCATGCCCCATTTCACCATATCCGACGATCAATACACGCGATGGTTTCTGCTTCATAGAATGGGAGGTTAAAGGGGTCAAGGTTAAATGCGATCAATTTCAATCGCTGTGTATCCTATTTTTTTCGTATTCCTATGCTTCCTGTGGCTAGAGATATTTCACGGAGGAAACACAACAAACCGGAAATCAACGTCAGCATTGCTGAAATGAAAAGCAGTGAAACTGCGCGCGATGGATCCATGCCTATTTCAGAGCCTACAAAAAGTGCCGCGATCACGATACAGATGAAGAGAGCAGACATTGTGCATAGGCTAACCGCCCAATGAACCCATCGCGCTCTACGCGCAAGCATCGCCATTTCTTCCTTCTGCGCGGACTGCTTTTGATCGCTTGAGTTGCTCAACACCCTGGAGCGATCCACGATGCGGGCGAGACGATTCGTGATCACAGCGAGAATTGCGCCGACACCGGTCAACAGAAATACTGGTGCAACGGCTAGTTGAATGACATGAGCGACAATCGTAACGTCAGCAGCGCTTTGCATGGCAATACCTCATTTTGGAGTCATTATTAAAGAGCATATCCCGTGCAAACTATCGACACCCAAAAACAGTATTATTCAGACCGGATTAAACACTTTATTTTGTTTCAAGACAAGCGCTATCCGGTGACGATGGGCAGGGTAGAGGCAGAGGTGTTTTGGATCGATCAGGGACAGGCGAAAAAAACAGGGTGGAAGGTCCGCCCTGTTTTCTTGTTCCGCCGGTTTTTGTTCTAACAGCCCGGCTTAAATCAGCGGTACGATCATCAGCGCAACGATGTTGATGATCTTGATCAGCGGATTCACAGCAGGACCGGCGGTGTCCTTGTACGGGTCGCCCACAGTGTCGCCTGTCACCGCTGCCTTATGTGCTTCCGAGCCTTTGCCGCCGAAGTTGCCTTCTTCGATGTATTTCTTGGCGTTATCCCACGCGCCACCGCCGGTGGTCATGGAAATTGCCACGAAGATACCGGTGATGATGGTGCCGACCAGTACGCCGCCGAGTGCCTGTGCGCCGAGTGTCAGGCCGACTATCAAAGGCACTGCAATGGGCAGCAGCGACGGGACGATCATTTCCTTGATCGCGGCCTTGGTCAGCATGTCCACGCATGTACCGTATTGCGGTTTGCCGGTTCCTTCCATGATGCCCGGAATTTCCTTGAACTGGCGGCGTACTTCCACCACTACTGATCCGGCGGCGCGGCCGACTGCTTCCATGCCCATCGCGGCGAACAAGTAAGGCACCATGCCGCCGATGAACAGGCCGATGATGACCATGTGGTTGGACAGATCGAAGGTCGTGACCACGCCCCCCAGCTTAGTCTGCAGAGTGTGGGTGTAGTCGGCGAACAATACCAGCGCGGCCAGACCGGCGGAGCCGATGGCATAGCCTTTGGTGACAGCTTTGGTGGTGTTGCCCACTGCGTCCAGCGCGTCGGTGATCTTGCGCACGTCTTGCGGCAATTTGGCCATTTCGGCGATGCCGCCGGCGTTGTCGGTGATCGGACCGTAAGCATCCAGCGCCACGATGATGCCGGCCATGGACAGCATCGAGGTCGCGGCGATGGCGATGCCATAGAGTCCGGCCAGTTCATAAGCCCCCCAGATCGCCAGACAAACGGCGAGTACCGGAGCGGCGGTGGACTTCATCGAAACGCCCAGGCCGGCGATCACGTTGGTGCCGTGGCCGGTGGTGGAAGCTTCGGCGATATGACGCACCGGCGCATATTCGGTGGCGGTGTAGTATTCGGTGATCCACACCATGGCAGCGGTCAGTGCCAGACCGATCAAGGTGGCATAATACATATGCAGTGCAGAAACCAGCACGCCGTCTATCATCACGCCATCGCCCATCATCATGGTAGTGATAGGGTAGAAGGCGATTGCCGCCAGCACTGCGGAGACGGTCAGACCGCGATACAGCGCGTTCATGATCTTGCCACCCTCACGCGCCTTGACGAAGAAGGTGCCGACGATGGAAGCAATGATGGAGAAGCCGCCCAGCACCAGCGGATAGATCACCGCATTTGGACCGGCACCGGTTATCAGTAAACCACCCAGCAGCATGGTGGCGATGATGGTGACCGCATAAGTCTCGAACAAGTCGGCCGCCATACCGGCGCAGTCGCCGACGTTGTCGCCGACGTTGTCGGCGATTACCGCCGGGTTGCGCGGATCATCCTCGGGGATGCCGGCTTCGACCTTGCCCACCAGGTCGGCACCTACGTCAGCGCCTTTGGTGAAAATGCCGCCGCCAAGACGGGCGAAGATGGAAATCAGCGAACCGCCGAAGGCCAGACCCACCAGAGCATGCGTTGCATCTTGGCTATTGGCGCCCATCATCAGGGTGAGGAAAGCGTAATAGCCCGCCACCCCGAGCATACCCAAGCCCACGACCAACATGCCGGTGATCGCGCCACCTTTGAAGGATATGTTCAATGCTGCGTTCAGGCTTTCTTTGGCAGCTTCAGCGGTACGCACATTGGCGCGCACCGATACGTTCATGCCAATATAGCCGGTTAATCCCGACAGGATCGCGCCGATGGCGAAGCCGACGGCGGTCGGCCATTTCAGAGCGACAAAAATAACGACAAACAAAATTGCACCGACTATGCCGATAGTGGTGTATTGCCGATTCAGGTAGGCGGAAGCGCCTTCCTGTATTGCGGCGGCAATCCCGCGCATTTTTTCGTTGCCGGTTGGTTTACCGACAATCCATTTGATGGAAAATATGCCGTAAAAGATTGCGACAATGGCGCATAACAACGCAAATCCCAAACCACCTGACATGGTACCCCTCCCTAAAGATAAATCAGCCAACCGCCCCGACATTCAAAACGCATGCTAGAGCACCCAGAAGCAATTTCAGGTTTCTAGGATACTTCGAATTTTGGATAAGCGTCGTACATTTGTTGGCTATAGTGTCGTGCACTTGTGGGTTATAGTGTCGTGCACTTGTGGGTTATAGGATGCAGTCCGTCGGCATAGCGTGCCATAAGTTCCACGTAGTGCGCGGTGTTGGCGTGCAGCGCGGCGATTTCTGCTTCCGTCAATGCGCGTACCACTTGTCCCGGCGTACCAATTACCAGTGAATTATCGGGGATAACCTTGCCTTCGGTGATCAGGGTGTTCGCGCCGATCAAGCAGTTTCTGCCGATGATGCTGTGATTGAGTATCACCGCCTTGATGCCGATCAGGCTGCCTTCACCTATGATGCAGCCATGCAACGTGGCCTGGTGTCCCACCGTGACGTTTGCTGCGACAGTGAGGGGCACACCGGGATCGGTGTGCAACACCGCACCATCCTGGATGTTGCTGTTCGCGCCGATGTGGATCGGTTCGTTGTCGCCGCGCAGCACGGCGTTGAACCACACGCTGACATTGTTTTCCAGAATGACGGTGCCGATGACTGAGGCATTGTCGGCGATGAAATGTTGTTCACCGCGTAGTTCGGGGACGCGTTCGTTCAGGCGATAGAGCATTGGGAACCTCTATAAATTCATTTTCCGGGCGAATCCACCCGCAAGGAGTAGGCCGACGGGTGCCCCGCTACTGCGTAGCGACCCTCTCGCTCGCGGCGTCGCGTGCTCGCTCACTCCTGTGCGCAGCGGTCGTAGCTTCAGTTACGGGAACCGCGCGGCCTACCCCTTGCGGGTGCGTCTATCTATCCGATATGCCTCGTCATTCGCACAGCCCCCACCTCAATCCTCCCCCGAAGGGAGAGGAGGCGATCGTTCCTTCCCCTCTGGGGGAAGGTTAGGAAGGGGGTTGGCGGCTCCTTGCGCTTCATCCCGCAAAAGCGAATTTCTAGAGGCTCCCCATTGTTAATCTTCATCAGTCAGGGCAGCCACACCTGCTGCTGCGATTTGCCCGTCCTGGAACGAGCGCACGCCGCTGATGCCCAAGCCACCTACGACCACACCATCAATCTGCAGCGGCACACCGCCTTCGGCAGGGATCACGCCGGGGAGGGCGAGATGTATCAATCGGCCGCTCTGCACCGCATCTTCCGAGACCTTGGTGGGACGTTGAAACGCCACTGCTGCGTGTGCCTTACAGATCGCCGTTTCCACACTGCCAAACTGGGTGTCGTGGCTGCGCTGCAAATACAGCAGATGACCGCCATCGTCCACCACGGCGATCACCACGCGCCAGTCGTTGCGTTGCGCTTCGGCTTGTGCCGCTGTGGCGATGCGCTTGGCATCTTCCAGGGTGAGAATGGGTTTGTCAGCCATGATCAGCTACCGCCCAAAGCAGTGAAGATCTGGTCACGTATTTTTTTCACCCCCCCCACCCCGGGAATTTTTACGCACTTTGGTGCTTTCGCGTCGCCGGATTTCTCCCAAGCGGTGTAGTAATCGACCAAGGGCTGAGTCTGATCGTGGTAAACGATGAGGCGTTTGATGACGGTATCTTCTACATCATCGGGACGCTGCACCAATTCTTCACCGGTGAGGTTGTCCTTGCCTTCCACCTTGGGTGGATTGAACGCCACGTGATAAGTACGACCGGAAGGCAGGTGCACGCGACGACCGCTCATACGTTGGATGATCTCGCTATCAGCCACTTCGATTTCCACCACGAAATCGATCTGAATGTCGGCATCCTTTATCGCCTGTGCTTGCGGGATGGTGCGCGGGAATCCGTCGAAGAAAAACCCATAGTCGCAGTCGGCTTCTTTGATGCGTTCCTTCACCAGGCTGATGATGATGCCATCGGAGATCAAGCAACCCGCATCCATCAGCTTCTTTGCCGCGATTCCCGTCGGTGTGCCCGCTTTGGCAGCCGCACGCAACATGTCACCGGTGGAAATTTGCGGGATGTTGAATTTTTCCTTGATGTAATTCGCTTGGGTGCCTTTGCCTGCACCCGGTGGGCCTAGCAGTATCAGTCTCATTTCTTGCTTACCTCCGGTTTTATTTGTGCTTCAAATATTTGTCGTGCCGCGTGCAGATCTTGTTCGGTATCAACTCCACCTGGCGGAGCCTGCTCAGCGATGACCACACCAATTTTGTACCCATGATACAGCGCGCGTAGCTGTTCCAGTGCTTCAAAATGCTCCAGCGCACAGGGTGCAAGCCGGCTGTAGGCACGTAAAAAACTGGCGCGATAAGCATAGATGCCGATGTGGCGCAGCACGGGTAAATCAGCTGGTAGCGCCCCCCTTCCAATGCCCCCTCGCTCCGCTCTCCCCCTCGGGAGGGAGGAAGAGCAATCGCTTCTCCCTTCGGGGTAACCAGCGACTTGGCCGCCGTTTATTGGCGGCTTAGTCGAATGGCTAGTAGTTTCATCAGAGGATAAAAAGTTAAATGCATCGCGTGGATACGGAATCGGTGCGCGGCTGAAATACAGCGCGTTGCCATTTTTATCCAGCACCGTCTTGACGATGTTCGGGTTGCGCATTGATGCTTCATCGTGAATAACATGGCAGGCCGTGGCAATTGCACATTCAGGATGGGTGTGCAGATGTTCGGCAACGGCGCGGATCAGCGCGGGCGGAATCAGCGGTTCGTCACCCTGCACATTGACCACGATGGTGTCATCCGGCCAATCACATTGCTCAACCACTTCGGCGATGCGATCCGTGCCACTGGCGTGGCTGTCTTTGGTCAAACACGCCTTGAAGCCATGCTCGTGTACCACGTTGGCAATCGCGTGATGGTCGGTGGCGATCCAGATTTGTTGCGCACCGCTTTGTGCCGCTTGTTCGGCAACCCTCACCACCATCGGTTTACCGGAAATCAGCAGCAGCGGCTTGCCGGGTAATCGTGTGGATGCGTGGCGTGCCGGAATGACGACGTGAAAAGCGGTCATTGAATTTTTTCGGCTTCTTCTGGGGTGAGCTTGCGCGCTTCATCGACCAGCATCACCGGAATATCGTCTTCGATTTTGAAGGCCAGCCGGTCAGCCTTGCAGATCAGTTCCTGCGCGGCTTTTTGATAGACCAGCGGAGATTTGCACAACGGGCAAACGAGGATATCAAGCAGTTTGGTGTCCATGGAGGGCGATCTTTCGCAGTATGTGGTCTATCAGGGCTGGGTCGATTTGGGCATCCACACGCAATACCCAATATCGCGCATCAGCGAATGCGGCGCATTTTACCGCATCTTTTTCGGTCAGGAGTAGCGCATCGCAATCCGTGAAGGACAGGTCGGCTGCGCGGTAAGGATGATGGTCGGGAAAAGCGTGTGGCGTGAAGGGGATGCCCAGTGTTTCCAGATGTTGGAAATAGCGTTGCGGGTGACCGATACCGGCCACAGCATGATTGTTCGGTTTGTGAAAATCGGCGGGCGTGGCTACTTGGCCGGGGTTTAGTAAGTTGTAAAAAACCGCACCGGTGAGGCGCATCGCATATTGGCCCGGGTGTCCGGCCAAAAGCTCTTCGGATGTAGCAGCATTGCCGCCGTCAAATTGAAACTCGCGCAGCGATTCGTTTGCCCCCTCTCCCTCTGGGATAACCAGCGACTTGGCTGCGTTTTTTGGCAGCCTATAACCAACCACTTGGCAACCGTCTTTTGGTTGCTTAGTGGGATGGCTAGTTGTTTCATCAGTCGAATGGCTAGTTGTTTCATCCAGAGGGGTGGGGTGAGGGAGAGCGTAGCGAGGGTTCCGGGCTTGCACGTTCACCACTACGGCATCCACTGTTTGCAAGCGCGATACCGGTTCGCGCAGCGGGCCGGCAGGGAGCATCAAACCATTGCCAAATCCGCGCGCGCCGTCGATGACCGCAATCTCCGCATCGCGCTGCAGGCGGTAATGCTGCAAGCCATCATCACACAGCACGACATCGCATTGCGGACGGGCTTGCAACGCCGCGCGCGCCGTGGCGACGCGATCCGCACCTACCCACACCGGACAAATATCGCGTTGCGCCATCAACAGAGGTTCGTCTCCGACTTGTGCGGTTGTGCTTGATAGGCTTACTGGTTGCGGGCTTGAGATTGTGCGGCCGTAGCCGCGGCTGACGATGAGCGGATGCCAGCCGCGCTCGATGAGTTGTTGTGCCAAGGCAAGCGTGAGCGGGGTTTTGCCGGTTCCGCCGACACTGATGTTGCCGACCACGATGACCGGCAGCAGCAATTGATGGCTGGTCAGGATGCCGTTGCGATACAACTCGCGACGCAACGCCACCAGCATGCGAAAAACCAGGCTGATCGGAAACAGAAGCAGGTGCAGCGGGGTGATGCGATACCAGTGGTGTTCAAGCCAATTCATGCCTCATTCCAATTCTATTTCGAAGGTCAAACAAGGCGGCTGCACCCGCAAGGGGTATGCCGTGCGGTGCCCAATGCTTTGCATTGACCGCTACGCAAAGCGAACGACGCAGACAGTGCCGCCCTCATCCCAACCTTCCCCCGGAGGGGGAAGGAGCAATCGTTCCCTCTCCCTTCGGGGGAGGGTTAGGGAGGGGGTGATTTTGGCACGGCTATAACCAGCGACTTGGCTATCGTATTTTGATAGCGTAGTCGAATGGCTAGTTGTTTGATCAGGAGTGAGCGAGGAAGCCAACGCTGTTTCACCGATGAAATAGGATTGGAATTATTTGGGTTGGCTCTGCGTGGTGAAGGTGATGCGCCCATAGCCGGCCCGCCTTGCCGCTTCCATCACGTTTATCACGGATTGATGAGTGGCTTTAGCATCGGCGTTAATGACGATGGTGGGGTCGGTTTGATTGCCCGCAGCATTTTTCAGGGAAGCTGCCAACGCGTCTACACCGGTGTAAGACAGGCCTTGATTGTTGATGGCATAGTGCTCCGAGGCATCCACCGCAACGTTGATGATATTGGCCTTTGTGCCGGATGCTTCTCCGCCCGCTTGCGGCAGATTGATCTGCAATTCGGAAAACTTGGCGTAGCTGGTCGTCACCATCATGAAAATTAAAATCACCAGCAACACGTCTATCATCGGGATCAGATTGATCTCCGGTTCTTCGCGTCTACGCCCAAGTCGGAAGTTCATTACTGATTAACCCGTGCGTTGGCCGTGCACAATCGCCACCAACTTGATGGCCTGTTGCTCCATCTCCATGGTCAGGGTATCCACTTGCGAACGGAAGTAGCGGTAGAAGATCATGCTCGGGATCGCCACGATCAGACCATAGGCGGTGTTATAGAGAGCCACGGAGATACCATGTGCAAGTATCGCGGGGGAGTTGCCAACCGCAGTTTGCGAGCCAAAAATTTCAATCATGCCAACCACCGTGCCAAACAGTCCCAGCAATGGGCTGATGGAGGCGATCGTGCCCAGGGCAGTGAGAAAGCGATCCAAATCGTGCGAAACTGCACGCCCCGCTTCTTGGACAGATTCTTTCATCACTTCGGGAGGACTTTTGATGTTCTTCAATCCAACAGCGAAAATGCGCCCCAGTGGCGAGCTACCGGCAAGTTTGGTTAGCATGCCGTCGCTGACACCGCGTTGCTTGAGTTCCTTGATGACTTCGTCCAGCAGGGTGGGAGGAGCGATGCGATAGCTGCGTAAAAACATCAAGCGTTCAATGATCAAGCCTACTGCGATGATGGATGCCAGAATCAAAAACCAGATCGGCCAGCCGGCCGCTTCTACAATTGCAAACACGCGGATTCTCCAAATGTGCTTAAATTAACAGGTCGCAACTGTAGCGTGTCGCACTGAGTTGAGCAACCTTTCTCAGGATTTACTTCAGCACTATTTTGCTAAGCTACCATTTGAAAAGAGTATTTCTGTTTACTCACAAAACCTGTGGATAACTTTGTGGATGACTCTCGGGGATAGCCCTTTAACTTGGCGTGGCGCAAGGGATTTTGTTACTTTGCCTATTTTTTGTAACTAAATAATAT
>CABEDU010000097.1_pt1 | contig 12952 bp, 11 predicted proteins | sample 3133021 | NCBI WGS metagenome assembly CABEDU01 (sample SAMEA5534332, study PRJEB31848) | metagenome | biome: tundra; feature: field; material: soil | place: USA | collected 2013-05 | depth 0.15 m
TTGTCTTGATGGCGACGCTGTAGTCGCTGCCGTCGGGCAGACGGATGCCGGGGAAGATGAAATTGCCGTTGCGTGCGATCGCCAGGTCGTTCGCCCCATTGAGCTGGAGCACCAGCCCTTTGCCGGAAAGTCCGGAGACCGTGCCTCCGACGGCGTAGCTATTGGTGGTGCAGGTGACGGCGATATTGTTGATGGCTGCGCCGGCGATGCTGCCGTTGCCCTCACTGACCGTACAAGCCTGTTTGACAGGTGCGGAAGGCGAGGCTTTGACGCTGACGACGTAGGCGCTGTCTTTGGCTAATGCATTGGGGAAATTGAATTTGCCGTTAGCGCTGACTGCCAGATCGTTCGCCCCGTTGAGCTGGAGTACCAGTCCGCTGCCGGAAAGCCCGGAGACCAAACCGCCGACGGTGAGAGTGGCGGCCGGTAAAGCGGCGGCCGGTAAAGCGGCGGCCGGTAAAGGGGCGGCCGGTAAAGGGGCGGCCGGTGGTGCCTTCTCGCTCTTATCGCAACCCGCCAACCCGGCAATCATGGCCCCCATCAATACCGCACTCACTGTCTGTGTGAACTTTGCCATCACTCGCTTCTTGTCGTTCATTTCACTGAACATCGATTGAAGTTTGTTATTCAGGCGGCCATTCATGTCCTGAGATAACGCCGAAACTTTATGTCGTGCGTGATTGTACACAATTTATACAGGCGATTTGCTATCGACAGCTATTTGGCAGTGCTATTGCACCATGACGAATTAGACGCAACCAAAGGGGCCAACATCAATTCTAAAATTCAGCGCACCGCTATTCATAGTCCACTTCACGCTGAGCGATAGTTGTTTTGCGCGATGAGTACAGCAAGGCGATGGCGTTGAAGCCGAGATAAACGAGATAGCTGACAAAATAAAGCAGCGCTGTCCGTTCCAGCGTCATTCCGTCGGCAAACAGCCACAGCAGCAGCGCGTAAAGCGGGAGCGACAATATTTCTCCTGCAATGATCAGTCCGGTGCGGTGAGCGGAGAAAAGGCCGAACAGGAACAGCCACGAGGCGATGCGTATCCAACTGCCCAGCATGATCAACGCGGCAGTTTCATCGCTCACCACGAAGCGCGCGTCGTACAGCGTCGCCAGCATGGCGCGCTGGTTGAAGAAGATCAGCAGCAGCAAACACGCCGCCGGGATCAGCACCATCACACCGGCACGCGTCATTTCGCGTTTGAATCGCACGGAGCCGTAAGTAGCGCTGAAGCGCGGCAGGAAGATCAGCGACAGCACCCCTGCCGCCGTGGCGGTCACCCACTCGGTGGAACGCCACAACGCCTGCAGGAATCCCACATCGCTCCAGGAAAGCGCGCCCGACAACATGCCGCGCACCAACAGCATCGAAACCGGACTCATGATGCCGATCGCCAGACCGACCGGCACGAACTTCACCAGCTTGCGGAAATATTCCGCGCCATTCTCTTGCCCGTCGCGAGCCCGCGACAGCTTGTCCAAATAGCGCCAGATCACGATGCCGATGATAGCCAGCATGAGGGTTTGCACCCACATCAGCCCGCCCAAGGACAGCCCGAACCATGCACTCGCCGCCACCAGCAGCAATATCACGCTGGTCAGCAGCGCCAGCCCCAACATGCGCTGCTGCTGGTGTTTACCCAGCCAATAAGCGTTGAGCGTGGCGGGGACGACGGTGATACAGCCGGCCAATGCGGCAAGCAAAAACAAATCCTTTTCGATTCTTCTCTGGGTGAGCCAAACCGCCAGCTCAGGTGCGGCCAGCGCCACGATCAGCGCCACTGCCAGCGACGTGCCCAAGCCCAACTTGAGCGCGCCACGCAGCAGACAGCGCTCGTCGCGCGACGCGCTCACCTGGGTGATCAACACCGTCAGCCCCTGCAACACTCCCGCCATTGTTACAGCGCTGACCAATTCCACCACCGACTGCAGTTGCGCCCACAGCCCAACCATGACAGGGCCACCGGCCAACGCCAATACTTTGTCGAGCCCCGCCCGCCCAAGAAGATCGATCAGGATAATGACAAACGCGGCCAGGACGCTTTGGATGGAAGTCAATGCTACCTCTTGTTATGTTTTGTGCGCTGCAAAGAGCCAGCGCAGACAAGCCACTATTATTTTTGCAGAAACAACAAGGCCAGCTTAACAATGGTCTTGTTGTTTGTCACTTCTGGCATTTCTACATCGATTGCGACTTTCCGCTCATGTATATATTCTTGCCGTGATGCAACAACAGCATCGCGTCAAAGTATTCCTGGCGCATTACCTTTCCATCCATTTGCCCATGATGTTGACCGTGCATATTCTCATTACACGCCTCGCCTTCAGCGTGCGCCAGGTTGACACTCATCACAAGGCCGGAAACAACAGCAAGGTAACTCATGGTCTTTTTCATACATGAATACTTTCTGGAAATCGGGGTTGCGCGGGTGGTTGAATATGACTCTATCACGTTGATAGTTGCGTGCGAAGTGAAGCGATGCAACAAGAAGGGGCAATGTGCTTTAACAGGATGTTGAAAGACTACTGCGCTCGGCATGACTGCGTTGCCCAAGGGCTCAAAATGCGGGGTCGCGAAGCGATAGACACCCAGTAAACTCCGCTTTTTCGCCCTTTCGTGCCTTGTTCTGCCGTCGCTCGCGACGTTTTTCAACACCCTGTTAGCTCTGGTGCCCTGTTCGTCCGCAGCAGATCCTTCATATTTCAACTCAGTTCAAGGCTGACCGCCGGAAAGTTCCAATATGGTGTCGCGCGTCCCGGGTGTCTCCAAACTGATGCGGCCCAGTTTGCCGCTGCGATATTCCGTCAGCAATATCATCGCCGCTTTTTCCAGATCCGGTTCACCGCCCCGGCCTTTAAGCAGGCAGCCGCGCTTTTTCGCAATGGCTTCGATCACAGCCACGCCATCCAGCCCTTCCTCAGCAACACCGTAGCGCGCGGCGAGCAGGCCGGGGTAGCGCGTGAGCAGAGTAGTGGCGAGATATTCGGCGACTTCCTCGTCGATGGTGGCATTGCGTCCTATGGCGTGGATGGTGGCGAGCTTGAGGCCATCTTGCGGGCTTTCGATCTTGGGCCACAGCAGGCCGGGTGAGTCGGTGAGTGTCATGTGGTCGTTCAACTGATGGCACTGCTGCGATTTAGTCACGGCGGGTTCGTCGCCCACGTTTGCGACGCGGCGTTTGAGCAGCATATTCATCAGCGTGGATTTGCCTACGTTGGGGATGCCCATGATCATCATGCGCAGCGGCTTGAAGGTGCTGTCGCGATGCGGTGCGAGCGGCTGGCACAGGCTCGGCACCCTGGCGGCATCGCCGGCATTTTTGCAGCTCAGTGCCACCGCCTTGACACCCGCCTGCTTGTTGTAAAAGTTGAGCCAGGCTTGCGTGACAACCGGATCGGCGAGGTCGGCCTTGTTGAGTATCTTCAGACAAGGGCGCTGGCGGTGCAGGCGCAACTCCCTGATCAGCGGGTTGCAACTCGCTTCGGGCAGGCGCGCGTCCAGCACTTCTATGACGACATCGATGAACTCCATCGTCTCGGCCGCTTTTTTGCGCGCCGAGGCCATATGACCGGGAAACCACTGTATGGACATGCGTGATGGACTGGCTGATTAAAAATGGATTTTACTCTGCACCGCAGGCCAAGTCTTATTTCATGTATGAAACCGTTCTCTCTCATCAACCGTTCGCAGTGAGGCCTGTGGTTAAGTAGTGACTTAGCAGGGGGTTATCGTGCTTAGTCAATACTTAGTTGTTCTATCAGAGCCTGTCGAAGCATCAGGGCGAACGGAGTTAAGATAGCTTTAGACTGGCACCAACAACGCCAGCTGAGCATCGTCGAGATAACACCATTCGCCTTCTGCCAGTCCCAGCGCATCGAGTTTCAAACCGCCTATCTGCGAACGTCGCAACGCAACGCAATGGTTGCCGGCGGCAGCCAGCATGCGTTTGACCTGGTGATATTTGCCCTGCTCCAGCACGATTTCCAGTTGATGCGGTGCCAGCATGCGGCAAGTCACCGCCGCCAATGGCGATGGTTCATCGTGCAGTTTCACTCCGGCCAGCAACTTCGCAATCAGTTCCGGCGTGACCGGATCATGCGTGGTGGCCGCATAGACTTTGGGAATGTGCCGCTTGGGTGAAGACTGGGCGTGTATGAACGGCCCATCATCCGACATCAGCAACAGGCCGGTGGTGTCGTGGTCGAGACGGCCCACCGGCTGCACGTCGCGCCGGGCGAATTGCTCGGGCAGCAGAGTCAGCACGCAGGGGTGATGGCTGGCTTTTCTTGAGCACTCAAAGTTGGCCGGCTTGTTCAATGCGATGTATAAATATTTACGGTAAGTCCACTCTTTACCGAATATTTTGAACACGAGTCCGCCGGTTTCGATAGCGACTCGGCTATCGCCAATGGTCTCTCCGGCGATACTCACTTCACCGGCGGCGACCAACTCACTGCACCACTTTCGCGTACCAAAGCCCTGCGATTGCAGGATACGGTCTAAAGTCAATTTGCTCATGCTCGGACTTTAGCAGAAGCTACGCGCGATGCCGTGCTTGATATTTGCCATGGATGGAAACTTGCATACCAAAGTTGAGTGAGTCTAAGATGTAATTATGAGCCATTTCCTTCCTCTTTCCCGCGTCACCAAGCTGGTTGGAATATCGCGCCATGCGCTGCAGGAGATGATACGCGGGGGCGGCCTGGATACCTTCGACGGCATGGTCGAGCTGAATGAGTTGCTGCGCGCCTTTCCAGAAGCGAAATGGGATGATGATGCGGAATTTCGCCGCGTCACCGAGATCAAGGAAAAGGCCTTTGGCAAGCGCGTGTTCGAACGCGCCCTGCCGGACAAGGAGGTGCTGGCGGCGCGGCTGTTCGAGTTGGGCAACGATTATGCCGCCACCAAAGCGTTGTTGATGCATTACAGCCATGTTTTGTCGTGGCTGGATGAGAAGATCGACGAGATTGAGGAAGACCAGAGCGCGGAGACGCGTCATGCACTGCACACGGTGCGCGCTTTTATAGTACGCCATTTGGCCGAAATACCTCCCGATGCCGCGAAAGCACAGGCGGTGATCGCGCAAGAAAGGATATTAAAAATCATGTCGGCACATGTCACGATCCAACCCAGCGGCCACGAATTTTTCGTCGAGAGCAACGACACGCTTTTGGAGGCCGCGCTGCGTGCCGGGGTGTCGCTTAATTACGGGTGCAGCAACGGAAATTGCGGTGAGTGCCGGGCGCGTTTGATATCAGGCAAAGTCAAGAAAGTCCATGCGCATGACTATGTGTTAAGTCAGGCCGAAAAAGATGCCGGCGTATTTCTGCTGTGTTCCTGCGCGGCGGTGAACGATGTGGTGATCGAGGCCAATGTGGCCGGCGCGCAAGACATTCAAATGCAGCAACTGGCGGCCAAGATCAAGTCGGTGGAAGTGTTCAATCCGCAGGTAGCCGCGCTGCATTTGCTGGCACCGCGCAGCCAGCGCCTGCGTTTTCTCGCCGGGCAGTCGATCCGGTTGTCGGCGCATGGCGTGAGCGGACATTATGCCATTGCCAGCTGCCCATGCGAGGAACGGCATATCGAGATCCAGATATTGCGCAAGCCAGGCGATGCATTTTCAGAACTGCTGTTCAGCGGTTTGAAAGCACATGACAGTGTTGAGGTGGAAGGACCATACGGCGAATTCGTGCTGGAGGATGCGTCGACGCGCCCCGTCATCTTCCTTGCGTTTGGCGTGGGCTTCGCGCCGATCAAAAGCCTGATCCAGCATTCCATGTCGCTTGATCTGGCCGAGGCTATGGATTTGCACTGGCTGGCGGACGGGGCGGGGCATTATCAGAACAATCTTTGCCGGGCCTGGGCCGATGCGCTCGACAATTTCACTTACATTCCGCATGCGCACTCTGACGACGTGGAAACGACCATGGCCAATATCGTTACGGATTATCCCGATCTTCATCGTTTTGATGTTTACGCAGCCGGTACTGCGGCACAACTGCAAATCGCCAGAAGTTTATTCCTGAAACATGGCCTGCCGGAACAACGCTGGCTGGCCAGTTCTTATTGAGTCTGCCATTAAACAGTGAGCCGTTCGCCCTGATAACCAGCCTGCGTGTGTTGTTGGGGCTTTAGCCCCTTACAACCACGGCGTACCTCTTGCGGGTGCACTTGGTTGTCGTTAACCAGCGGCTTATGTCACCGTCTTTAGGTGACTTAGCCGAATGGCTATGCAAAGCCCTTTGACAACCTATAACCAACCACTTGGCAACCGTCTTTCGGGTGCCCGGCCAAAAGTTCTTCGGCTGGTTGCTTAGTGGGATGGCTAGTCGTTTTATCAGTGGAATGGCTAGGTGTTTCATCAAGAGCGTGGGAACAATAAGATTCGTTAAGCGGAACGGAAACTGCCCTGTAAAATTTTCGGTTCGATTTCTATCATGCCGGCATCGCTGGTCATCATGATGTGACCCTCCTGTATGATGCATTGCAGTTGCATGGTGCGGCTGGCCAGAGCAGCAAGGGCCAGGGTGGTTTCGCTCGGCAGCTTGAGCACGGTGAGGTTGTTCAGACGTTGCAATTTGTCTCGATTCTCATTCCACCAAATGTCGGCGGCGCGACCATAGCTGATGACCACGACCTGATTCGCACGTCCGCTGGCTTTGCGGATGGCGCGCTCGTCGGGCAGGCCCACCTCTATCCAGCGCTCGATCGCGCCGGTGAGGTCCTTGTGCCACAGGTCGGGTTCGTCGCCGCTGCTCATGCCTTTGCCGAAGGTCAGCGCTTCGTCCGCGTATAACGCAAAGGCGAGCAGGCGCACCATCATGCGCTCGTCGGTTTCCGATGGATGCCGCGCCAGCGTCAAGGCGTGGTCGGCGTAGTAGTGGCGATCCATGTCGGCAATCTGGAGTGTGGCTTTGAAGACGGTTGCTTTGATGGCCATATGGGTGCCGCTTTGATCGAGTATTTTGCAGCCTCGCATTCTAGCCCGAATGTTTCATGAAGGCACACACCACCCTTTGTAGGAGCGGCCACTTCGACTTGGCTGAATTTATGAAACATCCGGGCTCGCAGGGTGCCCAAATCTCGCCGGATGGTATTACGCCGCCGTCCCGACTATAATTCGCATCAATTTTAGAACTCACTGTTCGACATACACTAAAGATGCAGCTATTCACCTTTGGCATCAACCATCAAACCGCGCCGCTTGCCGTGCGCGAACAAGTCGCGTTCAATGCGGACGGGATGGAGAACGCCCTGCGCGACCTGGTGGAAAACGGTGCGGCGAATGAGGCGGCGATCCTGTCCACCTGCAACCGCACGGAGTTGTATTGCAACGCCGCGCACCCCGACCAGGCCATCGACTGGCTGGCGCAATATCATCACATGCCCCGCAAAGACATCGAACCCTATCTCTACACTTTGCCGCGCGAGCAGGCGGTGAAGCATTCGTTCCGCGTGGCGAGCGGACTGGATTCGATGGTGTTGGGCGAGCCGCAGATCCTCGGGCAAATGAAACAGGCGGTGCGTCAGGCCGAGCAGGCGGGCACGCTGGGTTTCTTGCTGCACAAATTGTTTCAACGCACTTTTTCGGTGGCGAAAAACGTGCGCACCCAAACCGAGATCGGCGCGAATCTGGTGTCGATGGCCGCCGCTGCGGTGAAAATGGCCGAGCGCATTTTCCCGAGCATCTCCGAGCAGCGCGTGTTGTTCATCGGCGCGGGCGAGATGATCGAACTCAACGCGGTGCATTTCGCGGCGCGTTCACCCAAACAAATCACCGTCGCCAACCGCACACTGGAACGCGCACAAGTACTAGCGCGGCGCATCAACGGCCGCGCGATCACGCTGACCGATTTGCCGGAACAACTGGCACAGCATGACATCATCATCACCTGTACCGCCAGCCAGCTGCCGATCCTGGGCAAGGGCATGGTGGAGCGCGCGCTTAAGGCGCGCAAGCATCGCCCGCTGTTCATCGTGGATCTGGCCGTGCCGCGCGATGTGGAAGCCGAAGTCGCCGAACTGAATGATGTGTTCCTGTACTCCGTGGACGACATCGCCGAAGTGGTGAAAGACGGCCTCGACGCGCGTCAGGGGGCGGTCAAGGAAGCCGAGGTCATCATAGATTCCAGCGTATCCGATTTCATCCACTGGATGGAATCGCGCGAGGCGGTGCCGACCATCCGCGCGCTGCGCGACCATGCTGAGCGGGATCGCCGCCACGAACTCGAAAAAGCCCTGCGCCTGCTGGCCAAAGGCGAGAGTCCGGAGAAAGTGCTGGAAGCCATGAGCAGCAGCTTGACCAATAAATTTTTGCACGCGCCCACCCACGCGCTGAATCAAGTGCAAAGCGATGATCGCGAGGCTTTCCTCAATGTGATCCATCGTCTGTACCATCTCCACGCCGACGAGTAAACACCAGCCGAATGAACCCCAGTATTACCGCCAAGCTCGCTCAGTTGAGCGAGCGTCTGCTCGAAGTCAATCAACTGCTGAGTACCGAAGAAGCCACAAAAGACATGGATACGTTTCGCAAGCTGAACCGCGAACGTGCCGAACTCGAGCCGGTGGTGGAGTTGTTTCACGCCTATCAAGGTTGTCTTGCGGACATCGGCACCGCGCAGGAAATGGCTGCCGACCCCCAATTACGCGACCCAGGGATGCGCGAGTTTGCCGATGCCGAGATCAAGCAAGGGCAAGAACATCTGGTGCAACTCGATACTGAATTGCAAAAGCAATTATTGCCAAAAGACCCCAATGACGAGCGCAGCGTATTCCTGGAAATACGCGCCGGGACCGGCGGCGATGAAGCAGCGTTGTTTGCCGGTGATCTGTTCCGCATGTATTCGCGCTTTGCCGAGCGCAAGCGCTGGCAGGTGGAAGTGATTTCGGAAAGCCCCGGCGAAATGGGCGGCTACAAGGAAATCATCGCCAGAATCGTCGGGCAAGGCGCGTACTCGGTGCTGAAATTCGAGTCCGGCGCGCATCGCGTGCAGCGCGTGCCGACCACCGAGACACAGGGCCGCGTGCATACCTCGGCGTGTACCGTGGCGATCATGCCGGAAGTGGATGAGGTGAACGACGTGGTGCTGAATTCCGCGGATTTGCGCATCGACACTTTTCGCGCTTCCGGTGCGGGCGGCCAGCACATCAACAAGACCGATTCGGCAGTGCGCATCACCCACCTGCCGACCGGCGTGGTGGTGGAATGTCAGGATGGTCGTTCTCAGCATCAGAACAAGGCGCAGGCGATGCGCGTGCTGGCAGCCCGTATCAAAGACGCACAGGTTCGCGAGCAGAACGCCAAGACCGCCGCCGCGCGCAAGAGCCTGGTGGGCAGCGGCGACCGCTCGGAACGCATCCGCACTTACAACTTCCCGCAAGGCCGCATCACCGACCATCGCATCAACCTGACCTTGTACAAAATGGATCAGATGATGGACGGTGACATCGGTGAGTTGACCAGTGCGCTGATGGCCGAACATCAAGCCGAACAACTTGCCGCGATGGCGGAAGATGCCGCATAAGTGGCTGCGGCGGCGCATTCACCCGCAGGGGGTAGGCCGGTGGGTTCCTGGCTGCTACGCAGCCACCCATCCGCTCGCGGCGTTACCCGGTGCTCGCTCCCTCGTCTATCCACTCGATATGCCATCGGTCGCTGCGCGCCATGCGCCTTGCACTGCATCCGCCTCGCCGACTTCTGCATAATGCTCGCATGAGCTCGTCCATCCAGAACATCCTCCGTAATGACAGCAAGCGACTGGAAGCCATGCTGGATATAGATTCCAGCAGCGCACGCATCGAGGTGCAATGCCTGTTGCAAGCCGTGCTGCAAGCGAATCGCGCCTATCTGCTCACTCATCCGGAACGGCTGCTCAGCGATGAGCAACGAGCTCGATTCACCGCTTTATTTGAGCGTCGTCTGAGCGGCGAACCGATTGCCTACCTGCTTGGTGAGCGCGAGTTTTACGGACTGACTTTCAAAGTATCCCCCGCGACATTGATCCCGCGTCCCGAAACCGAACTGCTGGTCGAGCTGGCATTGCAGCGCATCCCGCAACAAGGCACGTGCCGTGTATTGGATTTGGGAACGGGCAGCGGCGCAATCGCCTTGAGCATTGCCCATGCGCGTCCCAACGCCGAAGTGGTGGCGGTGGATGCTTCGGCCGCCGCACTGAAAGTGGCGCAATTCAACACACAGCGGCTCGACCTCGGCAATGTGCGCCTGTTGCACAGCGACTGGTTCGGCGCGCTGCAGGATGAACGTTTCGATATTATTGTTTCCAACCCGCCCTATATCGCCGCTGACGATGCGCATCTGACACAGGGTGATGTGCGCTTCGAACCGTCTTCTGCCTTGGCTTCCGGCGCGGACGGACTGGACGGCATCCGGCGCATTTGCGCACAAGCAAAAGCGCATCTCAACGTCAATGGCTGGCTGTTGTTCGAGCATGGCTATGACCAGGCGGCGCAGGTACGCGCGCTGTTGCAGCAAGCTGGATTTGCCGGGGTATTCTCTGCGCGTGATTTGTCGGGGATCGAGCGGGTGAGCGGCGGATCATGATTTACCATTGTAAAAAATTCGAGTATTACTCTATTTTCAGGCGTGTTGTTATATCAACGTGAAGGCGTAGAATGAACGCTGTAATTCTGTATATCAATTAAACTGGGAGAACAACATGGCACATATTGTAATCATGGGCGCAGGGATCGGCGGTATGCCGGCAGCTTACGAAATGCAGGAAAAGATCGGCAAGGGCGACAAGGTGACGGTCATCACAAATGGCGAGACTTTTCAATTTACGCCGTCCAATCCTTGGGTGGCCGTGAAATGGCGTGAGCGAAAAGATATTGAATTCCCAGTGCGCACCTATCTGGAACGCAAAGGCATCAACTTTATCTCGACCGGGGTAAAGCGTGTGCATCCGGAAAAGAATCAGCTTGAACTTAACGACGGGAAAACGGTTGATTACGATTACCTGATAATTGCCACCGGGCCCAAGCTGGCCTTCGATGAAGTCGAGGGCCTTGGGCCGCACGGCGGGCATACTTTTTCGGTTTGCAATGTGGATCACGCCATGAAATCGCATGACGAATGGGAAAATTTCACGAAAAATCCCGGCCCGATCGTCGTAGGTGCGGTACAGGGAGCGTCCTGCTTCGGGCCGGCTTACGAATACGCCTTCATCATGGATACCGATTTGCGTCGCCGCAAGATACGCACCAAGGTACCGATGACATTCGTCACAGCCGAACCCTACATCGGCCACCTCGGGCTGGGCGGCGTGGGCGATTCCAAGGGTATTCTGGAATCGGGTATGCGCGACAAGCATATCAAATGGATATGCAACGCAAAAGTCACCAAGGTCGAAGCCGGCAAGATGTTCGTCACCGAGCATGACGACATGGGTGTCGAAAAGCGCAAGCATGAATTGCCGTTCGCCTACAGCATGATGCTGCCCGCGTTTAAAGGTGTGGATGCGGTATTCGGCATTGAGGGGCTGACCCAGGCGCGCGGCTTCATCATCGTGGACAAACATCAGCGCAACACCAAGTACAAAAACATCTATGCAGTCGGTGTGTGTGTGGCGATCCCTCCGGTGGAAGCCACCCCGATACCGACCGGCACACCCAAGACCGGTTACATGATCGAGTCCATGGTGACGGCAACAGTGGATAACATCCATGCTGAATTGAATGGTTTGCCAGCGGACAAAGAAGCTACCTGGAATGCGGTTTGTCTGGCCGATTTCGGCGACGGGGGTGTGGCGTTTGTGGCGATACCGCAGATTCCGCCGCGCAACGTGAACTGGTTTTCGGAGGGTACGTGGGTGCACCTGGCCAAGGTTGCGTTTGAAAAATATTTTATCCGCAAGATGAAGAAAGGCTCTTCCGAACCTTTCTATGAGAAGAGCATTCTGAAGATGCTGGGTATTGAAAAGCTGAAATAATCAACGGTCAGTTTACAACTCGCTTACTGCAACGCTACAGAGAGAAAACCCTCTCGCTCCAGGAAAATGTCTCAGCACAAGTTCCTCTCGACTTTCCGCCGGAAGATCTTGAGGAATTGCTGAAACACGGCATACTTCCCGGATACAATGTAGCCAGTCGGAACTACTGGAAGGAGTACTTCATGTTGATTTCACAATACGGTTCAGGGGCACGATGGTTTCCGGCGTTACTCGTCATTTTGGGATTGGCATGGGGGATGAACGGATACGCATCGCCTCAATCGGATGGCTCGCAAGCTGTATCCGAAAGTTACAAACAGGCGGTTGCCAGCCCGATACGAACCGATGAAGACAGGAGTGCGGATGCCAAGCGCAAGCCGCTGGAGTTCCTGCAGTTCACTAATGTGCGACCCGGTATGCTGGTGCTGGATATTGCAGCTGGCGGCGGGTACACCACGCAATTGCTTGCGCTGGTTGTTGGAAGCAACGGGACTGTATGGGCGCAAGGGGCCAAATCACGGTCAGCACTTGAGGAACGAGTGGCCAATCACCCACAGTCGAACATCGTGCCGGTTATACGACCTTTCGAAGATCCGGTACCCAATGATCTGCCCAAGCTGGATTTGATCACCATCATCATGAATTACCACGATATCGCTTATATGTCCGTTGACCGCACGAAGATGAACCAGCGGCTGTTCAATGCGTTGAAACCGGGCGGACACCTCGTTGTGCTAGATCACTCGGCCAAGATGGGTAGTGGTATTTCGGCGGCAAAGTCGCTCCATCGTATTGACGAAGCGGTCGTGGTGAACGAGTTTCGACAAGCCGGCTTCCAGCTTGAGCAAGAGGGTGATTTTTTGCGCAATCCGTCCGACCCTCGCGACCAGGCTTTCTTCGACATGAAAATCCCGACAGACAAATTCGCATTGCGCTTCGTCAAGCCTTGATGGGTGAAATGCGTCGTTGAGGATGGCCGTGTGAAGCCCGGT
>CABEDU010000109.1_pt1 | contig 11910 bp, 10 predicted proteins | sample 3133021 | NCBI WGS metagenome assembly CABEDU01 (sample SAMEA5534332, study PRJEB31848) | metagenome | biome: tundra; feature: field; material: soil | place: USA | collected 2013-05 | depth 0.15 m
AAAGAACGACAACCAAGTGGCTGGTTATAAGTCGCCAAAAGGCTTTGCATAGCCATTCGGCTAAGTCACCCAAAGACGGTGACATAAGCCGCTGGTTAACGGCAACCAAGTGGCTGGTTATGTTGCGTTGCGTAAAAAATTTCTTGCTTACATATCCACCATATGCGGCGCGGCTACATTCTAATGTTCGGTTGCCGGATGGAATGTCATGAGCACATCGCTTGCAATGCTCCTGCGTGAGCAGTCACGAGGTGAAGAAATCGCGAACAGTATCAGCCATGGTATCGGGCTGATCGCGGCGCTCGTGGGAACCCCGTTTCTCGTCATGTATGCAGTACGGCACGGAGATGCGGGATTCATTGTCGGCGCGAGTATTTTTGCCACTACCATGGTGCTGCTTTACCTTTCCTCCGCCATCTATCACGCGCTACCGGCAGGCAAAGCCAAGCGCGTGTTTCAGATCATCGAACACTCCGCGATCTTTCTCCTCATTGCGGGTACGTACACGCCATTCACGCTTGGTGTGCTTCGCGGTGCGTGGGGCTGGACGCTGCTGGGGCTCGTCTGGGGTCTTGCCTTGACAGGCGTGGCACTGAAGGCGTTCGTAAGGATGTCCCATCCCGTCATCTCCACCGGTCTTTACTTGTTCATGGGGTGGCTCATTCTGCTCGCAGCCAATCCGATGTATGACCGCGTACCGGTTTCCGGCCTGCTATGGCTGGTCGCGGGTGGCGTGGCTTACACGGCAGGCGTGGTTTTCTTCGTGGCGGATTCGCGCCTGCGCTACGGCCACTTCATCTGGCATCTGTTTGTGATGACAGGTACCGCATGCCATTACTTCGCAGTGCTCTGGTATGCGGCCTGACCAGTCCGTCAAGTTGGACACGTGCAACGTTAAATATTGATGTTTTCAGCGGTGACGGCAAATGGGGGTTATTGGGTAGACGGGCATCGTGCGTATCAGCGCATAACTGACCTTTGCTTTCAGTGAACCGCCAAGATGAAAAATGCGGGTAGAATAAAGCCATGAAAACCAATCAACTCGCCCAAGTTTCCCTGCTCCTTTGGGTCGTCACCATTGCCGTATTTGTATGGTTCTTCATACGCGGGAGCACTGTTGCGGGCACAGATGGCAGAACCGCGATCGTGTTGCATCCCAGAGAGCGTGAGTTGGTGCTGACTGAAATGCGCGGCCTGTTAGCCGCGACGCAAGGAATTTTGGATGGTGCAAATAATGGTGACATGCAGCGCATCATCAAGGCCGCCCACGCAGCGGGCATGGCCGGCACGGCGGATGTCAATCCGGCATTGATGGCTAAACTACCTCTCGAATTCAAAGCGTTGGGCATGGGCGTTCACCACGAGATGGATGAAATCGCTAAAGCTGCGGAGGACGGGAAGCCGGCAGCGGAATTGCTGAAAATGACATCGAACACTTTAGCAAAATGTGTTGCTTGCCATGCAGCGTGGCAGCTTAAGGCAGGTAGTTAACGCGGGTAAGGTGTAGGGCGCCCTACGAGTTAGTTTTGCTGTTAACCGTTTTCTTGGCTGCAACCACCTTCTTCGTGGCTGGCTTCGTCACCTTCCCGGCAGCAACTTTCTTGGTGGCGGGCTTTGCTGCCTTGATAGCGGTCTTTGCCGCTGCCTTAGCTTTAGTGATTTTGGCCGCAGGCTCCTTGGTTTTCCCGCTGCCCTTCGCCGCCTTGGCTGCAATCAATTCCAGCGCTTCTTCCAGCGTGATCGCATCCGGTGAAACGTCCTTGGGCAAGGTGGCGTTGATCTTGCCATGGCGGGCGTAAGGGCCGTAGCGGCCGCTGCAAATTTCCACGCTGGTCTTGTCGTCGGGGTGATCGCCCAGCACGCGCAATACCGTGTTGCCTTCCCGTGCCTGGGCCAGTAATTCCACGGCGCGATCCAGGCTGATGTCGAAGATGCTATCGGCGCGCGGGATGGATTTGAACTTGCCGTCGTGCCCGATGTAGGGGCCAAAGCGTCCGATGTTGGCGATGACTTTTTTGCCGGATACGGGGTGCAAGCCGAGTTCGCGCGGCAGTGACAGCAGCTTCAGCGCACCGGCCAGATCGGCTTGTTCGAGCGGCAGTTCCTTAGGCCAGGAGACGCGCTTGGGTTTGGCTTTTTCGCCTTCAACCACTTCGCCGAGTTGCACGTAGTGACCATACGGGCCGCGCAGCAACAGCACGGGTTGCTGGGTGTCGGGATGTGTGCCCAGCTCTTGACGCGCTGAGGCATCGTCTTGCGCTTCGCCGCTGATGCTGCGTTTGTATTTGCACTCCGGATAGTTGGTGCAACTGATGAAGCTGCCGTAGCGGCTGAGCTTTTTGGCGAGGGGTTTGCCGCATTCCGGGCAGGCTTCATCGAGCAATTCGACCGGGCGGTCGATATCGGCTTTTTCTTTGACAAGTTTGGAAAAGCCTTTCCAGAACTCACCCATCACGCCGATCCAGTCGCGCTTGCCTTCGGATACTTCGTCCAGTTCATCTTCGAGGTGAGCGGTGAAACCGTAATCCACATAGCGGGTGAAATGCTCGGTAAGGAAACGCGTGACAACACGACCGACATCGGTGGGCACGAAGCGCTTCTTGTCCAGAATGGCGTATTCGCGGGCTTGCAGCGTGGAGATGATGGTGGCGTAAGTGGACGGCCGACCGATGCCATATTCTTCCAGCGACTTGACCAGACTGGCTTCGGAAAAGCGCGGCGGCGGTTGGGTGAAGTGCTGTTCACCATATAACTTGTCAATGGGCAACACATCGCCCTCGGCCAGCGGCGGCAGCTTGCCGCCCTCCTCTTCCTTCGCGTCATCCACGTCTTCCATGTACACGCCGATGAAACCGGGGAACACCAGCACCTGACCGTTGGCACGGAACAGCGTGTTGTCGCCGCCCAGCCTGATGTCCAGGCTGACGGTGTCGAAGCGCGCCGGAGCCATCTGGCAGGCAAGGGTGCGCTTCCAGATCATTTCATAGAGGCGCGCCTGATCGGCAGTCAGATGATTGCGCACGCTGTCCGGCGTGCGCGCTATCGAGGTCGGGCGTATCGCTTCGTGCGATTCCTGCGCGTTCTTGGTTTTGCTCTTGTAGGTCGGCTGGGTGCTGGGCAAATATTCGCTGGAAAAATTACTTTTGATGTAATCGCGAATCTCCTGCACCGCTTCTTTCGCCAGCGACACTGAATCGGTACGCATGTAGGAAATCAAACCGACGGTCTGTCCGACACCACCTTGGCCGCCGATGTCCACGCCTTCGTACAGCGATTGCGCAGTGCGCATGGTGCGATCGGCGGTCATGCCGAGTTTGCGCACCGCTTCCTGTTGCAGGGTGGAAGTGGTGAACGGCGCGGCGGCATAACGCTGCTTGGCTTTCTTCTCGACACGCACCACCTTGGGGGGCAACTTGGCATCGCTGAGCTTGGCGAAAATCGCGTCATATTCGGCCTGGCTAGCTATGCTGAGTTGTTCGAGTTTCTTGCCCTGGTACTGGAACAGCTTGGCAGTGAACGGCTGGTGATCCTTGTGGCTGTCCAGGTGCACGGTCCAGTATTCCTGGCTTTTGAACGCTTCAATCTCCAGCTCGCGTTCGACAATCATGCGCAGCGCTGGGCTTTGCACGCGTCCCGCCGAAAGTCCGGGACGGATCTTGCGCCACAGCAGCGGCGACAGATTGAAGCCGACCAGATAGTCCAGCGCGCGGCGTGCTTGTTGCGCGTTCACCAAGGGAATGGAGATTTCGCGCGGATGAGCGACCGCTTCGCGCACCGCCGACTGGGTGATCTCATAGAACACCACGCGCTGCATGTCCTTGTTCTTCATGCCGCGTTTTGCTTTGAGCAATTCGGAAATGTGCCAGGCGATCGCTTCCCCCTCGCGGTCCGGATCGGGTGCCAGATAGATGTGATCCGCAGTAGCGGCAGCTTTGGCGATCGCGTCCATGTGTTTGCTGTTGCGCGCGATGATTTCGTATTTCATCGCAAAATCGTTTTCGGTATCGACTGCGCCGGTCTTGGGAATAAGGTCGCGCACGTGTCCATACGAGGCAAGTATTTCGAAATCCTTGCCCAGATATTTTTGCAGCGTTTTGGCTTTGGCCGGAGATTCGACGATCAGTAAATTAATTGCCATGCGTGTGGTATTGGGTTCAATGCAGTTGCGCGGAATGTAACGGCGTGAGCAATTCTTCGATCAACAGCGGATCAAGGTCTTGATGGCGATTCCACAGCACCATCAGCATGATCAGCTTGAGTTTATCCAGCGCGAGATTTTCCTGTTTCAGCGCGACGGAGCGATCGATGATTATCTCGCGTTCAACGGTCGAAATCAAACGCTGCTGTTCGGCAAACAGCAGGAATTGACGGGCTTCGTAGCTGATGAGCTGCAATTCCAATTCGGCAAAATGACGCTGTCCGGTGTGCTCAATGCTGGCGGGATAGCTATCAGGATTTTGCTCTTGCAACGCGGACAGCCAGGTCAAGGCTTCGCTGATTTCGTCGCCCTCAAAACCGGCGGCAGAGAGTTTGCGCGATAGCTTGTCTGGTTCAGGATAACTGCCTGCGTCAAAATAACTTTCAAACAAGTACATCAGAATTTCAAACATGATTTGCGCAGTGAGTTAATGAATTCGTTGATATAAGCCGCCGGGTAGCACGCAGATGCGACCATTCAGCTCAAGTGTCAACAGCATGGCGGATAGCTCGGCTATCGTCAAGCCGCAGCGCACACTGAGCGTGTCCACATCCACCGGGTCGAAGCCGAGATGTTCAAGCAGCGCGGAGTCCGGGCCTTCTGAATTTGCCCCTTGTGCGGGTGAAACAAGCAGACCGCCCAGTTCTTCCAAAATATCCTGCGCGGTTTCGACCAGTTTCGCGCCCTGCTTGAGCAGCGCGTGGCAGCCTTTGCTTTGCGGCGCGTGTATCGAGCCGGGGATGGCAAACACGTCCCTGCCCTGCTCCATGGCCAGCCGCGCGGTGATCAGCGAGCCGCTTTGCAGCGACGCTTCCACCACCAGACAGCCGAGACTCATGCCGCTGATGAGGCGGTTGCGGCGCGGAAAATTGGCGGCCAGCGGCGGAGTGCCGAGCGGGAATTCCGAGATCAGCGCGCCTTGTTGCGCGAGCGCGTGGGCAAGGTCGCGGTTGGCGGCAGGATAGACCTTGTCCAGTCCGGTGCCGACCACCGCGATGCTGCTGCCCTGCCCGCGCATCGCGCCGCGATGCGCGGCGGCATCGATGCCGTGCGCCATGCCGCTGATGATGCACAGCCCGGCATCGCTCAACGACTTGGCAAACGCCTCGGCGTTGTTGATTCCCTGTGGCGTGGCGCTGCGACTGCCAACGATGGCCAGCGCGGATCGATTGAGCAAGTCCAGCCGCCCTTTCACATACAGCAACAGCGGCGGGTCGGGAATATTCAGCAGCGCTTGCGGGTAGTCGCTATCGGCGAGGGTGACAATATGGTTGTTGCTGTCTTCCAGCCAGGCCAGGGCAGGCGCAATGACATCGTCAGCAATGCCTTTGCTGATTTCGGCGGCAACATCGGCTTTGACGACGGATTTAAGTGAACTGATAGAGGCGGCGAAAACCGCGTCAGGTGATCCGAATTCCTTTAACAGGCGACGCTCGCTTTCGCCGCCCAAGCCCCGCGTCAGGCTGAGTGCCAGCCAAGCTTTAAGTGAAACATCAAAAGTCACAGGGAGCCTCTAAAAATTCAGAGTTCGCCCAAATGCAAGGCGCGGGAAAATTTCGCCGCGCCGCATATGGATGATATGTCAGCAAGAAATTTTTTACGCAACACAGCATAACCAGCCACTTGGTTGCCGTTTTTTGGCGACCTAGTGGAATGGCTAGTAGTTCTATCAGTTGGAATGAAATGTGGATTTTTAGAGGTTCCCCACTGTTAAGGGGTGTTGGCGCGATCTAACAACTGCACCGGCAGACGGATCTGCATCACCAGCGCGTAGGACACCTTGTTGAACACGCGGAACACGAACACTAAACCATAGCGTTCATCAGGCAGCGTGTATTGTTTGCCTTCATTTTTAATCACCTCACCCTTGTGATACAGCGCCAGCACATGTCCGCTTTCCAGCCCGTCGCGCGCGCCCTTGTTCAGAGTGATGACGGAGTTTTGTCCGCCTTGGGATACACCGCCATAAATAGAAATCACGCGTGCGGAAATATTGCTTTCCGGCGCGCGGGGCAGATAGGTATTGACTGTCTCGACGGAAGGCAGGACAAGGCGGTCACCCGCATAAATTTCCTGGACAGCATGGGTGATCGCGAGGGTGCTGATATCCGCAAAGTGTGTTACTTCGGCGTTGCCCAGATAGATGGCTTCGATACCCAGTACTTCGTTGGTGTCCGGGTCGACAAAAGTTTTGCCCGGGCGGTAAATCTGCCACTGATCACCTTTGTCTGATGGCAGCCCTTTGGCAAAACCGGTGTCATCGTTGCCAAGTACCACACGTCCTTCGCGCGCGCCGATCAGCGCTGGAGCATCCTTTAACTGGCCCGCTTCAATGACCAACGGCTGTGTCAAAAATGGCGCGATGGCACTGGCGGGAATGCTCGGGATGGCATCGTGAGGGCTTGGGTTTTCACGCACTTTGGGAGAAAGTTTTACGTTATTGCCCGTATCGCTCACGCTGCTCGCGGCCATCATATCGCTGATGCCGCCAGCGGCGCTTGTGCCAGGTTGACCGATGCCCAAGGTGCCGCTGCTGCGATCGAGAAAGATTACGTCGCCCGGATAAATCCAGTGCGGGTCCTTGATAGAGTCTTTGTTCAGGCCCCAGATATGCGGCCATTTCCAAGGGTCTTTGAAGAACTTGCCGGAGATATCCCACAGGGTATCACCCTTGACGACGATGTGCCGATCCGGCGCATCGCTGCGAATATCCAAGCGGATATCCGAGCGGTTCTCGGGCTCGGCAGCAAAGGCCAAGACAGGCAATAAAAAGCAAATCAGCGATATAATCTTGCGCATGGAAACTCCGGCAGAGTCAATATAAGGGGCACGCAAAGTTGCTGCGCTACGTTAAATTCTGCATCTAGTCTACTAAATTAGCAAGCATTTATGGGTCAAGCATGGCAATCCTGAAAATTTTGCAATATCCCGATGAGCGTCTGCATAAAGTCGCGAAGAAAGTTGCGCAGGTCAATGAAGCCACCCGCAAGCTGGTGCGCAATATGGCTGAGACCATGTATGCCGCGCCCGGGGTGGGTTTGGCGGCGACGCAGGTGGATGTGCATGAGCGAATCATCTTGGTGGATGTTTCCGAGACACACGATCAATTGAAGGTGTTCATCAATCCTGAAATCATCGCCAGCAGCGGCGTAAGCGACTGCGAGGAAGGCTGCCTGTCGGTACCGGGTATTTATGAAACGGTGAGCCGCGCGGGAAAGATCACCGTGCGCGCCCTTGATGAAAAAGGTGCTTCCTTTACGCTGGATGCCGAAGGTTTGTTGGCGGTCTGCATCCAGCATGAGATGGATCATTTGATCGGCAAGGTGTTTGTCGAATATCTATCTCAACTCAAGCAGACTCGGATTCGTGCCAAGCTTAAAAAGCGCCTGCGCGAAACAATGTAAAAACCTCTACGCAACTACTGATGAAACAACTAGCCATCTGCCTAAGTTGCCAAACTACGCCAACTAAGGCATTGGTTATGCGCTCGCTGATACTGCGTTAAAAAATGGCTCAAAATCCTCGTGTACTAAATGTACACTCCGGTTTCTCGCCATTTTTTGCCTTGTCTCAGCTTCGCTCGCTACGTTACGCAGAGGTTTTTCCCAGGCTAAATATATTATGAAAATCATCTTTGCCGGTACGCCACATTTCGCGGCCAGCGCGTTGGCTGCGTTGCTCAGGGAACACCGAGTTGTCGCGGTGCTGACCCAGCCGGATCGTCCCGCCGGACGCGGTATGCAACTGGCAGCCAGTCCGGTGAAACAGCTTGCGCTGCAGCACGGCTTGGCCGTATTACAACCCGCTACGTTAAAGACTGAACAGGTACAACGCTCGATCGCCGCGCTGGATGCCGATGTGATGGTGGTGGCCGCTTATGGTTTGATTTTACCGCAAGCGGTATTGCAACTGCCGCGCCAGGGCTGCTTGAACATTCACGCTTCGTTGCTGCCGCGTTGGCGCGGAGCCGCACCGATACAGCGCGCGATTTTGGCGGGCGATAACGAGACCGGCATCACTATCATGCAGATGGACGAAGGGCTGGATACCGGCGATATGTTGTTGCATCACGCATGCCCGATCGAGGCAAATGACACCGCACAGACTCTGCATGACAAACTGGCTGAGATGGGTGCGAGCAGCATCCTCGAAGCATTGCGTCTGCTGCAAGAAAACCGTTTGACGCCAATCAAGCAGGGCAATGATGCGGCATGCTATGCCGCCAAGCTGCTCAAGAGCGAAGCGCAGATCGACTGGCGGCAGGATGCGCGGCAAATCGAACGCGCGGTACGCGCATACAATCCCTTTCCGGTGTGTCATGCCAACTTGAACGGTGTAGCGATAAAAGTTTGGCAGGCTGAGTTGTGTTTGGACAAACTCAGCGAGCCTGACAAATGCTGCAACCCGGGCAAAGTGATAGCCGTGGACAAGAGCGGTATCACGGTGGCGTGCGGCAAAGACGCGTTGCGCCTGGAGGCGTTGCAGCGTCCGGGCGGCAAAGCACAACCCGCCGCACAATTTTTGCAGGCCATGCCGGTCAAAGTCGGCGATGTTTTCGATGCCAACTAACGGTCATGATGAAGCTGTTACCCCTAATAATGAAGCCTGCCATGCCCGTTTCCCTCACCCCAACCCTCTCCCGCTTGCGGGCGAGGGGGCAAACGAACGCTACGCGAGTTTTACGTTAATGCAACACATACAACTCGCCGCCAGCATCATCGTCCAGCAAGTGTTGGCGAACGGGCGAAATCTCAATCAAGTGTTGGATGAATCACTGTGCAACAAAGCGGCCTGGATGCCTGCACAGCGCGCCGCATTGCAAGATTTAAGCTATGGCACGTTGCGCTATTACGGGCAGTTGCTGGCGATACTGGATATGTTGTTGCACAAGCCTTTGCCGGATGAGCGTGTGCGCTTCCTGTTGTTGGTCGCGATGTACCAGTTGCAGTATGGCAAATCAGCGCAACATGCCGTGGTCGATCATGCGGTGCGAGCCGCACAAGCGTTGAGCCCGCGCGTGAGCGGTTTGGTAAACGCGATCCTGAGAAATTTTTTGCGTAACCAGGCCACATTGCTGGAACAATCCAGACAAAGCGCGGAAGGACAATATAGTTACCCGCAGTGGTGGATAGATGAGCTGAACGCACAGTATGGCGAACGCAGTGCGGCGATACTTGAAGCAGGCAATCAGCGTCCGCCGATGACGCTGCGCGTCAATCAGCGGCGGAACACGACCGCGGACTATTTGGTGCAACTGGCGCAACAGGATTTATCCGCCCGAGCGTGCGAGCCGGACGCGCTGCAACTGGACAAGCCCGTATCAGTGGACAGACTCCCGGGATTTTTGGCCGGCTTGGTTTCGGTACAGGATGCCGGTGCGCAATACGCCGCACGTTTACTGGACGTCCACGACGGGATGCGCGTGCTGGATGCCTGTGCCGCGCCTGGCGGCAAGACCGCACACATCTTGGAGCGAGCGGCGGCAGAAATGGTGGCGGTGGACAAGGACACAAAACGATTGCAACTTGTCGCAGAAAATTTGCAGCGGCTGGAACTGACCGCGCAACTGGTGGTTGGGGATGCTGCCGAGCCGGATGTGTGGTGGGATGGCAAATCTTTTCAACGCATACTTGCCGATATGCCCTGCTCGGCTTCCGGTGTGGTGCGCCGCCATCCCGACATCAAATGGTTGCGACGCAGCCGGGATATTGCCGGTTTCGCCACACAACAGCTCAACATCTTGCGCGCGTTGTGGCGGCTGCTGGCGCAAGATGGTAAATTGCTCTACGCCACCTGCTCGGTCTTTCATCAAGAGAACGAACAAGTTGTTGCGGCGTTTCTGGCGCAACAGCCGGATGCGCGGCGGTTACTGGTTACTTTACCTGACGATATAGAGGGTCAGTTGTTGCCCAATGATCAGCATGACGGATTCTTTTATGCATTGTTGCAAAAAGTTGCTTAGTGCATTGCTGCGCGGCGTGCTGCTGGCCTGGTTGTTCGCCGCAACAGCTCAAGCCGAGGGCATTTCCGTCAACAAGGTGGAAATTCGTTTGGGCGAAGATGGCTACCAACTCTCCGCCAGTTATGACATCAACCTGAATTTCGTGGCGAAACAGGCTTTGTCGCGCGGCATCCCGATTTATTTTGTGGGCGAGTTTTCACTGACACACGCTCGCTGGGGTTGGCTGGATGCTGCGCAACAGGCTGTGTTGCGCAGCATCCCGCGCTATTTTGTGGGCAAGTCGCCGCTGACGCGCTGGTCCTGGCTGGATGAGGAAATTTTTAAAGGCGAACAGACCGTCAAACTTTCTTACAGCGTACTGACGGGGCGATACCGCATCTCGCGCGGCGCGCTGTTCCAGAATTTTGCCAGTCTTGAAGATGCTTTAAACATGCTGTCCAGGCAAAGTTCGACAGCCATTCCCGCAGAGTTGATGAAAAAGAATGGCAACTATATGGCGGCGGCGCGCCTGCGCCTGGACATTGCGCAACTGCCCAAGCCGTTGCAGGTGAACGCGCTGACCGACAATGATTGGACGCTCGATTCCGATTGGTATCGCTGGGTGATCAATCCGGCGGAAATCGCCGTACACAACGACGGCAAAACGGAGTGACGGCGCGGTGACTTATCTGATTTTCATTAGTGTTGCCGTTAGCGGTGCGCTGCTGTATTTGTTATCCAGAAGCAGTGCTAACACCGAGGGTTTTTCCATCAACTATTATAGCTTGCTTGGATTAACCGGCTTGCTTGCGTCAGGTTTGATGGGATTGGTCGGCTATCAACTGTGGCGGTTGCGCAACAAGCTCAAGAACAAGGTGTTCGGCGCCAAGCTGACTCTGCGTCTGGTGTTGTTTTTCACGCTGATCGCGGTGCTGCCGGGCATTTTGATCTATACGGTGTCAGTGCAATTTTTGGACAAGAGTATTGAGTCGTGGTTTGACGTGCGCGTTGAGAAAGCCTTGGAGGGCGGCCTCAACCTCGGTAGAAGCGGCCTCGACAATAGTTTGAAAGAGCTTGCCAAAAAGGCACAATTTACCGCGTCATTATTGGCGGGAAAACATTCGGGGCAATATCAGCGCGCACTGGACCAGTTGGTGGATGAAGAGGTGGCACAGGAAGCGGCCCTGTTCACCGTCAAGGGAAAATTGATTGCGTCTTCCTCGGGCGGCAACGCACTATCGCCGGGCCAGCCCGATGACGATTTATTGCGCCTGACGCTGGACAAAGGCGAATACGCAGTGATTGATACCTTGCCTAATAGGGGATTGACGCTGCTTGCGCTGGTTATGGTGGATTCCAAAATGCCGGAGGGCGGGCGATACGTGTTGCAATTCACCCAGCCGGTGCCGAAACAGATCGAGGCGGATGCCGAGACCGTACAAGCGGTATATCGTGATTATCAGGAACTGACGCTCTCCCGCCTCGGGTTGAAACGGCTGTATGCGATCACTTTGACGCTGTCATTGCTGGTGGTGTTGCTGACGGCGGTTTCCGCGGCATTTTTTCTCAGTGAAAGATTTGGGTCGTCGCTGGAAGCGTTGGCGGAAGGGACACGTGCGGTGGCACAAGGCGATTTTACCGAACAATATCCGATTCGCAGCAGTGATGAACTGGGCGCGTTGACCGGCTTGTTCAACCAGATGACACGCCAGTTGTTCGAGGCGAAGCAAGCCAGCGAACAACAGCAGCGCGTAGTGGAAAGTGCCAAAGC
>CABEDU010000113.1_pt1 | contig 11348 bp, 9 predicted proteins | sample 3133021 | NCBI WGS metagenome assembly CABEDU01 (sample SAMEA5534332, study PRJEB31848) | metagenome | biome: tundra; feature: field; material: soil | place: USA | collected 2013-05 | depth 0.15 m
AATCGGTGCAGACCTATGGCAAATATCTGCCGCTGAAATCGATGGTGATGTTTGGCGGCGTGAATATCAATCCGCAGATGAAAGCATTGCGCGGGCAAGTGGATATCCTCGTGGCGACGCCCGGACGGCTGCTCGATCACGTCGGGCAAAAAACGCTGGACCTGTCCGGTGTCGAAATCCTGGTGCTGGACGAAGCCGACCGCATGCTGGACATGGGCTTCATCCGCGACATCAAAAAAATTCTCGCGCTGCTGCCCAAACAGCGCCAGAACCTGTTGTTCTCGGCGACCTTCTCCGACGAGATCAAGACTCTTTCCGACGGATTGCTGCACAACCCCGGCTTTGTCGAAGTGGCGCGCCGCAACTCCACTGTGGAACTGATAGCACAAAGCGTCCATCTGGTGCCGCAACGCCTCAAGAGCCACTTGCTTTCACACCTGATCAAACATCACGACTGGAAGCAAGTGCTGGTATTCACCCGCACCAAACACGGCGCGAACCGGCTGACCGAAAAACTGATCGCAGACGGCATTCCCGCCACCGCCATCCACGGCAACAAGAGCCAACCGGCACGCACCAAGGCCTTGGCGCAATTCAAGGACGGCTCATTGCCGGTGCTGGTCGCCACCGACATCGCCGCGCGCGGTCTGGACATCGACCAACTGCCGCATGTGGTGAATTTTGAATTGCCGAATGTGCCGGAAGATTACGTGCACCGCATCGGCCGTACCGGACGCGCGGGCAGCAGCGGCGCGGCAATTTCACTGGTGGACAAGGAAGAATTACCGTTTCTCAGAGACATCGAGCGATTGATTAAACGCGAGATTCCAGTAGTTGCGATAGACAGCTTTGTACCGCCCGCCAATCTTCCCGCTGAAGCCCCGCGCCCGCCACGCCAGGCGCAAGGGCAAAGACGAAATAACGGGCCACGTACCGCAGGAGCAGGCAATCGCCATCAGCCGTCGCGTGAGGGTCAGGGTCAAAAGCAAAAGCCACGCAACCCGCAACAACGCGAACAACAGCCCCGCAATCCACAACAGCGTGAACAGCAACCGCGTAATGGACAACATTCTGCCCAGCCTCGCCCAGCACAAAAGACCGCCGAGCAACAGCATCAGTCTGAAGCCGCACGTCATCAAGCCATGCCGCAACCTGCCTTGTTCTCGCCTAAGCCTGCCGTGCGCCGAGTCCGCTAACAGGGTGTTGAAAACTTTAGCAGAGCGATGTTGCCGCGCTGGAAACCAGCTCAGAAGCGGGGGCGCAAAGCGGTTATTTTCTCCCTCGCCGCTGGCGTGAATAAACCGTCGCCTTGCCGTCTACCGTCAAGGTGAGTTTGCCGCCGGCAAGCTGGTAAGGAATCGCATTCGAGCTGTGTTTTCCGCTGAGCTGTATCATGCCGCCGTTGGAAATGGCATAGAAATATCTTTTACCCTTGTAGTTGATGGTTCCGTTGTCCTTGAACGTGATGGTTCCTTCCGCGCTGTACCAAGTGCCTCTCAGCGATTTCTCCGCTTTAGTTACCGTCCCGTAAGAACGTTCCGCAGCAAAACCGCCTTCAGATAGCCCCATGAGCAAAAGCGCAGCAAGCAGCAAAAAACAGCGTGAAAAAGACATGATGGCCTCACAAATTTAATAATCCTGTACACGTTAAAAGTCCCCGCATTGTTTGTCAACGCGATTGATTACGGCGATTCAAGCCGCCACTTCCCCTGCTCTAATCCGCTCAGCGTCCAGTCGCCGATGCGATGACGAATCAGGCGCAGCGTGGGCAAGCCAACGGCTGCGGTCATGCGCCGCACTTGGCGGTTCTTCCCTTCACGTATGGTCAGCTCCATCCAACTGGCGGGAATATTTTTGCGTAAGCGAATCGGCGGGTTGCGCGGCCACAGGCTGGCAGGTTCATCTATCAGGCGCGCCTCGGCAGGCTGGGTAGTGAAATCCGATAGCTTTACACCACGCCGTAATTTTTCCAGCACGGCCTCATCCGGCACACTTTCCACCTGCACCCAATAAGTCTTCGGCAGCTTGTGTTTTGGGTCGGTGATGCGATGCTGCAACTGGCCGTCGTCGGTCAGCACCAGCAGGCCTTCGCTGTCGGTGTCCAGCCGCCCGGCGGGATAAAAGTCGGGAAGCGCGATATAATCGGCCAGCGTCGGATGTACGCCATCGCGACTGAATTGGCAGATCACGCCAAACGGTTTGTTGAAAAGCAGAATTTCTCCCATTGGAATTTCCAGTGATTTTTCAGCGGTGCCGGTTATTTTTCAGGAGTGCCAATTTTTTCAGGAGTGATAGTACCGCAACTATTTTTGTATTCCATCGGAGAATCGAACCATGTACCAACGCATCAAAATTCCTGCCAACGGCAACAAGATTACCGTCAACGCCGACTACTCGCTGAACGTGCCGGATCAGCCCATCATCCCGTTCATCGAAGGCGACGGTACGGGCGTGGACATCACCCCGCCGATGCGCCGTGTGGTGGATGCTGCCGTGGCCAAGGCTTACGGCGGCAAACGGCAAATCGCCTGGATGGAAGTGTATGCCGGTGAAAAAGCCGTCAAGGTGTATGGCAACGACACCTGGTTACCGGATGAAACAGTGCAGGCGGTGCGCGAATATGTGGTGTCCATCAAGGGGCCGCTGACCACACCGATTTCCGGCGGCATCCGCTCGCTGAATGTGGCGTTACGCCAGATGCTTGACCTGTATGTTTGCCTGCGCCCGGTGCGCTGGTTTGCCGGTGTGCCCAGCCCGGTGAAGGAGCCGCAAAAAGTGGACATGGTGATCTTCCGCGAAAACACCGAGGACATTTATGCCGGCATCGAATGGGCGGCTGGCACGCCTGAAGCTAAAAAAATAATTGCATTCCTGCAAAAGGAAATGGGCGTGACGAAAATCCGCTTCCCGGCTTCTTCTGCCATCGGCATCAAGCCGGTGTCCGTGGAAGGAACAGAACGCCTTGTGCGCCGCGCCATCCAGTACGCCATCGACAACAAGCGCAAGTCGGTGACACTGGTGCATAAGGGCAACATCATGAAGTTCACCGAAGGCGGCTTCAAGAGCTGGGGTTATGAACTCGCCAAGCGCGAATTCGGCGGCGTGGAAATCGACGGCGGCCCGTGGCTGAAACTACCCGAGAAATATGGAAGCGGCGGCATTATCATCAAGGACGTGATCGCCGATGCGTTCCTGCAGCAGATACTGCTGCGCCCGGCGGAATACGATGTGATCGCCACGCTGAACCTGAACGGCGATTACATCTCCGACGCATTGGCGGCGGAAGTCGGCGGCATCGGCATCGCGCCTGGGGCGAACCTTTCCGACAGCGTGGCGATGTTTGAAGCGACGCATGGCACTGCACCGAAGTACGCAGGCAAGGATTACGTCAATCCCGGCTCGCTGATCCTCTCTGCAGAAATGATGCTGCGCCATATGGGCTGGCTGGAAGCTGCCGACCTGATCATCAAGGGCATTGATGGCGCGATTGGCGCCAAGACCGTTACTTACGACTTCGCGCGCTTGATGGAGGGCGCAAAGCAAGTGTCTTGTTCCGTATTCGGCGAAGCGATAATTAACCACATGTAGTTCACTGCAGCAAATGAAAAAGCCCGGCACTTTCGTGCCGGGCTTTTTTACCAACTCAAGAACCGATTAAGGAGCCTGGATGTTGGAAGCTTGCTTGCCCTTAGGACCTTGTACTACTTCAAAGGTGACCTTCTGGCCTTCTTTGAGTGACTTGAAGCCGCTCATGTTGATTGCGGAAAAGTGCGCGAACAAATCTTCGCTGCCATCATCGGGAGTGATAAAACCAAAACCCTTTGCATCGTTGAACCATTTAACTGTACCAGTTGCCATGTGATTACTTCCTTACCAAAAAAACGGGGAAATCCCCCGCGAAACTGTTTGAATCCAAGATCGCACACGGCAAAACCAGTACTGCAGATACTTTGAGTCAAACACCAGCGCGCTTTTTACTCCTGTTTAGTTGATATCGTCAAGCGATTTATAAAATATTTTTCGATTGGGCTTGAAAAAGCATCGTTAATCATCAAGTATGCAGACAAGGAAAGTGTCAGAATGCACACCAAGGACTATGGCGACCAAACAACACAGCAGCTCGGTACTCGCGCCGGAACGCGCAAAAACAAAGCCCCCGCGCATGTACAAGGTGATTTTGTTCAATGACGATTACACTACGATGGACTTTGTAATTGAGGTATTGCAGCTGTTTTTCGCGATGAATCGGGAACGTGCACTGCAAATCATGCTCAAAGTGCATAACGAAGGCTCGGCGGTATGCGGGGTATATTCCCAGGATGTCGCCGAAACCAAAGTTACTCAGGTATCAGAGTTTGCAAAACAACATGGACATCCGCTACGATGCTGCATGGAGGAGAACTGAAATGATTGCACAAGAATTGGAAGTGAGCTTGCACTTGGCGTTCGTCGAGGCCCGCCAGAAACGCCATGAGTTCATCACCGTCGAGCATCTGCTGCTCACCATGCTGGACAATGCTTCCGCCGCGCAGGTGCTGCGTGCCTGCGGCGTGAACATAGACGAGTTGCGCCAGGTCCTGAGCGACTTCATCACGACGCATACTCCGGTCACGCCGGGCGACCGCGAAGTGGACACCCAACCCACAGTCGGTTTCCAGCGCGTCATCCAGCGCGCTATTCTGCATGTGCAATCCACCAACAAAAAGGAAGTGACCGGTGCCAATATTCTGGTCGCCCTGTTCGGCGAGAAAGATTCGCATGCGGTATATTTCCTCACCCAGCGCAACGTCAGCCGTCTCGATGTGGTGAATTATATCGCCCACGGCATCGACAAGACCCATCCGGGCACACCAACCAAACCACAAAACGAGCCAGATTCCGAACAAGAGCAGAACGCCGGCGGCGCGCTGAAGAGCTACACGCAGGATCTGAACGCACAGGCACTGGCTGGCAAGATCGACCCGCTGATCGGACGCGAAATAGAGTTGGAGCGCGTCATCCAGACCCTGTGCCGCCGCCGCAAGAACAATCCACTGCTGGTTGGAGAGGCAGGCGTGGGCAAGACTGCGATCGCCGAGGGCTTGGCGCGGCGCATCACGGAAAATGATGTGCCGGAAATCCTCAAGGACGCGCATGTGTACTCGCTCGATATGGGCGCGCTGCTGGCGGGCACCAAGTATCGCGGCGATTTTGAACAGCGCTTGAAGGCCGTGTTGAAGGAGCTAAGCGATGCGCCGAACGCCATTCTGTTCATCGACGAAATCCACACCCTGATCGGCGCAGGCGCAGCTTCCGGCGGCACGATGGACGCCTCCAATCTGCTCAAGCCGGCGTTGTCGAACGGGCAATTGAAATGCATAGGTGCGACCACCTATCAGGAATATCGCGGCGTCTTTGAAAAGGATCACGCGCTGTCGCGCCGCTTCCAGAAAGTCGATGTGCCGGAACCATCAGTGGAAGAGACCATCGCGATTTTGCGCGGTTTGAAAACCCGCTTTGAGGATCATCACAGCGTCAAATACAGCGCGGCGGCATTGACCAGCGCGGCAGAACTTTCCGCACGTTTCATCAATGACCGCCATTTACCTGACAAGGCGATCGACGTGCTGGACGAAGCCGGTGCCGCACAGCGCATCCTGCCGAAATCGAAACAGAAGAAAGTCATCGGCAAACACGAGATCGAAGAAATTATTGCCAAGATCGCGCGCATTCCGCCGCGCAGCGTTTCTTCCGATGACCGCAACACGCTGAAAACTTTGGATCGCGATTTGAAAGCGGTGGTATTCGGCCAAAACAAGGCAATTGACACACTTGCCACCGCCATCAAGATGTCGCGCAGCGGGCTCGGTGATCCGCAAAAACCCATCGGCAACTTCCTGTTCTCCGGCCCCACCGGTGTCGGCAAGACCGAAGTGGCGCGGCAACTCGCTTACGCAATGGGGATGCCGCTGCATCGCTTCGACATGTCCGAATACATGGAACGCCACGCCGTATCACGCCTGATCGGCGCGCCGCCCGGCTATGTCGGTTTCGATCAGGGTGGATTGCTCACCGAAGCCATCAACAAACAGCCGCACGCAGTGCTGCTGCTGGACGAAATCGAAAAAGCACACCCGGATATTTTCAACATTTTGTTGCAAGTGATGGATCACGGCACGCTCACCGACAACAACGGGCGCAAAGCCGATTTCCGGAACGTGGTCATCATCATGACCACCAACGCGGGTTCGGAAGCCCTTAACAAGAGCCACATCGGCTTCACCCAGAGCAGTGCGAGCGGAGACGAGTTGGCAGACATCAAGCGCACCTTCACCCCGGAATTCCGCAACCGTCTGGATGCCATCATCTCCTTCGCGCCGCTGGATCACGAGGTCATCCTGCGCGTGGTGGACAAATTCCTGATGCAGCTTGAAGAACAGTTGCACGAGAAGAAAGTGGAAGTCGTGTTCACCGACGCGCTCAAAGACCATCTGGCTGAGAACGGCTTCGATCCTCTGATGGGCGCACGCCCGATGGCGCGCCTGATTCAGGACACCATACGCTCTGCGCTGGCCGACGAACTGCTGTTTGGCCGCTTGGCCAACGGCGGCCAAGTGACGGTTGATGTCGATGCGGATGGCAAAGTAAAACTGGAATTCGCAGAAGAGACGGTTCCTGCTTAATACAATCTATTCCAATTCTATTTCGAAGGTCAAACAAGGCGGCGACGAGCGAACGACGCAGGCAGTGCAAATAGCACGACCAGGAATTCGCGAGAAAACCAACGCAGTTTCACCGATGAAATTGGATTGGAATTATCGCGGTCGCTTCGCCCCCTCCCCCACCGGCCCGATACACTTCGGCTCATTGGTCGCCGCCGTCGGCAGCTACTTGGATGCCAAACATCATCAAGGCAAGTGGCTGGTACGCGTCGAAGACCTCGACACACCACGCACCGTCAAGGGTGCTGCCGATAAAATTCTCAGCACGCTGGAAGCTTACGGCCTGCATTGGGATGAAAAGATCATTTACCAAAGCCAACGCACAGTTGCGTATCAAGACGCTTTCGAACAACTCCAAACTCAAAATCGACTTTATCCGTGCGCATGCAGCCGCAGAGAAATCGCTGACTCCGCGCTACATCGTGGCGATGAATTGGTCTATCCCGGCACGTGTCGCAATGGAATAGCGCAAGGCAAGACTGCACGAGCTTGGCGAGTACGCGTTAATGACACAACGATAAACTTTACTGACAGGCTGCAAGGAAACATTACGCAAAGCTTGGCAACCGAAGTCGGCGATTTCGTGGTGAAGCGTGCCGATGGACTGTTTGCCTACCAACTTGCGGTAGTAGTGGATGATGCCGCGCAAGGAATCACCGATGTGGTGCGCGGGGCTGATCTGCTCTACTCCACCCCGCGCCAGATTTATTTGCAACGGCTGCTGGGGTTGACCACCCCGGCCTACATGCACCTGCCGGTAGCGGTGAATGCGCAAGGCGAGAAGCTCAGCAAACAAACCCTTGCCCAGCCTGCCGGAAAAAACAACGCAGCTTCCACATTGTTCGATGCACTGGTGTTCTTGCGTCAGCAACCACCCGCTGAATTACGGCTCAGCAAGGTTGAACAAATCTTAGCTTGGGCAATCGCGAACTGGTTGCCGGAAAGATTATCGAACTGCCCACATCTTTTTGTTTGAATTAGTTGGACGATGCCAGCTTGCGCACCACCTCAGCAATGCGTTGCGCGGATCGCTCTACCAGTTGCTGGTCTTCGCCTTCAACCATCACGCGCAACAATGGCTCTGTGCCGGACGGGCGCAACAGCACGCGGCCTTTGCCATTCAGTATCTGCTCGGCATCAATCACCGCCGCTTTAACCTGGTCGTGACCGAGACAATCGACGCCCTTGGCTACCCGCACATTGATGAGCACCTGCGGATACATATGCAAATCCCCCGCCGCTGTAGCGAGGCTTTGTCCATTGGCACGCAAGGCATGCAGCACTTGCAGCGCGGAGATAATGCCGTCGCCGGTGCTGTGCTTGTCCAGACAAATGATGTGGCCGGAATTTTCACCGCCGAGTTGCCAGCCTTGTTGCTGCAATAATTCCATCACGTAGCGGTCGCCGACCTTGGCGCGCTTGAAGGGGATGCCCAGCCGCTGCATGGCGTGCTCGAACGCCAAGTTGGTCATCAGCGTGCCGACCACTCCGCCATGCAACAAGCCTTGCGCCTGACGGTGTTTGGCGATCACGTACAGCAACTGGTCGCCGTCATAGAGTTTCCCTGCGCTGTCCACCATCACCAGACGATCACCGTCGCCGTCCAGCGCGATGCCTAGATCCGCCTTGTGTTCAACCACCGCTTTGCGTAAATTATCCGGTGCGGTCGCGCCATAACCGTCGTTGATATTCTTGCCGTCCGGTTGCGCGCCGATGGCGATGACATCGGCGCCGAGTTCGTGGAACACGTGGCGCGCGATGTGGTAAGTCGCGCCGTGCGCGCTGTCTACCACGACCTTCAGGCCGCGCAAATCCAGCTCGGCGGGAAAGGTGCTCTTGCAGAATTCGATGTAGCGACCGACCGCATCGTCGATGCGCTTGGCTTTGCCCAGCCCATCTGAGGCGTTGGTTTGCATGGGTTCATCCAATGCTGCCTCAATGGCGCGCTCGGTTTCGTCCGGCAACTTGGTGCCATGAGCCGAGAAAAATTTGATGCCATTATCGTCGAACGGATTGTGCGATGCGGAAATCACGATACCTGCCTGCAAGCGCAATGCGCGGGTCAGATAAGCCACCGCAGGGGTAGGCACCGGCCCGGCCAGATACACATCGATACCCGCCGCGATCAAACCGGCTTCCAGAGCCGACTCCAGCATGTAGCCGGAGATGCGCGTGTCCTTGCCGATCAACACGCCGGGACGTTCACCGCGCGTGTCACCCGCACTCGCCAGCACCTTGCCTGCTGCGTAGCCCAGGTGCATGACGAATTGCGGCGTGATCGGATGTTCGCCGACTCGTCCGCGCACCCCGTCGGTACCAAAATATTTTCTGCTCACCCTAACTCTCCATTCACCGCATTCCAAACTTTTAACGCATCCACCGTCGCACGCACATCATGCACGCGCACTATGTTTGCCCCGCGTTGCACCGCGATCAACGCGGCGGCCACGCTGGCTGGCAGACGCTGCCCGACATCTTGTCCGGTCAGCGCGCCCAGCATGGACTTGCGCGAAAGACCCACCAATACCGGCACACCCAGTTCAGTTAGCTTTTTCAATTCGCGCAGCAATGCGAGATTATGCGCCAACGTCTTGCCAAAGCCAAAGCCCGGATCGATCACGATGCGCTTGCGTTGAATGCCGGCAGTTTCGGCAGTCGCGATGCGTTCGCGCAAAAACGCGCTGACCTCGGCTACTACATTTTGATAATGGGGCTGTTCCTGCATGGTTTGCGGGTTGCCTTGTTTGTGCATCAGACACACGGCGACATTGCCGGCGGCAACCGCATTCATGGCAGCGGCATCTTGCAGCGCATTAATGTCGTTGACCATCTGCGCACCGGCAGCGAACGCCGCCTGCATCACCTCTGGCTTGCAGGTGTCTATGGAAATTGGCACGGGGGAGATCGGCGCGGATGTGCCGCACAAGCCTTCGATGATGGGTAATACCCGATCCAGTTCTTCTTGAACACTGACTGGCCGCGCCCCGGGTCGCGTGGACTCACCGCCGATATCGAGTATATCCGCACCCTCGGCGATCAGTTGCTGTGCATGTGCCAGTGCGGCATCACGCTGTAGATGTAGCCCACCATCGGAGAACGAGTCGGGTGTGACGTTGACGATGCCCATGACCAGCGGACGGGATAAATCGAATTGGAAGCGGCCGCAGTGGAAGTGCATTGAGCTGGTAGCTGGTAGCTGGTAGCGGGTAGCCGACCCAGGTTTTGCTACAAGCTACCCGCTACCAGCTACAAGCTGCTTGGCTGCGTAGGCGTAGTAGCCGGAGCAGTCGGTGCCTGGTCTTGCGGCGGCTGCGGTGCCTTGCTGCTTTGAGTTGGCTTGGGCGGACGCGGTGGATTGCCGGCCATGATGTCGTCGATCTGATCTGCATCCAGGGTTTCCAATTCCAGCAAGGCCTTGGCCATTGCCTCGACTTTGTCGCGATTGCCCTCGATCAAACTACGCGCCAGCGCATATTGCTGATCGATGATGCGGCGAATCTCGGCATCCACTTGCTGCATGGTCGCTTCGGAAATATTTTTGTGTGTGGTGACCGAACGCCCCAGGAATACCTCGCCCTCGTTTTCGCCATATACCATGGTCCCCAGCGCGTCCGACATACCCCATTGGGTCACCATGCGCCGCGCCATCTCGGTGGCGCGTTCGAAATCGCTGGAAGCCCCGGTGGTCATCTGGTGCATGAATATCTCTTCGGCGATACGCCCACCGAACAGCACGGCGATCGTATCCAGAATGCGATTCTTGTCCAGGCTGTAGCGGTCTTCGGCAGGCAATTGCATGGTCAAGCCCAAGGCACGACCGCGCGGGATGATGGTCACTTTGTGCACCGGATCGGTCTTCGGCAACAGCTTGGCGACCACCGCATGGCCCGACTCGTGATAGGCAGTGTTGCGACGTTCTTGTTCCGGCATCACCATGGAGCGGCGTTCCGCACCCATCATGATCTTGTCCTTGGCCGACTCGAAATCATCCATCTCGACGAAACGCTTGCCGCGACGCGCCGCGAACAGGGCGGCTTCGTTGACCAGATTCGCCAAGTCCGCACCGGACATGCCCGGCGTGCCGCGCGCCAGAATATCGGCCTTTACGTCTGGCGCAACCGGTACCTTGCGCATGTGCACCATCAGAATCTGTTCGCGGCCGCGAATGTCCGGCAACGGCACGACCACCTGACGATCGAAGCGGCCTGGGCGCAACAGCGCGGGATCCAGCACATCGGGACGGTTGGTGGCGGCAATCACGATCACCCCGCTGGCACCCTCGAAGCCATCCATTTCTACCAGCAACGCATTCAGCGTCTGCTCGCGCTCGTCATTGCCGCCACCAAGTCCCGCGCCGCGTTGCCGACCCACTGCATCGATTTCGTCGATGAACACGATGCACGGTGCCTGCTTCTTGGCCTGCTCGAACATATCGCGCACGCGCGCCGCGCCGACACCGACGAACATTTCCACAAAGTCGGAGCCGGAGATCGAAAAGAACGGCACCTTGGCTTCTCCGGCAATCGCTTTCGCCAGCAGCGTCTTACCGGTTCCGGGATTGCCAACCAGCAATACGCCACGCGGAATGCGCCCGCCGAGATTCTGAAATTTGGACGGGTCGCGCAGGAAATCCACCAGCTCGGACAC
>CABEDU010000119.1_pt1 | contig 11111 bp, 9 predicted proteins | sample 3133021 | NCBI WGS metagenome assembly CABEDU01 (sample SAMEA5534332, study PRJEB31848) | metagenome | biome: tundra; feature: field; material: soil | place: USA | collected 2013-05 | depth 0.15 m
TCCCGAAATCGATTGCGGCATCCACACCATGCTGGTGGTGGACGATGCCGCGCAACACGACTACACGCTGGAAGTGCGCTTCGCCGCGCTGACGCATGATCTGGGCAAGGGCAATACACCAAAAGTAATATTGCCGCGACATATCGGACACGAGTTGCGCAGTGTGGAGTTGGTGAAGAAGCTCTCGCAGCGCTTGCGCGCGTCCAGCGAATGCCGCGATCTGGCCCTGCTGGCCGCGCGCTATCACGGCGACATTCATCGCACCTTCGAATTGCGCGCCGAGACCATCATCAAATTGTTTCAGTCAGCGGATGTGTGGCGCAGGCCGGGACGCTTCACCCATTTGTTGCAGGCCTGCGCCTCCGATGCGCGCGGGCGCACCGGCCACGAAAATGATCTTTATCCACAGGCGGATTACTTGCTGCAATTGTTATCCGTCGCACGAGCGGTGGACGCGGGCGAGATCGCCAAGCAATGTACCAACAGCAGTGCCATCGCTGCCGCAGTTCAACAGGCGCGCATCCGCGCGATAGAAGCATTGGTAGAAAAACAGCGCAGTGGTTTTTCAACACCTTGTTAGTGCCTTTTATCGTGACCTTTACCCACTGTTCTCATCAATACTGACCAGCCATTCTCAAGGTCGGTTACCCTGTGTTGCCGCACGTCGCGAGCGACTGCTTTCAGGAAGGCTGTTGCAAGGAACGAAGTGCTGCTCGGTGCCACTAGCGGAACTTCAAGAACGGACTCCAATTGGCCAGTGTTTCATCAAGGGGTAGCTCACCGTACTTTGATTGATAATGTGCCACATTCATGACCAGTAACCTCGCACATTCTGCAATATCTTCCTTGCTCACTTTTTCGATTAACTGGTCGGCGAGTTTGTAGTATTGTTTGAGCATTGATAGGTAAGACATGGGGGAATCTCCGATGATGAAGAGCTACTTTAACCGAATCCTGCTTCTTGTAGCATTGTCGTTAACTGCGTTTAGTCTCGGTGGCTGCTGCGTCCTTGCAGGTCATGGACTTAAATGTGTGGCCGCTACTCCCTGAAGTTACCCTTCAGTGAATCAAAAAGGCCATCATGTATTTCATAAAAATATATTTTATCCTCGGCCTAGCAATGTTGTTTGTCGTGCTTTGGGATCAAAAAAATGTACCAAAGACTGCAAGCCAACTAACAAAACAGCCAGAGGATAATGGATCTGACTTTTCCCGTATTGCCAACGCAATTCGTAATTGGACGGTGATGGCATTGTTTGCCTTTTTTCTTTGGCCGGTGGTTGTGGGAATGGAGTTGTCCGGCAAAAAGGAAAAGTAGTTAGACTGAATCTATTAGCCAGACAAATAATTTCAATGACTGCTTCTGAGAAGGCAACTACAATGTTCGTAAGGCAGCTGAGTGCCACAAGCGGCCATTCGCGAAGTACACAAAACTCAGGACACCCTCATTCTTCAGTACCCGCTGCGGCAGTGAGGCGAGCTACATTGTCTCGTGTGAAAAAACCTTGAAAATCACCAAAGCGCTGCACATACTCAACAATCAAGGCAGAAAATGGGGATGCGGTGGAAAAGATCTGCTTCAATCCTGCGTCTCGCGAACCAACCACCTCCAGCAAAAATCCCTTGCCCTGACTCGCGATGGCGTCAACCACGAACTCGATGTTATCCTTGCCGCCCCGCGCGCCGTCTTGCACTGACAGTGCGATGTGATGCAGGCGCGCACCATAATTTCGCACGAAGGTTTCTGTCGGTGAGGGAAATCCATCCAAGTGGTTCACGCAGTAGGGCAGATTGTTGGCGGTAAATACCTTCGCTGGACTAACGGACTCCAACACAGGTCTGACACTCTTGCATACGTTAGTCGAAGAGTTCTGGTCAGTGATGTCGTAGCTGCCCCAATAGTAATAACTGGACAAGGCCAGATATTCGAGCAGCGCCGCCTCTCGATTTTGGCTGTAGACGCGAGTCGCCAGATGGTCAATCGGCTGGATGAGATCACCTATATCCAGTTTTTTTTGCAGCGCCTTCGCTTTCTCGTATGCATCCTGTGCCTGAGAGAGGATGCTGCAATTTCCAAGCGGATAGTAGATGCGAACTTCATTGGGGTCTCGCTCCATGTAACCGACCACATTTTGTGTATATGGCGATGGTTTACTGATGCTTACATTGGTTGGAAGGTCGAGCTCCGCCAACGCATCGGGAGCGAAGAAGCGGAATTCCCGTGCTTGCTGCAGTTCCAGAACCTTTTCACGGTCACTAACCCAAAGAATTTCCCCAAGGTAGCGGCTATGTGGGCGCTGGGAACCCACCGGATGAAGATCATTAAGGCTGCGGAAAATGTCGTAATAATCGGGGCTCTTCACTTCGCGAAGCAAGATGTCCGGTGAATTCATGCCGATGCGAAGGATATGGGTCAAATGCCTAGGGCTGTCGAGTGTCACCAGATAGTGGTAAGGGGTCATTAGGGCGAGTTCAGCAATGTACTCGATTGAGTTCCCCGGCTCGATAGTGATCATGAGCGCTTCAATTCCGCCGATAATATCGGTGAGTCCGCAACGATCACGCTCCTCAAGGAGGCGCGGCAGATAGGTTTCAAAGAAATCCGAATTGAGCTTGTCGCCGTTTCGTGCCCGACCAGTAGATTTCAGTTTCGCATCAGATCGATTGTTCATAATTTGATTACCTTAGATCCCATAGAAATTGCCACCCAACAATCCGTCCTTATTGCTGTTCCTGTTGCGCCTGCTGCATCAACTCCCTAGGCTGGCCGGGCGCGCCTTCCATCATCGCCTCCGGCGCGCGGCGCAAATCAAGCGTTAGCGGGTAATCGGGATTGCGTTCCTCGCGTCGTATGTGCATTAGGCCGGGCGTATGGCCGTGATTCCAGAAGCGCGCGACTCGGCGCGCTTCGGCTTCGTTGGCATTGACCGGGAATGTGTCGTAGTTGCGTCCGCCTGGATGGGTGACGTGGTAAGTACAACCGCCGATCGAACGACCATTCCAGCTATCCACCAGATCGAACACAAGCGGCGCTTGCACGCCGATGGTCGGGTGCAAACCGGACGGCGGGCTCCAAGCACGGTAGCGCACACCAGCGACATATTCGCCACGGATGCCGGTGGCAGTCAGCGGCAGCGGACGGCCGTTGCAGGTTAGGATGTGGCGATTGTCGTTCATGTGGCGCACCTTGACCTGCATGCGCTCGACCGAGGAATCGACGTAGCGCGCCGTGCCTCCAGCGCTGACTTCTTCACCCAAAACATGCCACGGCTCGATGGCTTGGCGCAGTTCGATCTCGATGCCGTGATAGACCACCGTTCCGAAGCGCGGAAAACGGAATTCGAGGAAAGGCGCGAACCAGTCGAATTCGAACGCATAGCCGGCACGCTGCAAATCCAGCACCACGTCCCGCATATCCTGCGCCACGAAATGTGGCAGCATGTAGCGATCATGCAGCTCGGTGCCCCAGCGAATGAGACTGCTCCGATAAGGCGTTTGCCAGAAGCGCGCGACTAACGCACGCAGCAGCAACATTTGTAGCAGCGACATTTGTGCGTGTGGCGGCATCTCGAAACCACGGAATTCGACGAGCCCCAAGCGTCCAGCCGCGCCGTCTGGGGAATACAATTTATCGATGCAAAATTCCGCGCGGTGCGTGTTGCCGGAAAGATCGACCAGCAGATTGCGCAGCAAACGATCTACCAGCCACGGTTGCAGACTTTCCTCGCCGGGCTTCAGGTGTTCGCCCATTTGCTGAAAGGCGATCTCCAGTTCATAGAGACTTTCATGCCGCGCCTCATCCACGCGCGGCGCCTGGCTGGTAGGGCCGATGAACAGACCGGAAAACAAGTAGGACAGCGCCGGGTGATGCTGCCAATAAGTGATCAAGCTCATCAGCACATCCGGCCGCCGCAGGCAGGGCGAGTCGGCTGGAGCAGCAGCGCCGAGGGTGACGTGATTGCCGCCACCCGTGCCGGTGTGACGGCCATCGAGCATGAACTTCTCAGTGCCAAGACGGGTCAGGCGCGCTTCTTCGTAAAGCGTTTGCGTGTTCTCTACCAACTGTGTCCAGGTGCTGGCGGGATGGATGTTCACTTCGATCACGCCGGGATCGGGGGTGATGCGAAATTCCTTCAGGCGCGGATCGGATGGGGGCGTGTAACCCTCCAATCGCAGCGGAAGTTTCAGTTTGGCGGCAGTGGTTTCTATCGCCGTTACAAGTACCACAAAGTCTTCCAGCAAAGGCATCGGCGGCAGGAACACACACAGCACGCCCGCGCGCACTTCGACACACAAGGCGGTATGCACGATTTCGCGCGGGTCGTAGCAGTCCTTAGGCGAACTAGCCGATGCTTTCGACTTCTTCGGCGTGGCCTGGACGTCGGGCAAATCGTCTGCGGCATCGAAGGGATCGCGACCGAATTCTTCTTCCTTGTCCTTGGGGGCGACCCAAGGTAATGAGGTCAGAGGGAGACGCAGACCCAGTGGCGAATCGCCAGCGATCAAATAAAGATGTTCGCGACGTAGTGGCCACGGGCTTGATCGAAAGCCCGCCGAAGCGCCAGCTTTGGCGGCGCGCCGATTAGCTGCTGGTGGTACGGCTTTCAGCGGCAGCACATAGCCAACCGGCTCACCGAGTCCACGTTCGATCAGCTTTGCCATCCGACGTCGTTCATCGGTCTTTTTCAGATCGACCTGGAGCGGATCGAAATTCTCAGGCCAGCGTTGTTCCTGATCGATGACTTGGGTCACGTCTTCGTAGGCAGGAATCAAGAAGCTCTCATCCAGCCCAAGCTCGCGTGTTAGGAGCTGAATGAATCGCAACACATCCTCAATTTTGTGCGTACCGCCACCGTCTGAGGTCACCAGAAGCTTCCGGTCATTCCACAGCGGTTTGCCATCCGTGCGCCAATAACAGCCCAGCGCCCAGCGTGGCAAGGGCTCGCCGGGATACCACTTACCTTGACCAAAATGCAGTAAGGCACCCGGCGCAAAATGGTCTTGCAGGCGGTTGAGCAACTCGCCAGCGAGTTCGCGCTTCTTGTCGGACAAGGCAGTGAAATTCCACTCGGGACCTTCCATGTCGTCGATGGAAATAAAGGTCGGCTCGCCACCCATGGTGAGGCGCACATCATGTTTCTTCAGCTCGGCATCGACCTGATGACCGAGGTCAAGTATTGCTTGCCATTGCGCTTCGGTATAGGGCTGGGTGACGCGCGGATCTTCATGGATGCGAGTCACTTGCATCGAAAAATCAAAATGTGTTTCGCATACTTCGGTGACGCCGATCACCGGTGCAGCGGAGGATGGCATCGTCGTGCAGGCCAGCGGAATATGGCCTTCACCGGCTAGGAGGCCAGAGGTTGGATCGAGGCCGACCCAGCCGGCACCCGGAATGTATACCTCCGTCCATGCATGCAGATCGGTGAAGTCGTGGTCGGTCCCGGAGGGACCATCGAGTGCCTTGACGTCGGCCTTCAGCTGGATCAAATAGCCCGAGGCAAATCGCGCCGCAAGACCCAAATGGCGGAACGCCTGAACCAGCAGCCAGGCAGAGTCGCGACAAGAACCTTGTTTGAGTTCCAGAGTTTGTTCTGGCGTCTGCACGCCCGCTTCGAGGCGCACGATGTAACCCACATCATCCTTCACGCGCTGGTTGATACCGACTAGCATGTCGATGGTGCGCAACACCTTGGCTAGCAGTTCGTTCTTGGTTCGCTGGAGCCAGTCGGCAAGCAAGGGCGTGGCTTGATCGGCTTCAAGATACGGGCTCAGTTCACGCTTCAAGCCATCCGGATATTCGAAAGGAAAATTCGTAGCGAATTCGTCGATGAAGAAGTCGAAAGGATTGATCACAGTCATGTCAGCCACCAGGTCGACAGTAATCTTCAGCGATTCAGCTTTCTCCGAAAACACCAGGCGGGCGACCCAGTTGCCGAACGGATCTTGTTGCCAGTTGAGGAAGTGGTCGGCGGGTTCGACGTTGAGCGAATAGCTGAGAATGGGCGTGCGACTATGCGAAGCAGGACGCAGCCGTATCTCGTGCGGCCATAGACGCACTGCACGGTCAAAGCAATAACTGGTCTGGTGATTGAGCGCAACGCGGATAGTCATCAGGAACCTTTCAAGGCGAGAAAACTACGTCTGCGCGGTGCAGCATCTGTTCACTACCATTCAAAATTTGGCAATTGGGCGAAGGCGCGGCGCACGCCTTCGCCCCAGCTTTGGCGCAGGTGCTGCATGTAGGGGTCATGCTCGTCAAAGCGATGGATATGACTGAGTTGCAGCGATTCACGGTTGTAACAGGCCAGATCGATCGGCATGCCCACTGTCAAATTCGAGCGCATGGTCGAATCAAATGACACCAGCACGCACTTGATGGCATCGTCCATGCAAGTGTCTGCTCTGATGACCCGATCGATGATGGGTTTTCCGTACTTGACCTCGCCGATCTGAAAATATGGCGTCTCCGGCGTGGCCTCAATGAAATTGCCTGCTGAATACACCATGAACAGACGCTGATGCTCTCCCGCGATCTGGCCTCCAACGATAAAGTTAGCGCCGCCATCGACGTTGTGTTCCAGCAGATAGGGGTCGTCACGTTGGCGCACCTCGCGCAACGCAGCGCCGATCAGTTCGGCCACTTCGTACATTGAAAAAACGCTCATCAAATTTGGTTCAATGTTGCTCCGGATCGCCTGATCCAGATGATTGATCGTGGCCTGAGTGACAGCGAGATTGCCGGAATTAACGACCACCAGCACCCGATCACCGGGGCGTTCAAAAGTCTTCATTTTGCGAAAGGTGGAAATATTGTCGACACCCGCATTGGTGCGTGAATCCGACGCAAAAACAATACCGGCATCAATCATGGTCGCGACGCAATAGCTCATGGATATTTCCCCTCGGGTTTCATCGATCGATCAGTTGGCAAGAGGAGTGCACATTAAAGGAATAGTCGCGCGCGGGCAAGATCATGAGCAACGGGTCATAAACAAAACAAGGCGTCATTCATCTGTCAACCAAAAATAGGTGGTGTTGATCAAGTCGCCTAGTTCGCAGATGCGCTCGAGGAATTCTGACAGATATTCATGCAAGCCGTACGCGAAGATCTCATCGATACTGCCGTAACGCAACTCGCCATGCAGCTGGCCGCAATGTCGCAACAGTTCGCCCGAACGCGGGCCGTTGATCTCCTGCAGTAGACGATTGACCTCGTTCACGCAAGTGATAAGCGAGCGCGCCATGTCGGGTCGCAGTATCAGCAACTCGGCGACGCGCTTTGGGGTGATCTGGTCACGATACACCTTGCGATAAGACTCGAACGCTGAGACCGAGCGCAGCAGCGCGCCCCACTGGTAATAGTCTGCGGCACCGCCGACGTCGTCCAGACTGGGCAGCAAGATGTGATACTTCACGTCCAGAATGCGGGCGGTGTTGTCGGCACGCTCGAAAAATGTCCCCAGCCGCAAGAAACGAAACGTGTCGTCGCGAAGCAAAGTGCCGTGTGTGATCCCGCGCGAGAGGTGCGAACGCTCCTTCACCCACTCGAAGAATCGTGAGACTCCATCCTCGGCGATTCCTTCGGCATGTATCCGGCGCATATCCAGCCAGGTGTGATTGAGCGCCTCCCACATCTCCGAGGTGATCGAGCCGCGAACGGCACGGGCATTTTCGCGTGCGGTGAAGATGCTATTATAAATGCTGCCCGGATTCTTCTCGTCCAGCGCCATGAAATGCATCACGTTGTCAGCGCTCGGCTCCGCGTAACGGGCCTCGAAATCCTCATGCAATCCGCTGATCGAGAGCATGGCGCGCCATTCGTGGTGAGGATCGGACACCGCTTGCTTGAGCAGTGACATGCGATAGGTTACGTCCAGCATACGCGCGGTGTTTTCGGCCCGCTCCATGCTGCGGGCCTTCCAGTAGAGGTGGTCTGCGGTGGACGAAAGCATGTTAGTTTTCCAGCACCCAAGTGTCTTTGGTGCCGCCACCCTGCGATGAATTGACGACCAGAGAGCCCTCCTTCAGCGCCACGCGCGTGAGCCCACCCGGAACCATGGTGATCTTCTTGCCAGAGAGCACATACGGCCGCAGATCGATATGGCGGGGTGCAACGCCGCTCTCGACGTAGGTTGGACAGGTGGACAGAGACAGCGTCGGCTGCGCAATGTATTTTTCGGGCGCGGCGACAATCTTTTCGCGGAACAGGCTGATTTCATTTGCTGTCGCTGTTGGCCCGACCAACATGCCGTAGCCGCCAGAGCCATGAACCTCCTTGACCACCAGCTCCGGCAGGTGCGCCAGAACATACTCGCGATCTTTCGGCTTGCTCAATTCCCAAGTCTGTACATTCGACAGAATGGGTTCCTCGCCACAGTAAAAACGGATCATTTCAGGAACATGCATGTAAATTGCCTTGTCATCGGCAATCCCCGTTCCGACGGCATTGGCCAGTGTGACATTGCCCGCCCGGTAGGCCGAGAACAAGCCGGGAACGCCCAGCATGGAATCCTTGCGGAAGGCCAGAGGATCGAGAAAATCGTCATCAATCCGGCGATAGATCACATCGACGCGGTGAGGACCCTGCGTGGTGCGCATGAATACCGTGTCGCCGCGAACAAAGAGATCATTGCCGTCAACCAACTCGACGCCCATCTGCTGCGCCAGAAAGGCATGCTCAAAATAGGCGCTATTTAACTGGCCCGGCGTCAGCACAACTACATTCGGATTGGGGATGCCCGCCGGAGCGACCGAGCGCAAGTTGTTCAACAGCAGGTCCGGATAGTGTTCGACGGGAGCGATCACATGGCGCGCGAACAGCTCGGGGAAGAGCCGCATCATCATCTTGCGATTTTCGAGCATATAGGACACGCCCGACGGGGTGCGCAGGTTGTCTTCGAGCACGTAGTATTCGCCATGTTTGTCACCATTGTCCGCGCGTACCAGGTCGATACCAGCAATGTGGGCATATATCTGCTCGGGTACCGCTACTCCGACCATTTCCTGACGAAATTGGGAATTCTCGAGGACTTGTTTAGCAGGAATGCGTCCTGCCTTGAGAATTTCCTGATCGTGATAAATGTCGTGCAGGAATGCGTTCAATGCACTGACCCGCTGCCGCAGCCCATCGGCCAGGCGCTGCCACTCGTGCGCAGGAATAATGCGCGGCACTATGTCAAAAGGAATCAGACGCTCCTGCCCGGCATCCTCTCCATAGATGGCGAAGGTGATTCCAACGCGATGAAACACAATGTCGGCTTCTTCACGCTTACGCGCTATCACGTCGTCAGGGGTCGTTTGCAGCCAGCTTGCGTAGCTCCGGTAACTCTCACGCACCGAACCGTCAGCGGCATACATTTCGTCGTAGGCAATTTTCATCGCAAATCTTTGTGTGATTGATAAGAAACTATCATTTACCTAAAGCACAAACCACGCCCAAATAAATTTTTGCTGTTAAATCATTATATTAAATTTAATTTAGGTAAGTCGCTCGAAGCGCATGCACTTAGTTAGGGCGCCGCGCTACCCATTGGTGCAGGCATCGGTAATTTGCAGAAAAATCAGCGAGCGCTCAAAGAAAGAATTAATTCGGATGTTCAGACTGACTACTTCGACAACTTTGCGATTAGCGCTAACGACAGGGAGTATCAACAGACGCAGGAGTAGCGCAATAAGAAAAATACCGCACGCTAAAGCGTAGCGCAATGACGCAGATGCATTTGCATTTGCCAAGATTGTATTTAGCTTCCACATGGTAGTCATACCGCACAAGCTACTGTTTTATAATGCGCCTCATTGCATCAGTATGCAAGGCTAAGCATCAATCAGGCTAAGCATAAATCAGGGGTCGTTCAGAACGTCCGTTTGGAAAAAATTGAACGGCGGGGTCAAAAGCGGAATGTGTTGAATTGCATCGCCGATTGATCCGTTTTTTGCATTTTTGGATGACCCACCAAAGTTAAGATGTCTGGTTGGATAACTCAATGGGTTACATTCACAGAGGTGGATCACAGTTAAATGCAAAAATTTGTACCAAGTGGGTAAACGGGTGCACAATTCAACACGCCACAGCTTCGTGCGTCCCCGCTGGCGACGCCCACTTACCGAAAGATCCCCTTGGTCAGACTCAAATTTTCGATTGAGCTGAATTACGAAATCGACCAACCTGGTTGCGATTTCATTTTCAGCGTCCATGCTGCGCAAACCCGGCATCAGACCGTGGTGAATGAGTTGCTGGTTATCAGCCAGAACCTGCCGCCCAGTCTGTACACCGATACTATGACACACACCCGACTCATGCGGCTCAAAGCCTTTGCTGGCCCGCTGATGGTACGTTATGAGGCGACGGTGGACCTCGATCACTACTCCGCAACACCGGAGCAGATCAACGAGGTGCCTGTGGCCAACCTGCCGGTGTCGGTTCTGTCCTACATTTATCCCAGTCGATATTGCCAGTCGGACCGACTGCACCGGCTGGCGGTCAAGGAGTTTGGCCATTTGTGGCAGGGTTACAGCCGCGTGCAGGCCATCCGTGACTGGGTGATGAATCGTGTCACCTTCCGCTCCAATTCCTCCACCGGCAACACGACTGCGGTCGACACCCTGGTGGAAGAGGTAGGCGTGTGCCGCGACTTTGCCCACTTGATGATTGCCCTGTGCCGTGCGGTCAACATTCCGGCCCGCTTTGTCACCGGCATTGACTACGGCGCCGATCCGGCCTTGGGACCGACCGATTTTCATGCCTATGTCGAGGTTTATCTGGGCGACCGCTGGTACATCTTTGACCCCTCAGGCGTTGCCATTCCAATGGGCTTTGTGCGCATTGGCACCGGACACGACGCGGCCGACTCGGCTTTTGCTACCATTTTCGGTGGCGTGCGCGGGGCAACTCCAGTGATGCACATAGAGGCAATCCCCAATGCGCAGGGGGTGCTGATGGTGCCGCAGCATGTCCCTTATGGCCTGTCCACCGACGGTCAATTTGAGCCAAATTGAAGTCAGCCCCTGAGGTCTCCCCTCAAAGTTGCAGCGCTGGATGATCATAACGTAACAGTTCAAGGGCTGCACCAAACTCCCGTGGCGGGAATGCTGCCATGCCATGTTGTACA
>CABEDU010000121.1_pt1 | contig 10967 bp, 12 predicted proteins | sample 3133021 | NCBI WGS metagenome assembly CABEDU01 (sample SAMEA5534332, study PRJEB31848) | metagenome | biome: tundra; feature: field; material: soil | place: USA | collected 2013-05 | depth 0.15 m
CCCCAGGTCAATCTGTCCTTCAGCACGAACTTGACCGCGTTCGGATTCGGAGTGTCTTCGATGTCAGCGATTTTAGGCATGATTATTCTTCGCCTATAGTAGTGCCAGGAACAGGATCAGCTTCGCCTTCAGTCGAGACCGAAAATTCGGTATGCAGCGCGGCATGCAGCGTATGCCATGGCAGGATCGCGCACTTGACCCGCGACGGCAGGTCTTTGACGCCGGCAAAGACTTTCAGCTTGCCCAATTGATTGGTCTCCTTGTCGAGATCGAGGGTCCCTGTCGCCATGCTCCGAAATTCCTCGACTAGGGTATCGGCCTCAGATACCGATTTTCCTTTGACCGCACCCGTCATCATCGAGGCCGACGCCTTGCATATCGCGCAGCCCTCCCCTTCGAAGGCGATGGTCTCGATCTTGTCCTCCAGCACGTTCATCGACAACTTGATGTGATCCCCGCACAGCGGGTTGTGTCCCTCGGCATGCCGATTCGCACCAGGTATCGCACCGAAGTTCCTCGGCTTGCGGTTGTGATCGAGTATCACTTCCTGATAAAGCTGACGCATGTCGCTCATATAAACATCCTCTGCACTTTCCGGATGCCATCGACCAGTTTGTCGATTTCTTCTTTGGTGTTGTAAAAGGCAAACGAGGCGCGCGCGGTGGCCGGCACCTTGAAGCGCTGCATCACCGGTTGGGCGCAATGGTGCCCGGTCCGGATCGCAATACCATCTTCGTTCAGGATCGTGCCCACGTCGTGCGGGTGCACCCCTTTGATTTCGAATGACAGCACGGCGGCCTTTTTCCTGGCTGTGCCGATGATCCTGACACCGGCCAGAGCCGAGACCCGCTCGGTCGCGTAATCCAATAATTCCTTCTCGTACGCTTCAATTTTGGACAGTCCGATCCCGTTCAAGTAATCGATCGCAGCACCCAGAGCGATCGCCGCCATGATCGGCGGCGTGCCCGCCTCGAATTTGTAGGGGATGACGTTGTAAGTCGTCCTCTCGAAAGTCACCGAAAGGATCATGTCCCCGCCGCCCTGATAGGGCTGCATCTTTTCCAGCAGTTGTGCCTTGCCGTAAAGAACTCCGATACCCGTTGGCCCGCACAGCTTGTGTCCGGAAAAGGCGTAAAAATCGCAATCCAGATCCCGCACGTCGAGCGACAGATGCGGCGCGGCCTGGGCACCGTCGATCAATACCGGCACACCGTGATGGTGCGCGTAGGCGATCATCTCCTTGACCGGATTCACCGTGCCGAGCGCGTTCGATACATGCGACAGCGCCAGGAATTTTGTTTTGGAATTGAACAGCGCCTCGAACTCGTCGATGAGCAATTCTCCAGCATCGTTCATCGGGATTACGCGCAATACCGCACCTTTTTCCTGCGCCAGCATCTGCCAGGGAACGATGTTCGAATGATGCTCAAGGGCGGACAGAATGATCTCATCCCCTTTCCCGATGAAAGCGCGGCCGTAGCCGTGCATCACCAGGTTGATGGCTTCCGTCGTTCCGCGCGTGAAAATGATTTCACGCGATTCTTTCGCTTTCAGAAAATGCTGCACCTTGATGCGCGCCGCCTCGAATTCCTTGGTGGCCAACTCGCTCAGGTGATGCACTGCGCGATGGATATTGGCATGCTCCTGACTCTGGTAACGCACGATACGATCAATGACCGGCTGCGGCATCTGGCTGCTGGCCGCGTTATCCAGATAGACCAGCGGTTTGCCGGAAACTTGCAGGTTGAGTATCGGGAAATCGGCCCGTATTCGTTCGATATTCATGCGATCTATATCCTTGCGTTCGCCATTCATTCCTTCAACGGCCATGCGTTCGATCTTCATGTGCGGGCTCCGCTGATGCGTTCCAATATCGCCCGGCCCAATGATTCGACCAGAGATGGCACGGGAATTTTGTCTATGATTTCGGCGGCAAATGCATGGGTGAGCAGATTTCTCGCGCGCTCTTCGCTGAACCCGCGGCTCTTGAGGAAGAACAGCGCGTCAGCATCGATCTGCCCGACCGTCGCGCCGTGCTTGCAACTCACATCGTCGTTGAAGATTTCAAGTTGCGGTTGGGTATCGATACGCGCTTTGTCCGAGAGCAGCAAGTTGCGGCTGCTTTGCACAGAGTCGGTCCCAACCGCCCCTGCGTGCACCATGATCTTGCCGCTGAAAATCGCATGTGCGGACCCGTCTGCAATGCATTTGTGCAATTGGACACTCTTGCCTCTCGGTACGGCATGATCGATCCGCGTGTGCGTGTCGGCAATCTGGCGTCCCGCGATCAATGCCAGCCCGTCGAGATGCATTTCAGCGCCTTCACCCTGCTGTGTGACGTGCAGGGTATGACGCGAAAGGCGCGCACCCAACGCAACAGAGATCGCGGCATAAACGCTGTCTTTGCCCGATTCGACTGAACAGTGCCCGACATGGAACGCATTTTTTTCTTCCCGCTGCACCCGCACATGCTGCAACTGCGCATGCTCTTTCAGCACCACCTCGGTCACCGCATTCGAAAAATAAATCCCGTCGTCCAGACCCACATAGTCTTCGACTACGGTCGCGCGACTGGAAGATTCCATCACCACCATGCATCTCGGATAAATAGCGGATGGAACCTCGCGCCTGGTCGCAACATGCAGCAAATGAATAGGCTCTGCCAGTTCACTGGCGACACTGACCCAGGCGCCGTCTTCGAAGAAATTTGTGTTCAAAGCGACAAACGCATCTTGTTTGTAAGGTGCGTGACGCCCAAAATTTTCCTCAACCAGATGATCTCCGGAGCGCCCGTCTCTGGAACACCCGCCCCCAAAACACTCAACCAGCGATGCCACCGTTATGCCTGAGCCCGCTTGCGTCAAATCAGAAAGTTCAGCGGCATAGCATCCGTCTATAAAAACCAGCCGGATCGCGCCGGGAATCAAAAATTTCTCGATGTCGCTCAGAGTCAATCTGGCAAAGGAGTCGACCGGATGGAAGCCGTGCAGGAACAGCGGCGACAAATCGGTGAAGCGCCAGTCATCATGTCTGGCCGATGGGAAGTTCATGGCCTCGGCATGTTCCAGCGCTTCCAGGCGGATCTGCTCCAGCCAGCCTTCCGATTTGACGGCTTTACCGAGCAGCAGCTGCTCGAAGCATTGTTCTCTGGTCAGTGTCACGCCGCCGCCCTGAGCCAGTCGTAGCCGCGCGCTTCCAGCTCCAACGCGAGCTCCTTGCCGCCGGTTCTGACGATACGCCCCCCATCCATCACATGCACGTAATCCGGCACGATGTAATTCAACAGGCGCTGATAATGCGTAACCATCACCACCGCATTGTCGGACGAGAGCAGGCTTTTCACACCCTTTGCCACGATCCTCAATGCGTCGATGTCGAGACCTGAATCGGTTTCATCCAGAATCGCAAGCTTGGGCTCAAGCACGGCCATTTGCAGAATTTCGTTGCGCTTCTTCTCGCCGCCGGAAAAGCCTTCGTTCACGCTCCGGCCGAGAAAGCTCGGATCCATTTCAACGACCTTGATTTTCTCCTGCACCAGATCGTCGAACTCGAGCGGGTCAAGCTCCTCAAGCCCGCGTTCTGTCTGCAGCGTATTGTAAGCCAGACGCAACAATGCGCTGTTCGACACTCCGGGAATCTCGACCGGATACTGGAAAGCCAGGAAGATTCCCGCTCTTGCCCGCTGTTCCGGAGCGAGCGAAAAAAGATCCTTGCCTTCGAAGGTCGCGGTTCCGCCTGTTACGGTATAGTCGGGATGCCCCGCCAGCACCTTGGAAAACGTGCTCTTGCCTGAACCGTTGATGCCCATGATGGCGTGCACTTCACCCGCGCGTACGGTGAGATCGACCCCTTTCAGAATTTCGGCTCCAGCAACCCCGGCGACTCCGGCGACTTCAGCCTTGAGATTTTTGACTTCCAGCAATACCTTGCTGCCTTTGTTAATCACCCGATACTCCCTTCAAGTTTCAGGCCGAGCAACTTGGTGGCCTCGACCGCAAATTCCATCGGCAAATGCACGAACACATCCTTGCAAAAACCGTTGATGATCATTGAAATCGCCTCTTCCGAACCGATCCCGCGCTGCGCGAAGAAAAACATTTGGTCTTCGCCGATCTTGGATGTGGATGCCTCGTGTTCGACTTGTGCCGTTACGTTCTGCACGTCTATGGTGGGAAAAGTATTCGCCACGCAACGATCGCCTAACAGCATCGAGTCACACTGCGAATAATTTCTGGCACCGGTCGCGCGGCTTCCGATCTTGACCAGACCGCGATAACTGTTGTTCGAGCGCCCGGCGGAAATGCCTTTCGCGATGATCTTGCTCCTGGTGTTCTTGCCGACATGGATCATTTTTGTTCCGGTGTCGGCTTGTTGCATATGGTTAGTCAGCGCCACCGAATAGAATTCTCCGCTGGAGTTGTCACCCAGCAGCACACAACTCGGATACTTCCAGGTGATGGCGGAGCCGGTCTCGACCTGGGTCCATGAAATCTTCGAATTGATGCCCTTGCATAGACCGCGCTTGGTGACGAAATTGAAAATTCCGCCTTTGCCGTTCTCGTCCCCGGCATACCAGTTCTGCACCGTCGAATATTTGATGACCGCATTGTCCAGCGCGATCAATTCGACCACCGCCGCATGCAACTGGTTGGTGTCGAACTGCGGTGCCGTGCAGCCTTCCAGATAACACACCGAGCTACCCTCCTCAGCGATGATCAGCGTGCGCTCAAACTGCCCGGAACCTTCGGTGTTGATCCTGAAATAAGTGGACAGATCCATCGGGCATTTCGTCCCTTTCGGGATGTAGCAGAAGGACCCATCGGTGAACACCGCCGAGTTGAGCGCGGCGTAAAAATTGTCACCGCTCGGCACCACACTGCCCAGATATTGCTTCACCAGCTCCGGATGCTCGCGCACCGCTTCGGAAAAGGAACAGAAAATGATCCCGATCTCGGCCAGCTTCGCCTTGTAGGTCGTGGTCACCGATACGCTGTCGAAAATCACATCGACTGCTACCCCGGTCATCAGTTTTTGCTCATGCAAAGGCACGCCGAGTTTTTCGAAGGTGCGCCTTAATTCCGGATCGACTTCGTCCAGACTCGCCAACTGTTTCTTCGGCTTAGGCTGCGCAAAATAGATGATGTCCTGAAAATCGATCTTGGGATAACTCACGTTCGCCCAAACCGGCTCCTCCATGGTCAGCCAGTGCCGGTACGCGGCCAGGCGGAATTCGAGCAACCATTCCGGCTCCTCCTTCTTTTTTGAAATCATGCGTATCACGTCTTCATTCAAACCTTTAGCAACCGCCTCGGTTTCGATGTCGGTGACAAAGCCATGCTTGTATGGCTGGTTAACCAGATTTTGTAGTGCCGTGCTCATGTGTAATCCTTAAACTGCAAAACTTTCGCCGCATCCGCACTGATTCGTGACATTGGGATTGTTGAACTTGAATACATGCCCCAACCCCTCCTTTGCATACTCGAGTTCCGTCCCCTCGAGATAGGGCAAGCTCTGCGCATCCACCAGCAGCTTCGCACCAAAGCCCTCGAAAACCGTGTCGTTCTCCAGCACTTCCTGCGCAATATCGAAGGTATAGGCAAAGCCGCTGCATCCCGACTTCTTCACCCCAAGCCGCAACCCGACCCCCTTGCCGCTCTTCTCGATCTGGCTCCGTATGTGCTTTGCTGCCGATTCCGTCAATGTGATTGCCATGTGCTTCTCCAAATAAAATTCATACCAATATCCCGCGTGAACGAATCGCACTCACATCCACAACCTGAGGTTTGGGTGCGATCATTTCGGCAAGATTCACCTTTTCAAGCACGTCCAGAATGATGTGATTGATTCCCTGCCAATTGCTGCGAGTCGAGCAGAACGATTCGCGCGCACAAGTCGAAGTACTGCTGCATTCGGTGATCGAAATCGGGCCGTCCATTGCATTGATAATTTCAGCGATTGAAATCTCGCTGGGGTGGCGCGCCAGCATATAACCGCCCTTTGCGCCGAGCACCGAGGCGACGAGATTTTCCCGGGCAAGCATTTTGAGGATCTTGCTCACCGTGGGCGCAGCCATATCCAAACCCGTTGCCACCTCACTCGCGCTGTGGACATCACCGTCACGAGCCATATAGGCCATGACTTGACTACCGTAATCTGCCAATTTGCTTAAACGCAACATAATTCACCTCGCTTAACTAGGACTAGTTTAGTCCAAGTTGGTTCACAGCGCAACTTCTGCTCTCCACACTAGAGCTGTCGATCGTCAGTATCTTTAAGCGGCTGGCTGATCGTCTGAGATGTGCCACAAGTGGAAATTCAGTATTGAGTTCTGATTGGCTCGCCGGTTCGGACGAATCTGGGCACTGGATTATCGTGGTTACAGTTTGACATTGGCGCGCCCGAACGGATAAAACTGGGCACTGGAAAGAGGTTATTTCTCTGCCTTGACTGTCCGAAATACTCCAACTTTCGGTCATTGAAATTCACTGGCTATGGCTGCCAATCCGACAAAAATCGACCCTAAGCAGACTAAGATTTGAGAATAAATCTGTCAGCGTGTTGGTCTCCTACTATCCCACAAAAGACATAGCAACTTCCCGATAACGGAAATTGGGCGTGTCAATCGCTATACAGGATTGCACCTTGAGATAGTTGTTCTCGGTAGTGCACGGTTTTTGCATATGCTGAATGTTTTGTGTGATGGGCACGCTGTCCAAATCTCGACATCAGCATCAAGTTGCGTTCCGATTGCTTCTGCCACATCCACGACTGACAAGCTCGAACGCGCTCCGATGATTACCTCGCGCAGTTGCATATCTTTGTTAAACTGGTAGTAGTAGGTACCGTCTCGCATTTCTTCCAAGCTAACCCGCAATCGGTGTTCTTTCTCGTATTCCCAACCGCAATACTTAACGTTTAGGCACGTTTCTAACATTTGATGGCCAACGCCGTTTAGCGGTTTGGTGATATCAATCGGACAGGGCAGGAGCTCTGATATGTACTCGATCTTTGTCAAAAATGGGTTATCCTTGATCTCGAATCCAAGACACATCCCTTTGTGTTTATCTCCGTAGTGCGCCCACATCAATGTTGATTGCCAAGATTCTGAAAAACATAGTACGCCATGCCTCTGAGTTTGTAGAGCGTCAACAACTTTTTTTAACAGGCTCCGAGCGTCCTTGTCTGCCTGCTGAAATGGCAAAAGCTCAAAAGGATCGTTCAAGTCGGCGTACTCAGCGATTTTCAATCGCTTCTCCCATAGCGACTTCATTCCCCACTGCTTCGCGGTGTAGTAGTACAGGCGCATTATGGAACATTAATGAAGGTAGATTGGATCAACTGGCCAGTTCGTCTTTATCTTCTGTAGCATGATGTTCCACAAACCGATAGCCCTTACCAAACGTTGGTCTAACTGTTTGTTGTCCAATTTGCTCTTGAGCGTATTACCAACTCTTGATAAGTCTCCACTTTTCAAATCATCACGTCCAGTTTGATACATTAACTCTGATGCTGTATTTAGCAACCTAATAGCCTCAATTTGATTGATAAATCGTTGTTCATGTTGAACGGGAAAGATCACCCGTTTGTTAATATCGTCATATGTGGACTTATCTGCTGGGGAAAGTTTTGTAGTATCTATCCTTTGCACGTTATATCTTCGCGCCATCTCCTTTAACACAGCTTCAACGTTTGCACAGTTTTCTGTTTTACACATATTTTCTATCTTATCTCTTGCCTCAATTTCTAATCTGTAAAGCGCAACGTCTACTGAGCAAATAGCATTTACTGGCGTATTAATATCTGAATCCTTTCCTTCATTTAGTAAATCAGGTAATACATTTACGAAATCACTATAAACTTTATCTGGATTGTCATCTGCGACAAAAGTATCGTACCAACGAAACTCTTTGTCTGCTAACTTAATGAAATGATCCATTACGTCCATTTGACGAGTTCTATTATTCTCAAGTATTGTCGTAGCAGTGATTAGATTCTGCTCCGTTGTAATCTGCGTGTATCTTTTCTGATCCATAGGCGAAAGCTGGCTGAATACAGATTTCTTTTCATCTTTAGCTTTGCTACTTAGCTTGAGTAGTTCGCTCATCCTATCGTGTGTACTGTTATATTCAGAATCTCCTTGCTGATTTATTATTTCGTAGCCTAGTGTCATGTAGACCATTGGCCACTCGCATTTGTCATAAGGCGTTTCCGTTAATGAAGGAATCTTTGGTGAATCCGCACAAAATGCATTAGTTATATTTGTAAAGAAGATGGCCATGCAAATTAAAGTTACAGTTTTCATGCGCCAATTCCTAATAGTAAATATTTGTCATCGCTTTCGTTCTTCTCTGTCCTTCGCCGTCGCTTCTTCAACCGTTTGCCACTGCCCCTTATGACAGTCTGGTGATGGCCGGTTGCTGACCCTTAGATAAGTCTTGTGCGACTTGTTGGCGATCTCGATGACCTTCTCATGTGAATCGAACCAATCAAACTAATGTTACCATTACGGGGAATGTTTATCGCTGCCCGGAGTCTTGAAATAAAAGAACGCCATGAGCTTCAAAAAGGATTGTGAAGACCTCGCAAAACTCGAAAGAGCGCGCGAACACTTGAAGAGAGTCTATGCCGCTGCCGAAGAGAAGGCACGCCTGTTTGGAGGCGGTCGGATGACCATTACTCAAGATGATCTCGAACGAGTATCTAATGATCTTGAAATCCAAGACTTACTTTCCGAACGTGACGATGCTTTTAAAGTCAAGACAGGAGAAATTGATTATAAAACTCTAGTTAGAACTGCCAGAATGAAGTCCGCGCGTGAAAAAGGTACTCACACAAAAAAACAGTGGATTGCCCTTTTGGAAGAATTTGATTATCGGTGCTTGAGATGCGGATGCTATCCTATTGGCGGCCCAACTAAAGATCACATTACACCAATTAGCATGGGTGGTTCAGATTCGATTGATAATCTACAACCGCTTTGTCGGCAATGTAATTTTTCAGGGGGTGGTTTAAGTCACTCTTTCAATTGGATTGAATGGCGTCGTGCTAATGGATTTGGTTTAGGTACTGGTTGTTTTTGTTGGATGAAGACCATTCCCTTTGGCGGGCGCGCCAATATCAAATTGGAACTACGATAATCCAGTGCCCAGATTTGTCCGAACCGGCGAGCCAATATAATCTCGAATTCTGAATGTCCGGTTTCGATAAAAGTGAATAGCGGAAATTTGTCGAAAGCGAAAGTTGGGTCAGCCACTGTCAGTCAGATCAAGTCTGAACTACCACAGGTTATGCGCTAAGCAAGGAAATGATCTCTTTGATTTCGTGACGCAGCGCGGCAACATTTAGCGCTGCCGTAGGCAACACAGCACGACTACCAGTTTGATTCGGATTTTCCATAAGATTACGCGCACCACTGATAGTGAAACCCTGCCCGTACAACAACTCGCGGATACGCCGAATCAGCATCACTTCATGGTGTTGATAATAGCGGCGATTGCCGCTGCGCTTGACCGGTTTAAGCTGGGTAAACTCCTGTTCCCAATAGCGCAGCACGTGCGCCTTGACCCCGCACAACTCGCTGACCTCACCGATGGTGAAGTAACGTTTGGCGGGAATCGGCGGGAGTTCTGAGTTAGGTTTGTGGTTTTCCATGATAGGACTTTTCCACCATGGTTTTCAGTTTCTGGCTGGGATGAAACGTCACTACGCGACGTGCAGTGATCGGGATTTCTTCGCCGGTCTTTGGATTGCGTCCGGGACGCTGCGGTTTATCGCGCAGTTGAAAATTCCCGAAACCGGATAATTTGACGCTCTCACCTTGCTCCAGTTGCAAACGAATTTCTTCAAAGAATGCTTCTACCATATCTTTGGCTTCGCGTTTATTAAGACCTACTTTTGCGAACAGCAAATCAGCCAGTTCGGCTTTGGTTAATGTAGTTGTCATTTCTCCCCCTTATTCCAAATTCCAAATTCCATCTTATTGGAATTACATACGTAACTGCGCACCGTGCTTTTGCAAAACAGCCACTAATTGCGTGATGCTTGGTTCAATTTCTGAATCTGTGAGTGTTTTATGAGTATCTTGTAACAACACTCGGAATGCAAGGCTTTTTTTGCCTTGCTCCACGCCTTTGCCGCGATATACATCGAACAGTGCAACCTCTGCCACATAAGGTGCGGATACGTGTTGCATGGCATCCAGCAAGGTTTGCACCGTAATTCCCTCGTCGACCACTACCGCCAAATCGCGGCGCACCGGCAAGAACTTGGCGATCTCGCTCATGTGCGGAACCTTCGCCTGCGTCAATGCGCCGAGTTCAACCTCGAACCACACGCAGGCTTGAGCCATGTCGTATTGTTGCTGCCAGTGCGGATGCAACTCGCCAATCCAGCCGACCATCTGCTCGCCACAAAAAATCTGCGCAGAGCGTCCCGGATGCAAGGCCGGGTGGGCTGCTGTAACAAAACGCAAGGTCTGAGGTGCAAACAAGGCTTCGACATCCGCTTTTACATCGTAGAAATCCACCGGCTTGGTGGCTGCACCCCATTGTTCAGGTTGAGTTTCACCGTAGGCCAAACCGGATAGTCGCTGGCTTTGTATATATTCATTATCAGCTTTGGCAAAACATGCGCCGGCCTCGAACAGACGCACGCGCTCTTGCTTGCGATTCAGATTGAAACGCAACGCCCCGACCAACCCGCCGATCAAACTGCTGCGCATCACCGCCAGATTGCTGGCGATCGGATTTTGCAACGCGACGGGATCATCGTTGCCGCACAGTTCGCGCTCGACTTGCTCTTCCACAAAGGCGTAACTGACGATCTCCTGATAATCACGCGCCACCAGCGTTTGCTGGATGCACGCCAGCGGGCATTGCAACTCGCTGTATGGCAACATGGTCATTGCAGATTGCGGAACTTGTGCGGGGATGTTGTCATAGCCATACAGACGCGCCAGTTCTTCGATC
>CABEDU010000124.1_pt1 | contig 10882 bp, 10 predicted proteins | sample 3133021 | NCBI WGS metagenome assembly CABEDU01 (sample SAMEA5534332, study PRJEB31848) | metagenome | biome: tundra; feature: field; material: soil | place: USA | collected 2013-05 | depth 0.15 m
CTCATTAAAGATAGACCTGAAGAACCCTCTGAACTTCCCATTACGTGTTCTTTCAACTACTAAACAACTTGATTGCAACGATCATCACCAACAGTTATTAGCTCCAGTGCTGGTCGAGAAAATAGCCGAACTCGGTGATGAGTATATTTACCGATACCACATCTATCGCGATGGGTTTGATTGGAGCCACTCACCAGCTCGCAAAGAGCTTAAAGCAATAACACGTTTGGTTTGCAATGCGTTACATACCATCGTGCCTATATTTGTCATTAAGCCAAGCGAGATGGACGAAATCCTTGAGGGGAAACTCATCCCCAGAAAATTTCTAGACGGATGCCAAATTACTAGCCCTTCTTTGGAGGACTATGCGCTAACCGAGGAAGAAAGCGGTGTTGCAAAGGAAGTGGACGAGATACCCAAAGTACTGAGATATATCGAAGAGAACCATCTTGAAAATCTAATTACCACTGAACCACTCCAGCCTAGTCCGCCTTACGAACCAATTTTAGAACCTCAAGTCGCGCCCACTATTGTGGATCAAGTCGAACCAATTGGCGAACAACCTGCCACCACCACAAAGAAAGAAACTACTAGGGGGATAACTAAGGGTGCGGTTATAAACGCATTCGAGGGAGTACACTTTGACCGCGATAAATGGAGCAAGTATCTAGGCGACCCGCCCGATTGGTTGAAGGAATGCCGTGTTGCGAGAGGTAATAAATCGACTTCCGCGACATGGAATCCGGTTCTAATAGCCACCGCCCTTTTCGATAAAAATATCGCGATTAAAAAGCTTAATGCGGTATTTGTCAGTCTGCCTGAATGGGCTGATGAATGGCGCGAAGTTTCCGCAACTTTTCTTTAATCCTACCGGGCACATACCGCCCCAGCATACCGGACACATACCGGACACCTGCCCGCAAACCCTCATAAACCCTAGACTGAACATACCGCCGCATGATTAAAAAATGGGCGGTATGAAATAAAGAGCCATCTTAAACACGCAGAAATGCGGAAAGGTGGTTCAACATGAAAACAGACGCAAATCAAAACTTCATTCCGCTGGAGCAAGTATTTCGGCCAACGGTTCCAACCGATGACGACGCCCGCACGGATGCGCGCGCAGGCGCGCACCGCGCGGACGGCGGCACTCGTGGTGGTCAGGGTACGCCGCCTAGTAACACAGTACCCTCAAACGACAATATAGATAAATTCAAGCCGCTGCGGTTTGGTATTGATAGCCTGTATTTGTCTTATCACGGGCAACTCTCCGACGAGTGGAACATCAAGCTGGATGAGTTGAAGTCCATAGCTCAATCGGAAGATGAAGCCGAGCAAGCCCTCGCCCAAGTCAGCATCGGGCCGCACATTTTTGAAGTGCGCGACAAGGGCATGCCTCGCTTCCCCTACGTGCTGGTGGATAACTGCTTCTTCATCAAGATCAACCGCAAGCTATCCAAAACGCTACCCATGGCGCATGTGCAGATTTCCAGCGAGTATCTTGCATCCGTAGGCGTGGAAACTGCTGAACTGGATTTGCGCATGGTCATCACTACGCTGGGCATCGTAGACGGTGAAGCCACTGTCAGCCGTGCCGATCTGTTTCTGGATTTCGTCTGCGCTGACAACCTCGCCCTGATCGAGCAACCCGACTGGATCACGCGGGCAAACTTGATGGCGAAGTATTTCGATTGCCGCCTGGAGCAACCCTTCACCGGCTGGGTCATCGGCATGGGTGGTGACCTGCATGCGCGTCTGTACGAGAAGGTTATCGAGATCGTCAACAAATCGCACAAGACCTATCTGTTCGAGCTATGGCAAGCCAACGGCTGGCAGTTTGGGGAAAAGGTCTGGCGCATGGAATTCCAAACCGAAAAACAAACCCTCAAGGAGCTGGGCATCATCAGCCTGTCCGATTTGCTCAAGCAACAAGCCGCGCTGTGGCACTACCTGACGCATGACTGGCTGCGGTTATCCATCCCCAACCCTAACGACGAAAAACGGGATCGCTGGCCTAACCATCCCCTGTGGGATGCCATTGCCTCAGTGTATGCGCTGCAACTCGACCAGTCCCGCTTAAAACGTTTCAGGCCAGCACGCTTGCCTGCCGACGAACGGCTGTTTGTGCATGGCTTGGGTGGCCTCACCTCGTTCATGGCAAGTCGTGGCATTGAAGACTTCGGCGAAGGTCTCGGTGAATACCTCGCACAAGCCAAGGAATTTCACGCCAGCAAGGGCGAACCGTTCCACAGCTATGTCGGGCGCAAGGTGAAAGCCAAGGCCAGAAAATACAACACCATCGAGAACCAGAAAAACATGGTGGGTGCATCTCGCAGATTGCAGGAAGAAAAATGATGCAATCTAATTTACTCCAAAGCGCACCCGCGCACGTTCAACAACACCAAGCTGTTGACTACCTCATACCGCGCAAGACCGTTGAAAAATTGTCCGGCCTGAGCAGGGCAACAATCTACCGCTTAATAAAATCAGGGAAATTTCCACGCCCATTATCCATCGGTACAGGTGCAGTTCGCTGGAGGCAATCCGATGTGATCGCTTGGCAGCAGTCCCTTAGCCCAAGCCCTAGTGGATGAAAATTAATGGCGAGCAAATCGGATGTTGGTATATTTGTTGGTATAATGAAAAGCTGAAAAACAGGGACATAGCAACTGCGCGGCTTGCCAGTCGCTCTTCGACTGACACAGCTCCAACCTATCCCCTACTATTTACAAGATTGAAACTTTAACTGTACTTCGCTAGTCTTACACCCGCTGCGTAAGGGTCGCTGCAAAGCAGCGGGGAACCCACCGGCGTACCCCTTGCGGGTGCTGTTGACACACGCATAACTTTTAGGAGGCTTCACATGGAATACGATCAACCCGCAACACAAATCGGCACACTCGCGACCGAACAGAATAAGGTTCTACGCAACACTTACATGATGTTGGCGCTCACCATGATCCCGACGTTGATCGGCGCATTCGCCGGCATGTCCACTAATTTTTCATACATGGCACAGCATCCGGTCATCGCCACGCTGATGATGTTCGGTGTGATGATGGGTTTGATGTTCGGCGTATCGGCCACGCGCAATAGCGGCTGGGGTGTCGCGCTGCTGCTGGCCTTCACCTTTGTCGCCGGATTCTTCCTCGGCCCGATCCTGCAAGTCGCGCTGCACCTGAAAAATGGCGCGCAACTGGTGGGCATGGCGGCAGGCGGAACCGGAATAATCTTCTTCAGCCTGGCGACGCTGGCGACCGTCACCAAAAGAGATTTCAGCTTCATGGGCAAGTTCCTGTTCATCGGGGTGATTCTGCTGATAGTCGCTTCCCTGGCCAACATGTTCTTCCAGGTGCCTGCGCTGGCGCTGACCATCTCCGCGATCGCCGTGCTGATCTTCTCGGCTTACATCCTGTTCGACATCGGCCAGATCGTGCAAGGTGGCCAGACCAACTACGTGATGGCGACGATGAGTTTGTATTTGGACATTTACAACATCTTCATCAACCTGCTGAACCTGCTGATGGCATTTAGCGGCGAGCGGGATTAACGAAACATAACGACAACAAAAAGGCGGCCAGATGGCCGCCTTTTTTATTGGCTATCCGGAATCCAGAATGCAAATCGCATGCGCCACACCTCCTCTATTGCTGGCTTACCAGTTGTGCAAACAAGCGGGACTGCCACGGCGCGTATGGCTGTTTTCGGCACCATTAGCCGCCTCTCGTCTTGGCACATTTCGGACGGACGATCAACTCATCTCAATCACTCTCGCCACATCGCCGCGGCACTCCGAACATAAACCTACCAGCAACAAGTCGCCTGCTTTGACAGCTCCAGAGAAATTGCTAATCGTGACCTCATGGCGGCATTTTCCGCACCAGACATTCGAGAGCAGTAGCTTTTTACTATGACTGGGGATGGTTGCCCACAGTTTAGCTGCGGTGGCGGTAAATTTAGGGATGGATTCGATGGTCATAAGTTCAATTTTCATTTATCGCAGGTTACGCACGGACTCGTCAACACGGGTTGATTGCAGAATTGGTATGCAGTGGGGATGGGCGAAGCTTGTGAACTGCCGCTTCCGAAGCAGACGATGAATGCTAAGGATGAAGGCTTTCGTCTAGCCGGAAAATAGTATGCGCCTTCATGCCCAGTATTCACCCAGCGAGGGGGTCACCAATGAAGACGTCGCAGCAGTGAGCTCTTTTTCTGCTGGTGGGATTGCATGCGATGCAGGATGTCATCCAGTGTTTGGATGGCCTCGATAATATGCGCCCCCTTGTTCAGCATGACGCATTCGGCACGCACACCCATCGCCGCATCGGTAATTTCAGCACGGCTAGGCTTGCCGCTCTTGGATAATCCCTCCAGTACCTGAGTAGCCCATATAACCGGTAAATGCGCCGCCTCGGCCAGCCAAAGAATTTCTTCCTGCAACTCTGCCAATCTTTCATAGCCGCACTCCACTGCCAGATCACCGCGAGCAATCATGACGCCGACGGTTGGTGAATGCAGTAATGTAAATAACAGTTCCGGCAAATTCTCGAATGCAGCACGCGTTTCGATTTTCAGTACGATGCCAAGTTTCCCGGCATCAAGGCGTTGCAGATGCTTTTGCAATAACTCAATGTCAGCGGGATTCCGGACGAATGAAAGCCCGACCATATCGGCATGTTGCACGATAAATTCCAGATGCTCGATGTCCTGTGCCGTCAGGCCATCCAACTCAAGACGACTATCCGGCAAGTTGATGCCTTTAATTGCCAGCAGTTTCTCCCCGCCTTCACTAGCCTGCGTGATTTCGACCACCATTTTGTTTTTGCTGACACTGCGGATAACGCCGCCGATTCTGCCATCGTCGATCAGGATGCGTTCGCCCGGTTGGACGGTGCGAAAAACCTCCGACAGGGAACAGGCAATGCTGGCTGCGCGCAGTAAACGTCCGCTGGCATCGAATTGGGCCGGCTTGCCCGGCAACGGTTCACGCGTGATGATTAGACTGTCTCCAATGTGTAGACGAATCGATTCGGGTAATGGAGGTAACGCCCCGACCATACCGGTGTGACCTACCCGGCGCGGATGTCCGGATATGGGCACCCGCAGGAGCTTTAGTTCTATACCAGGCGTGACATAGGTGGTTTGATTGGATTCAGCCCAAAAGCCCGCGCCGACCTGGTCAACAACTTGCAGGGTGCGCAATGACCCCCGCGCGTCGGTTAATTCAATGATGTCGCTCGACGCCACTTTTGCAAGCCAATCCCCATATACAGGCAGGCAAGCATCGGCGGGGGCCGGGCTGGGAGAAGCATCGCCTTCGGGATGCAGCCATATTCGCGCGGGGGCAACCACGTTGCCGTACATATCTCGCTGTGGTTTCCATTTGAGTACAGCAGGTCCTTGAGCAATTTCTCCGGTGCGCAATTTGGGACCGCCTAAGTCCATCAGGATACGGCAATGCCTTCCTGTTTCACGACGTGCCAGATTGATTTGCTCAATCATGCGTGCCCATATTTCAGGATCGTCATGCGCGCAATTGATACGCGCACAATCCATACCTTGAACGAGCATGTCCTTGATCAATGAATAATCGTCCGCCACTTCACCTGGCATCGTGACCATAATGCGGACTCGGCGATGCGAGGGAGGCTTGCCAAATAAATTATTGGTATTGCTTTCAAGCTGAGCTGCACCCGCCGCCTCTGTGTTGGGCAATATTTTGTCAGCTGAATTCTTACCTAACGCGCAACGCAAAAGATCAATGATGGCATTAAGATGGGCGAAGACATGAGATTCCATCCGACCTAACGATGAAAGACCTACTGCCCCCAGTCTTTCCTGCAGCGAACGCATATCCCGTCGCCTCAGGCCAAGGTAGTGAACCAGGTTAATCGTGCTGGCCAGATGGAGTGGATTGACGTGTTGCAGGGTTGTCGCAGACAACTGCTCAAGCTCTTTCAGTTCACTCCGCAACTCCTCCAATTCATGCAGCAAGCCGGCATACGGATGCAGCTCTCTAGACTTGCGTGAACTTGATTGCTGTTTGCTCATTAGTCCAACGATTATCAGCCATTTATATTACATTCGTATTACAAGAGAATTAGATTAAATAAATATGACGGATCACTAACTTCACATTATTAATCGCACAGAGCATAATTATAATTGACTATCAAAGACCATTCCCCGGGAACAGGATTTACTTGGCATAGTCGGACATATTTGTTGCCCAGATAATTTTTAATTGCAAATCTTCACCACAATCTTTCGGTTCGATGAAAGGCAGACAATTTCATGGCCACCTTGAATGACACTAAGTTAGAGCCCGAGCATCTTAATGCCATCGAGGCGCTCGCCGAAGAAATTGATTGCCCCGTTGAAGAGGTAAATAACATCTACGCTTCAGCACTTGGAAGTCTCAGATCAAGCGCTCGAATCCAGGACTACCTGATCGTGTTGGCCAGCAAGAAAGTGCGTGACGTGTTGCGCCATTAAGAGTGGTCGCATAGTTCTCAGGTAAGCCTGGTAGCGCACGGAAGCCAGTCCGCCAGCGTTACATAGTGTTCCCCAGACGTAAAGTTTGAAGTATTTTCCGGCGCGCGCCCTTCTTGGCTAATTCTATTAACAAGCAGTTCGGTATCCGTTGTGTTTGGTCCGCCAGCTGATCGAGAGTCAGATACAAGCTCTGTCTGCTCGCTTGGGGCACGACATGCCGTGGGCGAAGGCGTGCGGTTTTGTCCGAGAGCCGGATGGGGGAATATCTGTATTCCCGGTTCGATCAGCGGGGGTGTGGAAACGGGGTTATGGTCAGGCTACTTGGGCACCGTCAAACGAAAGGGGCGGACACAGATAAGTCCAACCTAACGCTACTGCGCCACATCTCTACTCTACCGGGGTTGACCTCTTGGCTTGATAGACACTGACGGACATTCTGCTATTTACCCAGCCCGACTTTAGCCTTTTCTGCGACCTTGGCCTTTAGGGGAGCCTTGGCCTTTTTAGCGATCTTAGCCTTTTCCTCTTTCTTCGCTTCTTCCTTATTCTTCAAACTATGCATCATTTTGCGCCATTCTTGGAGTTGTTCATCTTCCAACTCCAACTGTATAGCCAACGCTTCTTCCTTGCTTAACTTATCTTTATGTAGTCGGCGATCTAGCTTGCCGCCCATTCTGGATAACAAGCGTTCGGTTTCTTCCTTGGTCAAAAGCTTAACTTTGGCTAAATACTTTGGCTTATTGATTTTCGTCATTATTAATTTCCTCCTCTATTTTGCGCCACTCATCTGGGTGCTTTTTTACTAATCGGAGCAGACTAGCTTTTCTGAAAATCATTCGCAAGTGTAATGTGCACTGTTGCGTGCACTGTCCGCTTATCCCCCAAACAAAAGAGTTGATGAATGCAGCAACCGAACTGCCCCTCTGAACATGGTAAGTGTTAATTATTGCAACGGCGTGAATTTTTTGTTTCAAATCTGCCGTGAATATATGAAACCGAATGCCGCATTGACAATGAACACCTTAGTAACAAAAACGTCACGCCGCACGGGTAGTATCACTGGTTTACCTAAGCCAGGTAGGGAGTTGCCAGATGGTTAATAGCGGACACACTTCAAAGCAGTATGACGCAGAACTCGAATCTGTGCGTGCACGCGTGCTACTGATGGGCGAACTGGTTGGAAAACAAGTCCGGCTCGCCATTGCTGCACTGAGCAGAGGCGATGTAGAACAAATTGATCGTATCATCGCCGATGACCACCACGTCAATGCGCTGGAAGTAGGCATAGACGAAAGTTGTAGCCAGATCATCGCACGCCGCCAGCCAACGGCGAATGACTTGCGAATGGTGATTATGGTGATAAAAACAATTACTGATCTCGAACGCATCGGCGATGAGGCAAAAAAGATTGCCATCGCAGCCAAGAACCTATCGCAGAAAAAAAATCTCACCCTGCCGCGTTTCGATAAAATAAAAAATGTGACAAATCTGACGCTGAACATGCTGCGACAGTCGCTGGATGCTTTTGCCAAACTGGATACTTCCGCTGTCGCGCAGGTAGTACGCCAGGATGAGCAGGTGGACGAGGAATTCCGCGCTGTCATACGTTATCTCGTAACCTTCATGATGGAAGATCCGCGCACGATTTCCAGCGCGCTGGAAATCCTGTTTGTCGCCAAAGCCATTGAGCGCATAGGCGACCATGCCAAAAACATGTCCGAATACGTGGTCTACATGGTAAAAGGGCGCGATGTGCGCCATATCACTGCGGAGGAAATTGAGCGCGAAGTGCAGCAATAATTTGTAGTAGTTTCGATTTGATGTGGCAACCTGACAGGTTGTTTGAAGACTCGCTTTGCGAATATCTCTGCGCGTATATTTAGTAGCGTCCGTTGGCACGGTAAATGTAATTTCTTAGCTCTGTGGATTGGCTATTCGCGCGCCTCACGATACCATGCATGTTACGCGCCACGCCCCGCATGACACGATATATGATCATCGGATGGGAGTTGATCAAGCTTTCAAACTTGTCCCGTTCCAAGCTCAATACTTTGGTAGCACCCACTGCGTAAAGCGTTGCACTGATCTGCGCAGCGGCACCACCAACAAACGTGATCATACCTGCCAGATCACCGGGCTTAAGCACATGAATGATGGATTCTCCATCTCCACTTTCGATCTTTACCTCAATATCTCCATATGCAAGAACATATAAATTGTCCGGTCGCGCATCTTCCGGCTGGACTATGACCTCGCCGGATTTATATTCTTGAACATCAAACAATCCCTCGATAATTTGCACTTCAGCATCACTCAATTCATCGGTAACTGTTGAAGTGCGTAGCGTATCAATTACTAACGACATTTCATTCCCTCCTTCGCGTGTTTACAATCACCTTCCATATTGATCCACAGAAGTTGTTTGACAGCATATCGCCCCAAACCAAAAAATATACACTAACACAATGGTGTTGCAGAAATATTTCGGTGGTCAGGTAAAGGAGTGAGCGATGGTTGTGCCTGCAGCTGCGGCACAAATAAGTGTCCACCCACAATTTTGCAACCTGACAATTCTGACTTGCCGCATGTGGACGACCGTCGTGTTGGGCGGCCACTTACCCGCCAGCCCCAATTCAAAGCAATGGTAAACGTATGGAACCAAGAACGACCAAAGGCGGTTTACCTGCCCTTGGTTTTACTTCTATTCTAAGCAGCCATTAAGCGTTGCAAACCCAACTGGCTATCGACACTTACAGTGCAGAAAGCCATCCGAGAGTCGTATAGAATTCGACATCTAACTTGGATACGTTGTCGTTAGAAACATTGTTGTATTTGTCGCTCATTTTGATACTCCTTATTAGATTGATGAATGCAGCAACCGAGCTACACTCTCAGAACATGGTAAGTGTTGGGTATTGCAACGCAGTGAATTTTTTGTTTCAAGACTATTGTGAATATATGAGACAAAACGTTTCTTTGATAATAAAAATCATGGTCGCGCAATCAACTCGACTTCTCTAAATAAAATCCTGAACACAGAAATAACTGTAATAATCCTGTAATACAACTACCCTAACATGCACTCCGCAGCAAAGCGTTGTTGGTTTAATTGGCAGCCAAGCAGCCGCAAGCAACAAACTCAACCCAATGGAGACATTATGAATAGCAAGCTGAAGCAACTCATCATCGGCATCACTGCTGCCACTGCGGTAGCTTATACCGGCGCAAGCCAGGCAACCGACATCACCGGCGCGGGTGCCACTTTCCCTTACCCCGTATATGCCAAGTGGGCTGATGCTTACAAGACGCAAACCGGTATCGGCCTGAATTACCAATCCATCGGTTCCGGCGGCGGCATCAAACAAATTGAAGCCAAGACTGTGGACTTTGGCGCATCCGATATGCCCCTCAAGCCGGAAGATCTGGAAAAGAATGGCCTGATGCAATTCCCCACCGTGATCGGCGGCGTGGTTCCGGTCATCAATGTGAACGGCATTGATGCCGGCACCTTGAAATTGGACGGGGCTACACTGGCCGACATCTACCTGGGCAAGATCACCAAGTGGAATGACCCGGCACTGGTGGCGCTGAACAAAGACCTCAAGCTGCCCGATGAAAATATCACCGTGGTACACCGCTCCGATGGATCAGGCACCAGCTTCATTTTCACCAACTACCTGTCCAAGGTTAGCGCCGAATGGAAGTCCAGTGTCGGTGAAGGCACGGCGGTTTCCTGGAAGGCCGGTACCGGCGGCAAGGGCAACGAGGGAGTGGCTTCTTATGTGCAACGCATCAAGAATTCCATCGGCTATGTGGAATACGCTTACGCGTTGCAGAACAAAATGAACCACGTACAAATGAAGAACCACGACGGTCTGTTCGTTCAACCGGAAAGTAGCGCTTTCCAGGCGGCAGCAGCCGGCGCGAAATGGGAAAAGGCACCGGGCTTCTATGAAATCCTGACCGATGAAGCCGGCAAAAATAGCTGGCCAATCAGCGGCGCGACGTTCATCCTGATGCACAAAGTGCAGGAAAAGCCTGAAACCGGCAAGGAAGTGCTGAAGTTTTTCGACTGGGCTTATGACAAGGGCGACAAGCTGGCATCCGACCTGGATTATGTGCCGTTGCCGGAAAACGTGGTGAAGCTGATTCGTGCCGCATGGAAAACACAACTCAAGGACGCAGCAGGCAAGGCTGTCTGGAAATAAGCTAAAGGAGCGTGGCTGGCACAGCACATCCTTAAGTTATAATCGCGGGGGCTGATGCCCCCGTTATTTTTTAACCGGGCCAGTTACTTTTATAACGCAAAAAGCATACAACCATGCCGATGTTTTCACACGAAGCGCGCCTTAAACGACAAGCGGTGTTCGACTTGCTATTCCGCAGT
>CABEDU010000134.1_pt1 | contig 10596 bp, 13 predicted proteins | sample 3133021 | NCBI WGS metagenome assembly CABEDU01 (sample SAMEA5534332, study PRJEB31848) | metagenome | biome: tundra; feature: field; material: soil | place: USA | collected 2013-05 | depth 0.15 m
CGTTCAGGCGATAGAGCATTGGGAACCTCTATAAATTCATTTTCCGGGCGAATCCACCCGCAAGGAGTAGGCCGGTGGGTGCCCCGCTGCTGCGCAGCGACCCTAACGCTCGCGGCGTCGCGTGCTCGCTCATGCCTCGTCTATCAATCTGATATGCCTCGTCATTCGTTGCGCGGCTCCTTGCGCTTCATCCCGCAAAAGTGAATTTTAGAGGTTCCCATCATTTGATCCAATACAGCAACAGCAGGCCGGCCAGCATCGCGCTGAAACCGACGAAGCGCAATTGACCATCCGACAGCGTCACCAGCTTGCGGAAAGCTTCGCGCCACAATTCAGGCAACACGAAGGGCATCATTCCCTCAATCACCAGCATCATCGCCAAACCAAGCAGCCAATAATCGAGCACACTATTTACCAGCCTTGCTTGGGGTTTTCAGATATTTAAAGAAAGCTGAACTGGGATCAAGCACCATCACGTCGCTCTTGTTCTTGAAGCTCTGTTTGTAGGCTTCCAGACTGCGGTAAAACGCATAGAACTCTGCATTACGACCAAATGAAGCCGCATACAAAGCGGTAGCCCTGGCATCACCCTCGCCTTTGGTTTTCTGCGCTTCGCGATAAGCCTCAGCCAAAATCACTTGGCGTTGCTTGTCGGCATCGGCGCGGATTTTTTCGCTTTCGGCATTGCCGGTCGCACGCAATTCATTGGCCACACGCTTACGCTCGGCATCCATACGGCGATATACCGAGTCGCTGATCTCCAACGGGAAATCCACTCGTTTGAGGCGTACGTCCAGCACTTGCACACCTATTTTGCGTGCATCGCTGTCGGTCTTTTCGCGCAACACGGTCATGATTTGTTCGCGTTCGCCGGACACCACCTCGTGGATGGTGCGCTTGCCGAATTCCTCGCGCATACTGGAATTGACCGTTTGCATCAAACGCGTTACAGCGCGCATTTCATCGCCGCCGACGCTGATGTAATACTGCTTTACATCCACGATGCGCCATTTGACAAAGGAATCCACCATCACGTTTTTCTTTTCCGCCGTGATGAAACGCTCAGGCTCCCCGGTATCCAGCGTGAGGATGCGCGAATCAAAGAAGCGCACATTTTGCATCAGCGGCACCTTGAAATACAGACCCGGTTCGGTTTTGACACTGACCACTTCGCCCAACTGGAACACAATCGCATTCTGGCGCTGATCCACCACGAACACACTCATGCTCAGCAGGATTAACGCAACGGCCGCGCCGATCAGTACGTTGCCAATATTCTTTTTCATTAGCGTGCCTCCCGATCGCGGCTTAGCAGCGAATCACGTGCGCGCTGTGCTGCAGTGTTGTCATTTCCCTGTGTTGTAACAGGTGCGGTATCGGCTTTCGCAGCAGGCTGCACATCTGTTTCCATGCTGCCGGCACGACTGGTTTCGATCAATTTATCCAGCGGCAAATACAACAAGCTGTTGCCGTTCTTTTGATCGACCATCACCTTGCTGATATTACCCATCACCTGTTGCATCATGTCCAAATACATGCGCTCACGTGTGACGGAAGGAGCTTTTTCATATTCCACCAATATTTGCTTGAAGCGACTGGCATCACCTTCGGCATTGGCGATCACACTTTGCTTGTAGCCTTGCGATTCTTGTATTAAACGTGCCGCCGCACCGCTTGCACGCGGTATCACGTCATTGGCATAAGCCTGGCCTTCGTTCTTTTGCCGTTCGCGATCCTGCCCGGCTTTCACCGCATCATCGAAAGCAGCCTGCACTTGTTCGGGCGGTTGCGCGTTCTGCATGGTCAACTTGCTGATCAGGATGCCGGACTTGTAGCGATTCAGAATATCCTGCATCAACTTGGTCGCAGCGGCAGCCACTTGCTCGCGGCCTTCATAGAGCACATAGTCCATCTTGCTCTTGCCGACCACCTCGCGAATCGCGGTTTCCGCCGCTTGACGCACGTTCTCGTCGGGCATGCGGTTGTTGAACAGATATTCGCTCGGATCGCTCAGGAAGTACTGCACCGCAAACTGGATGTCGATGATGTTTTCGTCGTCGGTCAGCATCAACGACTCCTTGATGATCTTGTTCTTGACGTTATCGCGATAACCCACTTCTACGGTACGAACCTGGCTCAAATTGACGATTTCCACGGCCTCGATCGGGAACGGCAAATGCCAACGCGGACCGGGCTGGGTCGTTTCAACCAACTTGCCAAAACGCAACACCACGCCGCGCTGACTGGCATCCACAATATAAAAGCCACTGCCCACCCAGATCAACACAACAATCGCAGCAATTAAGCCCATACCGCCGGCAAAACCTTTCATCGGTGCGCCGTTGCCAGGTTTGCCAGCCCCGCCCTTGCCGCCCATCAAGGAAGATACTTTTGCATTGAGCTTGCGCAACAACGCTTCCAGATCAGGCGGGCCGCCGTTGTTCTTATTACCCCATTGCGGATCATTCAATCCCATATTCGTCACTCGCTTGATTAATTTGATTCTCAACTACTGCGGAGGCTTGGCGCGTGGTCTTGGCTTCCATCAAGGCCAGCCGCAATCCATCCAAACCCGCGCCACTTTTGGCACTCAGAAAAACGCGAACGATTCTACCATAATCGTCGCGCTGCACGCTGGGCGGCACATCCTGCAAGTCGATCTTATTGAACACCAAAACCTGCGGAATGTCCGCCGCACCGATTTCAGTCAACACCTTATTCACCTCGACAATCTGATCATCGCGATTGGCATTATTGGCATCCACCACATGCAGCAACAAATCGGCCTGAATCGTCTCTTCTAGCGTGCTGCGAAACGCAGCAACCAACGAGTGCGGCAGATGACGGATGAAGCCCACCGTGTCCGACACCACGATCTCGCCCGACTCTTCAGTGAACATGCGGCGCGAGGTGGTATCCAGCGTAGCGAACAATTGGTCGGCCACATACACGTTGGCGCGGGTCAGCTTATTGAATAGCGTGGACTTTCCCGCATTGGTATAACCGACGATGGATACCGACAGCACATCGTGGCGATTGCGCGCGCGGCGCTGTACCACACGTTGATGCTTGAGCTTCTCCAGGCGTTCTTTCAACAGATGAACTCGTTTATCCATCTTGCGCCTATCCAGTTCCAGCTTGGTTTCGCCGGGGCCACGCGCACCCACCGCGAATTTTTGCTGCCCCATGTCGGCGCCCTGACCGACCAGACGCGCAGCGAGATACTTGAGTTGCGCCAACTCCACCTGAACCTTGCCTTCATGACTTTGCGCACGCTGCGCAAAAATATCCAGGATCAACATGGTCCGGTCGATCACGCGTGTATTCAGCTTGGTGGTCAGGTTGCGCATCTGCGCGGGGGAAAGGTCATGATTGAAGATGACCAGCGGGACTTCCAATCGTTCTACGAGCTCAGCGATTTCCTGCACCTTGCCGCTACCCGCGAACAACGCCGCGTCTGGACGTTGCCGCTTGGCTTCAACGACAGCCAAGGTGCGCACACCAGCGGTTTCGGCCAGCAAACGCAACTCGTCTAAACTCTCACTGTGGTCGCTGTCGCCGAAATCAATACTGACCAGGACTGCGGCCTCAGACGGGTGCCCGGACAATAGCTTTTTGTCGTCGGCAGACTTTTGCTGCATTACTCTGCGTCGTCGTGGGGAATGCTGATCGCACGTGCAGGAACGATAGTCGAAATAGCGTGTTTATAGACCATCTGGGTGATCGTATTTTTCAGCAGCACCACATACTGATCGAACGATTCGACCTGGCCTTGCAGCTTGATGCCGTTCACCAGATAAATCGCAACCTGCACATGCTCTTTGCGCAGCATATTGAGAAACGGGTCTTGCAGTTGTTGTCCTTTTTCACTCATGTTATTGCTCTTATAGTTAGGAACGGGGTAGCACTTTACTGGATTCCGGGGCGGCTGTGAACATATTTACCCGGAAGCTATATAAATTACCTTGAAGCTATAGAAATGTCCGGAAATGTTACAGCCCTGCGGGTGCGACTTTGCCTTCAAAACAGTCGGAACAAACGATAGCCGCAAAATCCATGCGTAGAAGAAAAATGGGTTAGGTATTTAACCTAACCCATTGAATTGATGGTGCGCCCGAAGAGATAAATCTGGGCACTGGGAAGAGTTGGTTCCCCTTCCTTGATTTAAACCATCAGCGGCAGGTTGTATGGGTCTTGATAAGCGATGCTTAGGGTAGGTGGCCTTCTTCAATAAGGACGCGCTTTGTTGCAGCCTTTAGGTGCGGCATAATTTCACGGACATCCGGCACCGAAGCAAGGTCTTGTTCTTCCGAGGTACACGATTGAAAAGCCATCTCTGCAGCGGCGTTCTTGTCGGGTGTCTGTGTGGTAGTGAAACGGTATGACTGTTCCAAGCATCGATTCCAGTTGTCGTTCAATTGTTTTGCAATGGTAACCCAAGAAATTGTATCTGTGCTTTTTGTAGGTTGCGGGTGTGATTGAGGCGTGGCGCAGCTAGCGAGAAGAGAAACACCCGCGAGTGCAATCAACTGCCGCATTATCCACTGCCTTTCGACACCAGTGGGTCGAAACTCAGATATACCCGCTCGTTGTGTATTGATATTCATATCTATTTACTCCTACCCAGATGCCTTCTTCTTGGCACATTCATTCTCTGCCTTCTTCTTCGCACATTCATTGTCGAGGATCATTTCGTATGACTTCTGCGCGAAAAGTGCAACACGTCTATATGAATCATGGAACATCCATGCGATGCCTATGCCAAGACAAGGCATTAAGATATTTGGAATTATTATTATTGGATAAGCGTATGGGCTTAGGGTCAAATGCGAAATGGAAAACCCGAGAGTAGTGACGACAGCACAAACGGTTGCTATGCGAGCGGTGCCCAAGGCATGAGCATGACTACTTAAGGAATCTATCGCATCCGTGCCCAATTTGTGTTTGTCTGTCAACAGAGAGTACCAAAGAGCCAAAGAAATGCTCTCTGCTGTTTCCCGTGCCGTTAACATCCGCACCTTGTTGGTTGGGGTAAGTTGCGTCCTTTCCTTTTCGTCGAGTTCTACTAGTTGCTTCTTGTTTAGTTCGTTAATTATCGGTCGGTGGTTAAAAATATCTTCCTCAAAGCGCCAATGTACGCAATGGTGGACTGTCGCGAAAATGTAACCAAGCCCACCTGAAGCAAAAAAAACACCAGCCAGAGTTCCTAGACTGCCGTCTTTTGATAGGATGACTTTTGATAGGAAGCATACTGTAGGATCAGGCAAAACGATTAAGAAAAAAAGCAGAGTTTCCACAGCGAACACTAGGCCGGGCATTACGTATCGTATGAATTTACGCCCTTCTTCCTCCACGATAAACCTCACTTTCTAAGTTTTAGTGCCCCGTTCAGGTAACACGGGGGGCTATAAATACATAACCCACAATCTAGCATCAAAATCCCGTTCATGCCTTAATGAAATTTATCTAGGCCGTCATGCAATCCGCGCGTACCGCGAAGGCGGCCGCACGGATTGCATGACAGCCTGATTGATTAAAGGTTGACAAATACCCCTTTTCAATCTATCTTTCTGGCCTCCTCAAATAACCAAGGGGATATTCCATGAAGACCAATTCACACAAGCGGAAAAACCTGCTCAAGATGCCATTGCGAACACTGGAACGTGAAGCCGAACTAACCCGCATTGAGCGCGAAGCCTTTGCCAATTTCCACGGTATGTTTGATGATCTCGAACTAGCTATTGGTATACTACGAATGGGTGACTATCTTGGCTGGCGGCCTCTGGTGCTGATACACAACAAGCGCACCATCCGCAAGGCCGAAGATATTCTGGGCATCAGCATCCGCGAATTCTTCCCGCCCGAAGGGGAATGTGCAGATCGTTCTATCGGCTACAGCATCGCAAAAGGGTTGAGCAACTTCTGGAAGGCCGTCAGTGGCGATATAAAAATCGACAACCGGCGCGAGATCGGCGATTCAACCTAACGCAACAAATCTCAATAAAGGGGCTTGACAGTCCCCCTGCTTCATTCTCATAATGAGGGTAATTTAATACCCCTTTATGAGAATGAACGCTTTCCGCCTCCTACTATCCGGCCACGACACCATCGAGTGCGCATATTACCTCGCACCTTCCGAGGGCTGTCTGCTCGACTACGAACGGCTGGCCGTCGAGAAAGAGGAATTGCGCCTGTCCAAGTCGAAGAAGCCCAAGCTCATCAAACTCGGTTGCGAAGAGTTCATGCTGGCCGGACATGGTACGGGCAGTGGCTATCCTTTCCTAATCGAGAACGAGGCATTCAGCATCCAGTTCGGCGAGTTCAACAACCCATCATTCTTTGTCGCCTTCCGCAGCATTACCTTGTGGCATCAAAGCGCGCAAGGTTTGCATGAACGGTTTCTTGCATGGGCTGGATCGGTTGGCCTGCGCGCCTATCTGCCGGAAAAACTCTCGCGGGTGGATTTCACTTTCGACTATCACCTGCCCGTCATTGACTTCGATGAGGACAACTTTGTCTCCAGCTTCGCCAAGGACAACCAGCACCGCAAGCACGGCAAGGTGCAAACCTTCCGGCTCGGTGAAGGTGATCTCGGGCTGCGCGTCTATAACAAGTGCGACGAGATACAGGAAAGCAGCGCCAAGACGTGGTTCTATGAGCTGTGGGGCATGGAGCAGGATGTCTGGCGCATCGAGTGGCAAGCACGCAAGCAATGGTTGCGGCTGGTCGGCATTCGCACCTTCGAGGACTTGAAGGAACGCCAGGGCGATTTGCTGCGCGTGCTGGTCAACGACCACACCACGCTGCGCATCAAGACTGAGGACAGCAACCGCTCCCGCTGGCCTCTGCATCCGTTGTGGCAAGACCTGCAAGAACGTGCCGCGCAGATGGTAGGCTTGGGCGTAGTGCGCGAACTGGACATGCCCGCGCTGCTCGACGAGCGCATGATGCGCATCACCATCAGCCTGTATGGTTACATGAAGCGCATCGCTGCCATTTACAGCTTGCAAGGTAATACTCCCGCTGCTTCGCTGAAACAGGCTCGTGCGCATTTGTCACTCAGACTGGAACACATACACGACCCGCTCACATGGCAGACCGATGTCGAACGGCGCATGACGGAAATGAGGTTGGGCGAATGGTAGCCGTATTCCCATTGCCCATGCTTATCGCCAAGCTCAACGCACGCAAGAATCGCCTGCTGTTGGTATTGCAGGCCAGCATATCGCAGCAGCACCAATACGAGGCCGTCCGCAAAATCTTACTGGATGAACTTGGACGCGATGGATTCGAGAAAGAGTTGGAAGAAGCATTGCAGCACACGGAACGGCAAGGCAAGGAACGGGCAGGAATACACACGCAGGAAAGGGGGTGCCAAAATGAGTGAACGAATCCATACAAACCGAGATTCGATTCAAGCCTCAAGCGGCGGTTATATCAACCGACGAACTTGCCCTGCTTGAATCCATCCTGCCTGATCTCATCCATGCGATGATGCAGGCCGAAGAGTTGAACGATGACGATTGACGCGCACCACACCAGCCGCATTCCGCATGGAGGCAAAAATGCGGAGTGCCACAGGGTGTCAAGGCTGCTTGCTTCTGAGCACCGTAAGGCTTGGCCTTGACACGCTGTGGCACGTAGCCACAATCAAGCCGAGCGGTATGCGGCGTAACTACGGAGAACATCATGCACGTTGCCCTATATGCGAGAGTATCCACAACGCGGCAGGCCGAGAACGACCTGTCCATCCCTGACCAGTTGCGCCAGTTGCATGAATGGGCAAAAGCCAACGGCCATCTGGTCATTCAGCAATACGTCGAGCCGGGTGCATCGGCCACCGATGACAAGCGGCCAGTATTCCAGCAGATGATCTCCGATGCCATGATTAAACCGCCTGCATTCGAGGCCATCATCATTCACAGCCTGTCGCGTTTTTTCCGCGATGCCATCGAATTCGGCGTCTATGAACGCAAGCTCGCCAAGAACAAGGTCAAGGTAATCTCCATCACCCAACCGACCAGCGATGACGCTAGCGGTGAACTGGTGCGAGGTATCCTCACAATGTTTGATGGACATTTATCCAAGGAAATCTCGAAGCACGTTTCCCGTACCATGAAGGAAAACGCACGCCAAGGCTATTTCAACGGCTCAAAACCTCCCTACGGTTATCAGGCAGTAGCAACCGACAGGGCGGCCAGCCGTGGCAGGGTTAAAAAGAAGCTGGCAATTGACGAAGCCGAGGCAGGCATCGTGCGTCAGGTCTATGACTGGTATCTGCATGGCTTGGATGGTCGTGTAATGGGCTGCAAGGAGATCGTGAAGCATCTGATGGACAAAGGGCTGCTGATGCGCGGTAGTGCTTGGAACGTCCACAAAACGCACAAGCTGCTCTCCGATTCGTTGTACATGGGCGACTATCACTTCAATGTGATTGATTCCAAGACAGGCCAGAAGCGTCCACCGGATGAATGGATTACAACGGCCATTCCCGCCATCATTGATGCGTCCACCTTTGAACGTGTCAGGGCTAGACGTGAGGAACGCGCACCCAACAAAACACCGCCGCGCCGTGTGTCCTCGCCTACGCTGCTCACCGGCCTGCTCAAGTGTGGCATCTGCGGCCATGCCATGACGTTGGTCACGGCCAAGAGTGGCCAATATCGTTATTACAAATGCACCATCAGGCAAAGCCAAGGCAACCACGCCTGTACCAGCGGCAACCTGCCGATGGAGAAACTGGACGAGCTAGTGCTGGAGCAACTGGCGGCAAAGGTCTTTGCACCGGAACGCCTGCAAGAAATGATGAGTGAGCTACGCCAGCGCATCAAATCGTCCAAGAACGGCCAGCAGGAACGCATCAACGAGCTAAACCGGCAGGTCAAGAAAACCGAGGAACGCCAAAGCCGATTGCTGGAGGCCATCGAGACCGGCACCATCGAGCTGGACGAAACCACGCAACGCCGCGCACAACAGCTCAAGGCTGGTCGTGAGGCATTGTTCATTGAACTAGCTGGTGTGCGCCGTGATACTGACCTGCCCTCGGTGGAATACCTCAAGGCGAGCCAAGTGGACTTGTTCGGCAAGGTGCTGCGGCAAAAGCTGCTGGCGAAGGGTTCGCCATTTGCAAAGAGCTATCTGAATATCTTGGTGGATGAGATCGTGGTAGAGGATAAAACGGCAACCATCAAGGGCAGTTATGCGGCATTGGCAGAAACGATGCAATCAATAAAAAAGGGCAGCTTGGATAATCAAGTGCCCAGTTTTATGCCTGATTGGTGCGCCCGGAGCGATTCGAACGCCCGACCCCTTGGTTCGTAGAGCGAATTTCTGTTTTACGAGCCTTATTAATCAACCGCTTACGATGCCCGCATCATCGATAACTAGCCTCAAATAGCCTGAATTAGCACTACAACAACCCTGTCACGTGACAAATCGGTGACAGTCAAATTCATACGAGCACTTCAAGGCCGTGCTTTTCAACCACACGTAATAGCCTAAAAGTTAACCGAGCTTCTTCAACCAGTCTGGATGCTTTTTAACCAACAACTGCAAAGCCGCATCCATGCGAGTTTGCCAGCCTTCTCCGGTCGAGCGGAAGTAAGATAAAACTTCTGGACTATATCGAACACTCACCTGCTCTTTACGAGCTGCACCGATTGGGCGTCCGCGTTTTTTTCGGTATGCATCAACGCCTTTTTGCATTTCATTGCGCGTCAATGGACGATCATTTTCATCCTTGCCGTCCCAAACGTAGTCGCCGCCCGGTGGGGCTTTCTTCACCGCTGCCAAAATTGCCTTACGCTGTGTAGTCATTTTTGAGCCATTCATGATAGACCTCTCGTTCTTCCTCGCTTGCTGTACGAAAACTAATTATGTGAGGCTTTTCGCCTGATAGATGCACCACGGTTAGCACAGCAAGTCGATCGAATACGTAAGCAAACGACTGCGTGCGCCCCTCCTCGTTCCTGATACTTTCCACGTCTAATCGAAACTGACTATCTAACACCAATCCCGCATCCGGAAAATCCAGATGATGTTTGTCCAGATTCTTTGCTCGCTTCTGTTCGTTCCAAGTAAAGCGCGATTTCATAGGATTATTGTAGATGCACTAATTCAATTGGTCAATCTTTCATTCTTGACGATCTCGCTGACTTATTCATTACCCGAAACCAGTCGTTCGCCAAGTAGCACAAACGACACACAGCTGCTATTGGTAGCAAGACATTTGACTGACTGCTTTACGCAGCCAGAAAGCAGACGTTGAAACAGATGTTAATCATGCAGCTTGACCGTCTCCTACTAACCCATTGCTGTCCTTGGCGACAGTCCGCTATCCGGCAAACAATTTAGTGGCACTAATTTCTCCAATCGACACTAACCGGTCCTTGGAGACTCCAAAAAGCGGACGCTCACCGGAAAATACTAGCTCATCCTTTCAAACTTCTTTTCATGGATTATCAGCGACTGTAATTTCTATTTTTCTTGTTAAACAAATAAAGCACGACCCAGCCCGACATAAATATAAATGATGGGACAGCTAACGTTCCCAAAAGGATTAAGCCGGCCGACCAATTGCCTGGGATAATAACCACC
>CABEDU010000146.1_pt1 | contig 10046 bp, 4 predicted proteins | sample 3133021 | NCBI WGS metagenome assembly CABEDU01 (sample SAMEA5534332, study PRJEB31848) | metagenome | biome: tundra; feature: field; material: soil | place: USA | collected 2013-05 | depth 0.15 m
ACTCAAGAAGACTGGAATGCAAAATTTCAAACCACTTACATTTGGCAACACAAGCCCAGTTTCAATGCAGCTTATTCTGGCCCAAACAGTCTGTCACCCAATGCAGAAAAGAGCTACACCTTCACCACCGATGCCTTCATCGGTGTACGTGTCTGGCAAGGCAGCGAACTCTATCTCGTCCCGGAAATCACCCAAGGTGTGCCGTTCTCCAACCTGACCGGCTTGGGCGGTTTCACCAATGGTGAAATAACGCGTGCATCTGGAACCAATCCAACGATCTATCGCCAGCAGCTATTTCTGCGCCAGACATGGGGATTAGGCGGCGGCACTGAAAAGGTCGAATCCGACATGAATCAACTGGCAGGCGTCGTGGAGAAAAATCGATTCGTGCTCACTGTTGGTAATTTCTCGACCCTTAATATTTTCGACAACAATACCTATGCCCATGACCCACGCACACAGTTCATGAACTGGTCGAACATGACCTACGCAGCTTACGATTACGCGGCTGATGCGCGCGGCTTCGGTTGGGGGTTTGCCGGCGAGTGGTATCAGGACAGCTGGGTTTTTCGCTTCGGACGCATGACCGTCCCCAAAGAACCCAATGTGTTGCAACTGGACTACCAATTCTTTAAACATTACGGCGACCAGGCGGAACTCGAACACAGCCATGAATTCGGTGGACAACCCGGCAAGGTTCGACTGCTGGGCTATCGTGACTACGCCGTGCTGGCGAGCTACCGCGATGCGATCAACTACGGGATTGCCACCAACACCACACCAAGCATCTTCAATGTGCGTTATGGTGAGAAAAGCAAATATGGCTTCGGGATCGATATCGAGCAAGCCATCAATGCCAACCTCGGTGCTTTTTTGCGCGCCATGTGGGCTGATGGCCGCACCGAAACGGATGCCTTCACCGAAGTGGATCAATCCATTGCGGGTGGTATCTCGCTTAAGGGGGCAGATTGGGGACGTGCACAAGATACCGTGGGATTGAGCCTGATAGGAAACGGGCTATCCAGGGACAGGCGCGATTACCTGCAAGCGGGCGGAATTTCATTTTTCATCGGTGACGGTACACTACGCTATCGCCCGGAAACGATTTTTGAGAGTTACTACAACTGGAATGTAACAAAACATACTTGGCTCACGGCGGACTATCAGCACATCTCCAATCCTGCCTACAACGCTGACCGGGGGCCGGTGGAGGTGTTCGGTATTCGCCTGCATTTCGAGTATTGATCTAATTTCAACCCCACGCGCATTGATCATACCTAAGGTTCAGTTTGTACCACCGATTGGATGGCATTTGAAAACAAGTATGCGAGTGTGGTGCCCTCTTGTTGAAATATGCCCGAAACTATAGGCAATAGCTAGTTGCAGACTGGCGACTATTTGTAAATCTTTACTTTACCGGAGAGCACTTTTTTTGTTACCCTGCGCGCCGTTTCGTTCTGTGGGGGCATCCATGATGGATACTTGTTTAAGTGATAGTAGTCGTTACGCCTTAATGGCTGGCAGACTCTTGGCAAGATAACCCCCGGCATTTCCCCGCCGCCTATCTCGCCACGAGTGAGATAGCGGATTCACCCCGGAGCTTTTGCTCTAACCGCGATTATTCTATTTAGCATCTGATGGCAAGTTTTTTCTGCCGTCTTGGCTTCTTTAGCCGGCCTCTTACATTAGTTGTTTCAAGCAAGAGGGATAATCATGAACCAATCATTCTTTAAAGAATTCTTCGCCGGGTTTATTCGCACCCATGGCATCAGCCGACACTTTCGGCGTCTTGCCATACTCGACGCCATCAGAGGCACATCTGTCACGCGTGATGTTCCTTCCGCGCTTAACCGCACATTGACCGGCGCGTCATATAGCGAGATCGATCCGCTGCTTGCCGATCTCGATAGCCATCTCGATGGCCTGTCTGAAACACAGGCAGAACTTATCCGTGCGCGCGTCGGCACGAATGAGGTAGAACATGAGAAGCCGCTGCCCGCATGGCTGCACCTGTGGTATAGCTATAAAAATCCATTCAGCCTGTTGCTGACCGTACTGGCAGCAATTTCTTACTTCACCGAAGATGTCAAGGCAGCCATTGTGATTTCCACAATGGTGGTGCTTGCGACGTTCATGCGTTTTATTCAGGAAACTCGCTCAAATAAAGCGGCGGACAGACTGAAGGAGATGGTGAGCAATACGGCGACAGTGCTGCGCCGAGATCCCGCGCAAGATGCGGCTGAAGAAGCGCGCCGATACTTCAATGTAGTGCTGCATCCCAAGGGGTCGCGCAAAGCAGAAGTTGCAATCAAACTCCTGGTTCCCGGTGATCTGGTGTTGCTTTCGGCAGGCGATATGATCCCTGCCGATCTCAGAATTCTGTCCGCCAAAGATTTGTTTGTCAGCCAAGCAGCCATGACGGGTGAATCCATGCCCGTGGAAAAATTTGCCGTCCAGCGCGTTGCCAGCGTCACCAATACCATCGAGCTCGACAACATTCTGTTCATGGGCACCAACGTCGTCAGCGGTTCAGCTACGGCAGTGGTGGTTACCACCGGCAGTAATACCTATTTTGGCGCATTGGCTCAGCGTGTAACCGCGACTACACGCACGCTGACTTCCTTCCAGATCGGCATAAACAAAGTAAGCTGGTTACTCATTCGCTTCATGCTGGTAATGACCCCGGTCGTGTTGCTGATCAACGGCTTCACCAAGGGTGATTGGGTGGAAGCGTCATTGTTTGCATTGTCAGTGGCGGTAGGTCTAACGCCCGAAATGCTGCCGATGATCGTCACCACGACCCTCGCCAAAGGCGCGGTGTTGCTTTCGCGGCAAAAGGTGATCGTGAAACGTCTGGACGCCATTCAGAACTTCGGGGCGATGGATGTGCTGTGTACCGACAAAACCGGAACACTGACCCAGGACAAGATTTTTCTTGAACGCCACACCGACGTGTTCGGACAAGAATCCGACACGGTACTCAATTACGCTTACCTCAACAGCTACTACCAGACCGGACTGAAGAATCTTCTTGATGTGGCCGTGTTGGAACATGCAGATGTACACCAAGAGTTATCGATTAACACTGCATTTCGCAAGGTAGATGAAATCCCTTTCGACTTCGTTCGCCGCCGTATGTCCGTGGTGGTTGCCGAACATGAGGAACAACACCTGTTGATTTGCAAGGGCGCGGTAGAAGAAGTTCTCGCTATATGCAGCCAAGTTCAACATGGCGACCATGTCGATCCAATGCTGCCAGAAATGCTGGCAAAAATTCGTTCCATTACCGCAGACTTAAATGAAGAAGGCTTGCGCGTTGTCGCGGTCGCGTCCAAAGAAATGTCACCTACAAAAAATTCATACAGCGTTGCTGATGAACAATCCCTGACGCTAATTGGCTATATCGCCTTCCTTGATCCACCCAAGGAATCAACCGCACCGGCCATAAAGGCTCTCAAGGAACATGGGGTGACGGTCAAGGTTTTGACTGGCGACAACGAATTGGTCACCGTCAAAATTTGCCGTGAAGTAGGACTGCCAATAGCAGGCGTGCTACTGGGTGCAGAGGTCGAAGGCATGTCGGAGTTAGAGTTGGCTGAAAAAGTTGAGCAGTGCAACATCTTTGCCAAACTGACTCCCTCACACAAGGAGCGCATTGTCCAAGCGCTGCGCCGCAACGGTCACGTAGTGGGATTTATGGGAGATGGTATCAACGATGCACCTGCGCTACGAGCCGCCGACATTGGTATTTCGGTGGATACCGCAGTGGATATAGCCAAGGAAGCTGCCGATATTATTTTGCTCGAACGCAGCTTGATGGTGCTGGAAAAAGGGGTAATCGAGGGACGCAAGACATTTGCCAATATGCTGAAGTACATCAAGATGACTGCGAGCTCCAACTTCGGCAACGTTTTCTCAGTGCTGGTGGCAGGCGCATTCTTACCATTTTTGCCGATGCTGCCGCTGCATTTGCTGGTACAGAATCTGCTGTATGACTTTTCTCAGGTGGCTATCCCTTTCGATAGTGTGGACGACGAGCAAGTCAAGCTCCCACAAACTTGGAAGCCGGATGACATCGGTCGCTTCATGATATTTTTTGGCCCTATCAGTTCGATCTTCGACATCGCCACTTATTGTTTGATGTGGTTCGTGTTCTCCGCGAACACGGCGGATCAACAAACCCTGTTCCAGTCCGGCTGGTTTGTTGAGGGGTTGATGTCCCAAACACTGATCGTGCACATGATACGCACACAAAAAATCCCCTTCATTCAAAGCAAACCAAGCTGGCAGTTGATGAGTGCGACCATACTCATCGTCTCTGCCGGAATTTTCTTGGTGATGGGGCCGTTTGCAAGCTACTTTAAATTACAGGCATTGCCGCTGATTTACTTTATTTACCTATCCGTCATCCTGCTTGGTTATATGATACTGACCCAATCCATGAAAGGCATTTACACCCGCAAGTATGGCTGGCAATAAGGAATGGCCTCTGCGCAGCTGTGGCGTTCGTCACGTCGCGCAGAGATTTCTTAGCACACTGGGTATCGTAGTATCAGTAAGTGTGGTTGATGACTCATCATAATCATTGAAATTTGACAAACCTCATCTAACTGCAATGGGTCGGACTGTTAGGTAAGCGCAATCAATATATTATTGGCATGCTGGCAAACATGCCCGAACATATGTCCAAACATCACACGAGAGCGTATTTAATGTCACATCATCACTCACACGATCACGATCATGACCATGAGCACAGCGGGCACTTGCATAGTGGTGGCCATCACCACCACGGCGATCCGAATAATCATGGTCACGCCTTTGTCATCGCCATTGCCTTGAATGCAGCTTTTGTTGTGGTCGAGTTCACCTATGGCTTCATCGCCAATTCGACGGCACTAATGGCCGATGCCGGACACAACCTGTCCGATGTGCTGGGCCTGCTGCTGGCATGGGGTGCGGCGATCCTCGTTCGCAAGACACCGAACGAGCGCTATACCTATGGTCTGCGCAGCTCCTCGATTCTAGCTGCGCTGGCAAATGCCATGTTTCTTCTGGTGGCGTGCGGAGCTATTGCGTGGGAAGCTATCCAGCGCTTCTCGCAGCCGCCCGTGGTGGCCGGACTAACGGTGACGTTGGTGGCAGCGGTCGGTATCATCATCAACGGTCTGTCAGCATGGCTGTTCATGAAAGGCAGCAAGGGAGACCTGAATATTCGCGGAGCATACTTGCATATGGCCACTGATGCCGCCGTGTCGTTGGGCGTAGTGGTCGCCGGAATAGCGATGATCTTCACAGGCTGGTACTGGCTCGATCCAGTTATCAGCCTGGTTATCGTCGCAGTAATCGTTCTCGGGACTTGGGGATTATTACGCGAGTCGGTGCAACTGGCTTTAAGTGCCGTTCCCGCGCACATAGAAGTGGCCGAGATTGATGTCTACCTACGCCAATGTCCTGGTGTAACCGACATTCATGATTTACATATCTGGGGCATGAGCACCACAGAAAGCGCTATGACTGTCCATCTGGTAATGCCCGATGGCTACCCCGGCGATGCCTTCATGGATGACATTATGCAGACACTCAAAGAGCGTTTCTCCGTCCAGCACAGCACACTGCAAGTGGAGCAAGGAACGACCGATCATGCCTGCGCGCTGCATCTAGCCGTGTAGATACCGTCATCTGGGTCAAGTGATTTTTGCATAATTGTGCTGGTAAAGTTTGCGTGTTTTAAGTATACCAAAGCACAAGCACACCAGTTTACTCATAGCGAATCGGTCTTCGCTATGCACATATTATTTTGGCGCAGGTTGAGTGTGTAGAGCCATCCTAACGGGCATGGCACAAAATGCCGCCCTTAATCATGAAGCTCGCCATGCCCGTTTCCCTCTCTCCTAGCTCTCTCCCGCAAGCGGGAGAGAGAGACGCGGTCTCACTACGCGAGTTTCACGTTAACCGTAGCGTAATTTCTTGATGGATTTTTTACATCCGATGCTTAACAATTTACGCTGTTTTTACGCTGATTCTCATAGCATGCATTCCGTCCAAAGCAAGGAGGATTGTATGAAACGAATCACTACAGTGTTGAAAGAGTCGGAAGCAATGGCAGTGCGCAAGGCTGTTTGTGTTGCAGGCGCAGAACATATCGTGATTACTCCGATGCCACAGCGCCTGTGTGCCATTGACTTGGGGGAATGGTACTGCGAGCAGTCTGCTGTACCAAGGGACGTGCATGTTCGCTTCGAAGTGACGGCGGATGACAGTCACTATGGCGGCATTGTTTCCGCCATTCAAAGAATCGCGCATGCCGGGAAAATTGTCCTTGCCTCGCGCCATGACAGGCTACATAGGTGCGCCGCGTAGATATGGACAATATTCTGGAGCCGTTGCTCGCCATTCTCGCCATCGTCGTTCCGCTTGGATTGGCGTATGTCATCGTGTTATTGCAATCTCGCAAGCCTGCTTGCGGTTGCCGGAAAGTATCTGCAAGTACACGCGATGTTCCGTTGCAGAGAAAGACGCTGCACGATTTCGAAGCACATATTGGTCAAAGATGGAGGCTGTAAGTAGCAGACACAAACACGTATACTTCGCGCACTCGTAACCGGACATGAACCGCCATGCTGATCAATTGCGTTGCTTACCAGAACGGTGTCAAGCTCGCCGAATCATCCATTGAGGATATCAGCGAATATCTTAAACAACCAGGCTGTTTCGTCTGGGTTGCGTTGCGCGATGCGACCGATGGTGAGCTCGATAAAATGCAGGAGGAATTCGGGCTGCACGATCTGGCGATCGAAGACGCCCGGCACGGACACCAGCGCCCCAAGATTGAAGAGTACGGCGATACGCTGTTCGTGGTGATGCACTTGGTAGAGGTTGTCCATCCCGAACTTACGGTCGGCGAAATCAGCATCTTCGCCGGACACAATTTTATTCTTTCTGTGCGCAACCACAGCAGCCGGAGCTTATTTGGCGTGCGCGAACGCTGCCAGCGCGAGCCTGATTTGCTGCGGCTGGGCTCTGGCTTCGTGCTCTATGCGTTGATGGACGCGGTGGTGGACCTTTACTTTCCGGTGATAGATGATCTGGAGTCGCAACTGGAAGCCATCGAGGAACGCCTGTTCGACAAGGGGAAGGCCCTCACTAATATCGCGCAGCTATATGAACTCAAGCGCAAGGTCATGGTGCTCAAACATGCGGTTACGCCGATGATGGAAGCCACCGGAAAACTATCCGGCGGGCGCGTGCCAGCGGTTTGTGCCACCACCCAGGAGTATTTTCGCGATGTCTATGACCACCTGACCCGTATCAACGCCACGATAGATGCCATGCGCGACACCATTACCACCGCGATTCTGGTCTGCCAGTCCACGGTGGGCATCGAACAAAACGTAATCAATAAACAACTGACCGCCTGGGCGGCGATCTTCGCCATCGCTACTGTTTTCACCGGCATTTGGGGCATGAATTTCCAGCACATGCCGGAACTGCAATGGGATTACAGCTACCCTGTTGCGCTTCTCATCATCATCGCAGTCTGCGGCTTTCTTTACCTGCGCTTCAAGCGTTCCGGCTGGCTGTAATTTCCCAGGAAGATAACGATGGCCGACCAACGTCCCGATCCCGACTCTTTGCTGGAAAGAGTGCAGCGCGCAGAAGCCAAGCGCCGTCGTGGTAACTTAAAGGTTTTCTTCGGCGCCTCCGCCGGCGTCGGGAAAACCTTTGGCATGTTGCTGGCCGCCCGCGAGCGGCGCGCGGAGGGGCTGGACGTGGTGGCGGGCTATGTGGAAACGCACAAGCGTGCCGAGACAGAGCAGTTGCTGGAAGGGCTGGAAGTGCTGCCGCCGCGCCTGGTGGAATACCGGGATACGCAATTGCGCGAGTTTGATCTGGATGCCGCGCTCAAGCGCCATCCGGCGCTGATCCTGGTGGACGAATTGGCGCATACCAATGCGCCGGGTTCGCGCCATTCCAAGCGCTGGCAGGATGTGGAGGAATTACTGGAAGCGGGTATTGATGTCTATACCGCGATCAACGTCCAGCACATCGAAAGCCTCAACGATGTGGTCTCGCAAATCACCGGCATCCCGGTATGGGAGACTGTGCCCGACGCGGTGCTGGAGGGCGCCAATGAAATCGAGTTGATCGACCTGCCCCCGGACGAATTGTTGCAGCGGCTGAAGGAAGGCAAGGTCTACCTACCCCAGCAGGCGGAACGCGCGGCGCAGAATTTTTTCCGTAAGGGCAACCTGATCGCGCTGCGCGAACTGGCGTTGCGGCGCACTGCAGACCGGGTTGATGCGCAGATGCGCGACTACCGCGAAGATCATGCCATCCAGAACGTGTGGCAAGTGAAAGAGCGGATGCTGGTCTGCATCGGACCGGGCGGCTCTGCTGAGAACCTGGTGCGGGCAGCGTACCGCCTGGCGCAGTTGCTGAAAGCGGAGTGGATTGTGTTGTATGTCGAGACGGCGAAGCTCCAGCATCTTTCCAAGGAACAGCGCGATGCCGTGCTGCGTACACTGAAACTGGCGGAGGAACTGGGCGCGGAAACGGTAACGCTGGGTGGCCGCAAGCTGTCCGAGGAAGTGATTTCATATGCCCGCACCCGCAATGCCACCCGCATCGTGTTGGGCAAGCCGACACTGTCAGGCTGGAAACGCTGGCTGCTCGGGTCGCTGGTTGACACCCTCGTCCGCCAGGCCAGCGACATAGACATTCATGTGGTGGGCAAGGAATCCGATTTCCTGTCGCAGACGAGGGAGAATCCCTATTTCTCGCGCAGCCGCTTGTACCTGGGGCTGGAATCCGGGGAGCAGCGCCCGTTGTTCAAGTGGCGCGCTGATTACTTCTGGGCGATTGCAGCGACCGCGGTCTGCACTTTCGTAGCTTGGTTTATGGTGGGGCATTTCGATCTGGCCAACCTGATCATGGTTTACCTGCTTGGGGTGGTGGTGGTCGCTGCCCGTTACGGTCGCGGCCCATCGGCGCTGAGCTCGTTCCTGAGCGTGGTGTTGTTCGATTTCTTTTTCGTGCCGCCGCGATTCAGCTTTGCCGTTTCGGATACACAGTACCTGATTACTTTCGCCGTCATGCTGCTGGTAGCCCTGGTCATCAGCAGCATGACGGCAAGCACCCGCCACCAGGCCAAGATTGCCGGCCACCGCGAGCGCCGGATCGCCTCGCTGTACGCCATGAGCCGCGAATTGACTGCGACACGCGGCGAGGAAAATATCGTGCGCATTGCGGTCAAGCATATGGCGGAGGTGTTTGAAGCGCAGGCAGTCATATTGCTGCCCAATGAAACGGGACGCATCGTTTATCCCAAGGGCGAGGGGTCTGCGCAATCCAGTCATGGCAGTGACCTGAGTGTGGCGCAATGGGTGTATGACCATGGACAGATGGCGGGACAAGGCACGGACACGCTGCCGGGAGGCGAGATGGTTTACCTGCCGCTGAAAGCCTCTTCCGGAATGATAGGCGTGTTGGCCTTGTTGCCGCTCAACCCGGCACGGCTCGCACTTCCAGAACAACAACGTCTGCTGGAAACTTTTACCAGCCAGATTGCGCTGGCGCTGGAGCGGGTCAGGCTGGCGGCAGAAGCACACAGCGCCCAGTTAAAAATGGAAACGGAGCAGTTGCGCAACTCCTTGCTGTCGGCGATCTCGCATGACTTGCGCACGCCGCTGGCGGCGATTGTGGGCGCATCCAGCAGTCTGGTACGGAATGAGGACAAGTTGGACGACCATGCACGCCACGAACTAAGCCTAGCCATTTATGACGAAGCCACACGCATGGCCGGACTGGCGAACAACCTGCTGGACATGGCGCGGCTTGAGGCGGGCGCTGTCGTGCTGAACCGGCAATGGCAACCGCTGGAAGAAGTGGTCGGCGGTGCGTTGGCGGGACTGACCGCGCGCATGGTCAATTATCCGCTAACCGTCAAGCTGCCACATGATTTACCTTTGGTCGAGATAGACAGTCTGCTGATCGAGCGGGTGTTTGCTAACCTGCTGGAAAACGCCGTGAAGTACACGCCGCCC
>CABEDU010000148.1_pt1 | contig 9895 bp, 12 predicted proteins | sample 3133021 | NCBI WGS metagenome assembly CABEDU01 (sample SAMEA5534332, study PRJEB31848) | metagenome | biome: tundra; feature: field; material: soil | place: USA | collected 2013-05 | depth 0.15 m
ACAACATCGGCATGCGATGCTGCACTTCCGCAAAGGATTTTAGCGGGGTGACGCCCACGCGCTGGGTCGGCGAGTCGGCAGCCAGCAGTTCGGGATGCTGCTCTTCGAGTGTTTGCAGTTCGCGGAACAGCCTGTCAAATTCCGCGTCAGGGATGGAAGGATCGTCCAGCACGTAATAACGGTAATTGTGCTGTTCGATTTCCGCGCGCAGTTGCGCGATGCGTGCGGTTACACTCATCAGGAAAACAATCTGCGTGCCTGCGCACTACCCGGAGCTATGCCCTGGGCACGCATTTTCGCCTCGACCTCGGCGATCTGTGCGCGGATGCGCGCCAAGCTGTTATCGCTCAGTGCCACGCGGTGATCGTCCACCACGTTGACCTGCAATTCACTGGCCAACTCGCGCGCAACGTGCATCATCTGATCGAACTGGTTGCCTGGATTTTCGACGCGTGGCACATCCAGCAATAACGTGATGCCCGCCGTGCTGAAAGTTTCCAGCGTGTGATGCTGGAACGGCTTGGTATCCTGGTTGATCAGGCTGAACAGGCTATGCCCCTGCGCATTCAGCAAATGAAACGCGCCATCCGCTTCCAGCGTCATGCCTGACAAGGCCGCAGCTTGTGCGATTCTCCCGCCGGGCAATAAACGCCCGCCGGGCGGCACCAGATTGATCCCGACCATCTGATCCACCTCGGCACAAAACGCGTCCAGTTCAACCGCATGATGGTATGTTTCGCGGATATCCGGAACGGTGGTATCCGCCTTGATGTGCCTGGCGACACCCAGCACCAGATCCCGGAAATCCGCCAGTTTTGCTTCGCTGATCGCGCCGCCTCTGTCCACCAGTTGCAGGGCAATACGAAAACGCGCATAGAGAACCTGACTCTCGGCGATGGCGCGTTCCCACTTTTTTGTGACTAGCGTCAAGCCGCACACTTGCACCGGCTTGCGGAAATCGAACTTGCGCTGCCACAAACCATCCAGCACGGGGGCAGGACTGGGCTCGGCCAGATGCAATTCGATGATGAAATCGTTGCGCACATTTAACAATGAGCAGGAATCATCCAGCAAATTGGTTATGGATAACTCTACGACGGATACTTTGGCAATTTCAACATCCGTGATGATCGCCCCGCCTGTCGCTTCATCAACCATCCCCGCCAATGCCGATTGCTGAACCTGACCTGCCAGTTTTGCACCACTCTTCTGCGGGTGCCCGGCCAAAAGCTCTTCGGCATACAGTGCATCCGCGTGACTCGCCTTGAATGCCGCGCCGAACTTGCGCCGAAAATGCCTTTGCTGCCACCAGCCAAATGCATACACCGCGACGATCACGCCGAAACCGATCATCAGCAAGGCTGCTTGTAATTCGCTCATGAAAACCTCTATAAATCTGTTTGTCGGGCAAGTCGCTGTGTCGCGTGCTCGCTCATTCCTGTGCGCAGCGGTCGTAGCTTCAGCTACGGGAACCGCGCGGCCTACCCCTTGCGGGTGCGTCTATCAATGTGATATGCCTCGTCATTCGCACAGCCCCCACCTCAATCCTCCCCCGAAGGGAGAGGAGGCGATCGTTCCTTCCCCCTCTGGGGGAAGGTTAGGATGAGGGTTGGCGGCTCCTTGCGCTTCATCCCAAAAAATAAATTTCTAGAAGTTTTCACATAACCAAGATGGCGCAGATTATCTCACGCCAAAGACCGACTCGACACTTTCCCCGGACTCCTTACACACCAAAGCAGCCTAGATGACAGGTTCGCAAATCGAATTCAAGTCCTGGGAGATGTCCTATGTTGCATTTGATGGTGGCAATGGCGCGGACGGACAAGGGGAACTGGGATTGTGAATTTTTTTATTCCCCAGAAAAACAATTCGAACCCGGCCACTTTAATCTATTAAAATTCCATGCGGTTTTATGCTTCACTATTGCCACTGAGCGTGGCGCACGGCTATCTGTGCTTAATGTTTGACATGAGCGGCAGCCCACGGCTTGCCGTGGGCTGCCGCTCGATGAAAGGGTTGGGCGTATGCATGGGATCTTTAGACCTTCTCGTCCCAGTGAAACATGTGCAACAAGCGATGAAGTATTGGCGTTAAGAGAATCGCGGCAGTGACAATGAAGGCCAGCCCCGCATACAGCGCGTAAAGCCCGGCGAAGAGCTTACCCGCGACAGTCTGTGGCATATTGACCGGCCCCATGCCACCTAGAAGCATGGATGAGTTGAGAAACGCGTCGATCCACGAGAGATGCTCGAAGACCACGTAACCGAGCATTCCGAAGGCGAGTGACCCAGCAAGTAAACCCAAGGCCGCCAGCAAATGACCCAGAAGGCGCTGTGCGAACTTTGCGCGGGATAGTGGTGCTTGGTGCTTGGACTCGTACATGGCTTGCTCCTCGGGTGGCCTTGATACGCCTAACGAGGCTGTATAAAAATCCCTTGAGGGGTCGAGCAAGCCAATTTTCGGGGGTCACTTGACCCTTCCCGAAGTGATGATCGTCGAATATGGCGCATTCTAAGAGGTTGATTTTTGTTCATTGTGGCTCCGATTTTTCGCTAGGGGCTTTTTATACAACCTCAACGTTTGAATTGAGGGGCGCGCCGCTTTTGGCGCGTCCCGCTCAAATGAAGAGTTATACAGAGGCATCACGAAAAGCCCTCAACACTGCATTGATTCTTGTTTGATAACCGGCACCTTGAGCCTTAAACCACTCAAGCACATCCTGATCTATTCGCAATGAGATGGATGCTTTATTGGGTAGTGGCTGCAGATTGCGACGAACAATCCCTTTTACGATGTGCGTCACATCTGATTCGGGGTGCTCACCTGACAATTTAATTTTTTTTCAGGCATAGTTTTAAGTTGAACCCAGTCAGTTTTTGATTTGGCTGTAGAGGATTTCTGTCTCTCGTTTTGTGGCTTTGCGGAATGAGATGATGCGGATTTCATAATTATTCTCCGTGTGGACGATTGATATGGGAACGCCTGCGAGAAAACCCAAGGAGACAAAACGCTGTTCGCCGTAAGCGAGCCGATCATCTTCAAAGGTAAAGGTAATACACTCGAAAACGCGAGGCGCGACCACAAAATCCAGCCCGTGATCATTCAGATTGCGGACTTGTTTGATTCATCCCAAGAAAATCGCATATACAAATTGTATACGCAATCAAGGTGAAGTCAAATATTGTCTAACGACCCCAAGCTCAGCGACCGGCGCGGCTGGCGCGACCGCTGCGTGGTGGGCGGGAAGGTGGCAGGCCGGAAGCAGCGGGCGCGACAGCCGCACCGGTTTGCTGCAGCGCATGGTTAGTCGTTTCGGGCTGTGACTGGGAGCGTTCGCGTTTCGGGTTGCTTTGGGTGCCTGGTGAGGCTTCGGCTGGATATGTGAGGAGGGTTCCTTGGACTTTGGCAAAAGGGGTGAGGGTATGAACCAGGCTGCGAGTCGGAGTCATGATGTCCTCGGTGCGAATGCCTCGGACCAACAAGGCATCCGCTATGAGCGAGCGATGACAGCGCCACGGAACCGCTTCGGCGCACATCAATGCGATCCGGTCTTGGTTTGCCAGTTGGATTAACTCATTGAGGCTCTCCTCAAACTCTGGTGTCTGCATGTAATCCGCATAACCTCGAAAAGAGGCGTTTCGCCATCCCATGTTGATGGAATCGCGCTTCGCATGGCGCAAGCCGCCGAGTCCCGGCATATGCACGTATCCCAGACCGGCCTTCTTCAATGATCCTCGCAGCGAAACCTTGTTGAACTGTGGATTGTGCAAAGAGCGGGGCACTGTGCGCACGTCCACAACGCGGGTGACACCGTGTGCCCGAAGCAGGCCGAAAAACTCATCAAGCGGACGCGTGGAATGGCCGATCGTTAGCGCGACAGGCAAGGCAATTGTATGGACTTCCGGTCTGCGCGTGACTTTAGAAGCTTTCATTCACACGGCGTAGGTAGAAACGCCTAACGAAGCTGTAGAAAAAGTATATTCATAACCGCATCGTGCCGTGAACCAAATGAAATATCAAGGTCGAATTGGAGGACGATATTTTGGAGATATAAATGGCACGTTACAAACACATCGACACCAGCCCCCGATTTCCCGCCGTTGACCTGCAACGGCAACTCCTACCCGGCATCTTCGAATACGCTTTGAATCACCTGCTCGACCACGAGCTCGATCTCCCTGGCTTCGATGCCCGCTTCTGTAACGACGTAACGCGAGATAAAGGGGCCAAGGTTGACATAATTTTCACCATCACCTGGTCAACTAGGCCAGCGGCAATTCCGCGTTGCTCATGCCGATCGCGGCAACCTCGTCCAATGCTTTGAGAAATTGATGTTGCTCATACAGCTGGGCCAACGATTCGGGATGCGGTTTTCCGCGCATCTGGGAAAGCCGTGCGCGGCTGGCGGCTGGCATTTCCCAATTCAATCCGTGCAACAATTCATCCGCCGATTCTGGCTTGTTACACACCAGCACCATATCGCAGCCCGCATTCAGCGCAGCCTCTGCGCGTTGCACGATGCCGCCTGCGACGGTGGCGCCTTCCATGCTCAAGTCGTCGCTGAAGATGCACCCTTCGAAGCCCAGTTGGCCGCGCAGGATGTTCTTTAACCAGACCGGCGAGAACCCTGCCGGACGGCTATCCACTTTTGGATAGATGACATGGGCGGGCATCACGGCGGTCAGGCCGAAGTTCACCATCTGCCGGAACGGGATCAAATCGCACAGTTCGATATCGACGAACTCGCGCTCGTCCATCGGAATGTCCAGATGCGAATCGGCGCGCACGAAGCCGTGCCCGGGGAAATGCTTGCCCACCGCGTGCATCCCGCCCTGCTTCAATCCCAGCAATAAACTATGCGCCAGTTCGGCGATCGCTTGCGGGTCGCTGTGAAACGCGCGGTCGCCGATCACGCTGCTTTGCCCGTAATCCACGTCCAGCACCGGCGTGAAACTGAAGTCCACGCCACAGGCGCGCAATTCCGCCGCCAGCACATAGCCGACTTGCTGTGCCAGATGGCGCGCGCGTTGCGGATGCGTGTCCCAGATCTTTCCGAGCTCGCGCATCGCGGGGATTTTGCTGAAGCCTTCGCGGAAGCGTTGCACCCGGCCGCCCTCATGATCCACCGCGACCAACAACGGCGGGGTACGCAGCGCATGGATCGCGGCGTTGAGCTCGGCAAGCTGGCCGGGCGATTGATAGTTGCGCGCGAACAGGATGACCCCGCCGACCAGGGGATGACCCAAGCGCGCTTCGTCCTCGGCGGTCAGTTGTGTACCGGCCACATCCAGCATCACGGGGCCCAGACCCATACTATCTCCTAATTAAAATCGTCCAATGACGAGACTGATTTTTGACCACGGAACACACGGAAGAAAGGCTTGTTATCTTTTCCGTGTATTCCGTGTATTCCGTGGTTAATGATTTGGTTCTTGCACCATTAATATCGCGGTCGCTCAGTTAATTGGTTTCCAGCACCACAAAGGCAACGATCATGTTGCGCTCATCACTGATGGAAAGATGATGGCCGCTGATACCCAATTGCGCCAAATGGGTGCGCAGCACTTCGTCGAACTGCAGCACCGGTTTGCCGAGGCCGTCATGTGTGATACTGATGCGGCGCAGACTGACCGGATCGCGCAGTCCGCTGCCGACCGCTTTGGCAAAGGCTTCCTTGGCAGCGAAGCGTTTTGCCAGAAATCTGGCGGCATGGGGGCTGGAATTAAAGCTGGGCAACTCGCGCTTGCTCAAGACACGCTGGGCAAAACGCAAACCATATCGAGTCCACATCGATTCGATGCGGGCATACTCGACGATGTCCGTGCCAATACCAAAGATCACTGCTGGCCCGCCAGCAATGCCTTCATTTTCTTTACCGCCGCTTCCAACCCGATGAACAACGACTCGGCAATGATGGCATGGCCAATGTTGAGCTCGACCAGATTGGGGATGGCAACGATAGGCTGCACGTTGTGGTAATGCAGGCCGTGCCCGGCATTCACCTGCAAGCCTTGCGTATGTGCATGAGCAGCCGCAACACGAATACGTTCCAGTTCATGATCGTGTTCCGGCACGCTGTCTGCCCCGGCATATTTGCCGGTATGCAATTCCACCACCGGTGCACCGGTGCGGCGTGCCGCATCGATCTGCTTCGAGTCCGGGTCGATGAACAAAGACACGCGGATACCTGCTTCGGCACATCGCACACAGGCTGCCTTGATGGTATCGAAATAGCGCACCACGTCCAGCCCGCCTTCGGTGGTCAGCTCTTCGCGACGCTCCGGAACCAGACACAAATCATGCGGCTTGATGCGCAGTGCGATGTTGATCATTTCGTCGGTGACAGCGCTTTCCAGATTCATGCGCGTTTGCAACATGTCGCGCAGCACCTCCACATCGCGGTCCTGGATGTGGCGGCGGTCTTCACGCAGGTGCAAAGTGATCGAATCGACCCCGGCGGATTCTGCCAGCAACGCGGCACGCACCACGTTGGGATAACGCGCGCCGCGCACCTGGCGCAACGTGGCGACATGGTCGATATTCAATCCTAGTTTGATCATAGCTTTTGTAGATCCTTAATCAATTCACGGGTGTGCAAGGTCTTGCCGCCGAGATGATGGTTCAGCAACACCCGCATCAGTTGTTTGCTCTGTTGCGCGGTGGTCGGGTCGGTATAATCGTCCGCCGCCATATCCAGCATGGTCTTGCCCAGCACCGCTAAACCTGCCCGAGCATCACCGTCATCCGGAAGCGCCCCTCGCTCCACGGCATAACGATAGCAGAGTTCCGCCTGTATCGCCTGACCGCTGTCGGCTTCACGTTCCAACACCAGTGCATAGCCCAACTCCTGCAGCAGGTGTTTTTCAAAACAACGCAGCGTGGCAGCGTGGTCGGCTTCGTGCGCCAGGCGGTACAAGGTGGCGCGGTAGTAGTCGAACAGTTGCTGATGCGGATCGTCGCGTGCCAGCAGGTTGAGCAGCAATTCGTTCAGATAGAATCCGCACATCAACACCGTGCCTTGCAAATATGGCTGTCCGCCCTGCCACTCCGCGCTGTGCAAAGTACGTACTTCGCCCTTGCCGAACCAGCTTAACAGCAACGGCTGAAAATTCATCAGCACACCGCGCAAGCTGGACTTGGGACGCCGCGCCCCGCGCGCCACCATCGCCAACCGCCCATATGATCGGCTGAATACATCGAGAATCAGACTGGTTTCGCGAAACGGATAGCTGTGCAAGACGAACGCCAACTCGTCCTGATGGTTATTCCGGCTCGTAGCGGTCATTCGTAACCCAAGCTGCGCAACACGCGTTCGTCATCCGCCCAACCGCTGCGCAACTTGACGAACACCTCAAGAAACACTTTGCCGTCGAATAATTTTTCCATATCCAACCGCGCCTGGGTGGCGATCTCCTTGAGCTTTTCACCCTTTTTGCCGATCAGCATCGCCTTGTGCGCTTCGCGATCCACCAGGATCGCGGCGTGGATGCGACGCAGTTTTCCCTCCATCTTGAATTGCTCGATCACCACGCTGGTCGAGTAGGGCAGCTCATCGCCGGTGAAGCGAAATATTTTTTCGCGCAACATTTCCGCAGCCAAAAAACGTTCGCTGCGATCGGTGATGTCGTCCTTGCCATAAATCAATTCGCCCGGCGGCAGGAAGCGCCGCAAAGCCGCGCGCAATTCATCAAGCTTGCTGCCCAGCTTGGCACTCACCGGCACGATGTCGGCGAACTTGAAATCCTGCGCGACACGCTCAGCGAACGCGAACAACTGGCCCTTATCCGCCACCTCGTCGATCTTGTTGATTACCAGCAATACCGGACGGTTGTCCGGCAACAGCTTGAGCACTTCCTGATCGCGCTCGTCATAGCGCAACGCTTCCAGCACATACATCACCACCTGCACGTCGCGCAGACTGCTGGTCACCACGCGATTCATGCCGCGATTCAAAGCATTGAGATGCCTGGTCTGAAACCCCGGCGTATCAACGAACACAAATTGGCTGTGCTCATCGGTGTAGATACCGTGGATGCGATGGCGCGTGGTCTGCGCCTTGCGCGAGGTGATGCTGATCTTCTGCCCGATCAGGTGATTGAGCAGCGTGGATTTGCCCACATTGGGCCGTCCGACGATGGCGATGAAGCCGCTGCGAAAATCCATATTGGATTCGGTCATGTTGTGGCTGGTAATTGTTGATAGGCTGCCTGTGCCGCCTGTTGTTCTGCATTGCGTCGACTGGTTCCCGTACCGCGAGCGGAAATTTTTAATGATGGAATGACGCACTCCACCTGAAAAGATTGCGCATGGGCTTCGCCTTGCATGGCAATAACGCTGTAGGTCGGCAATGGAATCCGTTTGCCTTGCAGATATTCCTGCAACAAGGTTTTGGCATCCTTGCCCAGCGCCTGCATATCAACCATTTCAAGATAGGGCACATACAGATTCAACACGGTCTGTTCCGCCGCCGCGAAACCTGAATCGAGCAAGACTGCGCCGAACAAGGCTTCCAAGGCATCCGCCAATATCGATGGGCGACGAAAGCCGCCGCTCTTAAGCTCGCCCTCGCCCAACCTTAAATGACTGCCTAGATCGAGTTGCTGCGCAAGTGTCGCTAGGGTTTCTTCCCTGACCAGATTGGAGCGCAATCGCGACAACTCGCCCTCGCTCAACTGCGGATAGTTGCTGTATAGGTGTTTGGCAATGACGCAGCCGAGGATGCTGTCGCCCAGGAACTCCAGACGCTCGTTATGCTCCGGCGCGTAGCTGCGATGGGTCAGTGCGCGTTGCAGTAATTGCGGCTGCTTGAACGCATACCCCAACTGCTTGCACAGCGCACTGCCGCGCAAAGATTCTTGCGCTCTCTGGCTGTCTTTATTTGCCTGCACTGCTCGGATTGAATTCCATATAGAGACTGACGTTGCCGACCAGCGGAACTTTGACAGCATAGCTGGCACTTAAAACCGGCATCCCTCCATCGCTGGAAATATCAATATCACTTGCTTTGATCGCAGTAATGTAATCGATCGAAGCGCGCCTGTCGAAAGATACCTGAATGTCGTGTGGCGTAGCCTTTTGCATATCCGGATCATGTGCAATCGTGACGAAGATATTTTTGATTTGTGCAGCCTGCATGTAAGCCGGAATAAGTTTAAGCCCGGTGATGCCTAAAAGCACTAACAGGAAAGCTCCAAAAACAAACCCGCCTAAACTCATACCTCGTTGTTGCACCGGCATTGCTGTATTCATTTTTCCCCCTGGTTTAGTTGATCGACATACCTATGCGCTTCAAATCGGAAAAATTCATCCAAATGAAAAATGCCTTGCCGACGATCTGGTTGTCCGGCACAAATCCCCAATAGCGGCTGTCACGACTGTTATCACGATTATCGCCCATCATAAAGTATTGTCCGTCGGGCACCTTGCAGCGCACCATCTCATTATCATAACTGCAATTCTCGCGCCCGCTGAATTCGGCAACAGCACCCAGATGCAACGTCGGCATCTCAGGGTTTATTAGCACCGCGTGCTTGCGCTCTCCCAATGTTTCGAGGCGTTTTTCGGTATGCACAAAGTTCAGTCCAGTCTCAACGTAATTGTAATCGCCATCCGCTTCCTGCGGCTGTTCGACCCCGTTGATCCACAGCCGCTTGTTGCGATATTCGACGCTATCGCCGGGAACCCCGACCACGCGCTTAATATAATCCAGCGAGGGATCTTCCGGGTAGCGGAACACCATCACATCGCCGCGCTGTGGATTGCTCAGCGGGACGATTTTTTGGTTAATGACAGGCAACCGCACGCCGTAAGCAAATTTATTCACCAAAATAAAATCGCCGACTTGCAGAGTCGGAATCATCGAGCCGGATGGTATCTTGAACGGTTCGATCAAAAA
>CABEDU010000153.1_pt1 | contig 9790 bp, 5 predicted proteins | sample 3133021 | NCBI WGS metagenome assembly CABEDU01 (sample SAMEA5534332, study PRJEB31848) | metagenome | biome: tundra; feature: field; material: soil | place: USA | collected 2013-05 | depth 0.15 m
GGTAACGATGTGCCCGCTCGACTTGCCTGTCGCAGTCGTGCCATTGTGGCAAGTTGCGCAAGTGCCGGCCACCACTCCTGTGTGATTGAACATCGCCCCCAACCAGGTCGTAGTAGTGTGGCAGCTATCACAGGCCGCAGAGGTAACGATGTGCCCGCTCGACTTGCCTGTCGCAGTCGTGCCGTTGTGGCAAGTTGCACAAGTACCCGGTACAACCCCCATATGGTCGTAACCCGCCGGTATCCAGGCCGTAGTACGGTGACAAGTATCGCACGAGGATGAAGTGAAAACATGCCCGCTAGGTTTACCCGCCGCCGTCGTGCTGTTGTGGCAAATCAAACAAGCGCCCGGTGCCACACCCACGTGACTAAACGTCGCTGGTGTCCAAGTCGTGGGACGATGGCAGCTGTCACACGGAGCAACGGTAGGAATATGCCCGCCAGGTTTTGCCGATGCCCCCATGCGGTTACCGACACTGTGACAACTTGCACAATCCCGTGGCGTCCCCTTGAACACTCCTTGGACATGGCAGGACTCGCACGGAGCCGTGGCATGAGGGCCTGTAAGGTTAAACCCAGTTTTGATATGGTCGAATTTTGTGGTGCCAGGCCCAGTTGTTTGCGCCAATGCAAAATGCGCCACAGCCAGCAGTGGCAATATGAACATCATCGCGATCCAACGCGGCGAACTCAAGACATGAAACATGTACTCTATCCCCACTTCATTTCTGTCGTTATTCATTTGGCTGCCCCTATAAAGTTCGTCTGTGACACCCTTTGAAAATGGTGGTTCCATCTTTAGTTCGGAAGCCGGGATTCTTAATAATCCAGATTTGCGATCACCTGCCACGCGGATTGCGTGCTTGAACCGTTTCATTCCAACTGTTGTATTGCTCAAAATTTTCAGTTCCGGCCAACTTAACTTAAAGTTGATCCCTCACTGAAACTTCGTTTTTTCGTTTTTTTGCTTACGCATCCGCCAAAAGCAACGCTGGCAATTTTATCACGAGTATTTTGTTGCTTCAGGCTGGTCGCCATTTCATCAGAAAGCCGATGCCACTCAAAATCCGCTCAGCCAGTTGCAGGGCACCGGAATGAAAGGCTAAGTTTACCGGACGAATGGTTGAAAAATGGGGATGGGTGGTAGTGGAAATTCAATCTTGGAGGGAGCCTATATAACAACAGGCCGTGCATGAACCTGGTATGTGGCAGTCGCATTTGCGGCACGGCAATATTTTTTGCGAGCAGCCGCTACGCGGCTTGCCTGCTTACCCCTTTTCCGCGCCTTGCTGACGACTCCGCACGGGCTGCTTTTGCCCGTAGCGGATCGGCGTCCCCTTGTGGGGCATTTGGGCGAACTCTGAATTTTTAGAGGCTCCCTTGCGTCATTCAACAAGCGTGCCCTCAAGGCCGGTTAACGACGTTGTGACCCGGATCCTATAAGAATTGTGCGGAAATCACTGGTCACATGGCAGCGATCGCATAGTTGGCCAAACTCACCTTGATGCTTATCGTCATTTTCGTGACAACCAACGCACAAACGCGGAACGACAATATTGTCATCCATCTCTTTTTTATGGCAAGCGTAGCAATCAAGTTTCTTGTGGCCGCCATCAAGCTTGAATTCGGTACGCTTATCGTGATCGAAGTCCCATGCTTTCCATGATCGTGCATTGTGGCATGACTCACACTTTTTACCCAGCCGCAGTTGATGTACTGGCGCATCGTCTTTCTTGTGACATGCAAAACAATCGGTAGGTGCATCACGGAAAAGCTGCGTTTGGTGGCATTTCTTGCATTCCACTTTTGCATGTGAACCGAGCAGAGGGAAAGGTACACGGCCATGGTCGAATAGCGCATCCTTCCAATTTTTTTCGTTATGACAAGATTCGCAGCGTTTACCCAGTTGAGCCTTGTGAACATCATCCTTCTTGTGGCATGAGATGCAATCCTGACCCAGCTTTTGCTGATAAAGCTTGCCCGTATGGCAAGCAATACATTTAACCGTCTCATGCTTGCCCTTTAGCGGGTATTTTGTATCGCGGGTATGGTCGAAGCTGATCTCTTTCCAGTCTTTTTCTTTGTGGCAGGATTCGCACTTCGTACCAAAATCGCTCTTATGTTTATCTTTGCTCAGGTGACAGCCAACACAAACGGTTGAAATCTTTTCCTTTGACTCCTTGAACTCAGGCTTGTGGCAAGCGTCGCATTTGGTTGTAATGTGCTTGCCCAACAGAGGAAATTTGGTGTCCTTGTCATGATCGAATTTGGTGGATTTCCACTTTTCCTCGTTGTGGCAAGTTGCACACTTCTCGCCCAAACCACCCTTATGCACATCGTCTTTGCGGTGGCATGCAACACACGCAGTTGGTGTTTTCTCTTTATAGAGCGGCCCCTTATGACAAGCCAGGCATTTCACCGATTCATGCTTGCCCTGCAACTTGAATTTGGTCTCCAGGTCATGGTTAAACTCGATTAGTTTCCAGTCGCGTTCCACATGGCAGGTCTCGCATTTCTTGCCGTATTGCCCCTTATGCTTGTCGACCTTGAGATGACAGGCCACACATTCATGCGGCGCTCCTTTATAGTGGCTCGGGTCAGTATGGCATTTGTCGCATTTCACATTGATATGCTTGCCTTCAAGAGCGAAGTGAGTCTTTGCTAGACTGTGATCGAATTTTGTTTCTTTCCAATCACGGTCGTTATGGCAGTTTTTACAATCGGTGCCCAGACTGCCCTTGTGTTTATCAACTTTACGATGACAGGCATTGCAGTCTGAAGGCGCTTCACGATATTTTTTCTTCGTCTCGTGACAATCTTTGCACTTTATTTTTTCTTGCTTCTGGTGCGCGCCCAACAAGGGAAAGTCAGTCTTCGCGTGGTCGAAGTTTTTCGTATCCAGCACCACGATCTTCGCATCTCGTCCCTTGTGTTCGGTATGGCAGGTACGGCATTCTTTTTCGTTTAGCCTGCCATGGAATCCCTTATGGTTCAGGACGTCCGCCCCCACTTCTTTGTGGCAGTCCGCACACAGTTTGGTCTGCGCTTCTTTGTCAAAACGAACGTGGCATTCCTTGCACTCTGCTTCGAGTTTGGCGTGCCCCTCGATCACCTCCCCGGGCATCAGCGCGTACTCTCCCGCCCCGAACGCGACACCGGAAAAAGACAGGGATAAAGTCAGAAAAATAAGACGTACCAACATCCGGCAACAATCAGTACATAAACTTGGTAGCGATGACATGGACAATGCCGCTAATAGCCAACAACCAAACGAAGGGCGAATGCAGAATATGCCACAAACGGAACAGCCGCTCGTAGGATGAAAACTGGGCTGCCTGCTTCACAGCATCCAGATACTCGTCCATATCCAGCAAAACCGCCTGAAAATGTTGGTCCTGCTGCTGCTTATTCCAACCCTGAGCCTTGGCCAGATGGTCGATTGCCTGCTGCAATTCCTGGTGGCATTGAATCGCCAGATTGCGTCGCTGCCAACCCAAGGTCATAAATTTCCAGGCGCGATCGGGGAACGCCCCCTTTTGAGCAGTAGCCATAGCGCGAAATTGGTGTAATTTCTCGCCAATTCCGGTTGCCTCCATCAAGAGCACGTTTACCTTGCTCACCTTATTTTGGTTGGCGTCCACAGCCTGCTGCAATTCCTCCAGATTGGATTTTCGCCCATATAGTCCATGATGTATGCGCTTGTAGATGAAGCGCCCTATGATGCCGCTAAACGCCACCAGCAACATGGAAAAAAGCGCAACGCCGGCATTCAACGATCTCACATGGAAAGTCGAATGGAACAAGACTAGCACTGGCCCGCCGATACCAAATATCATGTGCACCATGAACCAGTAGCGCACGGGTCCCCAGTTCCGCGCCAATGCCATATGTTTGCGAACCGGATAAAGCAGCATCAGCAACATCATCACACCGCCGACCAAACCAAGGTAATAGCCTATGCCGGTTCCTGGTTTATAAACTAATTCATGAACTGATGCCTCATAATAAACCCACCATGCCGCCGCTATCAGAATAATAGTGGCAAACCACACTACTCCGATACCTACGCCAATACGCCGCTCGGCAGCACGCGAACCGCCAAATACCGCAACCTCAACTGGATGTTGTTCGGTACGTCGTTCGGTAGCGTGCAAACTACCGCCAGATGTTTCTACAGCATTTTGATCACGAGAAAATTCAGATGACATACCTACCCACCTATTGCACAAACCTCAATTAAACAATCGAAAAATAATTTGTTAAAATGGTACCACACATCGAAATCAGCCTCCGAAACGCCATCTGGGCCACGCGCCCCTATTGCCTCACGTAAAAACCTGAGTAAAACTTGATCCGTTATTTCTCCGCCTTGAATTTCCTCAGTCACATGAGTAGACTGCATAAATCGGAGCGCACTTTTTTTTTCCAAATATTGACATCACAAACTTGGTACCAGTATTTTCGGTGTTTTGGTATATGCCGTGTTTACAAACACCTTCTTGACCCTTCCGAAACATCCCAAGAAATATATTTGACGAAATTCACATTTGCATCGACAGGCCACATACCAACATGAGCGATCAGTTATTCATCTACTTGCTTTATGTACTGCCCTTAACGGTGCCGTTGATTCTATATCTATTCAAACGTAATCGCCGCCAAAAGATTGCCGAGGAAACTTGGCATGAAGCGGTAGAGTCCGGACTGACTGAGCCCTCGACTCTCCATCCTGTGATCGACCTCAATCAATGTCTCGGGTCCGGTGCCTGCGCTGAAGCCTGCCCTGAACAAGCGATAGGCATAATCGACGGGAAAGGCGTGCTCATCAGCCCTGCACTTTGCATAGGTCACGGTGCTTGTGCCACTGCCTGTCCTGTTGGCGCAATTAAACTTGTTTTTGGCACCGAAACCCGAGGAGTAGACATCCCGAAGCTCACACCCAACTTCGAGACCAGTGTTCCCGGCATTTTTATCGCAGGAGAACTCGGGGGCATGGGCTTGATAAGAAAAGCCGTGGAACAGGGACGCCAGGCGATGGAATCAATCTTGAAGCGAGGTCGCACCAAAACACCGCATGATGTAGTCGTCATCGGGGCCGGTCCCGCCGGCATTGCCGCCACCCTTGCCGCAAAACATCATGGCCTGCGCTGTGTGACTCTCGAACAGGAAGAGACTTTCGGCGGCACCACGCTACACTATCCCCGAGGAAAAATCGTCATGACAGCGCCCATGAACCTTCCCATCATCGGCAAAGTGAACATTAAAGAAATAAGCAAAGAGTCGCTGATGAAGCTTTGGGAGGATGTGGTCACCAAGGCAGGCATCAAGATCAACTTCGGCGAACGTATGGAAAAGATCGAGCGCCAGGGTGATGCATTTTTTATCGTCACCAATCGCACCAATTACCTCACACATAGCGTGCTTCTTTCTATCGGTCGGCGCGGTACACCGCGCAAGCTGGATGTCCCAGGCGAAGAGCTGGAAAAGGTGGTATATCGCCTGATCGATCCGGAACAATATCGAGGGAAGCATGTGTTAGTGGTCGGCGGCGGAGATGCGGCACTGGAAGCTGCCGTGTCGATTTCCAGAGAGCCCGGCACTACGGTCACTCTCAGCTACCGCAGCAACGCCTTCAGCCGCGTAAAACCGAAAAATCGAGAGCTTACCGAAGAGGCGAGCAATTCCGGGCATCTATCCGTGTTGCTCGAATCGACCGTCAAAGAAATCAGATCAGCCACCGTTCTGCTCAATCAAAAAGGCACCGCAATCGAACTGCCCAACGATGCGGTCATCGTTTGTGCGGGGGGAATATTACCAACACCGCTGCTCAAGGAAATCGGGATTCAAATCGAAACCCGCCACGGCACTGCTTAGGATCGAGGATCCAGGATTCAACGTACGCAGTCCACGAAATAGCATTTCCCGCCATCTGCTTCTTCCGCGACGAGGCCGTGAATGTCGGTCTCGAAGCCGGGGAATTTTTCGTTGAAATCGCGCGCGAACTTGAGATAGTCTACGATGGTTTTATTGAATATCTCGCCCGGAATCAGCAGCGGAATACCCGGCGGATAAGGGGTCAACAGCACCGCCGTGATTCGGCCTTCGAGTTGGTCGATTTCCACACGCTCGATCTCATCGTGCGCCATTTTGGCGAACGCATCGGACGGCTTCATCGCCGGCTGCATGTCGGACAAATACATCTCGGTGGTCATGCGCGCCACGTTGTGCGTCTTGTAAGCATCGTGAATCTGCTGGCACAGGTCGCGCAGGCCGACGCGCTCATATTGCGGATGCGCCACAGCGAACTCTGGCAGGATGCGCCAGATCGGCTGGTTGCGATCATAATCGTCCTTGAACTGTTGCAACGCGGTGAGCAGCGTGTTCCAGCGTCCCTTGGTGATGCCGATGGTGAACATGATGAAGAACGAATACAGTCCGCATTTCTCGACGATCACGCCGTGCTCGGCCAGATATTTGGTGACCATAGAAGCAGGGATGCCGCTGTCGGAAAAGTCTCCGTCCACATCCAGACCCGGCGTGATGATGGTCGCCTTGATCGGATCAAGCATGTTGAAACCGGCAGCCAGCTTGCCGAAACCATGCCACTTGTCATCGGTATGCAACACCCAGTCTTCGCGCGAGCCGATGCCTTCCTCGGCAAGACTGTCCGGTCCCCACACCTTGAACCACCAGTCCTTGCCAAACTCGTCGTCCACTTTGCGCATGGCGCGCCGGAAATCCAGCGCCTCGGCAATGGATTCCTCCACCAACGCCGTGCCACCGGGCGGTTCCATCATCGCCGCCGCCACGTCGCACGAGGCGATTATGGCGTACTGCGGACTGGTGGAGGTGTGCATCAAATAAGCTTCGTTAAAAATATGCCGATTCAATTTGTGACTCTCCGATTCGCGCACCAGAATCTGCGAGGCTTGCGACAATCCCGCCAATAATTTATGCGTGGACTGTGTGGCGAAGATCATCGACTCTTTGGCGCGTAACCTGTCCTTGCCGATGGCGTGCATGTCTTTGTAAAAGTCATGGAAGGCCGCATGCGGCAGCCAGGCTTCATCGAAGTGCAAGGTGTCGATGCGCCCATCCAGCATTTCTTTCAGCATCTCCACGTTATACACAACGCCGTCGTAGGTGCTCTGGGTGATGGTCAGGATGCGCGGCTTCTTGGTCTTGTCCTTGATGAACGGATTTGCGTCGATCTTGCGCTGGATGCTTTCCGGCTCAAATTCGGACTTCGGGATCGGCCCGATGATGCCGTAGTGATTGCGCGTCGGCGTCAGAAATACCGGCACTGCACCGGTCATTATGATCGCGTGCAGGACGGATTTATGGCAGTTGCGATCCACCACCACAATGTCATCGGGTGCCACGGTGGAATGCCACACGATCTTGTTGGAAGTGGAGGTGCCGTTGGTGACGAAGAATAAATGATCGGCATTGAAAATGCGCGCCGCATTGCGCTCCGAGGCCGCCACCGGCCCGGTGTGATCGAGCAACTGGCCAAGCTCATCCACCGCATTGCACACGTCGGCACGCAGCATGTTCTCGCCAAAAAACTGGTGGAACATTTGCCCGACCGGCGATTTCAAAAATGCCACACCGCCCGAGTGTCCGGGACAGTGCCACGAGTAGGAGCCATCCTGCGCGTAATGCAACAAGGCGCGAAAGAACGGCGGTGCCAGCGAATCCAGATAAGCCTTGGCCTCGCGGATAATGTGGCGCGCCACGAATTCCGGCGTGTCCTCGTGCATGTGAATGAAGCCGTGCAACTCGCGCAGCACATCATTCGGAATATGCCGCGAAGTGCGCGTCTCGCCGTACAGGTAAATCGGAATATCGGCGTTCTTGAAGCGAATCTCCTGGACGAACGCGCGCAAGCTCTTCAGCGCGACTTCAGTTTCCTCCGCACTGCCCGCACCGAATTCCTCATCGTCGATCGACAGCAAAAATGCCGAGGCGCGGCTCTGCTGTTGCGCGAACGAAGTCAGATCGCCATAACTGGTGACCCCGAGGATTTCCATCCCCTCTTTTTCAATGGCCTCGGCCAAGGCGCGAATACCTAACCCGCTGGCATTCTCAGAGCGGAAGTCTTCATCGATGATGACAATAGGAAAGCGGAATTTCATTGTTTACTCCCTGTGGGGATAACGAATTGGCGCGGATTGTCGCAGATTTCTGAGGTGGTGTGAAAAAGGATTTGCCGGTTTTGAACAACAAACCCTGCGACTCTGGAATTACATCTTGGGCAGCGTCACGCCCACCTGCCCCTGATACTTGCCACCGCGATCTTTATAGGACGTTTCGCAGACTTCATCACTTTCAAAGAACAGCACTTGCGCTATGCCCTCGTTAGCGTAAATCTTGGCGGGCAGCGGAGTGGTATTGGAAAACTCCAGCGTCACATAGCCTTCCCACTCCGGCTCAAACGGTGTGACGTTGACGATGATGCCGCAGCGCGCATAAGTGGACTTGCCCAGGCAGATAGTCAATACACTGCGCGGGATGCGGAAATATTCGACGGTACGCGCCAACGCAAAAGAGTTGGGCGGGATGATGCAGTAATCGGCAGTTACCTCGACGAAGGAATTCGGATCGAAATTCTTCGGATCGACGATGGTGCTGTTGATGTTGGTGAACAGCTTGAATTCGTTGGAGCAGCGAATATCGTAACCATAGCTGGATGTGCCATACGATACGATGCGCTTGCCGTCGATCTCCTTCACCTGATTCGGCTCGAACGGTTCGATCATTTTGTGCTGCTCCGCCATGCGGCGTATCCATTTGTCTGACTTGATGCTCATCGCTATTCCTCTTAAAAGTGTTCCGTACTGCATTTTGCAAGGGCGCAATTTTAACCAATTCGCCGCTGCCACGCGCGATTTGCTAAAATCCGCGCCTTTAGCGCATTCCGGCGATCACATGACTATCCGCAAAATCCTCGTCACCTCCGCCCTGCCCTACGCCAACGGCAGCATCCACCTCGGTCATCTGGTCGAATACATCCAGACCGACATCTGGGTGCGCTTCCAGAAAATGCAGGGGCATGAGGTTCATTATGTGTGCGCCGACGACACCCACGGCACGCCAATCATGCTGCGCGCCGAGAAGGAAGGTATCACCCCGGAACAACTGATAGACCGCGTGTGGCATGAACACAAGGCGGACTTCGACGGCTTCCATGTCGAGTTCGACCACTACGGCAGCACCAACAGTATCGAGACCAAAGAATATGCAGAGAATATCTATCGCAAGCTCAAAGCCGCCGGCTTGATTGAGGTACGCTCCATCGAACAGTTCTACGACCCGATCAAGAACATGTTCCTGCCGGATCGCTTCATCAAGGGCGAATGCCCCAAGTGCCACGCCAAGGACCAATACGGCGACAACTGCGAAGTCTGCGGCACCACCTACGCGCCCACCGAACTGATCAACCCTTATTCCGCCGTGTCCGGTGCGCAACCCGAACGGCGCAATTCCGACCACTACTTCTTCAAGCTCTCCGACCCGCGCTGCCAGGAATTTTTGCGCAGATGGACACGCAGCGAAACGCTTCAACCGGAAGCCGCCAACAAAATGCAGGAATGGCTGGGCAGCGAAAGCGAAAACAAGCTATCGGACTGGGACATCTCGCGCGACGCGCCCTACTTCGGTTTCGAGATACCCGGCGCGCCGGGCAAGTATTTCTACGTCTGGCTGGACGCGCCGGTCGGCTACATGGGCAGCTTCAAGCAATTGTGCTCGCTCCCCTCGCCCGCAGGCGGGGAGAGCGTAGCGAGGGG
>CABEDU010000159.1_pt1 | contig 9531 bp, 8 predicted proteins | sample 3133021 | NCBI WGS metagenome assembly CABEDU01 (sample SAMEA5534332, study PRJEB31848) | metagenome | biome: tundra; feature: field; material: soil | place: USA | collected 2013-05 | depth 0.15 m
GGTGAGGCGGATTTAAGTGCGTTGCAGGATGGCTTGGAGATTTTGCGCAATTGCGATTTGCGCAGCGCATTGCCTGATATCAAGCAGCCTGCGCTGGTGATCGCCGGTGAGCGTGACACACTCACGCCGCCGCAAGCCTCGCAATACTTGGCAAGCCACTTGCCGGATGCGCGATTGGCGACGATCAGGGGCGCGGCGCACGCGCCATTTCTGTCTCACCCGGCAGAATTCGTCGAGCACGTGGTGAACTTCCTTAACGAGTAGAAACATGGACGAATTTGCAATAGATAAAAAACAAGTGCGCCGCGCTTTCGATCGCGCGGCGGCAGGCTACGACGCGGCGGCAGTGTTGCAGCGCGAAGTGTGCGCGCGGATGCTGGAACGCCTGGAATACATCAAGCTGCAACCGGAGCGCATACTGGACGCTGGCAGCGGCACCGGCTGGGGGACGCGCCGGTTGGCACAACGGTATCCGGCTGCGCAGATGCTCGCGTTGGACATCGCCAGCGGCATGTTACAGACCGCGCGCGGACGTTCCGGCTGGTGGCAAAAATTGTTCGGCGGCACAAAGCAAATGCTAGTGTGCGGTGATATCGAAACCCTGCCACTGGCGGCGAATAGTGTCGAGATGGTGTGGTCGAACCTGGCGGTGCAGTGGTGCAATGATTTACCGGCGACGTTCGTCGAGCTGCATCGCGTGCTTAAAGTGGGCGGGCTGTTGATGTTCAGCACCTTCGGCCCGGATACGCTGAAGGAATTAAGACTGGCATTCAATGGCGTGGACCAACACAACCATCTCAGCCGTTTCGCGGATATGCACGACATCGGCGACATGCTGGTACACAGCGGCTTTGCCGAGCCGGTGATGGATATGGAATATTTGACGCTGACATATGATGATGTGCGCGGTGTGTTGCAAGACCTCAAAACGATAGGCGCGCACAATGCCACCGCAGGACGCGGACAGGGTTTGATGGGAAAAAATGCCTGGGCACGCCTCATGGAAAATTACGAACGCTTGCGCAGCAACGGCAAGCTGCCCGCGACTTTTGAAGTGGTGTACGGTCACGCATGGAAGCCGCAGCCGCGCACGACTAAAGACGGTGCGGCCATCATTCAAACCTCGTTCAAACTGAAATGAATTTTTTTGTCACCGGGACGGATACCAATGTCGGCAAGACGCTGATCAGCTGCGCCTTGCTGCATGGTTTTGCCGCACAGGGCAAACTTGTGGTCGGGATGAAGCCGGTGGCTGCGGGAGGGTCGTTGCGCAGCAACGGGGTACCCACCGGCATACTCCTTGCGGGTGCGGCGGGTTGCAATGCAGATGATCAGAACGAGGATGCGCTGCAATTGCGCGCCGCAGGCAATGTGGCGGTGAGCTATGGGCTAATCAATCCGTATTGTTTCCTGCCGGCGATCGCGCCGCACATCGCCGCTCAACACGCCGGGGTCGAGATTCGATTTTCGCGTATCACAGAGTCCTATCAAAAATTGGCTGCGCAGGCGGATGTGGTGATCGTGGAGGGTGTGGGCGGCTTGTGTGTGCCGCTTAACGCGCAGCAGGACAGTGCCGATCTGGTACTGGAATTGGGCCTGCCGGTCATCCTGGTGGTGGGCATGCGCCTGGGTTGTTTGAATCACGCACTGCTCACGGTGGGGGCGATCGCCGCGCGCGGCTTGAAGCTGGCGGGCTGGGTGGCCAATGTTGTCGAAGCTGACATGGCATCGGTTGAAGAAAACGTTGCCGCGCTGCAGCAGCGGATCGCCGCGCCGTTGCTGGGCATCGTGCCATATTTGCCGCAGGCGGATGCGCGCGTTGCGGCCAGGCAGCTCGATCTGGATCGCTTGGGTCAGCTTGATAATAAAGGCGCGCATTGACCGGCTGCGGTATTATAGATACGTTCAATAATAATCAATCGGTGTGGAAAAATCGTCATGAAAATTCTGTTGGCGGATGATCATTTGCTGTTCCGCGAGAAGGTGCGCAATAAACAAATTGCCGGGACGGTGCATGTCACTGGACAGTTGGCCTTGATCGGTGCATCTCATGGCTGAAGCGAGCGGCGATTTTCCGACCAATAGGTTGTTCGTGCTGCTGCGCGAATCGCGCTGGATATTGCTGGTCGCTTGCGCGCTGTATTTCACCGTCGCTTTGTATGGTTATGATCGGGCCGACCCGGCCTGGTCGCATAGTGTCAGCGGCGCGCTGACCGCCAATCCCGGCGGGGTGCTGGGCGCGTATCTCTCCGATCTGTTGTTTTACCTGTTTGGATTCTCCGCCTGGTGGTGGGTGCTGTTCATGCTGGAGCGCGTGTGGGCGGGATACCGCAATTTGCGCGCCGACAGCATCTTCAGCAAGCGGGCATTGTGGGTCTCTGTTGCCGGGTTTGCGGCGTTGTTGCTTGCCAGCAGCGCGCTCGAAGCGATCCGCCTGTATACGCTGAAAGTCCCGCTGCCGCTGGCACCGGGCGGAATGCTCGGCGCGGTGCTAGGCGAATCGCTGGCACGGGTGTTTGGCTATACCGGCGCGACGCTGCTGCTGCTGACCCTGATCGCCACCAGCTTTAGTGTGTTCAGCGGATTGTCCTGGCTGCGTTTTGTGGACTGGTTGGGTGAACTGCTGGAAACCGCTTATCTGTGGGCGCGCCAGACTTGGCAGACACGCCAGGATCGGCGTATCGGCATGCAGGCGACGCATGAGCGAGTCGCCGTCGTCGAAGAAGAAAAAAAGAAACGCGTTGAGGAGCACCAGCCCATACATATCGAAATGCCGCTGATGGAAGTGGTCAAATCGGCGCGAGCCGCGGAAGAAAAACAGGTTCCGTTGTTCGCCGATATGCCGGACTCGCCGTTGCCGCCGTTGCATTTGCTGGATCAGGCATCACAGCAGGTTGAAGTCGTGTCTGCCGACACGCTGGAATTCACCTCGCGCCTGATCGAGCGCAAGCTGAAGGATTTTGGCGTGGAAGTGAAAGTGGTGGCAGCCTATCCCGGGCCGGTGATCACGCGTTATGAGATCGAACCCGCCGTCGGTGTGAAGGGCAGCCAGATCACCAATCTGGTGAAGGATCTGGCGCGCGCATTATCGGTGGTGAGCATACGCCTGGTCGAAACGATACCCGGCAAGGCATACATGGCCTTGGAGTTACCCAACCCGAAACGGCAGGTGGTGCGCCTGTCCGAGATACTCAGCTCGCAGGTGTATGCCGATATGGGCTCCGCCCTGACCATCGCGATGGGCAAGGATATTTCCGGCAAACCGGTGGTCGCCGATCTGGCCAAGATGCCGCATGTGCTGGTGGCCGGCACCACGGGTTCCGGCAAATCGGTGGCGATCAACGCGATGATCCTGAGCCTGCTATATAAGGCCACGCCGCAGCAAGTGCGCCTGCTGCTGATCGATCCCAAGATGCTGGAATTGTCGGTGTACGAAGGCATTCCGCACCTGCTCGCACCGGTGGTGACGGATATGCGCCAAGCCGCTTCCGCGCTCAACTGGTGCGTGCAGGAAATGGACAGACGCTACCGGCTCATGTCTCACTTTGGCGTGCGCAACATCGCCGGCTACAATCAGAGAGTGCGCGATGCCGTGAAAGCCAGGCAGCCGCTCACCAACCCGTTCACGCTGACGCCGGAGAATCCGGAACCACTGAAAGAGATGGAGTTTATAGTGGTGTTCATCGACGAGCTCGCCGACCTGATGATGGTGGTGGGCAAAAAGATCGAGGAGTTGATCGCGCGTCTGGCGCAAAAAGCGCGCGCTTCCGGCATTCATCTGGTGCTGGCCACACAGCGCCCTTCAGTGGATGTGATTACCGGATTGATCAAGGCCAACGTGCCGACGCGCGTGGCGTTTCAGGTGTCGAGCAAAATCGATTCGCGCACCATCCTCGACCAGATGGGCGCGGAAGCCTTGTTAGGGCAGGGCGACATGCTGTATCTGCCGCCCGGTACCGGCTATCCGCAACGCGTGCACGGCGCATTCGTGTCCGACCAGGAAGTGCATCGCGTCGCCGAATATCTCAAGGCGCAAGGTGAGCCGCAATATATCGACGGCGTGCTGAATTCGCTGGAAGAGCCATCGGAAGAGGGCGGTGCAGCGAGTGAAAGCCTGGGTGCGGAAGCGGATCCGCTGTATGACCAAGCGGTGGAAATCGTCGTCAAAAATCGCCGCGCTTCGATTTCGCTGGTGCAACGGCATTTGCGCATCGGCTATAACCGCGCCGCGCGGTTGGTCGAGCAAATGGAAGTGGCCGGTATCGTCTCGGCGATGCAGAGCAATGGCAATCGCGAAGTGATTGCTCCAAATCGGGAAGGGTGAAAGGGATAAAGGGGAAGGGCAACAACCGCTCTGAGGTTTCCCCTTCTCCTTTGTCCCTTGTCCCTTGTCCCTTGTCCCTTAACTCAATTCAGGTGTAAAGCGTGTTCAAAAATTTTTTAATCGGCTTTTCAATTTCCCTGTTCGCTGCAACCGCCCACGCCGGAGCCATCGAAAAACTCAAGACCTTCATTGCCGCGACACATTCCGCACAGGCGAATTTTACCCAAGAGGTTCTGGATCAAAACGGCAAGCACATCCAAAGCGCGTCCGGCATCATGCAGTTCCAGCGTCCCGGCAAATTCCGCTGGACTTACCAGAAGCCCTACGAGCAACTCATCGTCGGAGATGGTACCCAATTCTGGTTGTACGACACCGACCTGAATCAGGTGACGGTCAGGAAACTGGATGCGGCCCTGGGCAGCAGTCCCGCCGCGCTGCTCTCCGGCAACAACGAAATCGAGCGCGGTTTTACGCTGACGGAAAACGGCAGCAGGGATGGCCTGGAATGGCTGCAAGCCACACCCAAAAGCCAGGGCAACAAAGGTCAAGACAGCAGCTTCAACAAGATACTCATGGCGTTCAATGCGCAAGCCGAACTGGTCGTGATGGAGTTGAACGATATGTTCGGGCATAAAACAGTATTGCGTTTTTCCGCCATGCAGCGCAACCCGAAATTGGCTGAGAAACAATTTCATTTCACGCCGCCCAAAGGCGCAGACGTCCTGGGCGAATAACAGGGTGTTGAAAAACGTCACGAGCGATGGCAGAACAAGGCGCGAAGGGGCGAAAAAGCGGAGTTTGCTAGTAGCTTATCGCTGCGCGACCCCGCATTTTGAGCCCTTGAGTAACGCAGTTATGCCGAAGCGCATAACCAATGACTTAGTTGGCGTAGTTTGCCAGATTAGTCAGATGGCTAGTCGTTCCATCAGTAGTTTTTCAACACCCTGTAAGATATTGGCATCTCTTGGCCAACCGGAAAATGTAGCATGAGCCGCATTGCATTCGTGTGGGAACTTGGTTCGTCATACGGCCATATCTCTGTGCTGCTGCCCTTTGCAAGAAGGCTCAAGCAACGCAGGCACGATGTGGTATTGGTGCTGCGCGAGTTGCACAACGTCAGCAACATGCTCAGTGATGAGATTCCCGTGTTTCAAGCCCCGCTATGGTTGCCGCAACTAAATGGCTTGCCTGAACCGCCCCTCAACTATTCCGAAATTCTTTTGCGCTATGGATATTTCAATGCGGATGGACTGGCCGGTTTGGTGAGCGCGTGGCGGTCCCTGTTTGCGCTGCATGCCAGCGATGTGATCGTGGCGGATCATTCCCCCACGGCTTTGCTTGCGGCGCGCAGTATGGGTTTGGCGGCAACAACGCTGGGTTCCGGATTTTATTTTCCGCCGCGTCAGACACCGATGCCCAATATGCGTCCATGGCTGAATGTGCCGCGCGGACGACTGGAAAATTCGGACGCGCTGGTGTTGAACAATATGAACTTGGTGCTTTCCGCATACAAGGTTCAACCGCTAGTCAGCGTGAGCGAATTGTTCGAAATCGAAGAGAACTTTCTCCGCACTTTTTCCGAACTGGATCATTACCCGCAGCGCGAACCGGCCAGATATTGGGGAGCTTGCTGCAACATGGAAATGGGGCAGGAGGTGTCGTGGCCGGATGGCGAAGGCAAGCGCGTGTTCGTTTATCTGGAACCGCAAAGCCGTGATTTTGCCAAAGTGCTGGAAACTATTGCGGCTCTTGGCCTTCGCGCTTTCGTGTGTGCGCCCGGCATTTCAGATGATCTGCGCCGACAGTATGAAAGTTCGCGCATCATTGTTTCGGCCAAGCCGTTCAGGCTTGATAAACTGCTGGAGGGGTGCGATCTTGTCATCGGCTATGCGGGACACGGTATGACGGCGGGCATGTTAATGGCGGGTGTGCCGCTGCTGCTGTTGCCTACCCAGCTTGAACGTTTCTTGCTAGCCACGCGTGTTGCGGCGACGGGTGCGGGTATCACGGTGAATCCCGAAGCGCCACTCCCCGATTATCCGGCTTTGATTCGTATGATGCTGGATGCACCGGGCTATCGTGAAAACGCGCGGCTGTTTGCGAAAAAATATGCCGACTTCAATCAGAACGAGCAACAGGAAAATATCGTGGCGAGGATCGAAGAAATCGCCGCCCGAAAACAGGGAGGAGCATGACTGCCGATACGAGAGAACTGTTTGCCGAAAATGTTGCCGCTGCGCCGCTGGCGGAACGCCTGCGACCCAAGCACATCGATGAAGTGATCGGCCAGCCGCATTTGTTGGGCGAGGGCAGGCCGCTGCGTCTGGCATTTCAATCCGGCAAGCTTCACTCGATGATCCTGTGGGGGCCGCCCGGGGTCGGCAAGACTACGCTGGCGCGGCTGATGGCCTCGGCCTTCGATGCCGAATTCGTGCCGCTATCGGCGGTGCTGTCCGGCGTCAAGGACATTCGCGAGGCCATCGCGCAGGCACAGCAAGTGCTGCAACAGCGCGGCCGTCACACCATTCTGTTCGTGGACGAAGTGCATCGTTTCAACAAATCGCAACAGGATGCCTTTCTGCCTTTCGTCGAACAGGGTTTGGTGACCTTCATCGGCGCGACCACCGAGAATCCTTCCTTCGAGGTGAACAACGCCTTATTGTCGCGCGCTCAAGTGTATGTGCTGCATGTCTTGTCGGCGGAAGAGCTGGCGCAATTGTTCGAGCGTGCGCAACAGGTCGCTTTGCAGGAATTAGTGTTTGATGATGACGCACGCGAACGCATCATCGGTTACGCCGACGGCGATGCGCGCAGATTGTTGAATGCGCTGGAACAATTGCAAACCGCCGCCAAAACTGCGGGCGTGAGCAAGATAGACAGCGCGTTCCTCGACAACACGCTGGCGCAAAACCTGCGCCGTTTCGACAAGGGCGGCGAGGCGTTCTACGATCAGATCTCAGCGCTGCACAAGTCGGTGCGCGGCTCCAATCCTGATGCCGCCTTGTACTGGCTGGTGCGCATGCTGGACGGCGGCGCGGACCCGCGCTATCTGGCGCGGCGCATCGTGCGTATGGCGTGGGAAGACATCGGCCTGGCCGATCCGCGCGCCATTCAACTGACACAGGATGCCGCGCAAACTTACGAGCGGCTCGGCTCGCCAGAAGGTGAGCTGGCACTGGCGCAAGCGGTGCTGTATCTCGCCGTCGCCGCCAAGTCGAACGCGGGCTACGTCGCGTATAATGCCGCCCGCGCTTTTGTCAGCCAGGATAGTTCGCGTGAAGTGCCGCTGCATTTGCGCAACGCGCCGACCAAGCTGATGAAACAGCTCGATTACGGCAAGGGCTACCGTTATGCGCACAACGAGGCGGATGGCTACGCGGCGGGTGAAAATTATTTTCCGGATGATATGCCGCCGGTGAGTTTTTATCAACCGACAGATCATGGGCTGGAAGCCAAGATCGCCGAGAAGCTGGCGCATTTGCGCGAACTGGACGCGGCGGCAAAAAAGAAAAAATAATCCCAATTCCATTTGCCGAAACATCCCCTCCCTCTGCATGGGGGAAGGGACTGGTTGGTACTATGGACAATCTGGGGAAATGGCAAGTCGGGCGTAGCACACCCTACATGAAGCGGAGATAAGATGCTGGACATACAACTATTGCGTAACGATTTGGCGGGAGTGGCTGCGTGCCTTGCGACACGCGGCTTTGCGCTGGATACTGAAAAATTTTCGCAACTCGAAGCCGAGCGCAAGCAGATACAGACGCGCACCCAGGAATTGCAAGCAAAGCGCAATGCCACTTCCAAGCAGATCGGCGCTGCCAAGGCGAAAGGCGAAGATGTGTCGGCCATCATGGAGGACGTTGCGACACTGGGTGATGAACTCAAACAAGCAGAAGAACAGTTGGGTAAAGTGCAGAGCGCATTGCAGCAGTTTCTGGAAGTGATCCCGAACACGCCGCACAGCAGCGTGCCGATGGGGGAATCCGAAACGGACAATCTCGAAGTGCGCAAGGTCGGCAAAATTCCGCAGTTTGATTTTGCGGTAAAGGATCACGTCGATCTGGGTGAAAAACTCGGGCTGGATTTCGATACCGCGGTCAAGATCAGTGGTGCGCGCTTTTCGGTGCTGAAGGGCGGATTGGCGCGGCTGCATCGCGCGCTGGCGCAATTCATGCTGGATACGCATACCGAGCAGCACGGCTACACCGAGACCTATGTGCCTTATCTGGTGAACGCGGCTTCGATGTATGGTACTGGCCAGTTGCCTAAGTTTGAGGAGGACCTCTTTCCAATAACTTCAAAGGTTGAACTGTTTTCTTCTCCAGCATTACCAGGAATGTTTAGCGCTTATAGGGCACAACCTAAAGGCCTTTTTCCTATGAGCGATGACTTGCGAGAATGGATTGTGGATTATGTGAACTCACTCACAGGGTACTATCTTATCCCCACTGCTGAAGTCCCAGTGACCAACATGGTGCGCGACGAGATCGTGCCGTTGGAGCAGTTACCGATGAAGTTCGTGGCGCACACGCCGTGTTTCCGTAGCGAGGCGGGCTCCTATGGGCGCGACACGCGCGGCATGATCCGCCAGCATCAGTTCGACAAGGTGGAGTTGGTGCAGATGGTGCATCCCGATGAGTCTTACGCCGCGCTGGAACAATTGCTCGGACATGCAGAAACGATATTGCAGAAACTGGGCTTGCCCTATCGCGTGGTGAAACTATGCACCGGCGACATGGGTTTTTCTGCGGCGCTGACTTACGACATCGAAGTCTGGCTGCCGGCGCAGAACACCTACCGCGAGATTTCCTCGTGCAGCAACTTCGAGGCGTTTCAGGCGCGCCGGATGCAGGCGCGTTTCCGCAATGCGCAGGGCAAGCCGGAGCTGCTGCATACCCTGAATGGCTCGGGCCTGGCGGTCGGACGCACGCTGGTGGCGGTGCTGGAGAACTATCAACAAGCCGATGGCAGCGTGGTGATTCCAAAGGTGTTGCGTCCCTACATGGGCGGCAAGGAAAAACTCACAAGCTAAATGTAATTCCAATTCGCATTAAAAACAGCATGTGTGTAGGAGCGGGCCATAACCAGCCACTTGGCTGTTGTTCTTTGACAGCCTAGTGGAATGGCTATAACCAATGACTTCCCCAGCGTCTTTCGGGTGCCCGTCCAAAAGTTTTTCGGATGCTGGGTTAGTCAGATGGCTA
>CABEDU010000169.1_pt1 | contig 9320 bp, 9 predicted proteins | sample 3133021 | NCBI WGS metagenome assembly CABEDU01 (sample SAMEA5534332, study PRJEB31848) | metagenome | biome: tundra; feature: field; material: soil | place: USA | collected 2013-05 | depth 0.15 m
GCTCACACTGTATTTAATCAAGCGCGCACAAACCGCCAAATAATGACCCCAAAATAATGACCAAAGTGGACTTTTATACCGGCTCACCCGACAAGCTGCGCACCGCTTGCCAGTTGAGCCACAAAGCCATGCAGAGTGGCGTGCGCACGGTCATCAGCGTGCCCGATGCAGCAACCACTGATGCGTTGGATAAACTGCTCTGGCATTACCCTGCCACCGCCTTTATTCCGCACTGTCGTAGCGATGCCGAAGAAGCAGAGCAAATGCCGGTTGTGCTGAATCTTGGTGGCGAAAAATTTCCGCATCATGATTTGTTGATCAGCCTGCACACCGAATGTGTGCCATTCTTCAGCCGCTTCGAACGTGTCATCGAGATCATCAGCAACGATGCAGAAGACAGCCGCATGGGGCGTGAACGTTTCAAGTTCTATCGTGATCGCGGCTATGAGCTGTGTCATATTGATTTATCCAAAACTCAAAATACATGACCTCCATCAAACAACCGGACAGCGATTCACCTTCCAAACAGACTTTGCCGACACGAACGATAGGCGAAACGACACTGGATGATTTACCTACTCTCACCGAGGTTGTTGCTGAAGCAGATACCCATCTGCCACATGTATTGAGCGCGGAGGAAATACAGCAGCTTCTGCATCAACTCGAGGCACACATTGAAGCCCTGTTCACGCAAAAGCTCGGCCTCCACCTCGGACAACTGCAACGACTGGCCATCGACCAGGCACTCGACGAACTCAAAGCCGAGTTGCCCGAACTGCTGCGCGATGCGCTGAATGCGTACCTCGATTCCCGCTAGCCAACAGTAGTGCCGCGGGGGCAATTCATGAATTGTCCCTGTAATTCCACAGTGACACTACACATCTGCTTTAGCCGATAGTGAATTGCCTGCCTTTGGTATAATCGCGCCCCTATGACAAGCTCAGGACAGGCAGTCCGCCGCAACGTATCGCAATGAATCTCGAAAAAAGCTTTGAACCAAAAAACATCGAATCGCGCTGGTATCCCAAGTGGGAAGAATCCGGTTACTTCAAGGCCGGAGACGGAAAACTTTTGCCCGGACACCCGCTAGACCCAAACAAATCCGAAGCATTCTGTATCCTGCTGCCGCCGCCCAACGTGACCGGCACGCTGCATATGGGGCATGGTTTCAACCAGACCCTGATGGACGCGTTGACCCGCTACCACCGCATGAAAGGCGACAACACGCTGTGGCAACCTGGCACTGACCACGCCGGTATCGCCACGCAAATCGTGGTGGAACGCCAACTGGATGCACAAGGCATTTCGCGCCACGATCTGGGCCGCGAAAAATTCATCGAGAAAGTATGGGAGTGGAAGAAATACTCCGGCGACACTATCACGCGCCAGATGCGCCGCCTCGGCACTTCGCCGGACTGGTCGCGCGAACGCTTCACCATGGACGAAGGCTTGTCCAAGACCGTCACCGAAACCTTTGTGCGCCTGTACAACGAAGGGCTGATCTATCGCGGCAAGCGGCTGGTCAACTGGGACCCCAAGCTGCACACCGCCGTGTCCGATCTTGAAGTGGTCCAGGAAGAAGAAGACGGCTTCATGTGGCACATCCGCTATCCGCTTGCAGAGCCGGACAAAGCGCGCGGATTGACCCACCTCACCGTCGCCACCACCCGCCCCGAAACCATGCTCGGCGACGTGGCGGTGATGGTGCATCCAGAAGATGAACGCTATAAACATCTGATCGGCAAAATGGTGAAGCTGCCATTATGCAACCGCGAGATTCCCATCATCAAAGATGAATACGTGGATAAAGAATTCGGCACGGGCGTAGTGAAGGTGACGCCTGCGCATGACTTCAACGACTATGCAGTGGGCAAGCGCCACAACCTCGATATGCCAAGCATTCTGACCTTGGATGGAAAAATTGTAGGTCGCAGTATCAACACTGCTGAATCTATCCGCTTCAACTATGTGGCGGAGCAAAGTACCGGCGCGAAATCCATTTCGGGGCCTATTGATCCCACTTATGAATTTCATATTCCATTTCCGTATCGCGATCTAGACCGCTTCGATGCACGCAAGCAGATCGTCGCCGATCTCGAAGTGGCTGGCCTGCTTGAAAAAGTCGAGAGGCACAAACTCAAAGTGCCGCGCGGCGATCGTAGCCATGCGGTGATCGAACCGATGCTCACCGACCAGTGGTTCGTGGCGATGAGCAAGCCCGGCAAAGATGGTAAGAGTATCACCGAGCAGGCACTGGAATGCGTTGCTTCAGGCGAAATCAAGTTCCACCCAGAAAACTGGGTGAACACCTACAACCAGTGGCTGAATAACATTCAGGACTGGTGCATCTCGCGCCAGCTGTGGTGGGGTCATCAGATCCCCGCTTGGTATGCCGACGACGGCAAAGCCTATGTTGCGCACGACGAAGCCGAGGCGCGCCAACTCGCTACTAAAGACGGCTACAACGGCGCGCTGAAGCGCGACCCAGACGTGCTCGATACATGGTTCTCGTCCGCGCTGTGGCCGTTCTCCACGCTGGACTGGACTGGCGACAAAATCAAAGACGCGCAGAATTTATTTCTAAAGAAATACCTGCCCTCTTCGGTGCTGGTCACCGGCTTCGACATCATCTTCTTCTGGGTGGCGCGCATGGTGATGATGACCAAACACATCACCGGCAAGATCCCGTTCAAGGACGTGTATGTGCATGGCCTGATCCGCGATGCCGAGGGACAGAAGATGTCCAAGTCCAAGGGCAACGTGCTCGATCCGATCGATTTGATCGACGGCATCACGCTGGAAGATTTACTAAAGAAACGCACCACCGGCCTGATGAATCCCAAGCAAGCGGAACAGATCGAGAAGCGCACGCGCAAGGAATTCCCCGAGGGGATTCCGGCGTTTGGCACCGATGCGCTGCGCTTCACCTTTGCGTCGCTGGCCTCGCCGGGACGAGACATCAAATTTGATATGCAGCGCTGTGAAGGCTACCGGAATTTCTGCAACAAGCTGTGGAACGCCACGCGCTTCGTGCTGATGAACTGCGACGGCAAGGATGTCGGACTCGACGAAAGTCTGCCGCTGGAATTCTCCGCCGCCGACAAGTGGATGATCAGCGTGCTGCAACTTGCTGAAGCCGAGATGGCGACACATTTCGCCGACTACCGTTTCGACATGGCTGCTCGTGTGGTGTACGAATTGGTGTGGAACAGCTATTGCGACTGGTATGTGGAACTGGCGAAAGTGCAGCTTCAGGAGACAAGGGACAACGAACGGGAAATAGAACAAGATCTCGAACTTCAACGCTCCGAGGCCCGGCATCGCGCCACACGCCGCACCCTGGTATGCGTGTTGGAAACCATTTTGCGCCTGGCGCACCCGATCATTCCGTTCATCACCGAAGAGTTATGGCAGTCTGTCGCACCGCTCGCCGGAAAAACAGGCGACAGCATCATGCTGCAACCCTACCCAATTTCGCAACCTGAGAAGATTGATAAGGCTGCCGAAGCATGGGTTGAAGAACTTAAGTCCATAATTGACGCCGTACGGCAACTTCGTAGTGAAATGAACATTTCACCCGGTAAGCGTGTTACCACTTTCATGCGGGTAGGAACGCAAGGCTCGGGAGAGCCAGATAAAGCCAGATATCTGCAGATGTATCGTTATATCAACGTGCTCGCAAAATCGGATATTCACACCGGCTCTTCTCCTGTAAATCCATCTGAGATAAATACGTCGGTCAGAGTAGCAGGCCTTGCCAAGCACCTTGGAAATATCGAGTTGATATTGAATGTCGAGATCGATATCGCGGAAGAGTGCGAGCGTTTGGATAATGAGATCGCACGCCTCTCCAAAGAGTTCACCAAAGCGCAAGCCAAGCTCGGCAACGAAAGTTTCGTCGCCCGCGCCCCGGCAGCAGTGGTGGAACAGGAGCGCAAGCGCATGGAAGAGTTCAGCGCAACGCTGAAGCAACTACAGACTCAACGTAGCAGTCTGGGTTGATGTTGTAGGGGCGTGATTTATCACGTCCAGATTTCATCGCGGCTAAAGCCGCTCCCACAAACGAAATCGTGTCCTAACGACGACGAATCAGAAAAATAAATTCACCATCTTTCTCTACGAATGATAACAATTCGTTGCCGGTATTGTTGCAAAACACCGCAAAATCCAAAGGCGATCCTTTGTCAGTTGCGACTATCCTAATAACCTGGCCGCTGGACATTTGCGACAGTGATTTCTTGGCGCGCAGAATCGGCAACGGACAGGCTAACTGACGGGCATCCAGTTCAACATCGAATTTCATGACTCTATCGGCAATCCGGCCTGCGCCCACGCCGTGATTCCGCCCTGCAGGTTATGCACATCGGTAAAGCCATTCGCCGCGGCAAATGCGGCAGCCTGCGCGGAGCGCCCGCCCATCTGGCAATAGAAGACGGTGGTGGAGCTCTTGTCCATCCCACTTAAGCGCAACGGCAACAAATGTAGCGGTAAGGAGTCGCCCTGTGGAATTTTTCCGCGCGCCACTTCCGCATCCGTGCGCACGTCCACCAAGCGTAAGCCACCCTGTTTCATCATCGTCTGCAGTTCTGTGGCGGTGATATTCTTGAATCCGTTAACGTTCATGGCACTAGGCATTTTCCTGTTCATTTTCCGTTTGATTATGATCAGCCAACAAATGCGAGACTCGGGTATTCGCAACCGACAAACGCTTTACCAGCATGCGCAAAAAAGCATCGCCGAACTGTAACCGGCATCCAGTCGTTGCATGTATCAGCACATCGGGGTTGATTTCGATCAGCACCACGTCGTTCTTGGCGATCACGTCGGTGCTGCGTTTGAAGTCACGTTCTAAAAGGTGCGCCATTTCACCAAAACAATCACCGCGATGCAAGAGACTCAACAACCTGCCCTGCTTGGTCACACGCACCGTGCCTTGTCCGAGGATGAAGAAAGAGCATCCGCTTTCGCCTTCATGGAGAATATACTCTGACTCGGGAACCTTGCGCCATTCACTGATGCGCAACACCTCCCAAAGTTCCACATCACTGAAATTCTTGAAAAACACCAAACTGCGAAGAGTGTCAAATTTTTCCGTATCAAAAATTTCTTTCTGAGCAGGTGCTGAATGACTGGAGAATCCGACCAGATCACTCGCAAACTCATCCCAAGTCTGATAGCGTTTGGCAGTATCCTTCTCCATTGCGCGCTGCACAATCGCATCCAGTTTCGGCGGTGTTTCCGGACGAAATGTGCTGGGTGGTGGTGGATCGATGTTGATGATGTGATAAATCATGCTGAAATTGTTGCTCGCGTCAAACGGCAGCTTGCCGGTAAGCAGTTTGTACATCACCACCCCCAGCGAATAGATATCCGTCTGATGAGTCAGTTTCAACTCTTTGACTTGTTCCGGCGACATGTAGGCAGGCGAACCTATCCCGCTGACTTGGGTGGTTTGCTGGTTCTGGATAGCCGCCGAGCCAAAGTCTGAAATCTTGATATCGGTTTCACCCTGCAACAAAATATTGGCCGGTTTGATATCGCGATGAATCACGCCCTGATACTGCGCATATTCGAGAGCCTTGCAACACTTGTAAGTGATTTCCGCAATGGTGCTGATCGGCAGCAGCTTATCCACCTCAGCGTATTGTTCAAGTGTACTGCCCTCGACGTATTCCATCACCATGTAATTGATATCGCCCTCCATCACCGCATCCAGAATCTTTGCGATATGCGGATGTGACAACTTGCCCGCCAGCGATGCCTCAGTCATCAAGAGCTTGCGATAAATCTTGGCGCGATTGGGGTCGCGCAACATTCCAAGATCGAATAACTTGATGGCGACCTGCTGCTTGTTGAACGGATCGATAGCGAGGTACACTGTGCTAGTCGCCCCGGTACCGAGTACACGTACTATTTCGTATTTGCCGATTTTGTCCATTTCCTGATTGTAAGATTGAAAACTTTCCAATTCTGCGCATTTTGCAGAGCGCTGTCTATACGGGATGAATACACTTTGAAACAATTGTAGCGCGTCCGGCAGTGTGAACCACAAGCAAAAACAACTATCATAGCGCTCATGAAAAAATTGACCCTGCTGCTATTGCTGTGCATTTCACCCTGCGCCGTGAGCGACGGCCTTCCTGACTTGGGCGATGTCTCGCAGGCCGCGCTTACCCCGCTACAGGAACGCCAGATAGGACAGCAGAGCATGATGCAGATTCGTGCCAGCAAACAATATCTGGACGATGCCGAGATCAACGATTACCTGAATCAACTGGGTGTCAAGCTGGTCGAAAACAGTCCCGAACCTTCACTCGATTTTGAATTTTTTGCAGTAGATGATTACAGCGTCAACGCGTTTGCCTTGCCGGGTGGCTTCATCGGCGTAAATGCAGGACTGCTACTCATAACTCAAAGTGAATCGGAATTAGCCTCCGTGTTAAGCCACGAAATTTCACACGTCACACAACACCATCTGGCTCGCATGATAGAGGGGCAACGGGGTGATAGTCTGATCTCGATGGCGGCCATCGCCATCGCCATACTCGCCGCACGCACCAGCCCGCAAGCGGCAGAAGCCACCATCGCCAGCGTACAGGCGGGCAATATACAGAAACAGCTTAATTTTACCCGCGCTAATGAGGAGGAAGCGGATCGCATCGGCCTGCAGCTATTACAAAAATCCGGCTTCAACACCCACGCCATGCCGGAATTTCTGGAGCGGCTGCAAAAAGCAACGCGTCTGCTGGACAGCAACGCGCCAAACTATATGCGCACCCACCCGATCACCAGCGACCGCATCGCCGAGATCGAAAATCGCATCCATAACCAACCTTACCGCTTGATTCCGGATAGCTTGGATTTTCAACTGGTGCGCACCAAACTCATCGCTGCACAAAAGACCGCGCCGGATGCCATCGCTTATTTCAGCGACGCCCTGGGAACGCAAAACTACGGCAACCCGATTGCACAGCGTTATGGACTGGTGAGCGCGCTGTTGCGCGATAACCAGATCCAGCGCGCCGCTCAAGAGTTGACTATTTTGCGCAAACAGGCCAAGACCAATCCGATGTCCAAGAATAGCCCGATGATAGAAACCCTCGCCGGACAGGTGCTGCGCGCCACAAAAAATTATACCGAGGCGCTGGCGTTTTACCGCACCGCCGTACAGAACTTTCCGCAACATCGCGCCCTGATTTATGACTACACCGACCTGCTGCTGCAGGACAACCAAGCGGAAATCGCCGTCAAACTGCTCACCGAACAACTCACCCGCCACCCCAGCGACACCACGTTATATGACCTGCAAGCCAGGGCCTACGCCATGCAAGGCAAAACTCTGGAACAGCATCAGGCACAAGCCTACAGCTATGCTTGGCAAGGCAATTTGCACGCTGCGATTGAGCAACTCGAATTGGCGAAACAGGCGGGCGGAAGCTTTTACCAACTCTCTACGATAGAGAGCGATTTGCGCGAGTTGCGCGAGATGCTGGACGCGCGCGGCAAAAAGTAACCTTGACGCTATATGTCACCACCAAACACTGTCCGGGCTTGCTTTAAGAGCAAGCCTTAGGCAACACATTTGGCGGGATTCCATTATTCCCTGGCATTGCGACAACAGTCTCAAGCGGTAGAGACGTAGAAAAACCAGAAACCGGGGTCTTATCGTCGTTGCTGGCATCGCCATTAGCGCAAGTCCATGCACCACTGTTTGGGTTGTAGAAAAAATGCACGCTAGTTGGAGTGCCTGACGCATTCATCAGCCGACTGCTTATACCTGAAGTCTTGAATGTTGCGACGAGGCTCAAGTTTGAAGTGGCAACACTCTGGACATATCTGCCTGATGTGATGCCAGGAACGCCGGAGACGCCTGTTTGATCGATGGCGAACAGTCTGGTATTTGTAATCAATTCTGACAGCGGAGTCTTCATGCCATCGATCAAGTTGAAGGCTTCGGAAGCTTGCCCCCGTGCGGTGTAATCGCTATATGCCGGGATCGCTATAGCAGCCAGAATGCCGATGATCGCCACCACGATCATCAATTCGATCAGAGTGAAACCTTTTTGATATCTCTTCACGTACGACTCCTTCTCATTTAAGCGTACCGCCATTCGCGTCACAGGATTAACGTGCAATTTTCACACCAGTGTTAACAGCTTCAACATTTCAATAAATCAGATATGTTACAAACCCCAGTCCCGCTAAGATTCACAGCCGACTTTCATTTTTTCCACTCAGCCTTTCTGGCTGCACATGCTTGGATTGAGACTTCAGAAATGGACGTCAGGCTTCTGCTGGGCTTTGTGCAATAAAAAAGCCCCTCTTGCGAGGGGCTTTGACTTACCGCACTACCCTCAGGTAAAGCTTAGGCAAGATTAACCGCAAGCCTTAGGCAGAACGTTTGACGGGATCGTGCTCGTGGCTGCACCTACATTAGCAGGTTTGTTGGGGCCAGGGGTGGTCGAATTCCCGGCCGCAACCGTTGTTGTTTGATCATTTGCTCCATCACCGTTGGCGCATGTCCATGAACCATCGCTTGGGTTGTAATACATGTGCACGCTGGTGGGCCCTGACGAACTAAGCAACCGGCTGCTCACACCTGCGGTTTTGAAGCTTGCCACGACGCTGAAACCTTTAGCACTGATTCCCCCTGTGCAAGCACCTGGTCCTTCACCTGTACAAACGTGCAAAACATATTTACCCGAGGTGATGCCCGTCACACCAGAAACACCAGCTGAGTCGAGTGCAAACAGACCTGACGAGGTATACAGCTCGGTCAATGGGGTCTTCAGGCCATCCAGCAGCGTGAAGGCTTCAGCAGCTTGCGCACGGGCGGTGTAATCGCCGTAAGCCGGGATCGCCACCGCAGCCAGGATACCGATGATCGCAACCACGATCATCAGTTCGATCAGGGTAAAACCTTTTTGAACGTGTTTCATGTTAAAGCTCCTTGTATGAATTAAACACACTAACGTCATGTGTCGGGTAGCATCAATGCAACAGCCGTGCCAATATTGCAATGCATTGTTTTTACAGCATGGAAAAAATACATGGGTCGCCAAAAACACTTTTTGTTACGAATTGTTACAAATATCCGTCACCAAACTGACGGTTTTGGGCAGCTACGCACGGATGCCCATCCGCTATAAATACAAAGTTATTGAATATCCACTTCGGAGGAGATCAACCGACTGCTTGGTGTCGGGAGCAATGGTATGGACTCCACCTCACCTAAACGGCATCTGTGTGCCAAACTGGAGTTGTGACACAACCAGTTAAACGTGAGAGGAGTCCACCATGAAGATTATCCGAGTTGGCGT
>CABEDU010000176.1_pt1 | contig 9203 bp, 8 predicted proteins | sample 3133021 | NCBI WGS metagenome assembly CABEDU01 (sample SAMEA5534332, study PRJEB31848) | metagenome | biome: tundra; feature: field; material: soil | place: USA | collected 2013-05 | depth 0.15 m
GCACTAAACTGACACTCGTTTCTGGCACATTCTGTAAAAAACTCGACTACTCGAAAATCAACCCGCACGCTGTGTGACCCACTCAACTTCAAAAGAGGCATAGAATTGAAACGGGCCTGCGCATCGAGCAGGAATAACGGGGGAGTAATCATGTATCAACGTATTCTGGTTCCAATTGACGGCAGTGCCGCTGCTGAACATGCGTTGCAGGAAGCGATCAAGCTGGCGGCTGGCAAGGCTCAATTACGCTTGGTTTATGTGATCGAGGAAAAAACCTACCCGCTGGATGCCGAGGCCTATGCCTTTATCGATTATGCCGCCCTGCAAAAAGCGGTGCGCCACACCGGTGAGCGCGCTCTCGCGCAGGCCGCAGAAAAAGTGCGGCGGTCAGGTATGACGGCGGAAACTGCGCTGCTTGATGTGCCCGGTGAGCGTGTCGCCAGTGTGATCGACGGCGAGGCTCTGAATTGGGCGGCCGACCTGATCGTTATCAGCACGCATGGGCGTTCCGGTTTAAGCCGTTTGCTGTTGGGTAGCGTCGCGGAAGATGTGGTGCGCGGGGCGTCGGTTCCTGTGCTGTTGGTTCGCGCTGAATGAATCCAACCGACAGTTTTGAGACATTCAGCAATGCTCGCCATTGACTCCCGTCATCGAATTGTCAGGAGCGTTATTCCAATTCGCATTAAAAACGACAATAATTTTGCCGGATGTAGGAGCGGCTTTAGCCGCGATGTATTTTAGTTTCGCGGCTAAAGCCGCTCCCACCAATACATCACTTTTGAATGAAAATTGGAATTAGCTTTATTCCTGCCCAGCTTCGCTCAAATCCGGCGCATCATGCTGCGCGTTCCTGTATTTTCCTATTCCATGACCAGCACGGCTGCGCCGCGTATGCGGCCATTCCGAAGACGATCGAGAGCCTTATTGGCCTCCTCCAGGCGGAACGTTTCAACCTCTGTTCTGACGCACGCCTTGGGGGCGATCTCAAGAAATTCCTCACCGTCGCGGCGGGTGAGATTGGCGATGGATCGAACAGTGCGCTCCCCCCACAGGATGGAATAGGGAAATCCGGGTATATCGCTCATGTGGATGCCTGCGCACACGACGGTGCCGCCTTTGGCAGTGTGACGAAGAGCTTGGGGTATCAGCGCGCCGACCGGCGCAAATAAAATGGCTGCATCCATCTCTTCGGGCGGCGCCGCTGTGGAGTCACCTGCCCATGCCGCGCCAAGCTCGCTGGCGAAGCGCTGTCCGGCTATGTCGCCGGGTTTGGTGAAAGCAAAGACCTTGCGTCCCTGCCAGCGAGCGACTTGGGCGATGATATGAGCGGCGGCACCAAAACCGTATATACCGATTCTCTCCGCATCACCGGCGGCTGTCAGCGCCCGGTAACCTATCAACCCCGCACAAAGCAGGGGTGCGGCTTCAGCATCGGTATAGCCATCCGGCAAGGTAAAGCAATAGTGCTGGTCGGCCACTGCGTATTCAGCATAGCCTCCGTTCAGTGTGTATCCGGTGAAACGCGCGTCATCGCAGAGATTCTCGCGCCCGCTCATGCAGTAGCGGCAATGCCCGCACGTATGGCCGAGCCACGGTACGCCCAGCCTTTGACCGATGGCAAACCGCTCAACCTGTTCACCCTTGGCCGCCACGACGCCAACGATTTCATGGCCGGGGATGAGTGGCAGCTTCGGCTCAGGTAGCTCGCCGTCCAATATGTGCAGGTCAGTGCGGCACACGCCGCAGGCGCGCACCTTGAGCAGAATATCGTCAGCACCGTATTCGGGCAGCGGCAACTCAACTTGTTGCAGGGCCGATCCGGGTGTGTCCAGAATCATTGCGCGCATGATGTGCCTCTGTTTTTCTGGTTACGGGTTTTTCTGGTTACTGGTTTCTCTGGTTGCGGGTGGTTGCCGACTGGAACCAAAGCCTTGAGCCACACGGCCTGATGAACGAGGCCGCAAGCGGAGATGGCCGCCATTATAATTCGGAACGAAGTCTGTATTGCGTGCGCAACTGCAATGACGCAAGGAACCGGTGCCAAAGTATTGCCGGAGAAATATTTTCCTGATTGGAATTTCGGTTAATAAAACCGCTGGATTCCGGGTCGAGCCCGGAATGACGACGGATTTTTAGTTAGCCGTTTTTACTTATCAGGGCTTTGCGGTAAGCTACGCGCTTTCCAAAAGCGCATGTGAAATTCAAATGGCCCAATATGTAATGTCTATGCTCCGCGTGAGCAAGATTGTCCCGCCCAAGCGTCAGATCATCAAGGACATCTCCCTCAGCTTCTTCCCTGGCGCCAAGATCGGCCTGCTCGGCCTGAACGGCTCGGGCAAATCCACCGTGCTGCGCATCATGGCAGGCGAGGACAAGGAATACGACGGCGAGGTGCAACACCTGCCGAACATCCAGATCGGCTACCTGCCGCAGGAACCGCAGCTCAACCCCGAGCACACCGTGCGCCAGGCCGTGGAAGAAAGTCTGGGCGAAGTGTTCTCCGCGCAGAAAAAACTCGATGAAGTGTATGCAGCCTATGCCGAAGAGAATGCCGACTTCGACGCGCTCGCCGCCGAGCAGGCGCGGCTGGAAGCCGTCATCGCCGCATCTGGCAGCGATGCAGAACACCAGCTCGAGATCGCCGCCGATGCGCTGCGCCTGCCGCCGTGGGACGCGCTGATCAAGAATCTTTCCGGCGGCGAGAAGCGCCGCGTCGCGCTGTGCAAGCTGCTGCTGGAAAAGCCCGACATGCTGCTGCTCGACGAGCCGACCAACCACCTCGATGCCGAGTCGGTGGAATGGCTGGAACAATTCCTGGTGCGCTTCCCCGGCACCGTGGTCGCGGTCACGCACGATCGCTACTTCCTTGACAACGCCGCCGAATGGATACTGGAACTGGATCGCGGCCACGGCATCCCGTGGAAGGGCAATTACTCGAGCTGGCTGGAGCAGAAGGAAGCGCGGCTGGAGACCGAGAACAAGCAGATCGACGCGCACATGAAGTCAATGAAGCAGGAGCTGGAATGGGTGCGGCAGAATCCGAAAGGACGCCAGGCGAAATCCAAGGCGCGTATCGCCCGCTTCGAAGAACTCAATTCGCAGGAACACCAGAAGCGCAACGAGACGCAGGAGATATTCATCCCGGTTGGCGAGCGGCTCGGCAACGAAGTCATCGAGTTCAACAACGTTTCCAAGGCGTATGGTGACCGCCTGCTGATCGACAACCTCAGCTTCAAGGTACCGCCCGGCGCGATCGTCGGCATCATCGGCCCGAACGGCGCGGGTAAATCCACGCTGTTCAAATTGATCACCGGCAAGGAAAACCCGGATTCCGGCGAAGTGAAGATCGGCTCCACTGTCAAGATCGCGCACGTCGATCAGGCGCGCGACTCGCTGCAGAACGACAAGACCGTGTTCGACGCAATCTCCGGCGGCAACGACATCCTCACCGTGGGCAAATACGAAACTTCGGCGCGCGCCTACATCGGCCGCTTCAACTTCAAGGGCGGCGACCAGGCCAAGGTCATCGGCCAGCTTTCCGGCGGCGAACGCGGAAGATTGCATTTGGCAATAACATTGATCTCCGGCGGCAATGTGTTATTGCTGGACGAACCGTCGAATGATCTGGACGTGGAAACCCTGCGCGCGCTCGAAGATGCGCTGCTCGAATTCGCCGGCTGCTTGCTGGTGATCTCGCATGACCGCTGGTTCCTCGACCGCATCGCCACCCATATCCTCGCTGCAGAAGGCGATTCGCATTGGACATTCTTCGACGGCAACTATCAGGAATACGAAGCGGACAAGAGGAAGCGGCTGGGTGAAGAAGGCGCGAAGCCTAAGCGGATCCGGTATAAGCCGATCAGCCGCTAACCGCTCACTCCCTCTCCCCTCGTGGGATAACCAGCGGCTTGGCCATTGTTTTATGGCCTAGTCGAATGGCTATAACCAACCACTTGGCAACCGTCTTCTTGTTGCTTAGTGGGATGGCTAGTTGTTTCACCAGTAGTTTCATCAGAGGGCTGGGGAGAGGGGGCGGCCGTTCGCCCTGAGCCTGTCGAAGGGTATTTGCTCGCGGCCTCGCTTCTATCTACAATACCCCTTCAATAAGGAGATTGACCATGCAAGCAATCGAATTTGTCAGCAAGGCTCATGATGGAGTGGTGGACTTGCCCCGCGAGCACCAAGCCTGGAACGGCAAGAACGTGCGGGTGATCTTGCAGGAGGCTGAGAGCGCAGAAGCCAAGCGCAAACCATTGTTCAAGGCTGCAACCATTTCCACACGCGGATACCGCTTCAATCGCGATGCCGCAAATGAGCGGTAAGAATTTTCTCGACACCAACATCGTGGTGTATCTCTTTTCCGGCGACGAGCCGGAAAAGCGTGCCGCCGCACTCACGCTCATTGAACAAAACAATATCGTAGTCAGCACGCAAGTCCTGAGCGAACTTGCCAATACGTTAAGCCGCAAGTTCGGCCTGTCGTTCGACGTGGTAGCGCAAGCGGTCGCGGAAGTCCGCGATGCCTGCACTGTCGTTCCTGTGATGCCGGACACCATCACCCAAGCACTGACCCTGGCGCAAAAATATAAATACTCCTATTACGATAGCCTGATTCTGGCTGCAGCCCTGTCGGCTGGGTGCGAAACGCTGGTCACAGAAGATATGCAGCACGCGCAGCTCATTGAAGATGTACTGACGATACGCAACCCGTTTGGTAAATGATTGCGATGAACCCGTTGGCTCTGCTAAAGGAAAATTTATGAAGAAGACTGAAGATATGCGCGCCGAATATCGTCGCGAAGACCTCGGAAAAGGCGTCCGAGGAAAACACCACGCAGCCTTCCAGAAAGGCAGCAACCTGGTGTTGCTTACCCCCGAATTGGCAAAAATATTTCCGACCAACGAGGCAGTGAACGCAGCACTTGAATCACTGGTAGGCGTTGCGCGTTCGGCGGTAACAAAAAAACGGCATACAAGCGGAACGACGCATAAACGCAGCATTGCCAATGCGCGATAAGTAAAGTCATCTCGCACGACCGCTGGTTCCTCAACCGCATCGCCACCCACATCCTCGCGGCAGAAGGCGATTCGCACTGGACGTTCTTCGACGGCAACTATCAGGAATACGAAGCGGACAAGCGCAAGCGCTGGGTGAATAACCAGCGACTTGGTCGCCGTATTGTGGCGGCCTAGTCGAATGGCTAGTAGTTTCACCAGAGGGCGCGAAGCCGAAACGGATTCGGTATAAGCCGATTAGCCGTTGAGAATCGTGGCCTATCCTCAATCAGATTTAACCCCTATTAGTTTGATGATCGCTGCTGAATTAGCGTTTGGGGTAGGTTATTCTTGTTACCCTTACTGCTAGCCTGCTTTTACAAGTAATGGGAAAGCCTTCTTTCCACATTGCCACGCCCACAATTTACGCCCATTTTTCAAAGTGATGAATGGGCGGAAAATAAGCGTATACCCTGCTGGAATCGCCAGTGCATTCTTTAATTTCGCCATGCATAATTACCTCCTTTCCAGATGAAGATTAATTGCACCCATTCAAAAGCTATGTTTTAATGTCTTATCACAACAATAACAAACTTTCTTGTAGATACTGCATCGCGTCATCTTCTTGATGCAAAAAGGGTTCCGAGTATCAGCTCGAAACCCTTTCATTTTTTTATGACTTGTATTTCTCCCCTGCGAGCTTCCGCTGCTTCGTAACTAACACCAAAAATCTCTACTACGTGGTAAATCGAATCACATTTTTCCAGTAAATATTTTGGCATAAGAAGGAACGATGCAAACTTGTCCGCCTGCCATTCAGAATTTCTATAAATTTTCGGCGGGTTTTTTGGATCAATTCGCGATAGAGCTAAACCTTGATGCATTACAAGATGGCCAAGTTCATGACACATAGTAAAGCGATCACGCGGCATACCTTTATCCGCACCTTCGTAAACATCCTCCCGAATGAGTATCACCTTTTTATCTGGATAGGTCCTCCCGTGATCTTCCCCCATTTCTTCTTTCGTATGAATTTCAAAGTCTGCCCCGTCTATCAGATGACCTAACAATTCATACACTTTTACTACCGGGAAAAATGCGGTATCGGTAATACCTAAATATTTCCTAACCGCATTCGCAATAAGTGCAATATTTTCTGCTGATTGCGCGGGAACAACAGTCCCATCAGTTCTTGTTGTGTATTGCATGTTTTATGCCCCCGCCTCTAAAAACTTCATAAGCTTCTCCCTCTCATTGGCATCAAGATTGTTAAATCTCCTGGCAAGCGCAGTTGCAAGCTTTGCATCCTCGATATTATTTCCATTAAACATCAATCGAACTTCTTTACGCGCCTGGTTAATCAACACTTCATATTGATCCTTGTGCTGATTGACCTCTGGATATGCTGCTGCCAAGCCTTCCAGAAAATTTTCCGGCACGCGTTTACGGCCTGTTTCAATGGCCGAAAGAAACGCAGAGGAAACTCCGATCTTCTTCGACATGTCCATGAGGGTAATCCCCAAATCAATCCGAAGTTTTTTCAGTTCCTTTCCTAATTGCGTAATCATGGCTCTCTCCATTCTCCTTCAGTAAATATAGTAAATTAGGCATCACCTGCCACCTTTGTGGATGTATCCCCACGCGCAAAATATACCACACCCAAAGAATAATTCAACCTATTTGGTTGAATTATTTTACGATAAACATATTTTGTATTATAAACAAATGCTTAAAGAATTAAAGGGGCCACGCTCGAAATAGTTCCAGGATGCCACTATGGCGATGAAGCAGATCAATTCGGGCAGGTTGCGCGCCATCGGCTACGATATGCACAACCATCCCCTTGCAGGTAATAATTAATGACGTTGCCATCCTCGCCCCGGAAGAAATTTCACTTCAACTTCAAGTTGCCCGGCAAGGCGGTGCGCCTGGTCGCGCTGCTGCTGTTGCTGGGGCTGTCCGGCTATATTTACTATCTTGACGTTACCATCCGCGAAGCTTTCGAAGGCCGCAAGTTCGCTTTGCCTGCGCGTGTCTATGGCCGTGCGCTGGAGGTGTATCCGGGGCTGAAGCTGACGCGTGAGCAATTCGTCGAGGAGTTCAAGTCTATCGGGTATCACGAGAACCCGCAGCCGGACGAGGCGGCGACCTACAAAAACACACTGAATGGCATCGAGTTCACGACCCGTGACTTTGTATTCGGGGATGGCCCGCAGCCTTTGCAGCATCTGCGCATCGAATTCGCCGATGGCAAGGTGTCGTTGCTGCAGGTGCGCGGCAGCAACGATGTCGATCTGCCTTTGTTGCGCATGGAGCCTCCCCTTATCGGCGGCATCTATCCCGGCCATAACGAGGACCGGGAGCTGGTGAGGCTCAGCCAGGTTCCCAAGCCGCTGATCGACGCGTTGATTGCGACCGAAGACCGGAAATTCTATACGCACTGGGGCATCGATCCGCGCGGTATCGCACGCGCGCTGTACAAGACTGTCACCGGACAGCGTACTGAAGGCGGCAGTACGCTCACCCAGCAGCTCGTGAAGAATTTTTTCCTGACTTCCGAACGCACGCTGTCGCGCAAGGCGAATGAGGTGCTGATGGCACTGTTGCTCGAGATGCATTACAGCAAGGATGAGATTCTCGAAACCTATCTCAATGAGATCTTTCTTGGGCAGGATGCCAGCCGCGCCATCCATGGCTTTGGCCTGGCCAGCTATTTCTATTTCGATCGTCCGCTCGACCGGTTGGAGCCGCAGGAGATCGCCACCCTGGTGGGCATGGTCAAAGGGCCGACGGTGTATGACCCGCGCAAACATCCGGAACTGGCACTCAAGCGGCGCAACGTGGTGTTGCAGCAAATGGTGAGCCAGAATGTCATCACGCAGGCGCAATTCGTTGCGGCCCGCCAGAAACCGCTGGGTGTGGTTCAACGCGCACCCGCCGGCACTTCGCCGTATCCGGCTTTCCTGCAGTTTGTTCATCGCCAGTTGGAGCGCGACTATCGTGAAGAGGATCTGCGCAGCGAGGGTTTGCGCATCTTCACCACCCTTGATCCGTTCGTCCAGCACCAGGCTGAGGATGCTTTGAAGTCACGCCTCTCGGCGATTGAGAAGGCGCGTAAGTTTGCCGCCAATACGCTGGAGGGGGCTGTGGTGGTCAGCAGCACGCAGACCGGCGAGATAGAGGCGATGGTGGGTGGGCGCGATGCGCGTTACGCCGGATACAACCGCGCCCTCGATGCACAGCGCTCGATCGGTTCGCTGGTGAAGCCCATCGTCTATTTGACTGCGCTTGAAGATCCGCAACGCTATACGCTGATCACGCCACTGGATGATAATCCGCTGATGTGGCGCCAGCCGGGCACCACTGACTGGAAGCCGCAGAACTACGATAACCAGTTTCACGGGCAGGTACAGTTACGCACCGCGCTGGCCCATTCCTATAATGTCGCGACCGCGCGTCTCGGCATCGAGCTCGGTGTCGAGCATATCCTCGACAAGCTTCCGCTGTACGGCATCGAACGGCGGCCGCCGCCTTTCGCCTCGTCGCTGCTCGGCGCATTTGGACTTTCCCCGGTCGAAGTGGCGCAGCTCTACCAGACCTTTGCCGACGGGGGTTTCCGCACACCCTTGCGTGCCATCCGCGCGATCGTCACTGCAGACGGCAAGCTGCTGCAGCGTTACCCGCTTAACGTCGAACCCGTCGCCCCGCCTGCGCCGGTCTATCTGCTGACCGCGGCCTTGCAGGGCGTGGTGCGCGAAGGTACAGCGCAGTCGATGACGAATTGGCTGCCTGTCGAAATGAATGTGGCAGGCAAGACCGGCACCACCGACGATCTGCGCGACAGCTGGTTCGCCGGATACACCGGCGACCGCGTGGCGGTGGTGTGGGTTGGTCGTGATGACAACAAGCCCTCCGGATTGACCGGTGCCTCGGGGGCCATGACCGTTTGGGGCGAGATGATGAAGAACATCCAGCCTGAACCGCTGGAGCCTGTGATGCCGGAGGACATCGAGATGGTTAATGTCGATCCGGTCAGCGGGCTGCGTTATGATGAAAGATGTAAGGCAGGCGTGTTGCTGCCATTCATCAAGGGTTCTGCACCGGCAGAAACGTCGCCCTGTGGCGCTTCGTCTGCGGACGCATCAGGCGCCAAGGCTGAAGCGAAGCCCGATGCGAAACCTGGGGGCAAGCAAGATTCAGGGAAGAGA
>CABEDU010000180.1_pt1 | contig 9040 bp, 6 predicted proteins | sample 3133021 | NCBI WGS metagenome assembly CABEDU01 (sample SAMEA5534332, study PRJEB31848) | metagenome | biome: tundra; feature: field; material: soil | place: USA | collected 2013-05 | depth 0.15 m
CGACATAAGTCAGCGTCGCCTCGGTCACTTTGACGCAAACTGGTTTGGCAGGATCGCGCTGCGCATAGACCTCGACCTCGACGGTGATCGACGTCGTTCCCACCTTCACGATCCTGGTGTAGAAACTCACCACGTCGCCGACGAAGATCGGCTGCTTGAATACGAAGGAATTCACTGCCACTGTTGCAACACGGCCCTTGGCGCGATGCAATGCCGGGATGCTGCCGGCGATGTCCACCTGCCCCATCAGCCAGCCACCGAAGATGTCGCCGGTATAATTGGCATCTGATGGCATCGCCGCGACACGGATGGTCGGCTCGCGCTGCGGCAAAGTGGTGTGCAGGTGGTCATCCAAGATTAATGTCCTTCATAAAGTTGTTTTATTTGATCGGCGAATTTCGCCGCCACTTCGGCGCGCTTAATTTTCAAAGTAGGCGTGAGCAGGCCGTTTTCTATGCTCCACGGCTCCCGCAACAGCAACACGCGATGCACGTTGGCATAGCCGGGGAAGCCGCTCAGATTTCGCGCGATACGCCGCAACACCTTGGCTCGCACATTGCTGTCCGTCAGAGATTCCGGCATGTCTGGACGCACACCGACTTTCGCGGCAATGCTCAACCACACCTCGGGATTAAGCACGGCCAGCGCGACCAGATACGGATGCGCCTCGCCGAATATCATCACCTGATCGATCAGCGGATCATGCAGAATCGCGATTTCCATATCGCCCGGCGGAATCTTCTCACCGTTCGACATGACGATGATCTCCTTGATGCGTCCGGTAATGTAGATGTGGCCGGTGCCGCTGATGCGCGCGACGTCGCCGGTATTCAGCCAACCGTCCGCATCGATCATCGCCTTGGTCGCTTCAGGGTTGTTCCAGTAGCCCAGCATCACGTTCGGCCCTTTCACCAACAGCACGTTCTGCTCCCCTATGCGCACCTGCACATCGCGTATCGGTTGGCCGACACTGTCCGGAAAATTATTTTCCAGGTGATTGCCGGTAATCACCGGGCTGGTTTCAGTCAGCCCATAGCCCTGCACAACCGGCAATCCCAAACCAACGAACACCCGTGAAATGTCGGGCGCGAGTGCGGCCCCACCGCTGATCGCGACGCGCATGCGACCGCCCAACTTATCGAGAATTTTTTTCGCAACCAGTTTTTGCAATATCGGCCAGAGCAAAAAAGAGACCTTCCATGGACCGCGACCTTGCTCATGTTCAAAGCGCGCCCAGCCGGTTTCCACCGCCAGGTGAAACAGCATGCGTTTGAGCGGCGAACCCTCTTCGAGCTTGATTTTAATCGCGCCATAAACACGCTCGTAAATGCGCGGAACGGAAATCAGCATGGTCGGGCGGATGCTTTGCAGATCCTCCGACAATAGCGGGATAGAACGTGCGAAGGCCACGGTCGCTCCCGTCATCACGGCCAGGTAATAGCCCAGCGTGCGCTCGAAGGTATGCGACAGCGGAAGGAAGGACAGGAGCAAATCATCACCGCGCACGGTAAAGGTATCCAGACACGCGTGGGCATTGGTGAGCATATTGGCGTGGCTAAGCATCACGCCTTTGGGTTTGCCGGTGGTGCCGGAGGTGTAGATGATGCTGGCCAGTTCATTTATCTGGCAGGGCGGCGCGGCTTGCAACTGCGCGACCGGCGGCAAAAATTCCACCATAGACTTCAGCCGTGTCTCTCCAGCATCCTTCAGCTCATCGATACTCACGAAACGCACCACACCGCCAAGCTGATCGCGCACCGTGCGCAGAACTTGCCATTGTTCGGCATTTTCAAACAGCAACACCTTCACCTCGGCATCGTTGATGATGTAAGCGATGTTGTCCGGCCGGTCCACGGTATACAGCGGCACGACCACCAGGCCCAGCGACATCGCCGCCTGATCGAACATCATCCACTGCGGGCAGTTGCGCAACATGATGGCGACGCGGTCACCGCGCTGCAACCTTAACTCTGCCAAGGCCGCCTGCCAGCGCGCCACTTCGACCAGGATTTCCCGCCAAGTGATGTCGCGCCAAACCGTTGCCGGGCCATAACCAGCGACTTGGCGAGCGTTGTTTGCCCGCTTAGTCGAATGGCTAGTAGTTCCATCAAAAGTTGTTCGGTCATTCTGCTGCAAATAGCGATAGGCGACTTTATCCGGTGTCCGGCGCGCGCGCTCCACGAACAGCCCGTGCAAGGTGCCCGCCTGTTCCGGCGAAATCACATCGTTTTGTTGTGCCTGCATCCCATCACTCCCGCGAACTAGCCAAGAAACAAATCGCTGAACAGCGGCGTGCCGGGTGAAACTGCATATTGGTCGAAATTACTCACCCCAGCCGCGCGCAATACCTCTTCATCAATAAGGAACTGGCCGCTGCCAGCGCGACTGTCGCGCGTCAAGATTACATGCGCCGCATCCGCCATGATGGCGGGTTTGCGCGAGGCGCGCAGCACCGCCTCGGGGAAGTTGAACTCAATCGCAGCGGTGGCGATAGTAGTGCGCGGCCACAGGCAATTCACCGCGATACCGTCTGCGGCGAATTCGCGCGCCATGCCCAGCGTGCACAGACTCATGCCATATTTCGACATCGTATAAGCCAAGTGCGGCGCGAACCATTTGGCATCCAGGTTGAGCGGCGGCGCCAGCGTAAGGATATGCGGATTACCCGCCTGCTTGAGATAGGGAATACAGGCTTGCGATACCAGAAAAGTCGCGCGCATGTTCACGTTCCACATCAGGTCGAGTTTTTTGGCGGGCGTCCCCAGCGTGCCGCTCAAACTGATCGCGCTGGCATTGTTCACCAGCACATCTATGCCGCCAAACTTCTCCACAGTCTGCGCCACGGCGACCTGGATCGCCTGCTCGTCGCGCACATCCAACTGGATCGCCAGCGCCTGCCCGCCCGCTTGCACCACCTCATCGGCAACCGTGAGTATCGTGCCGGGTAATTTGGCATGTGTTGTTACCGTCTTGCCGGTGATCACCAGCTGTGCGCCGTCGCGCGCGCAACGCAACGCGATTTCACGTCCGATACCACGACTGGAACCGGTGATGAAAATCGTTTTACCGCGCAAGTCATTCATTGCCAGAATTCCCTTCACTTTTTATTTCGCAGCCCGCAATTGCTCCGGCGCAAAATCATCCACCATGATGACCTTGCGGCGCAGTGCGTAGTCGCGTTCCAATTGCAACGCCTGTTCCGCGCTGATGAAGCCTTGGTCGCGCGCCTCGGCGATGCGCAACAATTCTTCCAAAGCATTTAACTTGCCGGCCTTGCGCGCCTCTTGCAGCTTGATCTGCAACGGCTCACAGCTCAGCGTGCTGGCCAGGGCGGCTTCTAAAGCGCCCACTGCATCTTGTTCATCGTAAATGTAAAACTCGCGTAGCGATTCGTTTGTCTCCTCTCCCGCCTGCGGGAGAGGATTGAGGTGAGGGAAACGTGCATGGCCAGCTTTATCTTTGCCGTGCACGGTCGGAATATATATCCCCGCAGTCAAACGATCGCGCGCCGCGCCGGGTTGCATCAACAGCGTGGCGATCTGATGCCCGATGTGATCGGATGGTGGTGACAAACACCGTCCCAGCGGAAAAACCAATACCCTCAACAGCAGACGAACCAATACATTCGGAAAGTTTTTAATCACGCCGTCAAATGCCTGCTGGATCTTGTATAGCGCATCCTGCATCGCCCAATGCAGCAACGGCAAATCCTCGACAGGGCGGCCGTCGTCCTCGAAGCGCTTCAGCGCCGCCGAGCACAAATACAGCTGGCTCAACACGTCACCCAGGCGAGCGGAGATTTTCTCGCGCCGCTTCAGTGAACCACCCAACACCGCCATGGCCACATCCGCGCTCAAGGCAAAGGCTGCCGAGAAGCGCGTCAATTGCTGGTAATAGCGATGGGTTTCGGCACCCTCGGGCGTTTCTATGCCGCGACCGCCGGTCAGCCCGAACACAAGGCTGCGCGCGGCGTTGCTCAATGCAAAAGTGATGTGTCCGAACAGCGCCTCATCGAATTGGTGCAGGGCGCGCTGGCGGTCATGATCGTTTACCGCCGCAATTTCTTTCAGCACATAAGGATGCGAGCGTATCGCCCCTTGCCCGAAGATCATCAGCGTGCGGGTCAGGATATTCGCGCCTTCCACAGTGATGGCGACCGGCATCTGCTGATAAAAACGTCCCAGATAATTGTCCGGCCCGAGGCTGATACCCTTGCCGCCGTGCACATCCATCGCGTCGTTGATGACGATGCGGCAGCGCTCAGTGGAGTGGTATTTGATGATGGCCGAAATCACCGACGGCTTTTCGCCCAAGTCCACCGCCAATGCGGTAAAGCGACCCGCCGCATCCACCATGTAAGTGTGTGCGCCGATGCGTGCCAGCGGTTCTTCCACGCCCTCGAATTTGCCTATCGGCATCTTGAATTGTTTGCGCACCCGGCTATATGCCCCGCAGGTACGCGCGGCCAGCTTCATGCCGCCCATGCTGCTGGCCGGCAATGAGATTGAACGCCCTGCCGCCAGACATTCCATCAACATGCGCCAGCCCTGCCCCACGCGCGACGTTCCGCCGATGATGTAATCCATCGGAATGAATACATCCTTGCCCTGCGTCGGGCCGTTCAGGAAAGCAGAATTCAACGGGAAGTGGCGGCGGCCGATTTGCACGCCCGGTGTATCGGTGGGAATCAGCGCAAGGGTGATGCCGCGACTGGTTTCGCTGCCGAGCAAATGTTCCGGGTCATGCAGCTTGAATGCCAGGCCTAGCAGCGTGGCTGCCGGAGCCAGCGTGATATAGCGCTTCTCCCAAGTCAGGCGGATGCCCAATACATTCTGCCGCTCGTCAAAGTCGCCGTGGCACACCACACCGTAATCAGGAATCGCGCCGGCATCCGATCCGGCGAATGGGCCGGTCAGCGCAAAACAAGGCACTTCCAGGCCATGGGCGAGACGATGCAGATATTTTTCCTTTTGCTCGTCGGTGCCGTAGTGCAACAACAGTTCGGCCGGCCCCAGGGAATTCGGCACCATCACCGTCACCGCAGCCGTGCCGCTACGCGAAGCCACTTTGCTCACCACTGCCGAATGCGCCTGCGCGGAAAACTCCAGCCCGCCATAACGCTTCGGAATGATCATGCCGAAGAAGCCCTTGTCCTTAATGAATTGCCAGACTTCGGGGCTCAGGTCGGCGCGATTGTGGGTGATGTCCCAATCGTCCAGCATGGCACACAGTTGCTCGACTTCATTGTCCAGAAAGGCTTGCTCCCGAGCACTCAATCCACACTTTGGAAAGGCCAGCAACTTGTCCCAATCCGGATTGCCGCTGAACAACTCGCCATCCCACCACACCGTACCGGCGTCGATCGCTTCTTGTTCGGTGGCGGAAATTTGCGGCAGAACTTTGCGGAAGAGTTTGAACACTGCACCACTCACCATATTGCGGCGCATAAAAGGGATACCGAAGAACACGATAAATAAAAACAGCGCGGCACCGATCACCACCAACACGTCATCCGAGAAGCGCGCCATGATCGCGACCACCGGTACGATCACCATCATGGCCAACACCCAACTGGTGATCGAAGCGCGGAAAAACGCGAGCATAATGAATATCGCCAGTGCTGCCAGAACAGTTAGTGCCATGATCGTTACATCTCCAGATTTAGGGCACCTCTAAAAATTCAGATTTCACCCCAACTGCTGCGTTGCGAAAAATATTTCTTGCTCACATATAACCCATATGCGTCGCTGCGAAATTTTCCCCACGCCTTGCATTTGGGCGAACTCTGTATTTTTAGAGGCACCCTTACATTTTTTCGTGCATCTGCACTTTAACGCGATACAACTAACAACACAACATTGCAGGGGCACGGCATAGGGCACGGCGCGCCGTGCCTCTACCGCATTCTTTCGACGGCATCCTCCACCCTTTCCACCGCGATGATTTCCATGCCCGCAATCTTTTGTTTTGGCGCATTGGCCTTGGGGATGAGCGCTTGCGTGAAGCCCAGCTTGGCGGCCTCTTTCAAACGTTCCTGGCCGCGCTGCACCGGGCGCACTTCCCCGGCCAGACCGACTTCACCGAACACGACCAGTTTTTCCGGCAGCGGTTTGTTCTTGAGCGAGGACACGATAGCGAGCAGCACCGCGAGGTCGGCGCCCGGCTCGGTGATCTTTACGCCGCCCACCGCGTTGATGAACACGTCCTGATCGAAGCAGGCGATGCCCGCATGGCGGTGCAGCACGGCCAGCAACATGGCCAAGCGGTTCTGATCCAAACCCAGGGAAAGACGACGCGGGCTGGGCGAATGCGCCTCGTCGAGCAACGCCTGTATCTCGACCAGCAAGGGACGCGTGCCCTCCTGCGTCACCATCACGCACGAGCCCGCCACCTGCGCACCGTGCTGCGACAGGAACAGCGCGGATGGATTGCTCACTTCGCGCAAGCCCTTCTCGGTCATGGCGAACACGCCGAGTTCGTTCACCGCACCGAAGCGGTTCTTGAAAGCGCGCACCAGACGGAAACTGGAATGGGTATCACCCTCGAAATACAGCACCGTGTCCACGATGTGCTCCAGCACACGCGGTCCGGCCAGCGCGCCTTCCTTGGTGACATGCCCGACCAGAATCATGGTGATGTTGCTGCTCTTGGCGACACGGGTGAGTTGCGCCGCGCATTCGCGCACCTGCGACACCGAGCCGGGCGCGGAAGTCAGTTGCTCGGAATACACGGTCTGGATGGAATCGATCACTACCACATCCGGTTTTTCCTGCGCGATGGTCGCCTGGATTTTTTCCAACTGGATTTCCGCCAGCAGATGCATTCCGCGCGCATCCAGCACCAGGCGCCTGGCGCGCAACGCGATCTGCTGCGTCGATTCCTCGCCGCTGACATACAGTACTTTTTTATGCGTAGATAGATGCGCCAGCGTCTGCAACAACAAAGTGGATTTGCCAATGCCGGGATCGCCGCCGATCAGCACCACCGCGCCCTGCACAAGCCCGCCACCCAGCACACGGTCGAACTCCATGATGCCGGTGGGCGTGCGCGGCACCTCCGCCGCCTCCACCTCGGCGAGCATCTGCACCTTGCCTGTTGCCGCCAGCGCGTTGAAGCGATTCTTCCCGCTCGCCGCCATCTCTACCACACTCTCCATCAAGGTATTCCACGCGTCGCAATGCGGACACTGCCCCTGCCACTTGGGTACTTGCCCGCCGCATTCTGTGCAGGAATAAATCGTTTTTGGTTTTGCCATGCTTATCTTTTTATTTGGCGCGGTAGAAGAAACAAATGGGCGCTACATAACGTAACGCGCGTGCGAATGATGGGGGTATCTCTAAAAATTCAGAGTTCGCCCAAATGCAAGGCGCGGAAAAAATTTCGTAGCGCCGCATATGATGTATATGTTAGCAAGAAATTTTTTACGCAACGCAGCAGTTGGGATGAAATCTGGATTTTTAGAGGTGCCCATGGGTTATTTGCCCAGCAATCCCAGCCCTATCATGTTCTTCACCATGACCCCGATGTAGCCTTGGATGAGACTCTGATCCGAATCGCCTATACCTGTTTCTGACGAAGCAGCCCAGATCAGCTTGTTACTTTTTGCTTCATACAGATTGGTCTCAATGACTGCATATTCATCTTCAGCGATATAACCCGGCGTGTACATATACCGGTAACCATATCCGTAATAGTCCGGCCAGGTACCATAAAATGGTGGAGGATAATAGGGAGACCCCGGCACATAGACTTGCACGATTTTTTTGCTCACCAACCTCGTGATGAGCACCGTATCTGCCCCCAGTTCCGCCACTTTTTTCGCGATGGCCGCCGGGTCACCCTGCTGCTCGTCGGAAAGAACGGTATAGCTGGCGATGGCATCCGTCCCACGGGATTTAAGCTGCTGGACAAACTCATCCTCAAAGAGTCTTCTGTTGAGCGGATTCTTGGCTACCCCGATGACCATGATCCTGGCGGGACGCGTCTGGTATGACGGGTCTTTCCAGACCGAGGTAAGCTGTGTCGAGGCGCATGCAGTGACCAGCATGGCAATGAGAATAAATAAACCAAATGGATTACGCAGCGACCGTATCATTTTTTGTTCCTCTTTCAGTTCAATGGCAGTTCAGACAGATGGGCAGAGCATACGTAACTTCACCATGCCAAGCTGCACATCACATGTTCATAATAGTAACGCAGGCTGGCGGCTCCATCGATTTATTTGATGGCGATTTATTTGATGGCCGAATCTATTATATTCAATGGACGCCCACCTCGCTGGAGGCAACCACTTCCTGTTCAAGTTCACCGGCTTGCAGCCACTCCTGCACCAGCGGGTCGAGCGTCACTGTCTGCACATACTCATCCATCGTGCCCGCTTCGATCACGCCGTAGGTGAGGAAGCGAAAAGCCACCGGCGCGAACATGGCATCCGCGATACTGTATCGGCCGAACAGCCACGGCCCTGTAACGGCATACTGCTTGCGCAGTTCGCGCCAGATGGTTTTGATCCGCGCGATGTCTGCCTCAAGCTCGGGAGAGGAATCCACCTTGCGGCCACGTGCCCGGATGTTCATCGGCATCGCTTTGCGCAAGGGAACAAAACCCGAATGCATCTCTGCGCTGACGGAGCGGGCACGGGCCCGCGCAGTTCTGTCGGCAGGCCAAAGCGCGGGATGAGTTTCATATAAATATTCGCCTATCGCCAACGTATCCCACACCAGCAGATCGCCCTCGCGGTACACCGGCACCTTGCCGGCAGGCGAATAGGAAAACAGCTTTTCCTTATAACCTGCCACGAATAGCGGAATGCGCACCTCGTCGAAATCCACCCCGGCATGTTTCAACATCAGCCAAGCGCGCAACGACCAGGAGGAATAGTTTTTGTTGCCAATTATCAGAAGTGGTTTGCTCATGTTGCCCTCAGAAATTTATCCCGCACAATAGCGTACTATCCATGAATGGTAAAATCAGCAATGGTAAAATCAGCGCGACAAAACTCATACGCCCAGTTTCGTAAACACCCATGACCGATCAAGAC
>CABEDU010000183.1_pt1 | contig 9019 bp, 8 predicted proteins | sample 3133021 | NCBI WGS metagenome assembly CABEDU01 (sample SAMEA5534332, study PRJEB31848) | metagenome | biome: tundra; feature: field; material: soil | place: USA | collected 2013-05 | depth 0.15 m
GACAGACCCTGCTGGTGCAAGTCATCAAGGAACCGATCGGCAGCAAGGGTGCGCGGCTGTCCACCCAGCTCAGTATCGCCGGACGTTTGCTGGTATATCTGCCGCAGGAGACGCACATCGGTGTATCGCAACGCATCGAGAGCGTGGAACAGCGCGACACCTTGCGTGCCAAGCTGCAAGCCGTGCTGCCACCGGAACATCAGGGCGGCTACATCATTCGCACCGTGGCGGAAGCCTCGGCAGAACTGGATTTTGTCGCCGACATCGCTTATCTGGACAAACTGTGGGGCAATTTGCAAACCGCTGCGAAAACCGCCAGTGCGCCGCAATTGCTGTATCAGGAACTCGACATCAGCTTGCGTGTGCTGCGTGATTTTGTCAATCACACAACCACGCGCATTCTGGTCGATTCGCGCAGCACCCTCCAAAGAATGCTGGAGTTCGCGCAAGCCTATAATACGATTGCGAGCGACAGGCTCGAGCACTATCCCGGCGTGCGTCCGCTGTTCGATTTGTATGGTGTGGAAGAAGAGATCGAGCGCGCCTTGTCCAAGCGCGTCGATCTGAAATCCGGCGGCTATCTCATCATCGATCAAACCGAGGCACTGACCACCATAGACGTGAATACCGGCGGCTATGTCGGGTTGCGCAGTTTTGACGACACCATCTTCAAGACCAATCTGGAAGCCACACAAGTCATCGCGCGGCAACTGCGTCTGCGCAATCTGGGCGGCATCATCATCTGCGATTTCATTGACATGGATACCCAGGAACATCGTGATGCCGTGCTGGAAGAATTCAGAAAAGCCCTGGCTCGCGATCACACACGCATCACCGTGAACGATTTTTCCGAGCTGGGTTTGCTGGAAATGACCCGCAAGCGCACCCGCGAAAGCCTGGCGCATGTGTTGTGCGAACCATGCCCTACCTGTCAGGGGCGTGGCGAAGTAAAAACCGCGCAGACGGTGTGCTACGAGATCCTGCGCGAAATCCTCCGCGAAGCGCGCCAGTTCAACGCGCGCGAATACCGCATCCTCGGTTCACCGCATGTGATAGATTTATTTCTGGATGAGGAATCGCAAGCCCTCGCGATGCTTTCCGACTTCATCGCCAAGCCGATTTCAATGCAAGTCGAAACGATGTACAACCAAGGGCAATACGATGTGATTTTGATGTAAAGCACCGCTGAAAGCGGGCGAAGTTTAAAGGTGGCCAAAATGACCAAGACAGCTCTATTACTTGTGATACTCGCTCTGCCCCTGACGTTCACCGGATGCGATAATTCCGATTCGCAGCAGGAGTCCACTCCAGGAAAGCCGGGTGCAGCGGACGATACGTCCAAATTGTGTTCGTCTATTGAGGGCACCGGCCTCGCCAAACAATGCTCTGTCAACAGTCGCTATAGTGCAGTCGACGTCATAATCGACAGCAATGATGATGAGGTGGCAAGGAATATTTGTGCCGATGTCGCAAATAAGATGACGCAACTAACTGCCCGTTTTTCAGTTCCGTGGAAGTTGCAAATATTTTCTCCCTATCGTAGCGATAAACCGATGGCTACCTGCTTACTTCATTAGTCGTTAGTAACGAGATACTCGACATCTGCTCCGTGTCAGCAGTCATTCAATGCCGCTTAGCCGCCTTAGTTCCTGGCGACGGTGAGGCAAATCTGAGGTGCTTGTGCGGAAGGCGGACGAGGCACTGTACCGCGCCAAGGCGCAGGGGATGCAATCGAGCAGCACGTGCCCCCAACGCCTAATTCCATTTCCATTTCAAAAGTAAAACAATCCGTAGGTCGGGCTGCGCCCGACAACCCTTCGACAAGGCTCTCCTGAGTTTATCGAAGGGCTCAGGACAGGCTTAATCCGGCGGGCAGTGCGTGGTTGTTACCGCTGTGTCAATTCCGTTCAGCCTTTGGCTGATTACGGATTTTCGGTTGTCAATGTCCGCTGTCGGGCAGTGAAGTAACGAGGCAAGGTAGGCAGCAGTGTGCCAAAAGCGGACGGTCAGCATTCGAGTTGTGGTTGGCTTGCCGGTTCGGACAAATCTGGTAACTGGCTTATCACTGTTCCAATTTGATATTGGCGCGCCTGAGAGGATGACTTGCTGTTGCCGAGGATCTTCGCGCCTATCAAGGAGTGCTCCTTCATGACCTTTCACTCATCCCGCGTGAAGCCGCCCGGCTTGAGCAGGATATGGTCGGAGATGCCATTTTGCCTATGTCATGCATCGGACTTGCGAAAAAGATCTTGTCGGCGAACGCTTCATCCAAGCCGAGCATTCTGGCAAGTTCGCGGCTGTAATAGCTGATGTGTTGCACGTGAGCGCTGGTGTCATCATCTTTGTATTCCGCCGCGCGCGTCAGCGTAAAAATGGTTTCCAGATAGCTTTCCTTAGGATCGGCGGTCCTTTCAAGCACTCGTTGTTCCAGCACGTCGTTGTAATTCCTTGTGCAACAGGCGCACTTCCAACATGTTGTGAACGCGCGCCAGCACCTCAGCCATCTCAAACGGCTTGCTGATGAAACCCTTCGCCCCGGCCTGGAGCGCGCGCAGCTTGTGACCCGGGTGGGAGGTAATCACAAGGACAGGAAGATAGTCGCCCGGTTCAATTTCCTTGAGCCCCTCCATCACCTGGTATCCGTCCATGTTGGGCATCTCGAGATCGAGCAGGATCAGGTCGTAGCGGTTGTTGCGGTGCAGTTCACAGACCTCGCCCGGATTCATCGTGGACGTGATGGAAACATAGCCGGCACCGCGCAGTATCCGCTCGAGCAGAAGGGCATTGGCTTCCTGATCGTCAACGATCAGGACTTTGCCGTGAAGAATGTCAGATGCACTTATCATGAAAATCGCAGCTCCTTATTTGCTCTTAGCGTCAGCGTTGATACTCGAAAAGTTGGCGCTATTGAAAATCGCGTTCTGCAATATGCAGGTTTTAAGCAATGCCTCTTGGCGTCGGGCCTCGGTGATGCCCTCCGCAGTGCCAGCGGCGAGATTGAGAATGGCGGGATCGCGGATTTTTTTGGCATGGCTGCCCCCTGTTAATGCGCGGATTAGTCTAGAGGATCGCGAGACCGAAGGTACGAACTACACTTCGTTTTACTATACGCTCATTCTGCACAAATAAATGCATGCTTTTGCTTGCGGGTTCACCGACATGGACTCGAACCAAAGAACAGGTCATTCAGGATACCCAGATATTTTTGCCATGATGCCGACGACGAATTGTGTCTATAATCGACCCCAAGTTTTTTATTGCCCCGTTACTTGAACGGGGAATTGAAAATGCCGCTAATACAGTGAACTTGTTCAGTTTGATGACACCCGGCCCTGTTATTGTGTAAACGCTATATTTCATTTGGGGATTGTGCTCCATGCCTAATTGGGCAAGAGGTCTAAGTGTAGCAGCGGCTCTGCTGTTGATAGCGGGGGTGGCGTATTACGCAATCTACGGATCCAAACAGGCAGACACCACCATACGCACGTCTGGAATCGTCGAGGGGCCGGAAGTGAATCTTGCCCCCAAGGCTGCCGGGCGCATTTCTGAAGTTTGCTGCAACGAAGGCGACCACGTTCAAAAAAATCAGGTCGTCATCCGGCTCGAAAGCGATGACCTCGCTGCCGCAGTCGAGCAATCGAAAGCTGGAGTAGAGCAGGCGTTAGCGAATATCGGTGTTGCGGAATCGTCGATTAGATATGCTCGGGCAAATATCGAGACCGCAGAATCCGAAATCAAGGCCGTTCAAGCGGACACCGAAAAAGCCAAGGCTCAGATGGACGATTCCAACACCAAACTTGCGAGGTTGCAGGCTCTTTTCCAAAAGAATTTTATCTCGCAGGAAGCACTTGATACCTCTGCGACGGCGCATACTGCGTTGGCGGCGGATTACTCATCTCAAAAGTCGAAACTGATCGAGGCGCGGTTCAAGAAAGATGCGGTCGTCGCGCAATTGAGCACCACCAACAATCAATTTCAACTGGCTCGTTCGAACCTCAAGCAGTCGCAAGCAACCTTGGCTTATAACCAGGCCAAGCTCGCCGACATGATCATTGCGTCTCCTATTTCAGGCACCGTAGTGTTCAAGGCATTGGAGAAGGGTGAAACCGTCAGTTCCGGTGTGACGGTGTTGACTGTAGTAGACCTCGCCAGTCTTTATGTGCGGGTGGATGTCGATGAGACGCTGGTGGACAAGATTGCGGTCGGTGGTGATGTGACGATAAAAACCGAAGGCAAATCAGGCAAGCAATTCAAAGGCAAAGTTTCGGAGATCGGGCAGTATGCCGAGTTCGCAACCCAAAAGGACGTAAAGAGTGGACAGCAGGACATTAAAACGTTTCGCGTCAAAATTGCGTTTCAGGAACCACTTGGGCTACTGAAACCGGGAATGACGGTGGACGTGGAAATAGCGAAAAAAACGGAACCATGAGCACGGAAAGCAAAGCCGTCGAAGTGACTGGACTGACCAAGAAATTTGGTGAATTCACCGCCGTTGATAATGTGAGTTTCGATGTGCCAGACGGCGAAATATTCGGTTATCTCGGCCCGAACGGCGCAGGTAAAACGACGCTGATCCGGATGCTCACGACGCTGGTCATTCCTACCGGCGGAAGCGCGAAAATTACCGGCTTTGATGTTGTGACAAATTCCGCTGACGTAAGGCGTCAAATAGGCGTAATTTCGCAAGCGATGACGAGCGATCTGGATCTTACCGGCTATGAGAACCTGGATATCTACGGGCGCTTTTATGGAGTTCCTGCGCGGGAAAGAAAAGAGCGGATCAAGTACCTACTGGATATGGTCGGGCTGAGTGCTCGTGCGGGCGAACTCGTCGCAGCCTATTCAGGCGGAATGAGGCGACGGCTTGAAGTTGCAAGAAGCCTTGTACACAAACCCAAAATACTTTTCCTGGATGAGCCTTCAAGCGGTCTGGATCCGCAATCTAGGCGCGTGATGTGGGAGCTGTTGCGGCAGATCAGAGAGGAAAGCTCGACGACGATGTTTCTGACGACCCATTACATGGAAGAGGCGGATGCCTTATGCAGCCGGATTGCTATTATCGATGCGGGCAAGCTGGTTGTTCTCGGCAGTCCGGCTCAACTTAAGCAGGAGATTCCCGGCAGTGACATCGTTTCGATTACGGTGGAGGTGCTGTCAGATGGGTTAGTCAGTTGCGTAAAAGCATTACCATTCGTGCGCAATCTGCTTGTGGAGGACGAGACCTTGCGTGTTTCTGTCGACAGTGGGGCAACGAGCCTTCCCGCATTGATGGATGCAATCAGATCGTCGGGAGGGCGGATATTGTCCGCGAGCATCCATGAACAGTCTCTTGAGGATGTGTTCATCCATTTCACCGGAAAATCGATTCGTGAAGGAGAAGCGAAAAAAGTGAGTCTTTTTATCGGTGCCGGAGTGCCGCAGCGATGAAGAAGACGAACGCATTTTCGGAAACAATCCTAAGACTATCTGCCGTGATAGATCGGGACATCAGAAAATTTATTCGCAATCCGATTGTGATCGGCATGAGTTTTCTAATGCCGATCATCTATCTGGTGATTATGGGCAATTCGTTTCAGGGGAAGCTGCAATCGCTACCTATTGTCGTCATCAACCACGACTCTGGCCGGCAGGCACGGGATATTTTTGACAACCTCCGTGCCGTCGAGGCCGGTCCTGCGACATTGACCATTTTTCAAGCCGAGGATGAACAGGCGGCAGTCGCCGATGTCCGCAATGGCAAATACAAAGCGGCACTCATCATTCCGTCCGATTTCAGCAAGAGGGTAGATCTCAAATCAAGGCCAGAAGTGGGGCTCTTTCTCGACAACACCGATGCCATCTCTTCGGGGACGATAACAGGTGTCGTGAATGGAGCCGTTGCAGCAAGCCATCCCGGTCACGTTGCTATTCGGGAAGCGGCTGACCAAATATATGTCCGCGATGCCGACCTGTACCGCTTTGTGGATTATTTTCAGTCTCTGGTTCCCGGCGTTGTGGTGATGGCTATTTTCCTCGGGACCCTCACCACGGGCGTATTTAACGTTGTCATGGATCGGTTTCTGGGCATCGAGGAGAGCTATCTCCTTACCCCGCTTACAAAAGCCAACATCGTGGGGGGGCTCATATTGAGCGGTCTTGCAATTACGACTTCAGTGTCAATTTTAGTGCTCGGGGTAGGCATGGTCATGACCGGCATTCCATTCCCGACTAACATAGGGTCGCTGGCATCATTGCTCGTTGTCATCATCCTCACCACACTTTGCCTGCAGAGTCTGATGTTCGTTCTTCTTGGAAGGGCTAACCATCCGAGGCTCGTTGGTGTGTTGAGCGGGTTTATGAACGTGATCTTGTTTTTCCCGAGTGGTGCCGTTTACCCGACGGCGAGTTTGCCTGGTTGGTTAAAAAGCTTTGCCATGGTAAATCCGGAGGCTTATGCCGTAGATGCATTGAAGGCGTTGCTCTTCAAGAGCGCGGGATTGACCACCGTTTTGGCAGACATTGGCTTCCTTACGGTTTTCACGACCGTGATGATGGCGGCCGCGATAATGCTATTTAAGCGAACACTCTAGCGTTGCGGCTTATGACGCGCGATGCCAGATATCTTGGCAGTTGCTGGCATTATTCGCGGTGGCTCTGTTTCGGATTTCTTAGCGGCCGTTTGCATAGTGTGAAGAGATTACCATCCTTTCGTAGGCCAAAACCCAGCGTAGGCCAAAACCCAATGCAGAACTCATTCCGCCAACGTCGGGTACAACCTCACTGCGACGAATAGCAGCATGGCGAACACCGCGAGCATGACCGCGAAATCAACAACGTAACCGTGAACGTTTTCCCCTCCTGTGATCATGAGTCCGCGTAGCGCGTCAATCAGATAAGTGAGTGGATTGATCTGCGCGATGACGCGCAGCCAGCTTGGCATGATGTCCAGCGGATAGATCGCATTGCTCGCGAAAAACATGGGCATGGTCAGGAGCTGCCCGATGCCCATGAAACGCTCACGCGTTTTTACGATGCACGCGATGATGAGCGAGAAGGTGGCAAAGATCCCCGATCCCAGCATCACACTGCCCAGCACTGCGAAAATTGCCAGTGGATCAAGTCTGATAGAAACATGCATAACGAGAGCGACGAGGTAAATGACAACCGCCTGCACGATGCCGCGGAATCCGGCGGCGACCGCTTTACCAAAAACCAGCGAGCTGCGCCGGGCGGGACTCACTAGCAGTTTATGCACCACCCCAAGATCGCGCTCCCAGATTATTGCGATGCCATAGAAGATCGCGCTGAACAGAACGCTCTGCGCGAGGATCCCGGGCGTGATGAACGCAAGGTAGCTCAACTGCCCGGTGTGGATGCCGCGAACCTGGGCGAGAACCTGTCCAAACACCACCAGCCACAGCACGGGCTGCACCGCGCGGGAAATGATTTCGGTCGGATCACGGATCAGCTTGATCAGCTCTACTTCAACAATCGCAACATTCTCGCGGATGAATCGTTCCATCTGTCATTCCAATTCGTCAAGAACAGCATGTGTGTAGGAGCGGGCCATGCCCGCGAAAAGATGTTCGCGGGCATGGCCCGCTCCTACGGGTGCCCGGCCAAAAGTTTTTCGGACATCCGGCAAAATTATTGTCATTTTTAACGCATATCGAAATTAGTCACTCAGCCGAGGCGGTGAGCAGTCCTGCGGGTCTGGGCGACCTCGCGGAAAGTCCCGCCTTCGTGAATCAAGCCACCCGCGTAATGCACGAACACGTCATCCATGGTCGCGTCCGCTCCGAGCCCCGCGCGCAACTCGGCAGGCTTCCCGATCACACTTATTCGCCCCACATGCAGGATCGCTAAATTGTCGGAAAGCATCTCGGCTTCTTCCATATCGTGTGTGGTGATGAGAACCGTCATGCCATAGTCACGCCTGAGATCCAGCAGGCGATCCCACACCATATGGCGCGCAACCGGATCGAGCCCGATCGTCGGCTCGTCCAGGAACAGGATCGCAGGGCGATGCAACATGGCCTGGGCAAGCTCAAGCCTGCGGATCATCCCGCCGGAATAGGTTTTCACCAGCTTGTGCGCCGAATCGGCAAGGCCCATGAAGTCCAGCGCATCGGCGATGCGCTCGCCCCTCTCTGCCTTGGCCAGGCCATAGAGTTTGGCCGACAGGCGCAGATTCTCGTAGCCAGTCAGGGCACCGTCGGCCGACACGAGTTGCGACACATAGCCGATGCGCCGCCTGACCTCTCCCGGAGATTTGATGATGTCGAATCCTCCGACTTCGGCTGACCCTGATGTGGGCGACAGCAGCGTCGTGAGCATCTTGATAACGGTGCTCTTGCCCGCGCCGTTTGCACCGAGCAAGCCGAAAATTTCCCCATAGGGAATGCGCAGTTCGATGTGATCCACCGCAGTCAAAGGCCCGAACTGGCGTGTCAGTTCAGACGTTGTGACGGCAAATCGGTCGGATGTGGCCGTGCTCATATGGGATTGATATGGGGACGGCGCCCCATTGATTTTCGTAGATTAAGCATTGAGCTACGTCACCATATCATTCCATTTCAGGAAATCTCCGGATCGTCATCGGAGGGCATTGTCGTGAGTGCCAGCTCAAGGTTTGAGGCAAGGTTGCCAGCATATTTTGCAGCCTCAAATAACCGAAGTGACTCGTAGTATTTGGCTTTCAACCGAAAATTATCGATATCGTCCAACAGTATCTTTCTTGTTTCGTCTTTTTTCATCTCGTTACTCCTAAGCTTGATTGATAATATGGGGACGGAGCCCCATTGATTTTCGTAGATTAAGAATTGAGCTACGTCCCCATATCATTTTCGGGTACCCCCTTTCGCTTGGAGTTTTTACACAACCTGGGCCGAAACCAGCCATTCACCAAGCGGAACTATCGACACAAAGCCGACCTTCGACTTACTCCGAAGCAGCCGTTCGGTTTCCGCCACAACACCATCAAAGACGATCAACCCCGTTTTAATAACGCCTCGAACTGCTCAACCGGTACCGGCTTGCT
>CABEDU010000186.1_pt1 | contig 8865 bp, 12 predicted proteins | sample 3133021 | NCBI WGS metagenome assembly CABEDU01 (sample SAMEA5534332, study PRJEB31848) | metagenome | biome: tundra; feature: field; material: soil | place: USA | collected 2013-05 | depth 0.15 m
ATATAATAATGCCTAACACAACTCCTGAACTGAGTACCACCATACCAAGTCGCCCAAGTTTTTGACCTTCAACCGTTACACGTTTCCGTGTATAAGCCAACCTAACACCATCTAGGATTAACAATATAGCTATTACTCCCCAAAATATTGGTGCGTAATTTGCCGCTATAATGTAGGCCACTATCATGCAAACTACCAAAGCGAAATGTAGATAATCTTCCTTTGGCTGTGTATCACTCAATCTTTTTTTTACCATACGCCAAGCGCCCCAACACAAGCCAATTGGTATGAAACCATTTACTAAATAACTGACAAGGCTGTCATGTTGATGAATGGATGTTGAGGCCAAGTAACCCAGCCAAGCGAGCGACAGGACAACTCCTAATATTGTTTGCCAATTCTTATTCATGAATTAGAACCTTCTTAGAGCTAATTTGCCTGCTCAGAGTTATCGGATGAGTGTCCGTTATTTGGATCATTTGCGACTGTCTGCTCCATTGGCACGTTGTTGCCGGTCACTAGAGTCGGCTTTTTTACAGAATACTTTACATCTCGAACTTCCGCTTGTGGCCGGGAAGCGACCTTTAGGCATTCTACTAGCCAATGCCCGCTTTGCTGCCGATAGCAGTCGTGCAATTTCAGATAGCTGAAGGACAGCAACTGGCACAAACCGGCACGCTATGCTGCCATATTTGCCGTCCGAAAGCGGCAGTTCAACAAACCTGCCGCTTTCGTTATTTTATAGCAATAACTCGGTTTGTTCAGCTATAGCCAATGCATCATCGACCTCCATCCCGAGATACCGCAGCGTCACTTTGCGTGATGTTCTGAATCTCTTTACCCAAGCCTTAAACCAATCTGCTGTCTGTTCCTTCACGTCCGCCATGACTTGCAGGGCTACGCCGACCGCATCCACGAAGGGCAGCCAGAACTGGCGGGTTTTGAACTCCGCTCCTTTCATGTAGTTGTGGTTTTTCAGGTTCATGGCATCATTCCAAGATTGTTCGCCCGCCTTTGATTTCCTGGCGGTGCAGACTTGCGCTGTATTTGTCTGGATCACTCCTGAGTTGCTGCGCCCTGCGATATCAGCCCTCAGCCGATCAGGAAACAATGCAAGGGGTTGGTGCGGCCAGCGCAGAGGACGGCTTCATCGTCCGAGCACTGCCACGGCCACTTGCAAGCGCGCAGTTACAATTGCGCGCAGCGCATCCACATCCAGATAAAAAGCTGTGCGCAGCACACAAAGCCCGTGCGCTTGTTTTGTCGGCTGTGGGAGGATTCGTGGTTAGGGCGGAACGACTCAGGATTGATGCGGATTTGCGGAGTGCTGCACAGTGAGACAAAAAATAAGCCCGCGCGTAGCGCGACAAAACACCTTTGACTCTCGCCTTTATTAAACCTGCCTTACCAAGCACCGCGACGGCGTAGCCGTGGCGGCGACAACTTGCCTTTGTGATCCGCACGAGCGCGCTGGTGTGGATCATTGCGGAAGGGATTGAAATTCGAAGGGCTGCGTCCCTAGACTCGGTTGCTTGCGATGAAAGCCCGTTTCAAGTCGCGAAGCGAGGCTGCACAGTCCGTCAGCGGATTTTTTCGGACAGTTTTAACAAAACGTGGACACGCGCGCTTGGAGATAAGCAAGATTGCAATTCACTTATCGTTTATCGCTTATCCATTATCTATTTCGGAATGCGGGCACTTAATCCAACAGTTTCGCCATTTATATCTTGGCTATCCACCCAAAGGCCAAGGATTTAGCAAAAAGTCTTGGTGAAATTTCAGGATGCGCCGGGCAGCTTGAGCATTAAGGTGTACCGACTTTCGCTTGCGACCTTATCGGGAGCCACCCACACATTTATGTGGGTGGGCGAGCGCGTTCAGCGCGAAGCCCATAAACCAGTCTGCCCCCGGCAGGATGGTTTATGGCAGGGGGAGCCGACCTCGTATGAAGGAGCGCACGCGACTGAAAGTGCGCCCCAGCGCACGGTAGAAGTTGGGGGGTGGTACACCCCGGCGCCGAGCGAAGCGCGGCTCCCCTCTGGGTGGGTCGGGCGTCCAGCCCGATGGTGCGGCAGCAGCACAAGATGAGAACGGCGCAGACGATTCGCAACGCAGCCCTCGCAGAGGGGAGCCGCGCTTCGCACGGCGCCCCCGAGGACGGGCCTTATCCGTCCGCTGGAAGAGCGAAGCTCCGAAAGGCAAACAGAAATAGGCAGATTGGGCGTCCAGCCCAATCAATACGGCGTAGTTGGCGACAGCCAACCTCCAGAATGGAGGCCGTATGGTGCGTATTTATGTGCGCAGAACAGTGGGCTTTTCACTGTTCGTAGCCATCGTGGTATTCTGATTATGGATGTGATTGGCTCACCACGTATATCAATCACAAACACAATCAGAATCGGCACCTGATGAAGTTACAGGAACGGAACGTCAATGGAAGCACTGCGACCGTCCAGTTGTCGGCCTTTGCGGACCTTGGCGATTTTATGAAAATGGTATCGCTTCAGCCAGCGGCAATGTCCGGTTCCAAGTTTTTCGAACTATCACTTTCGACACTAAGCGGCCCTACAACTTGCTCCGAAGCAGACGTTCAGAAGTGTCTACAAAAGTAGGTGAATTCCATTAGAATGAGCATTATCTTTGTAGCACGACATTATTGGTGGATTGATGATAACAATCGGCGGCGGCAAAGCGATTCTTAATGAGAGCGATGTTGAGCAAAAGATAGTTTATCCATTGCTAACTGAGCCTGGCTTTCTTGGCATTGCCGACGAAGCGGTAAAAGCAAAGTCCTATCTCGCACCAACTCAGCTGGACAAAGAAGCAGGCCGAAAAAGTGGCTACTTTCCAGACTACTCGGTTTGGCTTCAAGGGCTACCTTAAGTTCTAATGGGGTTGCAGTTCAAAATCAGGGGCAATTCAGATGAGTACTTCGGAAGATGTCGTGCTCGATCTCGTGGGGATAGTTTACGGTGCCGCACTGGATGAGCACAAATGGCCGTCTTTTCTTGAAGCGTTTGCGCGCGCTGTGGGTGGCAGTTCTGCCATGCTACGCTCGGTTGACCTGCAAACCAGCACAGCGGGATTTGTCGCCAGCTATGGCTACGATGCCGCCTGGCAGTTAGCCTACTGCAATCACTTCGTCAAACTGGACTATCTCACCCCCAGGCTTGTGCGCTGGGTTTAGAGTGCGTCAATTTTTGGCGTTGACGCGACCAATTCTTGCCATGGGAACGGGCGAGGTGTGGAATCTATCATGGTTTTGACGATGAAAATCGGATTGACGGGGGGGCGCAGGCCGAAGTTTAATTTGACTTGTGCGGTTGAATTCCCTATCCTTTAGCCAATTTCAGGTTTATGCTAATGGAAACTTGCTTATGATTGTATTAAGTATGTTTCTAGTAATAGAAACGTTTATTATGAGGTCTACTTCTAGTTGGGCGGGAATGCGCTCAGTGTATCAAACCAGAACGATCCGTCAGAGGTTGACCAGCCGCGTCGGTCCAATCCTGCCGGAGAACAGGAGGTTGCATGGCTTCTACGCCGATCGCTAGGTCCCTTTCGCATTTAACACTCGCTGCTTTCCTCGCATTCGCACTTGGCGCATGTCAGGGGCCGCAAGGTCCCCAAGGTCCCCAAGGGCCTCCCGGGTCAGCGGGGGGGCCGCCAGGTCCCCTAGGCCCTCCCGGGCCGCCAGGTACCCTAGGCCCTCCCGGGCCACAGGGGTCGCCCGGGCCTCAGGGCCCGGCCGTACACACGAGCGCTGTCTGTGTAAGTGCCTCGGCTACCACTAGAGGTCAGTGTAGTTGCGCCGTCAAGCTGGTCTCTCAAGTTTTTGGCGATTGTCAAGTAACCTCTGACACTGGTGGTTGCTCTGCGTACAGTGAACCAATATCAGGTCATGGGGGTGCCTGCTGCGTTTGCGCGCCGTGAGGTTGGTTCCGTAACAAGGCCCGCGTTCGTCTCATCTTTTTTGTGCGGGTGGCCCGTTGAGGACTTTTCTGCAAGAATCAATAGGGTCAGACTCTGAGGTCTCCCCTCAAAGTTGCAGCGCAGGATGATCATATCCGATTTGCCTGATCTTTCGAGCTGGCCATCATTCAAACTGTCGGTTGAATGTCTGCGTATGGCAAATCACAACCGCTCACCAACTTCCGCTTGTGGCACAAAGTGACCTCCAAGCCAAGGCACTTCAAAGCGGTCATCCAGATGTTGGTGGAATGTACCATGCAACAGTCCGCTTAAGTTTAGAACCTGACCTTCCTCTTATCGGCCTTACCGGACGCTGGCGATTTCCTGAAATGACTGTCGGTAGAGCTTGCTGGAATGTCCGGTTCCAAGTTTTTCGAATCGTCACTATCGACACACACCAGACCGTCAAAGTGGAACATCAGAGCGGCTGCTTTACTGCTGAAAGCAGACCTTCAATCGGACGGTAATTTGTGAGCTTGACTGTCGCTTCATAACCCACTGCGGACAGTCTGAATTGCGATTTCGATTCCTCAAAGCAGCCGCACGCTGATTACTGCAACGTTTCCTTAGCGGACGTCGGCGGTGGAAAGAAACTCGCTGTTGTCGGCGGGGTTGGTATTGATATACCAGCCATTGCCCGCAGCAGTAGCGTCAAGGGTGATGTGGTGCCTGTGTCCTGTCCGATGGCTGCACCAGCAAGGTCGGCGACGTTGACGGTGATTCCCGCAGTATTGCCATTCAAATCGGTGGAATTGATCCAAGAGGCCAATGCGGCCACATTCGTGTTTGTCGCGTCTGCGGCGCTGGTGGCGGGCGATTGATATTCAACTGAGGTGATGGTGTTGGTGCCGTTGGCATCGAGGGTCGAGGAGATTTTCCAATCAGTTCCCGTCTTGCTGCAATAATTTTCCAGTCCGGTATTCCCGAGTTGACCTTCAATCGCCTGAAAGAAGAAGATCACCTTGACCTTGAGTCCATTGCCGAAATCCACCAGTATGATGGCCTTGTCCTTGCCGAGATAGCCATTTTCTGGAAGGTAGAAATAGAGTCCAGCATCCGGCCTAATAGTTCCAGTGTCACCCTGCAAGATAGTACCAACATCGGCTTGAGTGACCAATCGCAATATCCCGTTCTTGGGCTGTTGCAATATAGTAATGGTGGCGTGGCCTGTAACGGTTTGGTGTTCGTACATGCGAAAATATGCCTGCGCCTCACCTATCGGTTCGACGACATTCTCCAACGAATACATTGCGTTGGGGACAGGTGAACAAACACCAAGGGTGCGGATGGTCGTTACATCGCCTTGCTGTGCTTGATTCGCTTGCGCGATCATCACCGGCACATTCTGCGGCGGCACATTGGGCATATCGGGAATGAACATGGTCACTTCTCCTTGGGTGCAAAGACGACTTGCCAAGTTGTTATTCGGCTTCCCTACAGCGGACAGACGCGAAGGGCAGCTCATGGCCGATTTGCGACTGTTCTGCATTCTACTCGCCACAGTCCGCTTTCCAAGCGATTGCGGTCGTTCAGAATCATATATGTGAATGATGGCTCCTGGCACAAAGTGTCCTCTAGCCAAAGCACCACAAAGCAGGCATTCAGAGTTGGCGGAATTTACCATGTAACGGTCCGCTTTAGTTTAGAACCTGACCGTCATTTTCTCGGCCAAACCGGACTGTGGCATTTTTCAGAAATGGCTGTCTGTTCAGCCCGCTGCAATGTCCGCTTTCAACCGTTTCGAACCGTCACTTTCGACACTAAGCAGTCATTCGAGATTCCAGAAAGCAGACGTTGGCAATCCGATGTGTGATACTGATTAGATTTCAGGGTTATTATGCATCCAGATATGATTTCCACCGAAATCTGACGTCTCTTCATAGCGGGGGACACTTCAAGAAAATGGTCAAATTCGAATGCAAATCACTCAGTCGCACATGATATCTACAATTTTTAAATCGCCACAATGGCTTTCGGTGCATGTCCTGATTGTAGTGATTGGACTCCTCATCTATGTGCTGACAACCCACTCGCTGCAGCAGCGGCGTGCTCCCACCTCTGCCATCTCCTGGGTCCTGACAATAGCGCTCATTCCTTATGTCGGGCTGCCGCTTTACCTGTTGTTCGGCACACGCAAACTCGTGCATTCCGGGAGCCGTATCCAAGGTACAACGCCCCCATCTGACCTCTACTCGGATGACGCATGGCCGCGCCAATTGGCGGCGTCAATGGGCCAACCGCCGGTAGCGTCGTACCAGAACTTGCGTATCCACGCCGACGGCAAGCAGGCGCTGCAATCCTTGTGGGAATTGATCGACAGCGCCGAGCGTGAGTTGGTCTTGTGCACGTTCCTCCTCGGGCGCGACGCAATAGGCAACGCGCTGATGGCCCGCCTCATGGGCAAGGCACTCGGGGGTGTTAGGATACGGCTACTGATTGACGGTGCGGGCCGCATGATGGGTGGTGGGGTTAATCTGCACAAGCTCAAAGCGGCCGGCGTGCAGGTCGCGTTGTACGGTCCGATGTTGCACGTGCCGTTCAAGAGTCGCACCAATCTGCGTAACCATCGCAAGATGTTGGTGGCTGATGGGGTGCGCCTGTGGTGCGGCGGACGAAATTTTGCCGCGGAATACTTTGAGGGCTCCCGTAACCATGCCCCGTGGCAAGACCTGAGCTTTGATCTGGATGGGCCGCTCGCCGCACAGGCGCGGGATCTGTTCGAGCGCGATTGGGCATTTGCAACCGGCTCACCTCAGGTAGAAAGGACACAGGAGGTACAAATTGCTCTGGAGCCGTTCGCCCAAGTGATTGCTTCTGGCCCGGATCAGGCCGACGACACCGTGCATGACCTGTTGGTCACCGCATGCTTTAAGGCGTGCAGCCGCATTACTGCCGTGACACCGTATTTCGTGCCAAGCGACGCATTGTTGATGGCGTTGTCGCTCGCCGCACGGCGGGACGTGATTGTGGATTTGATCCTGCCCAGACGTTCAAATCACACTATGGCCGATTTTGCACGCCACCGGGCGCTACGGGAACTTGCAGCGGCCGGTGGACGCGTGTGGCTTGTGCCGTACATGCTGCATGCCAAGGCAGTGGTGATCGACGATGGCCTGGCCTTGTCGGGCTCTGCCAATCTCGACTCGCGCAGCCTGTTCCTCAATTACGAATTGATGGTGGCGTTCTATGCCTTCGCCGATATTCGGCGCTTTGCCAGCGTGATCGAAGAACACCGCGAGGCGGCCATACGCTATCAAGCCCGCAAGCCGGGGCTGTTGCGCGATTTGACTGAAGGTCTGGTGCTCTGGTTAGCATTCCAGCTTTGAGAAGCTGAACAGAATATATCGACACTGGCCTTCATGGCACTCGGTTAAGCCTTAAACGCCCCTAAAAATGATGGGCTGAACACTTCTGATGGTAAGCTTTTGTTGCGACACGAAAGCCACCAAACTCAGGAGGTCAGCCCAAATGAAGGATAACAAAATTGAGCGGATTCGTCAGAAAGTTGCGATGCTGAAACAACAGTTATTACAAGGCGATACAGGTTTATTCGACCAAGCCCTTGGCATCCGGGAGGTTGCAGCGGTCGTGAGCGAACTGGAGACACCTCACCGTGAGCGCATCTACCCCCCATTGGACACGCTGCGCTTGTTCGTTGGTCAAGTCCTATCGTCTGACCGTGCCTGTCAGGACGTGGTGGGTCGTCGTTTGTCCGAGCGCATTGCACAAGGCCGGTCGGCGAGCGCACTCAACACTGGCTCCTACTGCGCGCGCGCAAGCGTCTGCCTGTCGCCTTGCCGGTAACGCTGGGCATCATGCTCGGTGAAAGGCTGGAAGCGATGACACCACCGGCTTGGCGGTGGCAAGGTCGTCCAGTCAAACTGTTTGACGGCACGACGGTCACGATGCCCGATAGACCGAGCAACCAAGAAGCCTATCCGCAAAGCCGTGAACAGCAGCCGGGATTGGGCTTCCCCATCGCCCTACCATGCCATCGACGCCTCTTGGCAGCATGCGCAGGCTGATTTTCAGCTTACATAGTTTGGACAGCTGTAACTAAACACAAGGAACAATAAACATGAATCCAATTGCATCATTTCTGGTTTTTGTCTGTGTTCTCGCGGGTCTCGCCATCGGCCAATGGGTAAATGGATATCTTCATGCCGTCTTCCTTTTCAGTGGGTTTGTAATTTTACGTCATCCTTGGAAGAAGATTGTTCGGGGGCAGCTCAGACTGAGCAGTTTGCTATGTACGCCACCGCACTGACCTGATCCAGCGCCTAAATTAACATTCAAGTCGAATATTTTATAGTCTAAGAGCGAATATCTCTCGCTAGTCAGTCAACAAGTAATAAATCTCGGCAATGTCATCGAACCGCATTGGCGTTCCGAAAACACTGTAATCACTTACGACGCGCGATTTAAGCAGGGAGATTCGCAACAGGACTGTAGCCTTAATTGCAAACCGGGAGAACTGAAATGACCGACCTTGATCACTTGATGCAGCGAAATATTATGGAATACGAATCACGGTTAAAACACTTTGACGAACTCATAGAGCGTGTCCACAAAGGAGTTGGTAAAGGTCCCGAACACGCGGAGATCAGAGATACTTTGGTGAGTCTGAAGCAAGACCGTGACAAATTTTCCATTTGGCTCGACGAACTCCGGCTGAAGCCGCTTGGAAACTGGCGGGTAGATGAAATCGAGAAAGCCGGTCCTATGGGTATATGGGACGCCGTTGGCCAACAACTGGAAAAATTGGTCGAACGTATTGAACGCTAACCAAGTGTTCATTCGAGGATGAGCCGATTATTTTTGAAAAACCGGTTTCCTGAATTCACCGGTTGTTTTGAACGGCGTCCGCTTTTCTCAACGCTGACTGTCCCAATA